>FWPU01000652.1_pt1 | contig 111414 bp, 116 predicted proteins | sample 2228361 | NCBI WGS metagenome assembly FWPU01 (sample SAMEA103939777, study PRJEB20133) | metagenome | reverse complement strand
GGACCTGGGGGTCGATGAGGGCCTTGGGGACGGCCTGATGGCGCTGGAGCACCGGGCTGCCACACCAGCGGCAGGCCTGGGGACGGTCGGCCGGGAGGGGCTTGACCTGGGGAACGAGAAGCCGTAGTCTCATCCTGACAGCGCCTCCTTCTGTTTGTGTGTTTATTCACCTCAACCATACCAGAAGGCAGGCGCTCTTTCTATCCCCCACAACCCACCAACCATGAACCAGTCACGATTCTCAGCGTTCGCACCCGAGGGCACGCACCGTGCTATACTCGTGCTCTCCGATGCGCCCGCATCGGCACCACACAGGGCCCCCAGCCGTTCCAGAGGGAGTTCGCCATGCCCTTCGGCACCGTGTTCCGGATGCAGGTCAAGCCGGGTAGGAAGGAGGAATTGCGCCAGCTTCTGACCGGCCGGTCGGAGCGCATCCCCGGCATGCTGTCCGCCCACTTCTTCGACACCGGAGGCGACGAGGCGTGGGCCGTCGCGGTCTTCGAGAGCGAGGAGGCGTACCGCGCGAACGCGAGCAGCCCCGAACAACACCAGCGCTATCTGGCGTATCGGGCGCTCCTGAACGCCGACCCCGAGTGGCACGACGGAGCGGTGACGTCGTTCACCGCGTAACGCGGTGACGTCGGCGCCGTCGGGGTCAGCGGAGGACAACGCCCGCCAGGCGTCCGCCGCCGCATCGAGCTCGACCGGACGTCAGCCAACGGTGTTCCAAGAGCGGCCGGCCTAGACACCGGCTCAAACGACGATGTCGGCGCGGGCTGGTTCGAGACGGGCCGATCGGCGCTGTCGCACCAGCGTCTCCATCCGATTCAACTGGGCCAGCGCTTTGCGGGTGTCCGAGGCGACGCGCGCCGGCTCGCAATTCGCCACGCGGTACTTGAAGAGCCAGTAGGTGAAACGCTGAAGCTCGCCGTAGCTGATGCTGTCGCTGTGCGGCAGACCATGCGCGTCGCGGAACGCCGCCAGCAGCTCGTCGCGCGTCTTGCCGTAGATGCGCAGGAAGACGTTGGGCTCCTCCTCGACCTCGTGATACACGTGCGCGTGCCGCGCCTTCTGAATCTCCTCTTCGACGCAGAGCTGGAGCGCCTCCTCGACGATGACGCCGTACAGAAAGTTCAGATGCGCGCTGTGCTTCTCTTGGCCGAGCGCCGCCCGTAGGTCCGCGTCCGTGAAGTCGGGCACCGGCGCGCGCCCAAAGAACACCAGCGCTTCGTGTTCGTCGGGAGGCAACCGGTCTGCCACCTCCTCACAGAGGCGCTCCGCCAGCAGAAGCCAGTCGAAGGCCTCGCCCTGGAGCAAATACTCGTACGTACGCCCGTTGGCCTCCTCGCGGGGCAGCGTCCAGAGGCCGATGGCCTGCAGCAGTGCCTCGAACCAGGGGACGCCTGCGTCGAGCGCCTTCACGAAGTGCCGAATGGGGTCCTCGGCGGGCGGCGTTCCGTTGCGCTGGTATCCGTTCACGGGCTCACGATAGCGCCGCCATACGCCCGAAGCCAGCACGTCGTTCAGAACGTCGCGGTGGTTGTACGCGAGGGGAAGGGCGTCGAGCTCCGCCGGCTCGAAGAACCTCACCCGCTGGCCCTCGGATGGCTGCAACTCTTCTGGCCTGGGGTCCACGGTCGCGACGAAGATGTGCAGCGCGTAGTCACGGCCCGAGTCGTCCGGGGGCCACGTGTACACGCGGAAGGGACGCAAGTCCTCCGGCGTGAGCGTGAGGCCCGTCTCCTCTCGGACTTCGCGCAGCGCCGCGCCGACGGGTGTCTCGCCTGGCTCAGCCGCGCCGCCTGTGATGCCCCAGTGATTCGGAAACGGGATGTCCGGGCGATCGTCCCGCAGTTGCAACAGAATGCGACCGCGCGGGTCGAACAGGACGACGCCCGCCGAGACGTGCGTCTCGCTCATTGCGTCAGCTCCCGGTAGAGAGGCGACGCGACGAACCCGCCGATGAGCCTATCGACCAGCGGCGTGAGCGGCTGCGGCAGCGCCGTGGGCGCGAAGAAGGCGAAGCCCTGACCCTCACCCACCGTTAGCGATTCGGCGGGGCGGTCGAGGAGCGCGGCATAGATGTGCGCCACGGGAGGTCCCCCTTTGCGCACGGGGAGGACGTCGTACCGTACGAACCGTTCAGGACGCCAACCGGTCTCCTCCTCGAGTTCGCGGACGAAGGCAGCGTCCGGGTCCTCCCCCGGCTCGATCGCTCCGCCTGGGAGACCCCAGTGCCCTGGGTGTCCGATGTCAGGCCTGTCGTCACGAAGCTGTAGTAGGACGTCGCCCGCTCGGTTCACCACGAGGCCGGCCACGCTGGGGACTTCGGGATAGGGATCTCTGGACGCAGTCACGGTGGTCTTCCGGCCGGCTCAAGCGGCCATGCCGTGGCACTTCTTGTACTTCTTGCCGGAGCCGCAGGGACAGGGGTCGTTCCGGCCCACCTTACGCGAAGCCACGCCGGCCCCCACAGGTTGGCGGGCGCGCACAGGCCCGGCCCCGTCGCCGGACAGCGGCTGATTGGTGCGGAGATTGCGAGGCTCCGTTCCGGCAGCGACGGGCACGCGCGCCTCGCCGTCCGCAGGACGAGCGATTTGAACGTGGAACACCGAGCGCGCCACCTGGCGTCGAATGTTCGCCAGGAGCTGCTCCCACATGTCGTACGCCTCACGCTTGTACGCCACCAGCGGGTCCTGCTGCGCGTATCCCTGCAGCCCGATGCCCTGCCGCATGGCGTCCATCTCGGTGAGGTGGAGCACCCACAAGCTGTCGATGGTCCGCAGGAGAATGGCGCGCTCGAGCTGCCGCATCAGGTCCGGGCCAATCTCCTTCTCGCGGGCCTCGTACGCGGCCTTCACGTAGTCGAGAAGCCACGTGATGAGCTCTTCCCGGTCGATCTGGGCGGCCTGCTCGGGACCGAAGTCGCGCGGCAGCGGGACGATAGCGTTGACTTCCTGAAGCAACGTCTCGTAGTCCCACTGCTCCTCGCTCTTCGGGGGCAGGTGAAGGTCGACCAGATTGCGTAGCTCGCGCTCGATCATGTCGAGCACGTTGGCGCGCACGTCAGCGCCCTCGAGGATCTTGCGTCGCTCGCGGTAGATGACGTCGCGCTGCGTGTTCATCACGTCGTCGTACTCGACGACGTGCTTGCGGATGTCGAAGTTGTGACCCTCGACCTTCGTCTGCGCCGTCTCGATGGCGCGCGACACCGCCCTGCTCTCGATGGGGATGTGATCCTCCATACCCAGGCGTGTGAGCATGCCGGGGAGCCAGTCGGGCGCGAAGCGCCGCATGATGTCGTCCTCGAATGACACGTAAAAGCGGGACGACCCAGGGTCACCCTGACGGCCGGCCCGGCCTCGGAGCTGGTTGTCGATCCGGCGCGACTCGTGCCGCTCCGTGCCGATGATGTGCAGGCCGCCCAGTTCCACAACCTTGTCGTGCTCAGCCCGCCACTCCTCCGGATCACGGCCATCGGGCTTCCCGCCCAAGATGATGTCCGTCCCGCGGCCCGCCATGTTCGTCGCGATGGTGACTGCGCCCAGACGCCCTGCCTGAGCGACGATCATCGCTTCCTTCTCGTGGTGCTTGGCGTTCAACACCTGATGCGGGATCCCCCGGCGCTTGAGGAGCTCGGACAAGTACTCGGACTTCTCGATCGAGACCGTGCCCACCAGCACCGGGCGCCCGATGCGGTGCATCTCCTCGACTTCGTCAGCGACGGCCTCGAATTTCGCCTTTTCGGTCTTGTACACGAGGTCAGGGAAGTCCTCGCGGATCATTGGGCGGTGCGTGGGGATGACCACCACTTCGAGCTTGTAAATCTTGTAGAACTCCTCCGCCTCGGTCACGGCGGTGCCCGTCATGCCGGCGAGCTTGTGATACAGGCGGAAGTAGTTCTGGAGCGTGATAGTGGCGTAGGTAATGGACTCCTGCTGGACCTTGAGGCCTTCCTTCGCCTCCACCGCCTGGTGCAGGCCGTCCGACCACCGTCGGCCGTACATGAGACGCCCGGTGAAGTCGTCGACGATCACGACTTCGCCGTCCTTGACCACGTAGTCCACGTCGCGCTTGTACAACGCGTGGGCCTTCAGGGCCGCCTCCATGTACCGGGTGAGCCGGAAGTTCTCGGGGGCATAAATGTTCTTGATGCCGAGCAGCCGCTCGACCTCGGCGATGCCCTCCTCGGTCAACAGCACGGCGCGGGCTTTGAGGTCCACCGTGTAGTGCACATTCTCCTGAAGCCGCGGCGCGATGCGGGCGAAGGTGTAGTAGATGTCGGTGCTCTCCTGGGCCGGGCCGCTGATGATGAGCGGCGTCCGGGCCTCGTCGATGAGGATGTTGTCCACCTCGTCGACGATGGCGTAGTGAAGCTCCCGCTGGACGCACCGATCGAGCGAGGTCGCCATGTTGTCGCGCAGGTAGTCGAAGCCGAACTCGTGGTTGGTACCGTACGTCACGTCCGCCGCGTAGGCCTCGCGACGTGTGCAGGGCACCAGGTACTCCATGTTCAGCGTGTCGCTGACCTTCGACTCGCTCACGAGGAATGACGCATCGTGCTGGAGCACGCCGACCGACAGGCCGAGGCGAGCGAGCGCCCGCCCGTACCACTGCGCGTCGCGCTTGGCCAGATAATCGTTGACCGTGACCAGATGGGCGCCGCGCCCTTCGAGCGCGTTCAGGTAGAGGGCGATGGCGGCGACCAGCGTCTTGCCCTCACCCGTCTTTAGTTCGGCGATCTTTCCGGCCTGGAGCACAGCCGCGCCCATGATCTGCACGTCGTACGCGCGCTCGCCCACAGTGCGACGGATCGCCTCGCGGGCGACGGCGAAGGCCTCGGGCAGGATGTCATCGAGCGTCTCACCCTCGGCGAGGCGCTGGCGGAACTCGTCCGTCTTCGCCCGCAGGGCTTCGTCGGATAGCGCTTGAATCTCGGGTTCGAGCGCGTTGACGGCAGCGACGATGGGCTCGAGCTTCTTGAGCTCCTTCTCGTTGCTGTCGCCGAGAAGATTCGTCAGGAACTTCAGCATCGTACCTTGCGACCCGCCGTCCGCCGAGCGCGGAACGGCCGCGGGCCTACCCGGATTCTACCGCAGGCACCGATGGCGGGGCTATCGCGGAAGCGGAGGGAGTACCGGGCGCCGCGGCCCGTCGTCGTCGACCATCTCGTCGCCTTCACCCGGAAGAAGAACCATTGCGACGGTCGAGCTCGACGAGGGCGCTGCGCTTCAGGCGCTGCTGCTGTGTAGGTCATCGGGCCGGGTGTCGTTCGCGGACACCATGGTCTAGGCCGTCGCGCATTCGTCGGGGTCCGAAGGGTGTACACGCTGGACAAGCGCTTGCCACCCGATGGAATCGACGTGCGCGATTTCGGGCTGGCGTGGGCAGCCTCGCGTTCCCTACTGGAACAGGGCGCCGACGGAGTCGCCCCGGTGGATGCGGGCGATGGCCTCGCCGATGAGGGGCGCGACGGTGAGCACCGTGAACTTGTCGTGACGTTTGTGCGGCGGCAGCGGGATGGTGTCGGTCATCACCAGCTCGTCGATCGGGCTGGCCGCGAGCCGCTGCGCCGCGTCACCAGAGAGGATGGGGTGTACGCAGGCGGCCGTGACACCTCGCGCGCCCGCATCGAGCACGCAGTTCACCGCCGCGATCATCGTCCCTCCAGTGTCGATCTCGTCGTCGGCGATGAGGACGTAGCGGTCTCGTACCTCACCGATGATATTGAGGGCTTGCACGCGCTCCTCATTTCCCACTCGTGCCTTCTCCACGATGGCGAGCGGCGCGCCCACCAGCCGGGCGAGGTTCCGCGCCCGCTTCGCATCCCCCACGTCGGTAGCGACGACCGTGAGGTTCGGGATCTTCTTTTCATTGAAGTACCGCCCGAGGATGTAGAGGGCCGTCAGCTCATCGACGGGGATGTTGAAGAACCCCTGGATTTGCCCGGCGTGCAGGTCCATGGTGAGAACACGGTCGGCCCCCGCCGTCTCGATGAGGTTGGCGATGAGGCGCGCGGTGATGGGCACCCGGGGCTGGTCCTTCTTGTCACTGCGCCCGTATGCGTAGTAGGGCACGACAGTGGTGATGCGGCCGGCCGACGCCCGCTTGAAGGCGTCGATCATGATGAGCAGCTCCATGAGCCGCGTGTTCACCGGCGAGACGATGGGCTGGACGATGAAGACGTCGCGCTGGCGGACGTTCTCGAGGATGCGGACGAAGATGTTCTCGTTGCTGAACTGGAAGACCTCGACCTGTCCGAGCGGCATCTCGAGATAGCGGCAGATGCTCTGCGCCAGGTCGGGGTGGGCGTTGCCGCTGAAGATCGCGAGGTCGGAATACAACCGGAATGGGCCTCCCGGGAGGGCCGTGCGTCCGCGAGCCCCTTCCTCGCTGGCGGACGGCGGCTCGCCACGAGCGAGCGCACTATACCATCGCCGTTCACCAGCATCAACGCGACTGCGGGCGCGACCTCCCGATTCGGCGGCGCCGGTTGACCATAATCGCTGGACGGACCGCGCGCCGGCGTGTATATACGCCCTGACGCACGGCCGGCTCTGCCGGCCCCGCGCGCGCTGATGATCACGACGTACTACAGCGACCCCGACGGCGCCACCCGCAGCGATCTCACCGTCGACGAGCTCGCGCGCGCAGCCTCGACTCCCGGTGGTTGCCTCTGGGTCGATCTGGAGAACGTCTCCCGCGAGGAAGGGCAGCCGATCCTCCGTGACGTCTTCCGGTTCCACCAGCTTCCCATCGATGACTGCTTCAACGACCTCGTCGACCCGCCGAAGGCGGAGATGTACGACGGCTATCTCTTCGTCATCGTGCAGGGCGTCGACTATGCCGCCACGTCGCATCGGCTCGCCGTCACCGAACTCGACTTGTTCCTCGGCCCGTCGTACGTGGTGAGCTTCCACCGGCGCCCGCTCCCGGCCGTCGAGCGCGTGCGCACGTTGGCCAAGGATCCCGCGCTGCGCCTCCTGAGCCACGGCCCCGACCGCCTCGCGCACCAGCTCATCGACCACCTGGTGGATGACGTCGCCCCGGCGCTGGCCGACATGACGGATACCCTCGAGCGCCTCGAAGAGGAGGTGATCCGTGCGCCGTCGGATCGCACGCTGGAGCTCGTTCTCCGCCTCAAGCGGGATTCGCAGCGGCTCCGGCACACTATGCTGCCCATGCGTGACGTGATGGCGCGCTTCGCCCGCGGCGAATACCCGTCGCTCATCCGCCCCGAAACGCAGTTGTACTTCAGGGACGTGTACGACCACGTTGTGCGCACCGAGGAGATGGTGGAGACGCTGCGCGACTTCGCCGACAGCGCGCTCAACCTCTATCTGTCGGCGATCAACAACCGGACCAACGAGGTGATGAAGACGCTGGCCGTCGTGGGGGCGCTGTTCCTGCCCGCCACCATTGTCTCGAGCATCTACGGCACCAACTTCTCGACGAACATTCCGGGCCTGCACTGGGAGTTCGGCTTCTACACGATGCTGGCGGTGATGTTCCTGGTCATGCTGGCGGGCCTCCTGTACTTCCGGTCTCGGCGCTGGTTCTGAGGAGGACGGATGATTCCTCGCTTCATGGGCCGTGAGAAGACCAACACCGTGTTCCTCCTAGGAGCGCTCATGGCCGCGATGGCCATGAGCGTCGCCCTGTTCATCGCTTCCCGCCGGGACACGGCGCCACTGTCGGAGGCTTCCCACTCCCAGGGGATGGCGCCCAGCGAGCGCGGCGTCCGCCTACGAGCCGCCGATGACCGCACATCCGTCACCACCGCTGCGTCGCCCACGCCGTCACCTACGCCACCGCCTGCGGCCACACCCACGGCCGCGGCGCAGGTCGCAGGGCAGATCGCCGCACCACGGCCACCCGCTGTCCCACCCCCACCCCCACCGCAACCCCCGCCTGCACCGCCGGCGCCGCCACCAGCGGAGCCGGTGCTGGACGCCGGCCTCGCAGCGGAACTGCTGGCGCTGGTGAACGCCGAGCGTTCCGCCCGCGGCGTGGCTCCGCTCGCGCTCCACGCGGCGCTCGTGGCCTCGTCGACCGACTACGCCCTCACGTCGCTCCGTCTCGACTGGCACCAGCACACTGGTCCTGACGGTCGGACGCTCGCCGACCGCATTCGCGCCGCAGGCTTCGCCGCCAACGTCATGCTGGGGGAGGTGATGGGCTGGGGATGGGGAGGCTGGGCGCCCGTGGACATCGTCCGCAGTTGGGTCGAGAGCCCGCCTCACGAGCAGGTCATCTTCAGCCCGGCGTTCTCCTTCGCCGGCGCCGGATGTGCGATCCGCTTCGACGCCGATGGTCGCCGCATCCACTGCGTCATCGACCTCGCGGGGCAGTGAGCCCGGCTGGACGTCTGGTACGATGGCGCCGTGAACGACGCCACGGAGCCGTTGCGCATCGTCATTTACTCCGACTACGTCTGACCGTGGTGCTACCTCGGCCTCGTGCAGGCCGAACGGCTCGCCCGCGATTTCGAGGTGCGACTCGAATGGCGCCCGTTCGAGCTGCACCCCGAGACGCCACCGTCGGGGATTCCGTTGGACGCGTCGCGGCTCGGTCACGGCGCGGCGACATACTGGGAGCGTCTGGCGGCGCTGGCGCGCGAACTCGGACTCGTCTTCCAGCGCCCGCGCTCCATCGCCAACTCCCACCTCGCCCTCGAAGCGGCGGAGTTCGTCAAGGAACGCGCACCCACGCGGTTCGCCTCCTTCCACCGGGCGCTCTTCGCGTCCTACTTCGAGCGCTCCCTCGACATCGGCGACATCGACACGCTCATCGATGTTGCGCACTCGTGCGGGGTCCCGTCGGAGCCGTTGCGCGAGGCGCTGACGTCCCGGCGTTACGAGCGCGCCGTAGACGACTCGACCGACAGCGCCCGTGCCAACGGCGTGAGCGGTACGCCGACGTTCATCTTCGGCGGCCGGCTTCCCATCGTCGGGGCGCAGGACTACGCGGTCTTCGCGAACGTCGCCCGCCGGATGGGCGCTCGGCCGCGACGCTTGCCGCTCTCCTGATCCGCTGCCAAGATCCCCGCGTGACCACCAAGGTTCGGCTCATCTACAACCCGGCTGCGCGCGGCGCACCGTCGTTCGACGCCGTCCGTCGCGCCCTCGAAGAGACGCAGGAGGCGGGCTGGCAGGGCGAGGCGGTAGCCACGCGAGGGCCCCTGCACGCGGTCGAGCTCGCCCGCGATGCCGCCGCCGAGGGGTGCGAGATCGTCGTCGCCTGCGGTGGCGACGGCACCGTCAACGAGGTCATCAACGGCATCGTGGGAACACGCGCCGCGCTCGCCGTCGTTCCTGCAGGCACCGCCAATGTCTGGGCGAAGGAACTCCGCATCCCCCGAAACCTGGCTCGCGCGCTGCGCGAGCTCGCCGCTGGAGAGCGACGGCGGATCGACCTCGGCCGGGCGACGCTCGCCGGCCAGTCGCCGCGCTACTTCATCCTCGTCGCGGGCGTTGGCTTCGACGGCCTCGTGGTGAGGCACGTGTCCTCGGAATGGAAGGCGCGTCTGGGCGCCGCCTCGTATGTGCTGCATGGCGCGTGGGACGCGCTGTCGCAGCGTGCCCATCCCGCTCGCGTACGAATCGATGGCGACGCGCTGGTGACCGACCTCTTCTGGGCGACGGTGAGCAACACTCGCTCGTACGGAGGCGCCATCACCCTGTCACCTACGGCGCGGGTCGACGACGGCGCTCTCGACCTTACGCTCATGTGCAGCGGCGGTCCCGCGAGCGTCGCGTCGTATCTCGCGCGCGCATTCCTCAAAACCCTCGACCGCTCACCGTCGGCTGTCGTGCGCCAGGTGCGCTCGTTCGAGGTGGAGACACGAGGGCTCGCAGTGCAGGTGGATGGCGAATACCTTGGGGAGACCCCGGTCCTGGTAGAGGTGAGCCCGGGCGCCATCGAGAGCCTGGTCCCGCAACGCGGCCTCGAGGCGCCTGTGTGGTGCGCCAGCTAGAACACCGCGATCGGGTTGATGGGCGAGCCCGTCCCGCCCGGAACGCGCAGCGGCGCGACGACGAAGAGGAACTCCCAGCGCCAGCGCGCGGCGCACGCGGCCGCCAGATCCTCCAGCCCGCAGTTGTCCAGCAAGTGCAGGCCCATCGCGACGATGCCGACGCGGTGAACCGGCAGCCCGACCACGGGAACGCCGCTCGGCATCACGTCGCTCACGCCGTCACAGCCGAGCACTGCGACGCCCCGTTCGTGCAGCCATGGCAGGCAGGCAGCGTGCAGACCGGCGAGGCCCTCCGTGTCGACGCTCCAAGGGCCGGTCGCGCCGCGGCGGCGCCAGCGCCCCGTGTACACCAGGAGCGCGTCACCTTCTTCGACGCGGACGCCTTGGGCCTGCTCCGCAGCCTCGAGGTCCTCTGGATACGCCGCCTCGCCCGGCTCGAGCCAGGGCCGTCCGCGCAGCCGGGGGAGGTCGATGAGAACGCCTCGCGTGACGATGCCGTGTTCCGCCGCTGCGATGGATCCCGCGCCGGCCCCTTGCGACGTGACCAGGCGCTGGTCGAATCCGTTATAGAGCTTGCCATCCCAGAACATGTGGCACAGGGCGTCGATGTGCGTGTGCGCGAACCCGTGGAACCGGACCGCGAGGTAGTCGCCGCTTCCCCCGGCGCCGGGATCCGTGCCGGCGCCCGTCATGAGATGAATCAGGGGCCACGCGTTGTCCGCCGAGGCAACGGCGTCGAGCGGCCGCGCCGCGGACACCGTGACCCCCTCCCGCACGAGCGCCGCCGCCCGCGCCGTCTTCTCGGGGGTGATGAGATTCAGCGTCCCGCGTTGGTCCTCGCGGCCCCAACGCCCCCAGTTGCTGAGCGTCTGGAAATACTGGAGGACATCGGCCTCCGATCGAGGCCGGGGCCACCGCGCAGCCTCGGACGATGCCACGTTATGTCGCCTGCCTGGTCCAGGTCGCGAGGTCAAAGTAGTCGCGCCATGCGCGGATCTTCCCGCCCTCGATTTCGAACACACCCGCGACGGGCAGCTCGACCCGCTTGCCGTTCATTTCGAACCGATCCACCCGCTCCGTGAAGACCGTGCTCCCATCAGCGGCGATCCCCTTGAGCTCGAACTCCACCTTCTGGGCGGGGGCCAGGATGAACCGGAGGAGATTGAGGATGTTCTGCCGACCTCTGGCTGGCTCCATCGGGATATTGTGGTAGACGCCATCGTCGGTGAACCAGCTCGCGATCTCTTCCGGGTCCCGTCGCGACCAGGCCTCACAAAAGGCGCGGACGACAGCGACAGGGTCGTTGGCCATGTGGGCTCCTCCGTACGTGGGATGGTGTGAACGTACGGCGTCGAGGGACCGCGGTCAAGACACGCGGGCCGTGACCACTCGCGCGGTTGTTAGAATGCAGGTCGGAGGGGTGTCCGAGCGGCTTAAGGAGCCCGTCTTGAAAACGGGTGTGGGTCACACCACCGTGGGTTCGAATCCCACCCCCTCCGCCAGCCCACCCCTCCTGCGTTCGCATGGGCCCATGGACCCTTGACCTGCACGAAAGCCCTGCGCTATCGTTAGTGGCGTAGACCCCACCCTGGGGGGTATGGTAGGCGAGGCGGATTCCCATGCGCTCCGATATCAAACGCGACGTCCTCAAGCGGCTCAGCTTCGTCGAGGGGCACCTCGCCGGCGTCCGCAAGATGGTCGAGGACGAAAAGTATTGTGTCGACATCCTCAAGCAGACCTACGCCGTCCGTCGGGCCATCGAGAAGATCGAGGCCCTGCTGCTCGACGGGCATCTGCACACCTGCGTCGTCGAGGGCATCCGTGAGGGACGCGCCGACGAGGTGACGAGCGAACTGCTCGAACTCTACGGCCTCGCGCCCCGTCGGCTCCCCGACGAGGCGCTGCCAGAGCCAGTCATCGCACTCGGAGGTGGCGCCGATGGCGACCCAGCATCGTCCAGCACCGACTGAGCGCGGCCGGAGCACGCGCATCGAGCTCGACATCCCCATCGAGGGCATGACCTGCGCGTCGTGCGTCCTTCGGGTCGAGAACGCCCTCCGGAAGGCTCCGGGCGTCCTCGACGTCAGCGTCAACCTCGCGACGGAGAAGGCCCGCGTCACCCTCGACCCGGGCTCCGGATCGGTCGATGCCATCGCAGACGCCGTGTCGAGCGCCGGGTACCGAGCGCGACTCGACGCAGCCGAGCTCATCCTCGATGTCATCGGCATGACCTGCGCCTCGTGTGTGCGTAGGGTCGAGACGTTGCTCAAGGGCGTGCCGGGCGTCATCGACGCCAGCGTCAACCTCGCCCTCGAGCGGGCCACCGTGCGCTACGTCCCGGGCCTCGTCACCTTCGATGCCCTGCGCGAAGCCGTGCAGGGGGCCGGGTACGACGTGCGCTTGCAGCGCGAAGCCAGCGCCGAGGAGCTGGAGGCCGAGCGCGACATCGAAAAGCGAGCCGAGGAGCGCGCCCTGCGGCTCCGGCTCGTCGTCGCGGGCGTGCTCGCCGCGCTGCTCGTCGCTGGCGCTCAGTACATGTACATCCCCGGGCTGAAGAGCATTGACCCGTTGGTGGCGAACGTCACCTTCTGGGTCCTGGCGACGCCCGTGCAGTTCTGGGCCGGCTGGCGGTTCTATGTGGGCGCCTGGCGGACCGCCCGGCATTTGACGGCCGACATGAACACCCTCATCGCCATGGGCACGAGCGCCGCCTACGTCTACAGCGCCGTCGCCACGGTGCGGCCCGGGTGGTTCGAGGGTGTGAGCGGGTCCGAAGAAGCGCCCGTCTACTTCGACACGTCGGCGGCGATCATCGCGCTGATCCTGTTCGGCCGTTGGCTCGAGGCCAGAGCCAAGAGCCAGACGTCAGCCGCCATCCGCAGGCTCATGGGCCTGCGGGCGAAGACCGCGCGCGTCCTGAGGGACGGCGCCGAAATCGACGTGCCGGTCGACGACGTGCAAGTGGGCGACATCGTCATCGTGCGGCCGGGCGAGAAAATCCCGGTCGACGGCGTGGTCATCGACGGACAATCCACCGTCGACGAGTCGATGCTCACCGGTGAGAGCATGCCCGTCGAGAAGGGCCCCGGAGACGAGGTGTTCGGCGCGACCATGAACACGATGGGGACCTTCCGATTCCGGGCCACCAAGGTCGGAAAGGAGACCGCCCTGGCCCAGATCGTGCGGCTGGTGGAGGAGGCGCAGGGCTCCAAGGCGCCCATCCAGCGGCTGGCCGACCTCATTTCGGCCTACTTCGTGCCGGCGGTACTGTTGGTCGCTGTCGTCGACTTCGCGATCTGGCTGGCGTTCGGCCCGGAGCCCGCCCTGACCTTCGCCACGTTGAACGCAGTCGCGGTGCTCATCATCGCCTGCCCGTGCGCGCTCGGCCTCGCGACGCCCACGGCCATCATGGTTGGCACGGGCAAGGGGGCCGAGCACGGGGTGCTCATTCGCGGCGGCGAAGCACTGGAGACCGCGCACCGGATCACGACGGTCGTGCTCGACAAGACCGGCACCATCACCGAAGGTCGGCCTTCTGTCACCGACATTCGCCCCTTGAACGGCATGAACGAGGCTGAAGTCCTCCGGCTGGCGGCGAGCCTGGAGCGTGGGTCGGAGCACCCGCTGGGTGAGGCCATCGTTGATGCGGCCCGCGAACGCGGCCTCGCGCTCGCCGACGCGGCGGCATTCGAGGCCGTCGCCGGCCGCGGGGTGCGCGGGCAGGTCGAGGGCCGCAGCGTCACGGTGGGCACGCTTCGGTTCATGGAGGAGACCGGGGTGAGTCCCGATGGGCTCGCCTCGATGGGCGAGGAGCTCGCATCGCAGGGCAAGACCCCGATGTTCGTCGCGGTGGATGGCAGGATCGCGGGTGTCCTGGCGGTCGCCGACACGGTGAAGCCCGGCTCCGTGGAAGCGATCCGCGCCCTGCGCCGCATGGGGCTCGAAGTCGTCATGATGACGGGCGACCACCGGCGGACCGCGAAAGCCATTGCTCGGCAGGTCGGCGTGGACCGCGTACTGGCCGAGGTGCTGCCCGGCGACAAGGCCGATCAGGTAAAGGCGCTCCAGGCGGAGGGCAAAGTCGTCGCCATGGTGGGAGACGGCATCAACGACGCGCCTGCGCTCGCACAGGCGGACGTCGGCATCGCCATCGGGACCGGCACGGACGTCGCGATGGAGGCGTCGGATATCACCCTCATCCGGGGCGACCTGCGGGGCGTGGTGACGGCCATCGCATTGAGCCGGGCCACGATTCGGACCATCCGCGAGAACCTGTTCTGGGCCTTCTTCTACAACGTGGCGCTCATCCCGGTGGCGGCGGGCGTCCTGTACCCCGTGTTCACCGAGGCGCTCGACGGCGTCCCTGAGGCGTTGGGCTGGATGCTGGGGGACTACGGCTTCCTGAACCCGATCCTCGCGGGCGCGGCCATGGCCTTCAGCTCCGTGTCGGTCATGGCCAACTCGCTCCGGCTCCGCCGCTTCCGGCCGCCACAGCTGGCATGAGCAAGGAGGCGATCATGGCCAGGGCAGCGCCAGCCCCGTCACGGCAGACGCCCGCGAACCTCGTCCGGGCGACCGAGGCCGCTCGCCGGCGCTACGACCGCGCCGCGCCCACGTACGACCTGCGTGAGGGGCTCATGGAGCTCGTCGTCAGACGATGGCGGCGAGCGCTCTGGTCCGCGGTGCCCCAGGGGCGCATCCTGGAGATCGGCGTCGGTACGGGGAAGAACATCCCCTACTACCCGCCGGGCGCAGACGTCACCGCTATCGACTTCAGTCCGAAGATGCTCGAACGGGCGCAACGTCGCGCGCGCCGCCTGGGGGCCCACGCCGAGCTCCAGCTCATGGATGCCCAGGCGCTCGCGTTCCCAGACGGTACGTTCGACGCCGCGGTCGCCACGTTCGTGTTCTGCTCCGTCCCGGATCCGGTACTGGGGCTCGTGGAGGCGCGACGCGTCCTGAAGCCGGGAGGACGGCTGTTTCTCCTCGAACACGTGCGCAGCGACTGCGCGGTGCTGGGCCGCATCATGGACCTCGTGAACCCAGTCTTCCTCCGCATGACGGGAGCGAACCTCAACCGGCGCACCGTCGAGAACGTCCGGCGCGCCGGCTTCACCGTCACCGAGGAGCGCGGTCTCATACCCGGTCCGGGGCGGGGCATCTTCAAACGCATCGTCGCCGTGCGCGAGTGAGTCGGACCGTGCCGGGCTCGCCGCGGTCGGCTACAGTGAGGCCGTGGCACGACCTCGCACGGTAGCGGCGGTGATGGCTGGCAAGGCGGCCGGAGCGGCGAGCCGCCTTTTGCGCCTCGGCGGCGGCACCGCCATCGCCGGGCTCGTCGCGAGCTGGGTCGACCCCGAGATCGTGCGGCGTCTCGGCGGCTCCCTCGCGAACGGCGCCATCCTCGTCAGCGCGACCAACGGGAAGACGACCACCGCCGCGATGCTCGCTGCGCTGTCCCGCGAGCGCGGCCTCGATCCCATCGCGAACGGCAGCGGTTCCAATATGATGCGTGGCATCGCGGCGGCGCTCCTGGGGGCAGTTCGATGGTCCGGCCAGGCGTGCGACGACGGTCGCCGAATCGGCATCTTCGAGGTCGACGAGGCCACGCTCCCCTACGCCGTACGCGCCCTCGATCCACGCGTCGTGGTGCTCGGAAACCTGTTCCGCGACCAGCTCGATCGCTACGGCGAGGTCGATCACCTCGCGGGCGTGTGGCGACGGACGCTTGAAGAAGCCAGCCCACGGACCTCGGTGGCCCTGAACGCGGATGACCCACTCGTCGCGTCCCTGGCCTCGGCCACCCGAGGCCGGGTCATCTTCTTCGGCGTCGACGACCGCTCGGTCGCCACCGGCGAACTCCAGCACGCCGCTGATGTGCGGTCCTGTCCGCAGTGCGGCGCCAGGTTGACGTACGATGCCGTCTTCTACGCTCATGTGGGGCACTGGCGCTGCACGGAGCCGACGTGCGGGGCCGCTCGACCCTCGCCCGACGTCCGGGCCGAGGAGGTCCGCTTCTCGGCCGGCGCCTCCGTCGCGCGGATCGCGACGCCCCACGGTGACATGCTGATCGAGATCGCCTTGGCGGGCTTGTACAACGTGTACAACCTTCTCGCCGCCGCCTCGGCCGCCCTCGCGGCCGGCATCCCGCTCGATGCGTTGCCCCGCGCCATGCGCGACTTCTCGGCGGCGTTCGGGCGGCAGGAGCGCTTCGAGATCGACGGTCGCCACGTGGTGATGCTCCTCGCGAAGAATCCCACCGGACTCAATCAGGCGCTTCGCACCATCGCGGGCGCCGACCAGCCCGTGCGAGCGCTGGTGCTCCTCAACGATGGCGAGGCCGACGGCCGCGACGTGTCGTGGATCTGGGACGCCGACTTCGAGCTCCTCGCGCGCCAAGACGTCGCGCTCCTCATGGCCTCAGGCCGACGTGCCGAGGACCTGGCGTTGCGGCTGAAGTACGCCGGGCTGGGCGACGATGTGCCCGTGGTGAAGCGCGTAGGGGCTGCGCTCGATGCCGCGATTCGCTCCACACCGCCGGGAGCGACGCTGTTCGTCCTGCCGACCTACACCGCGATGCTGGAGGCGCGCGAACTGCTCGCGTCGCGGGCCGGCCGGCGCCCCTACTGGGAGGCCGCTCGGTGACCGAGACCCTGGAGCTCCGACTGGGTCACCTGTATCCCGACCTCATGAACATTTACGGGGACCGCGGCAACGTCATCGCCCTGGCCTGGCGCTGCCAGCGCCGTGGCATCGCGTTTCGCGTGGTCCCCTTCGATCTCGGGGAACCGTTCGATCCGCGCCGCTGCGACCTCGTCCTCATCGGGGGCGCCCAGGACCGCGAGCAGCGCCGGGTCGCCGACGACCTTCGCGTCGTCAAGGGCGATGCCCTCCGCGAGGCCATCGAAGACGGCCTGCCCGTGCTCGCGGTCTGTGGCGGGTACCAGTTGCTGCAGCGCTTCTACCGCGCGGCCTCCGGCGAAGAGCTCCAAGGGCTCGGCGTGTTCGACGCTCACACCGTCCATCCCGGGCCTCGCGCCCCTCGCCTCGTCGGCAACCTCGTCGCCCGATGGGACGCTGGGACACTGGTCGGGTTCGAGAATCACGGGGGTCGAACCGAGCTGGGCCCGAATGCCCGGCCGTTGGCGACGGTCGTGCGCGGACATGGGAACAACGGCCGCGACAAGACCGAAGGGGCTGTGTATCGCCACGCGTACGGGACCTATCTCCACGGGGCACTCTTGCCGAAGAACCCCGCGTTTGCGGACCATCTTCTGCGGCTCGCCCTGTCGCGCCGCTACGGTGACGTCGCGCTCGAGCCGTTGGACGACCGCGCCGAGCTTCGCGCCCACGAGGCCGCGCTGCGTCTGCGGTAGGCGGCGCGCACCGAACGGGAACCGGATCGCGCTTGACTTCCGGGAACTGCGCATCTACGATAGCGATACGCCGTGGCGGGGCGGATAGCGGGGGGACGACCCGGTGGGACTCCTTCGAAGCCTTGCCACGTTGCTCTTTCTCATCGCGCTGCCGGTCGCGCTGGTCACGACGAACGTCCGGCTGGCGGTGAACAGCCCCCAACTGTACGACTACGGCTTCGACAAATACGACGTGGAGCTCGTCACGGGCATCGACCGCGCCCAGCTCGACGAAGCGGCGGCGGATCTGCGCCGCTACTTCAACGATGACCGGGCCGTCATCTCGACGCTCGTGATCGATGCCAACGGGCGCGAGTCGCCCCTCTACACGCCGCGAGAAGTGAGCCACCTTCGCGATGTGAAGCAGCTCTTCCAGTGGACCTTCCGCGCCCAGGAGTTGGCGGTGACCTACGCCATCGCGTACGTGGTGTGCGTCTTCATCTGGGCGCGCGAGCTGAGCCTGCGGGCGCTCGCTGGCCATGTGATGACGTCGGTGCTCATCGGCGCCGGTGTGGTCGGCGGTATCGGCGTGTTCGCGCTCACAGGCTTCGAGAACGCATGGACCGAGTTCCACCAGATCGTGTTCACGAACGACTTCTGGCTGCTCGACCCGACGGCCGACCGTCTGATCCAGATGTTCCCCGAGGACTTCTGGTTCGATGCGACGTTACTCATCGGCATGATGACGCTGGCCGAGGCGGCCCTCCTGTTCCTCGCTTCCGCGGCGTATCTCTTCTTCGCGCGCCCGCGGGAGCGCACGTTTCCGGCACCCGCAGGGGCGCTCCCCAGCGGACTGCACCTGAGCGCCTGACCCTTCGCTCCCGTCGGCCGAGCGCCACCAACCGACGGTGTCGAGCATCGCCTCCCGCGCGTGAGACGGCGTCCTCGCAGCGGCGGCGCGCACCGATGGGACACGAGGGGTGGCATCACGTCCCGTCACCCGCACTTGGTGTAGCCGCAGTTCGGGCAGATGAGACAGCCTTCGCGAAACACGAGGATGCTCCCGCACTCGGGACAGCCGAGCCCTGTCGACACGGCGTCCGCCAGATCGCCCGCCGCCTGCGGCTCTGCGGCGGTCGGCGCGCCCTCGGGCCGACGGGTCCTTCGTCGCTTCGGGCGAACCTCTGGTTCTGGCGCCGGCAGCACGAGGGACATGCCCGCAGGCCCAGCGCCACTCGCTTGGGCCTCGGGGCGCAAGAACCGCGCCTCCAGCCACCGGAAGATGTAGTCGACGATCGAGCTCGCGATGGGGATGTCCGGATTCGAGGTCAATCCCGAAGGCTCGAAGTGCACGCCCTTGAACTTCCGCACGAGGTCCTCGAGGGGCACGCCGTATTGCAGCGCGACCGACGTGAGCACAGCCACGCTGTCCATCAGCCCTCGAATGGTCGAGCCCTCCTTCGAGATGGTGACGAACACCTCGCCGGGCGTACCGTCGTCGTACAGGCCGACGGTGACGTAGCCCTCCTGCTCGCCCACGCGGAACTTGTGGGTAATCGAGCGTCGCTCGTCCGGAAGATGCCGTCGATAGGGCGCCCCCGGCGGTCTCGGCGCCAGCGACGCCACCGGCGCGGGAGCGCCCGGTGGCTGCACCCCCAGTTCGCGTTCCGCTTCCGCCGCTTCCGCTTGCTCCGGCCCCTTCGCCGTCGCGTGCGTCAGCACTTGCATCGGCCGCGACTCATCGCGGTAAATCGTGATGCCCTTGCACCCTTCGCGATACGCCAGCAAGTACGCCCGCTCGACGTCCTCGACCGTGGCGTCACGAGGAAAATTGATCGTCTTCGAGACTGCATTGTCCGTATGCCGCTGGAATGCCGCCTGCATGCGCACGTGCCACGCGGCGTCGATGTCGTGCGACGTGACGAACAGCCGCTTGACGTCCTGGGGAACGTCGTCACGACGGGCGAGCCGGCCGCCCGACGCCAGGTAGTCCAGCAGCTCCTCTGAATAGAAGCCGCGCTCCTTCGCCACGCGCTCGAACTCGCGGTTCACGGTGACCAACCGCGTGACGCGCTCCGGATGCCGTCGGTCGAGGTGGTGCTGGCGGTAGAAGGCGAGGGCGAACAGAGGCTCGATACCACCCGAACAGTCGGCGATGATGCTCAGTGTGCCCGTGGGGGCGATGGTAGTGCGGGTGCTGTTGCGAAAGCGGCGACCCACCCGGTCGGGCCGGGCGTGCGGCGATGCAGGATCGAAGATCGACCCTTCCCACGCGGGAAACACGCCCCGCTCTCGGCCCAGCGCTTCGCTCGCCGCATCCGCGTGCTCCTGAATGAACGCCATGAGCTTCTCGCCCAGAGCGATGGCCTCGTCCGAGTCGTACGGGATGCCGAGCCGAAGAAGGAGGTCGGCCCACCCCATGACCCCCAGACCGATCTTCCGCGTCTTCTTCGTCATCTCATCGATCTGGGGCACCGGATAGACGTTCTCGTCGATGACGTTGTCGAGGAACCGGACGCACGCCGGGATGACATCGGCCAGTCCGTCCCAGTCCACCTCCCACGCCGGCTCCGATGTGTCCCCACGGCCACGGCGACGCGCCGCCGGCCGGACGAACTTCGCGACGTTGATGGACCCGAGGTTGCACGACTCGTAGGGCAGAAGCGGCTGCTCACCGCATGGGTTCGTCGCCTCGATTGCCCCCAGCTGCGGCGTGGGGTTGTCGCGATTGATGCGGTCGAGGAAGACGAGGCCCGGGTCGCCGTTCTTCCAGGCGTTCTCCACGATCCGGCGGAAGATGGCCCGCGCCCGCCTGCGGCCGACCGTCTCCCCTGTCCGCGGATTGACCAGGTCGTACTCCTGGTCCCGTTCGACCGCCTCCATGAATCGGTCGGTCACGGCCACGCTGATGTTGAAGTTCTGGAGCGTCACCATGTCCGACTTCACGTCGATGAACCTCTCGATGTCGGGATGGTCGACACTGAGGATCGCCATGTTGGCGCCACGCCGCGCCCCGCCTTGCTTGATGGCGTCGGTCGCTGCGTCGAACACCTTCATGAACGACACCGGTCCGCTGGCGATCCCTCCCGTCGCCCGGACGATGTCCCCTTCCGGACGCAGCCGACTGAACGAGAACCCGGTACCGCCGCCGCTCTTGTGGATGAGGGCGGTCTCCTTGATGGCTTCGAAGATGCTGTCCAGCGAGTCCTCCACGGGGATCACGAAGCACGCCGAGAGCTGTTGCAACGGCCTGCCGGCGTTGCCCAACGTCGGTGAGTTGGGCAGGAAGCGTAGAGAGGTCATCAGGCCGTAGAACCGCTCTTCCCATTCGCGCGCCAGCGCCTCTCCCCGGCGGCGGCTCGGGGCATAGCGGACCTCCGCGTGCGCGATGGTCCGGGCGACGCGCCGGAAGAGCTCCTCCGGTGTCTCGATCACGTTGCCGCGCTCGTCACGCGCGAGATACCGGCGTTCGAGGACGAGCCGTGCGTTCGGCGACAGCTCGAGGCGAGGCTCCGACGGAGCCGCCGCACTCGCGCGTGGGCGAGGGCGCGATCGAGATGGTTGGCGGGCCGTCGACGCAACCTCCTGCTTCGGGGCCGGCTCGCTCCCGGCGCTGGGCGCCATGGCGACCGGGGCCGAGCGCCGCGTGGGTACCACTCCGCTCCGTCCCGCGCCCTCCAGTGGAAGCCAGGGCGCGCGCCGGGTATCGCCGGTCATCGTAGAACGAGTGTACTGCGAACGCGTGGCGGGCGAGAAGGGGTCAACGTCCGCGGAGCCGCGCGAGGCCGCTCCCGAGCCAGTCGTCGGCGGGCATGGGCGGTGACGCCGGGGAGCACGGTCGCCCGCCGAGGCCGTCCGCCACCGCTGCCCGCCTCGCGGCGGGTGGGCATCCATGCCCCGATGGCGGCGGTAGCTCCTCGGCGGGCGACGGCGCCGGTCACTCCCGACCGGCTCAGGTCAAGACGCGGGCGCCTTCCAGGCCCGGCCCTGGGCTATCGATGTCGCACCGGCTCCGCTCTCGGCGTTCCTCCTTCACGAGCACCCGCTGGTACTGCCGCAGTTCTCGCAGCGGTAACAGGTGCCCGACCGGATCATGATCCAACCGCAGTTCACGCAGGCGGGGGCATCGGCGTACACCGCGCCGTTGCCGGTCACCGCGGGAGTGTCCGACGACGGCCGCTGGGCGCCTCCGATCGCGCCCCCGGTCAACGGAAGCGGGTACTGTCCAGCAGCGAGCTGCGCCTTGACTTCCGGCGTCATCACGCCAATGGCGTACGCCTCCTCCGGACTCAGGAACTGGGATGCCAGCCACCGGAACACGTAGTCCACCACCGACTGTGCGACCGGGATGTCCGGATTCTCCGTCCGCCCCGACGGCTCGAACCGCATGTGCGAGAACTTCTGGATCAGGTCGATGAGCGGCACGCCATACTGCAAGGTCAGGGAGATCGACGTGGCGAAGGCGTCCATCATGCCACTGATGGTCGAGCCCTCCTTGGCCATCGTGACGAAGATCTCCCCTGGGGTGCCGTCCTCGTACATGCCGACGGTGATATACCCCTCGTGGCCCTCGATGCTGAACTTGTGCGTGCGGGAGTTTCGCGTGTCCGGCAGCCGCCGCCGAACGGGCCGCGCCTCCTGACCTCCCTTCGCATCCGCGCCGGTCGAGAGCGGTTGCACCTTCTTCGAGCCATCCCGGTAGATCGCGATGGCTTTGAGGCCGTGTCGCCACGCCTGGACGTAGGCGTCCATGACGTCATCGACGGTCGCCTCCTGAGGCAGGTTGACCGTCTTCGAGATGGCGCCGGAGATGAACGGTTGCACGGCGCCCATCATCTTGATGTGCCCCATGTGGTGGATGCTCCGCTGGCCTCCCGGCGCCCGGAACGCGCAGTCGAAGACCGGCAGATGCTCCTCCCGCAGGAAGGGCGCGCCCTCGATGGTGCCGCGCTCGTCGATGTACCGGACGATGTCCTCGATCTGTTCGGGCGAGTAGCCCAGGCGCCGCAAGGCCCGGGGGACGGTGGTGTTCACGATCTTGATCATGCCGCCGCCGACGAGCTTCTTGTATTTCACCAGGGCGATGTCGGGCTCCACCCCCGTGGTGTCACAGTCCATCATGAACGCGATGGTGCCGGTGGGGGCGAGGACCGTCGCCTGCGCGTTCCGGAAGCCGTAGCGCTCACCCAGGTCGAGCGCCGTCTCCCACGCTTCGTTCGCGGCATCGAGGACTTCCTTCGGCGCCAAGGTCGAGTCGATAGCCCGCGAGGCGTCCCGGTGCTTGCGGATGACGCGTAGCATCGGCTCGCGGTTGAGCCCAAAGCCCTCGAACGGCCCGATCTCGGCCCGGCTGGCGATGGCGGCCGAGGTCGCGTAGGCGTGACCGGTCATCAGCGACGTGACGGCGGCGGCGTAGGCACGCCCGGCATCGGAGTCGTACGGGAGGCCCAGCGACATCAGGAGCGCGCCCAGGTTCGCGTAGCCCAGCCCGAGCTGCCGGAACGCCTTCGCGTTCCGTTCGATCGCCTCCGTCGGGTAGCTGCTGTTCCCGACGATGATCTCCTGCGCCCAGATGGTGATCGTCACGGCGCGACGGAAGTCCTCGACCAGGAAGTTGCCGTCCTCGTCGACGAATTTCATCAGATTCAGCGACGCCAGGTTGCACGCGCTGTTGTCGAGATGCATGTACTCCGAGCACGGGTTCGACGCGTTGATCCGGCCCGAGTTGGGACACGTATGCCAGTCGTTGATGGTGGTGTCGTACTGCATCCCGGGATCGCCGCACTCCCACGCCGCCGCGGCGATGCGCCGGAGAAGGTCGTTCGCCTTCACCGTGGCGAGCGTCTCGCCCGTGGTCACGGCTTTGAGCTCCCAGTCACGGCCATCGAGTGCCGCTCGCATGAACTCGTCCGTCACGCGCACCGAGTTGTTGGCGTTCTGAAACTGAATGGACGCCCACGCCTCGCCGTTGAGCGACATGTCGTACCCGGCGGCGCCCAGGGCATAGGCCTTGCGCTCCTCTTTGACCTTGCAGTCGATGAACTCCTCGATGTCGGGATGGTCGACGTTCAGGATGACCATCTTCGCGGCTCTGCGCGTCTTGCCGCCCGACTTGATGGAGCCGGCGATGGCGTCCGCCCCCCGCATGAACGACACGGGCCCCGATGCCTGACCACCCGAGGAGAGCATCTCCTTCGACGATCGGATCGGCGACAGGTTCACCCCGGACCCCGAGCCGCCCTTGAAGATCATCCCCTCCGTTCGGCACCAATCCAGGATCGATTCCATCGTGTCCTCGACCGAGAGGATGAAACACGCCGAGCACTGCGGCCGCTCCTCGACGCCGACGTTGAACCAGACCGGGCTGTTGAACGCCATCTTCTGGTACACGAGGAGGTGCGCCAGCTCGGCGGCGAAGGTCTGGGCGTCTTCCTCCGTATCGAAATAGCCGCCCTCCCGCCCCCACCGTGTGATGGTGTCGACCACGCGGCCGATGAGCTGGCGCACGCTGTGCTCCCGTTGAGGCGTGTTCAGGGGACCCCGGAAGTACTTGGACACCACGACGTTGGTTGCCGTCTGGCTCCAGAACCTCGGGATCTCCACGTCGCGCTGCTCGAAAAGGGGAGCACCGCTCTCGTCCGTGATGCTCGCGGTTCGAAGCTCCCACTCGATCTCGTCGAACGGATGTACGCCCGGCTTCGTGAAGTAGCGCTCGACGGTGAACCTCCGGATGGCATCCCGGGCGTGCGCGCCCGCCTCGCCACTGGGTGGTGTCGCTTGCAGGACCATGGCTCCCTCCTTACTTCGTGTGGCGGCTCCTCGCGTCGCGGTCCAGGCCGCGGCGGCTGAGCGTTCGTTGCTGTTCGATTCGCCTCTCAGGACGGCGCCCGTCGCGCCTTTGTCCAGAGAAGACGAGCGCCCCGACGAAACGGGGCGTTCGTGAGCCATCCGCCGCAGGCGGACGGCTCACGGTCCAGGCACGCCGGCAAGCTCCCGCGACGCCGCCTCCTTCATTCTCGCTTCGGTCCGCTCGAGGAGATATCGCACGTGGTCGAGCTGCCAGCGGACCTCAGGGTCGGGAAAGTGTGAACGCCAGGCGGCATACGCCTCCCGCTCGCGGGCTTTCAATTCGAGATACCGCCGGTGCCAAAACGGCCAACGTCGCGCCATACCGGACACCTCAGGGCACCGTGAGCAAGTACAGGCGAACCAGCCTGCGTCTCCATGCGCGGGCGCACGCCTGCAGTGCGCGCCATCCTTCGTCCAGCCTTCGCATGCGTCGCCTCCTTCCGGCTCAGACCGCAGCCAGCGCCTCGTCCCGGATGAACGCCCGCCACCGCCGGGCCAGGTCCTGTCCGAAGGCGGTGGGCGACTCCGCGAGGAGCTGGCCCGAGCGGGTGCCCGAACGCAACGCGTCGATCACGCGCTCGAGCGCGGCGGCATCCGCGCCCCACAGCCGGTAGTCGGTCAAGAAGCGGATGCGGTCGTCCAGCGCCTCCCGCGTGGCGGGCGGGGCGGCATCCCGCTGCTGCCGGTACGCCGCAATCACCACCTCCAGGAACCGCTCGACCGCGTTCATCCGCGTCCTCCCGCCGGCGCGGGTGCGGCCTCTTCTCGAAGGATCCGCAGCCGGTAAATCACTTGATGGGGATTCGACCCGGTCGCGACCCGGAACGTCATGTGGCGGTCGGCGAGCCGGAGGCGCCGACCGTCCTCGAGTTCGAGGGTGAGCTCTCCCTGCTGCCGCGCCAGCAAGTGCCGCTCGTGCTCGGGCCACATGGTGACTTCCATTCGGGCGGCGTTGAGCTCGAGCAGCCCTTCGGCAACCAGCTCCCCCTCGCGATTCATCAAGCGTCCGTGCAGTCGCAACCGCTCGCTCCTCCTCGTCGCGGCCGCCCTCAGGACGACCGATGGTTTCTCCGTCGTTCCGTCTCGCTCCGCGGCGTGAGCGCGGGCCCCGTCGTTTCGGAGCGCCTCGGGCGACCCCGGCGTCGGCGCGGCACCACCGCCCGCAATCCGCCGGCGAGCTCCGGATTGAACAGTGGAAGCTGGTTCTGGCCCGGGATACGCTCCCCGGGGCGGGCCAGCCGCTCGACCTCGTCGCGCAGTTCGTCCAAGTCCTGGAAGCGCCGGTACACGCTCGCGAACCGGATGTACGCGATGGGGTCGAGCCGGCGCAAGCGTTCCATGACGAGCTCGCCGATCTCGCGGCTGGGCACCTCAGCCACACCGAGCGCCATGAGCGCCGCCTCGATGTCGGCGGCCACCGACTCCACGGTCCCAGCCGGAAGCGGGCGCTTCTCGCACGCCTTCCGGAGCCCCGCGAGCAGCTTCGCGCGGTCGAAGGGCTCGCGCCTTCCGTCGCGCTTCACGACGTACAGCGTGTTCAGGAGCAGCCGCTCGAAGGTCGTGAACCGTTGGCCGCACGACAGGCACTCCCGGCGGCGCCGGATGCCGTCCTCGGCCTCGCGCGAGTCCGTCACCCTCGATTCCGGATGGCCGCAGTATGGACAGCGCATGCTGATGTGCCCCTCTACGACGGCGGTAAGCCCTTCCGCCGGCGGGGCAAAAACTACCACAACATCTGGGGCCTGTCAACCGTGCGCTTGGCACATATTGGGCCGATTTTCCTCGACGTAACGTGGCGCTGCAGGTCGACGAGAAGGTTCACTGACCCGACACGACAGAAGCGGTCCCTCGGGCCGATGCTTTGTAGGTGGAGGTTCCGTACCGGAGAGGACAGGGATGGCGGACGTCATTTCGTGCGGGAGGCGCCGGCGCGGCGACGGTGGGCAGAGCCTCGTCGAGTTCGCCCTGATCCTCCCCGTTCTACTCATTGTCGTCTTCGGCATCATCGACTTCGCCATGGGGATGCGCTCGTACGTCGCGCTGGCCAACGCCACGCGCGAAGGTGCCCGCTTCGCCGCCATCGGAGCCGTCTTCGGCACCCAGGCCGATTGCGGCGTCACCAACACCACGGTCGTCGGCCGTGTGTGCGCGGCTGCCGAGGGTCTCGCGAAGAGCCGGATCGCCGTGGAGACGAACCCCGCGACCGTGTATCCGAACGGGATGGCCCCTGGGAACAGCGTGGTGGTGAAGGCAACGTACGAGTACCGCTTCATCACGCCCCTCGGGGCCATCGTCGACTTCTTCAGCGGCGGCTCCCTCGGGACATCCATCACGCTCCGGTCAGAGACCGACATGCGATTGGAGTAGAGGAGAAGAGAAGACGGCCATGCGCTCACGCCGTCACGGACGCGGTCGCTCCGAACGAGGGCAGGTCCTGCCCTTGGTGGCGGGCCTGCTGGTCGTCCTGTTGGGCATGACGGCCCTCGCCGTCGACATCGGCGGCTTCGTCGCACACCGACGGAGCCTCCAGAACGCCGCGGACGCCATGGCGCTCGCCGGGGCGCGGGAGCTGGCGGACCCCCTGACGTCTTCGGTACGCCAGGCGGTCATCGACCGAGCGACCGAGTGGGGACTCAAGAACGGCGTCGAGCCGGGCGAGATCGATGAGATTCGGGTGTTCCCGAAGACCGGCCAGAACCCCAACCCGAAGGTCCAGGTCAAGATCCGTCAGGATCATAGCTTCGTCTTCGCGCGCGCCATCGGCATCACGAGTCACGACGTGACAGCGACGGCCACTGCCATCAAAACGACACCCGGGGGCTCGTCGGGAGTTGTGCCCTGGGCGCTGTTGAATAGCCAAGTGCAGGGCGCCGTACCCGGCGAGCTCGTGACCTTGAAGTACGACGCCAACAACCCGATGACTGGCAACTTCGGGCCCATTCGCATCGACGGATCGGGAAGCGGCAACTGCGGGCAGTCCGACAAGTACTGCGCTGGCGTCAAGTACGGCAGTACCTCCACGATTTGCTCGCAGGCCGCAGTGAACGCCGGGACCTGTAAAGAGAACGCCCCAGAGTGCAACGGCGCCTCCTGCCAGACGCAGCCAGGAAACGTCGTCAGCGGCACCCGCGAGGCCGTCGACTGGCGCCTCGCCAACACCGATCCCGCGTGCAACCAGTTCGACGAGGTGTTCAAAGACCCCGACGGCGACGGGGTCTATGCCATCGAACAGCAGTGCAATCCGTACATCCCAGGAAGCAAAGCCAGCGGGCGGGTCATCATCGTTCCGCTCATCAGCAACTTCGGGAACGGCAGCGATCCCGTGACCATCACAGGCTTTGTCCTCGCGTTCCTCGAAGGCTACGACAGCGACAAATGCAGAGGGAACGCCTGCGAGATCCAGGCGCGGTTCGTCAAGGGTGAGCTCACGGTCGGCGCGCTCAGCGGCGTGTACGACGAGAACGCCCTCTTGAAGTTCGTTCGCCTCGTGGAATAACAGCAGTCCCCAATTCGTCCCTCGTCAGAGTACAGATTCGCGGCCCTGCGTCCGATTCTGAAATGGACGCGCATACGGTGGGAAGGGCCCGCGCGATGAAGGTTCGACATGTCTCGATTGTTCGGTGCCTAACTCGAGAGCGCGGTCAGAGCCTCGTCGAGCTGTCGATTGTGTTGCCCGTGCTCCTGATCCTGCTCCTCGGGGCAGTGGACTTCGGGCGCCTGTACTACGCATCCGTCACCGTCGCAGGCGCGGCCCGTAACGCCGCGCAATACGCATCGGAAAACCCCCAGGACTTCTCGGGTATCCAAGCCGCCGCGCAAGAAGACACGGAGGGCTTGAGCCCCCAGCCGACGATCACGGTCAGTGGGCCCTCGCCCGATGCCAGCGGCGGTCGGTACATCGGCGTGACCGTCACCCACACCTTTCGCACGCTGGTGCCCTGGCCCGGCATCCCGTCGAGCGTGGACATTTCACGCGAGGTCGTCATGAGGGTGGTCGAATGAGGAAGCGTCTCGCGGACACCCGCGGCCAGTCGTTGGTCGAGTTCGCCGTCGTCGTGCCCGTGTTCCTGATGATCGTGCTCGGCCTGTTCGACGGCGCCCGCGCCGTCTGGCACTACAACACCCTCGCGCAGGCCACACGAGAGGGAACCCGGTACGCCATCGTGCATTCGGAGGCGACCACGGCCGAGATCGAGAGCGTGGTTCGCGGACACGCTTCCGGACTGGATCAGGGCCGGCTGACCGTCACCGTCACCTTCCCCGACGGGAGCCAGAGGCCAGGGGACAAGGTGAATGTTCACGCGACCTACAGCTTTCAGCCGCTGTTCGACCTGGCGGGGCTGCCGGGAATCACGATGTCGAGCTCGTCACGGATGACGATTCAGCACTGACTGCCTGGGCGTTCGAGAGAGGAGGCAGGCAATGCGCACGTTCATTCGTGACATGACGAGAAGGAGCCGCGATGAGCGCGGCCAGATCCTGATGCTCACCGTCCTGTTCGCGGCTTCTTTACTAGGACTGGCCGGCCTTGTGATCGACGGTGGGCGATTCTATCAGCAGCGTCGCGACTTACAGAACGCGGCCGACGCCGGGGCTTCGGCGGCGGCTCAGGTTCTGCTCTTCGGCGGATCGAACAGCGAGGCCCGGTCGGCAGCGCAATGGTACACGGACGAGAACGGCATCAACGTCACCGACATCGACATCAATATTCCACCGGCCAGCGGACCGTACGCCGGCCGCGACGGGTACGTGGAGGTCATCGTCGAGTCCGAGCCGGATGCTCTGCTCATCAGGGCCTTGACCGCCGGCTCCTACACCATCCGGGCTCGCGCCGTGGCCGGCATCGGCAGCCTGGAGGCGACCTCGCGGTTCCTTCCGTGGGGCCTCACCGAGGACAACGGCGACTGCCTGCTGCCCGGCAACCCACCGCGGCCGCGATACGGCAACTCATGCATCCTCAAACTCGGGGCCGGCGAAGGCGACACCGGCGATTACGGCGCGTTGGACCCCGATGGTCAAGGTGGAGGCTCCAACGAGTACCGTGACAACATCATCGATGGGGAAGTCGAGACGGAATACCACATTGGCGACGAGATCGATGCGCTCTCCGGCAACAAGACCGGCCCAACGGACCAGGGGATCGACGCCCGCCTCGAGCACGAGCCCAGCTCCAATGACGGCCAGAGCTGCGACACCAACCACAACGGCAAAGACGACCTCACGGAAGCCCTCATGGACCGGGGCGCCGACAAATCGCCGCGCTACATCGTGCGGCCGGCCTGTGAGAACAGCCCGCGGCTGATCGTGATTCCCATCGTCGACCAGATCGATCACCCACAGGAATCAACGATCGAGGGTTGGGCCCTCATGTATCTGGAGGGCTACCAGTGCGTGGGCGATCCATCGAGGAGATGCAACGGAAGAGGCCATTGGGAGGTGCGCGGCACCATCGTGGACGCCGTCTGGTCCGATTACGACGGGTTCATGGGCGAATACAATCCCGAGGCTAGCCTCTCGGCCTGGTTCCTCGCTGAATGACCCCGATTCCGTCTGAAGCTCGGAGCGGCGGCGTTAGGCCGCCGCTTCCGCTTCCATCGTGAACTCCTGCCAGACGCGCCAGCCGAACCACAGCGCCGTGGGCAGGAAGACGATGGCGAAGCCGAGATGCTCGCCCGGATGACGGACCTGCCACGATTCCAGCTCGCCGCCTTCCACCAGGTACCGCCGCACGATGTCGTTGAGCGCCATCGCGGCCAGCGCCAGGAACCCGATCGTCGCCGTCGCCAGTCCGAGCAGGTTGTAGGCGCGGGCGATGACCCGCTCGCCCTGCGCCCCGCGCCGGCGCAACGCGAGGGCCATGGTGGCGTGAATGGCGAAGAGCACAGCGCCCACGAACGTCAGGGTGATGCCCGTCGCCACGTCGTCGCGGATCTCGCTGTCGGACGGGTCGACCCAGCGCTCCGGCTGGTCCGGCTTCGACGGTGACGGCGTGGCCGGCGCGCCGTCGGCCGGACTTGGCGCCGCCTCGCCGGACGTGGGAGCCGGCTCGACCGGGATCTCCCGGTACTGCGGGTACGGCGTCGTGTCGTAGCTGAAGTCGCGGCCAAACGCTTCCGCCAGTCCCGCCTTGAGCAGCGCGCCCAGCCCGGTGGCGACGAGGAAGACGGACACCAGCATGACCAGCGCGGCGTACGCCGCCAGTACGCCCGAGAACTGGATGTTCCACCCCTCCGGCCCGCGGCCTCGCACGATGGCGACGACCGCCGCCACGATGAGCGTGAGGACGACGAGCGGGGGCAGAAGCCCATACACAACCCACATCGCGAGAGCGCTCCCATCGCTACGGCGCGGGTGGGGCCCGCGCCCGGCCCGTGCTATCCTGCCATTGATTCGATGCGCGTGCCAGATCGCCGCTTCCTCCCAATCGCGGCCCTGCTCGTCGCCCTGAGTCTCGCGCCCGCGTGTTCGTCCGGCGGCGCCCAGGGCAACGACGGCATTCTCGTCGTCACGCGCACGGGCGACGGGACACCCGTGCCGGGGACGACGCCCCGTCCACCGTCATCGCCGAGGACGGAGACGCCCCAGACGCCCACGCCTGACCCCGCGTCGATCGATCCTTCGGCCTACGGGTTCTCGTTCCCTATCGAAGGGGCCTGCCTGCCATCGAGCGACCTTCTCATGCCGAACGCGCCCCGGGACTACCGCAGCGGCGTGCACGAAGGAGTCGACTTCTACGGGAGCGACAATTGCGTGCCCATCACCGAAGGGACCGCGGTGCGGGCCGTCGCTGATGGCGTGATCATCCGCGCCGACGTGACCTACCACGACCTCACCTGGGACGAGTTGAACGCCCTGAACGAGCGCGTCGCGAACGGCGGTGCGAACGATCCCGACGTGCTGGACGCGTTCCGCGGCCGCCAGGTGTGGATCCGACACGACAACGGCATCGTGACTCGGTACGCCCATCTCAGCGCCGTCGCGGACGGCATCGTCGAGGGGGTCCGCGTGCTTCAGGGTGAGGTCATCGGGTACGTGGGAGAGTCCGGCACGCCCGAATCGCTGACGGCGCCGGGCACGGAGTTTCACCTGCACTTCGAGATCCGGGTGGGCGACGCCTTCCTCGGGGAAGGGCTGCCGCCTGAACGAGTGCGGGAGCTGTACCAGCAGGTGTTCACGCGGTGACCGACGACGAGCTGGTCGAGGAGCGCCCCCAGCGGCGCAGACAATGGTCCGGGGCATTGCGGAGCCTCTTCCTGCCCGTGTCGCTCGTCGCGGCCATCGTCCTCGTCCTCTGGTGGTGGCAGACCCGCAGCGAGAGCGGCGACGGTGGCGACGGCGGCTACGGCGTCGTCGAGCTGCCGGCCGACCGCAATCCGACCGGCGAGCAGCCGAAGGCCGAGAAGGGGCGCGTCCCGCCGGATTTCCTGTTGACTGGGCCCGGCGGCGAGATCCGGCTCAGCGACCTCCAGGGCAAGGCGGTGGTGGTCAACTTCTGGGCCACCTGGTGCCCGCCGTGCCGCCGCGAGATCCCCGAGCTCATCGACGCCTACGAACGCTATCGCGACCGTGGCCTCGTCGTGCTCGGTGTGGACCTGCAGGAGAGCGAGAGCGCGGTCCGCGACTTCGCCACGGAGTTCGGCATTTCGTACCCGTTGGTGATCGACCGCACGGGCGAAGTAGCGGACGTATGGAACATTGGGGGACAGTTTCAGGGCATCCCGTCGACTTACTTCATCGACCGGACGGGCGTGGTGCGCGACATCTACAACGGGACGCTGACCCGCGACCTGCTGGAGGAGCGCATCGCCCTCATACTCGGAGACGAAGATGGCTCGAGCGCAGACCGCTAGGCTCGTCGCGGCCTTCGACCCCTTCCTCCCAGTGTGGCGTGTCCTGACGTCGGTCCGGTTCGCCATCGGGCTGATCGCCTTCCTCGCCCTGGCGAGCCTCGCGGGCGTGGTCATCCCGCAGGTGCCGCCACAGATGCGTGACAGCCCAGCGGCTGTGCGCGCCTGGGTCGAGGCGCAACGGGACACGTACGGACCCTTCACGGACACGATGTACGACCTCGACCTGTTCACGGTGTTCGATGCGCCGTGGTTTCTCGCCGGCCTGGGGCTGCTGGTCGTTACGGTCACCGTCTGCACGTTCAACCGTGTCGGGCCCACGTGGCGCAACGTGACGCAGCCGCCCCTGCGCGTGCCCGATGCGTTCTTCGACCGCTCGCGGAACCGCTACGCCATGCCCGCGGAGGTCGGCGTCGGGCGGCTGGCGCAGGAGCTCCGGCGGTCCCGATACCGAGTGGTTGAACAAAGCGAAGGGGGCACCGTCTATCTCTTCGCCGATCGATTCGCATGGGCACAGCTCGGGACCTTCGTGAGCCACCTGGCGCTCATCCTGTTCTTGGCCGGTGGCCTGGTCTCGCGTCTCACCGGATTCGAAGAGAACCTCTTCATCGGCGAAGGCACAACGCAACCGGTGTTCCCGGTCAGGAGCGAACGGCAGCTCCAGGTGGAGGTCGTGGACGCGTCCGCGTCGTTCGACGAGCGCGGGCGCCCGCTGGACTTCCGCAGCGAGCTCGTAATTTACGAGAACGGTCGTGAGGTCACCCGCGGCACAACGACCGTGAACGACCCGGTGACGTACGGCGGGTACCGCTTCCACCAGGCGGCCTACGACGGCAACGGCGTGGCCCTACGGGTCCGGGACGCTGCTTCCGGCCGCACGCTGTACCGGGAGACGCTGCCGATGCAGGACACCGTCGTGGCGCCCGTCGTGCGCGTCACGGACCGCGACGGCGCCACCGTGCTGGACGACGTCATCGTCCCCTCCGACTTCATCGACACGGCGTCCGGGACCGTCGTCACGCTCCCGGACGGCCGTTCGTTCTGGATTGGCATTCAAGCGGTCTCCGGTGGCGCGTGGCAGATGGTGGTGTTCGCGACGGACGATCCCACCGCGCGGGGCCTGGTGTCCGAGGGCGGTTCACTGGAGGCCGCAGGCCTTCGCTTCGAGTTCGCGGGCGTCGAGGGATTGCCCTCGACGATGGTCGACGGGGTTCCCGGAAGCGAGGGACTCGCCGTGTTGGAGCTGGCCCGCCAGCGCGATGGCACGCCCTACCTGACCGTGCTGGGGGCGACGGGCGACGACGCCCTGTACCTGTTTCCCGGCCGCCCGGTGGTGGTGAACGGCCGTGAATACACCTTTGAAGGGACGCGCGAGTTCGCCGGTATTTCCGTCCGGCGCGACCGAGGCGATACCCTGATCTGGGTCGCCGCGGGACTCTTGCTCGCCGGCCTGCTGATTACGTTCTACGTCCCGCGACGCCGGCTCTGGGTGCGCGCGACGGCCGAAGAGATTAGAATCGCGTCGCTAGCGGAAAAGAGCGGGGGCTTTCAAGCAGAGATGCGCCGGCTCGCCCGCCGCCTGGGCCTTGCGCCGCCGGTGGACGACCGGGGAGAGAGGTACTGAGCCGTGGAAGCGCTGACGTTGCTGACCATCACCATCGGCATGGACCCCGAGATCGCGAAATTCGGGGGCTTGCTCCTGACGTGGCACGGGGTGTTCACCGCCGTCGGCATCGCCGCCGGCGTCTACTTCGCGGTGCTCGCGGCCCGGAAGGTGAACTACCTCAACGACGACGAGGCGTACACCATCGCCCTCATCGGCGTGCCGTCAGCCATCATCGGCGCGCGGGCGCTCTACGTCATGGAGCGCTGGGACGAAGAGTTCGCGCACGACATTTGGAGCATCTTCGCGGTCAACGAGGGCGGCATCTCGATCTATGGCGCGGTGGTGGGCGGCATCCTCGGCGGGCTCATCTACGGCTGGATACGCCGGTTTCCGATCCGCCGCGGCCTCGACATCGGGTCGATGGGCTTGTTGCTCGGGATGGCCATCGGCCGCATCGGCGACATCATCAACGGCGAGCATTTCGCGTCCGAGAGCAGCCTGCCGTGGGCGGTGAAATACACGCACATCAACAGCCCCAGCTTCATGCTTCCGCCGCAGCACCCGGCGGTCGCGTACGAGATGATCGGCGATCTCGCGATCCTGGGCGCCATGTACGTCCTGTGGAACCGACGCATCCTGCCGCGCGATGGCCAAGTGTTCTCGTTCTTCCTGTTCGCGTACGGCGTGATGCGCTTCCTCGTGAGCTACCTGCGCGAGGATAGCCTGAGCATCGGACCCTTCACCTGGCCCCAGGTCGTCTCGCTCGGGGTCATCTTCCTCGGCCTGGCGACGGCTGCGCTCTTCGCCCGAATGGCGCCGCGCGACTGGGTGGCCGCAGCGCCCGCCACGGCGGAGCCCGCCCGAGCCGCGCAGAAGGCCCGCGCTTGACCCATGGAGCCGCCCCGGCGGACCGTCACGCTCTACAGCCGAGCGGAATGCCACCTGTGCGAGGAGGCGCTCGCCATGTTGCGACGCCTCCAGGACGAGTTCGACGTTGACGTTCGCGTCGTCGACGTGGATAGCGACCCCGTGCTGGCCACGCGGTACGGCGACCGTGTGCCGGTGGTCGCCTACGGGTATCGCGAGGTCATCGCGTCCCTCATCAGCGAACGGCGCCTGCGCGAGGCGCTACGGCGCGCCATGGGCCGCTCGGGGTGACGTTCCGTTCGTTGCGGCGGCATAGGAGCTTTGCTAGAATCCCGGTGACGCTCGCGGGAGGCGTCAGTCGCCCCGCGGCGCGCTGGGGAATCGTCTAGCGGTAGGACAGCGGACTCTGGATCCGTATGCGGGGGTTCGAATCCTCCTTCCCCAGCCAATCGAGCGTGTGATTTCGGCCCCTCGCGGGCCTTCAGGTGGCGCATTCGTCTAGTGGCCCAGGACACCGCCCTCTCAAGGCGGAGATCGCGGGTTCGAATCCCGCATGCGCTACCAACCACGACCTCTCACCGCCGGCCCCCGCGCCGGCGGTGTTCGTTCTTCGCTCCTCACACTCGTTCAGCCCACGCCGAGGCGCGTGAGTAAGGGAACCGGCGCATCTTTCCTGCATTCGGCCCAGTTCCCGCTTTAGCGCCCTCGCCCACCGCCGATGCTTAGGCGGAACGACAGCACGGTTCATTCGCATCAGGATCGGCCCGCTCATCGCATGCCCATGCTTCGAACGTTGCAAGAGCTGACCCGCATTTGTATGCAGCCACGTCCGGGCGAAGAGGACATCCTCGCTGCCTGCGGCGTCCTAGGTGCGGCGCTCGGCGCCAGCGACACGTACGTCCTGCGCGCGGGGGACCCCGCCTTCATCCGCGTTGGCTGCCCGTGTGACCCGGCATCCTACGAAGTCAAGCAGAAGGGCTACTGGCTGGTCTGGCGCGACCTGGCGACCCATCCCGAGGTCGCCGTGGGCGTCTTCGAAGCCGAAGAACGCATCGTGGTCCGCGGCCGCCCGGCGAGGCCCGGCTGGCGCGCCACCCACCTCGCGGCCATCCTCCCCGGTGAGGAAAGCAACTCGGACCTACTGATCGCACGTGGTCCCTGGATGAACGGCGTGACACGGTCGCAGATCCGCCTGCTCGAGACGGCGAGGCCCGCCCTCGCCCATCTCGTGAGCAACGTGTACGACGAGCAGCGCCGCACGCGCCACCGCCGTCAGTTGGAGGCGCTGGCGAACGTCGCGGACGTGTTCAGCCGCGCGCGCCGGGACGAGGACATCCTGACCGCGCTCGCTACGGCGCTCGCGAAGGCGTCCGGATTCGACTGGGCGATGGTGGACCTGTACAACGCGGCCGGGGACGAGGTCGTCGAGCGGGCCATCAACGTCGCCCGCTACTCCGATACGGACGTCGCACTCGGCATTCGCACCCAGCGGTTCGACCAGCCGCCGCCGGGTACCCCCCGCCTCGGCGTTCAGCTCGCTCGCCGCGGCCGACCGCTCCTCATGCCCGACGTCAACGACAACGCCTCGTGGAACGAACGGGGCAACATCGTCACCGGCGACCCGACCGCGCTGCGACGCTTCTACGAGCGGGCCCACATCGTGTCGACCGGCGTGTTCCCCATCGTGTTCCAGGACGAAGTCCTGGGCGCCGTCAGCTTCTCGGCGTCGACGCCCCATGCGTTCGACCAGCAGGAGGTGGAGTTCCTTCAGGCGCTGACCTCGCAGGCCGCGACCGTCGTCAAAGGGTTGCGACTGTACCAAGAGCTCCTGGCATCACAGGAGGAGGTCCACCGGCGAGAAGTGTGGTTCCGCTCCCTCGTGCAGAATGCCTGCGACCTCATCACGGTCATCGACCCCGACACCACCGTGCGCTATCAAAGCCCATCGGCGCTCACGATCCTCGGCTACGACCCGGAGGCGGTCATCGGCCACATGGTGAACGAAGTCGTGCACCCCGAGGATGCAGAGCGACTGCGGACCGCGGTGGAGGCGATGATGGCGAGCCCTGGATCGCCGGTCAAGGCGGAGATCCGCCTGCGCCATGCCGACGGCACGTGGCGGCACATCGAATTCACGGGCGCAGACCAGCGGGACAACCCGGCCATCGACGGCATCGTTCTCAACGGACGCGACGTCACAGAGCGCAAGCTCCTCGAGCTGCAGCTTCAGCACCAGGCGTTGCACGATCCGTTGACCCGGCTCGCCAACCGCCGGCGCTTCATCGATCGCCTGGAGCATGCGCTGCTGCGTCTCGAACGCAGCGGCGGAGCGCTGGCGCTCCTGTTCATGGACCTCGACGACTTCAAACGGGTGAACGACAGCCTCGGGCATTCGGCGGGTGACCGCCTCTTGACCGACGTCGCGGAGCGCGTGCAGGGCTGCCTACGCTCCGTAGATACCGTCGCGCGCCTGGGCGGCGACGAGTTCGCCGTGCTGCTCGAGGACCTTCACGACCTGGACGAAGCCGCGGTCGTCGCCGACCGCATCCTCCGGGCGCTCAAGGAGCCCTTCGTGATCGGCGACACCGAGCTCCTGGTCCGGGCGAGCATCGGCATCTCGTACGCGAGCGGCACCCGTGCAGCCGACGCGGAGACGCTCATGCAAGAAGCGGACACCGCCATGTACGCCGCGAAGTCCCACGGCAAGGGGCAATTCAAGGTGTTCGAAGAGGATATGCACGCCTCGATGCTCCAACGGCTCGAGCTTCTGTCGGACCTGCGCCGGGCCATCGACCAAAGCGAGTTCATCGTGCATTATCAGCCCATCATGTCCCTCAAGAAGGGAGGGCTGTTCGGCTTCGAGGCGCTGGTGCGCTGGATCCATCCGGCGCGAGGCCTCGTGCCGCCGCTGGACTTCATCCCGCTGGCCGAGGAGAGCGGTCTCATCGTGCCCCTGGGCCACTGGGTGCTCAGCGAGGCTTGCCGCCAGGCCGCGCAGTGGCAGGCAGCGTACCCCCAGAGCGGCGACTGGACGCTCAGCGTCAACGTGTCGGCCCGCCAGCTCCAGCACGCTGGCTTCGTCGGCGATGTCGCCCGCGTGCTGCGCGAGACGAGCTTCCCGCCGGACCGTCTCATCCTGGAGCTCACCGAGAGCGCGGTCATGCAGGACATGCGGGGCACACTCGGGAGCCTCCGGCAGTTGAAGGACCTCGGCGTACGACTGGCGATCGACGACTTCGGCACCGGGTATTCGTCGCTCAACTGTCTCCGCGAGTTCCCGTTCGACTTCCTCAAGATCGACAAATCCTTCATTGACGACCTGGACGAGCGCGCGAGGGATCGTGAGATCGCCCAGGTGATCGTGCGCCTGGGGAAGATGTTCGACCTCGAGCTCGTGGCCGAGGGCATCGAGCGCGAGGCACAACTGGCCCGCCTGCGCCGGATGAGCTGCGGTCTCGGGCAGGGCTACCTCTTCGCGAAGCCGCTCGATCCCGACGGCGCCGAGGAGCTGCTGGCTTCGGTGCCCGCAGCCGCGCGAACGCGCCGACGCGCGGCCTGAACGGGCATGCCGTCGCTCCCACGGGCCAGAGACCAACGGCCCCTTCACGGGACGCCGAACCCCACGTAGACTAACGCCGTCACCGCACGACCGGAACAAGCGCCACGGGCAGGGAACCGCAGCAGGGACGCGCTCGTGTTCGACACCGTCACCTCCGCCCGAGCCCTGATGGGCCTTTCGCTGGCCTTCCACATCGTCTTCGCCGCGTTCGGCATCGGTCTCCCGCTGCTTCTGCTCATCGCCGAGGGAATCGCCCTGCGGACGGGTAACTCCCTCTACCGTGAGATGGCCAAACGCTGGTCGCGGGTCGCGGCCGTGCTCTTCGCTGTCGGTGCGGTCTCGGGGACGATCCTGTCGTTCGAGTTCGGTCTCCTCTGGCCGACCTGGATGGAGTTCTCTGGTCCCATCATCGGCTTTCCCTTCGCCTTGGAAGGCTTCGCGTTCTTCACGGAGGCCATTTTTCTCGGGCTCTACCTGTACGGCTGGGACCGCCTGTCTCCACGCGCCCATTGGCTGTGCACGATCCCCTTGGTGGTGAGCTCGGCGGCCTCGGCGTTCTTCGTCATCAGCGCGAATGCGTGGATGAACCAGCCGGAAGGGTTCCACGTCGTTGACGGCAAGGCTGTGAACGTCGACCCCATCGCTGCGATGTTCAACGATGCGATGCCTTACCAGGTGGTCCACGGCACGCTGCCGTCCTACGTCGTGACCGGCTTCACGGTGGCGGCGGTGTACGCCTTCGCGATGCTGCGCGGCGATCGCTCGGAATACAACCGGAAGGCGCTCGCTTTGAGCCTCGGCGTCGCCGCCGTGTTCACCCCGCTCCAGATCGTCAGCGGTGACCTGAGTGCCCGCTTCCTCGCCCATCAGCAGCCCGAGAAGTTCGCCGCGATGGAGGCCCAATTCGAGACCGAGCGCGGCGCGCCCCTGCGCATCGGCGGCATTCCCGATCCCGATGACCGCGTCGTGCGATGGGCCATCGAAATCCCGAGGCTGGCGAGCTTCCTGGCGTTCGAGGATGTCGATGCAGAGGTGCGCGGTCTGGACAGCTTCCCCCAAGACGCCATCCCCGATGTCCGGATCACGCACCTGTCGTTCCAGGCCATGGTCGCCATCGGATTCTTCATGCTGCTCGTCTCGATGTGGTTCTGGGGCCTTGCGTGGGTGCGGCGGCGCATCGACGCGGGACGGCTCCTGCTTCTGGCGATCCTCGCCACGGGCCCGCTGGGCTTTGTGGCGCTCGAGGCGGGCTGGTTCGTGACCGAGTTCGGACGCCAGCCCTGGATCATCTACCGGCTGATGCGCGTGGAGGACGCGGCGACACCGCGGGAAGGAATCGGCTTCGTGTTTCTGGTCTTCACGCTGGTCTACGTGGCGTTGGCGCTGGGACTCGCGATGATCTTGCTGCGCGAAAACGGAAAGGCGACACGGGCAGCGCCCGCCCAGGAGGCGCACGGTGTCGCTTGAGAACCTGGCGGCGGGCGTCGTCCTGGTCGGGCTAATCGCCTACGCGATGTTCGGCGGGGCCGACTTCGGGGGCGGTGTCTGGACCGCTCTCGCGTCGGGCCCTCGAGCCGCCGAGCAGCGCGAGGCCATCTTCCGGGCGATGGGCCCAATCTGGGAGACGAATCACATCTGGCTCATTCTGGTGGTCGTCACGCTGTTCGTGAACTTCCCCGAGGCGTTCGCGGACCTCTTCACGGCGCTGCTGGTCCCGCTGGTCATTGCCTTGGTCGGCATCACCTTCCGCGGGGCGGCCTTTGCGTTCCGGCACTACGCCTACGGCGGAGGGCCGCGCCTGCCGGCGACCGGCCTGGTGTTCTCCGTCGCGAGCCTCATCACGCCGCTCACCATGGGCATGGCGCTGGGCGCCGTCGCGGGCGGCCACATCTCGATCCACGACGGCGTGGTCACCTCGGGTCTGTACGAGCCATGGCTTCGGCCATTCGCCATCATGTGCGGCCTCATCGCCGTCGCCATGTGCGCCTTCCTCACCGCGAGCTACATGACGACGCGCACGACGGGCGAGCTGCGCGAGGACTTCCGTTTCCGCGCGCTGGTGTCGAGCCTCGTCCTCGGGGCCCTGACGACGGCGGCAATCCCCGTCGCCTTCTGGGACGCCGACCCGTTCTGGGACCGGCTGGTGGCGCCGGCCCCCATCGCCATCATGTCGCTCGCGGTCGTCGGGGGCTTGGCCTCCCTCGTCGTGCTCGGCCGACGCTGGTGGGTGCTCGCACCGCCGGTCGCGGCGGGCGCCGTGGCTTTGGTGATCGCGGCCTGGGGCGCCGTGCAGTACCCCTACTTCATCCTGCCGGACGTGCGCATCTCGGACGTGGCAGCGAGCGACGCGACCCTACGGGCGTTCCTCATCGCGTTGCCCGCTGGGTCGGTCATCCTCGTCCCGAGTCTGGCGCTGCTGTACCGGACGTTCAGCGAGCAGACGGGCGGTCCAGGCATCGCCCCGCACGCGCGGTGACGAAAGAGCTCACCCTCCACCGCGGAGCGCCTTCTTCCGCAGGGCTTCGAGCACGAGCGCAGCGCCCGGGCCCGCAAGCCTGACCGTGACGCGCCCGACCGCGAGGGTTCCCGTGGGTCGCTCCTCCTCGATGAGCGCTGCGGACCAGCCGGCCCCTTCGACCACCCGCTCGCCCCGGCGCTGCCCGCCGAGCTCCTCGAGATACGCGATGAGCAGCCAGGCGGGTACGCCGCCGAACGTCGCCTCGTACATCACCCGCCAGCCACCGGCGGGAACACGGAGATCTCCTGTTCGTCTTCGAGGCGGGTCTCGAGGCCATCGAGGTACCGAATGTCGCGACCGTCGACGAACACGTTCACAAAGCGCTGTACCTGCCCGCGCTCGTCCAGAATGTATCCGTCGAGGCCTGGCCAGCGCTCGATGAGTCTCCTGAGGACGGCCCCGACCGTCTCGCCCGGCGTCCAGGGCACGTCGAGCACGCGCGCTCCGCCTACGCGTTCGCGCAGCGTAGCGTACAGACGCACGAGGCCCACGTCCGCTCCTAAGGAATCTCCAGCTCCCGCAACTTCGACTCGGGCACTACGCCGTTCACCCAACCGCGGGCCTCGTAGTACTCACGCAGCATGAGATCGAGCTCGCACACCTGACCCTCGGAGCCCTTGCTCGTCGAGGGCTCCTCCAAAAATCGCCTCGGCAAGTAGTCCGAGCCCTCACGGAAGCCCGCCAGGTTGTTGTAGTGCCGCTCCAGGTTGTAGATCCGCTCGCCGATGCGCAATAGGTCGTCCGGCGTCACGTCGATGCCGACGACCGATGAGTACTGGGCAGCGTACTCCTCGAGACCCTCCGCGAAGGCGGAGAACTTGCACAGGTCGAACGAGTCGGACACGGCGTGCAGGTCCTGGAGCAGCTTCGTCAGGCGGCCTTTGCCCTCCCACGCCAGTGGGTCCGTCTTCTCCGGTACGCCCAAGATCTCGCTCGCGGGTGTGTACGCGCGCAGGTGACAGGCGCCCCGGTTGCTCGTGGCGTACGCGATGCCCATACCCTTCAGGCCTCGCGGGTCGTAGGCGGGAATGGCCTGACCTTTGACCGACATCGCGATACTGCCGTCGCCGAAGCGGTCGGCGGCCTTCGCCGTGCCTTCGGCCAGGGCGTCGCCAATGCCCTCCCGGCGAGCGACGAGATGGGTGAGCTCGATCATCTTGTCGGCATCGCCCCAGTCGATACGCTCCTTGATCAGCTCCTTCTCGCTCGCCTCCATCGACATCGCCAACACTTGGCCGTGCTCGATCGCGTCCATGCCGTACTCGTTGCAGAGGTAGATCAGCAGCGCGATGGAGTCGCGGTTGTCGTTTCCACAGTTCGCGCCCAGTGACCACGCGGGCTCGTACTCGTAGCTCTCCATCCGCACCGCATACTTCCCATGGGTCTCGACCTCTTTCTTGCAGGCCACCGGACACGCGTGGCACGTCGGATCGTGCACCAGGATCGTCTCTTTGACCTTCTCCCCGGAGATTTCCTCCGCCGTGGCGAAGGACGTCCGCTGGGAGTTCTTGGTGGGCAGCGCGCCCATGGTATTCGTGATGTTCATCAGGACGTTCGTGCCGTAGACGGAAAGCCCGCCCTTGCGTGGGGACGTCACGGTCGACTCGTCCATGATGGCGGCGAGGGCACGCTCGTGGGCGCGCTTGAAGGCGGCGCGGTCCTTTGGTCGCGGCATCGCCTTCGGCGCGCGGATGACCACCGCCTTGAGCCGCTTGCTGCCGGCGACGCAGCCCGTACCGCCTCGACCCGAAGCGCGGTCGTGTTCGTTGATGAACGACGCGTATCGCACGAGATTCTCACCCGCCGGGCCGATCGCGACGACGCTCACGTCCTCCCCGTAGCGATCCAGCAGGATGCGCACCGTCTCGTGCACCCCCTTGCCCCAGAGGTCCGATGCGTCGCGGAGCGCGACCGTCCCATTCTCGACGAAGGCGTACACCGGCGTCTCGGCACGGCCTCTGAACAGCAGCCCGTCGAAGCCCGCCCAGCGAAGCCGCGCCCCGGACCACCCACCGTGGTGCGAATCGGTCACCGTGCCCGTAAGGGGCGACTTCGTCACGATGGCCATGCGCCCGCTCATGGTCACTTCGGTCCCGGTGAGAGGCCCGACCATGAAGCACAGGAGATTGTCCGGGCTCAGTGGATCGACGCCGGGCCCGTTATCGAACACATACTTCACCCCCAGACCACGTCCCCCGATGTACTTGCGGGCGTCGCGCTCGTCGATCGGTTCGTACCGGACCGTCCCCGTCGTCAGGTCGATCCTGGCGACCCGGTTGGCGTAGCCTCCGAGCTGCATGGGAGCCTCCTTTCGCGTCCAGGTCCACGTAGGCCCGCGGACCACCTCCCGACAGGGTCGATTGTACGCCTGCCTGCAAGCCCCGGCGGCGTGGCGAGCCACACGTGTGCCATGCAACGACCCGACCCTCGAATACGGCGTTCGTGGTGCGAAATCGGGCGTTCTCGCGATGTTCGAGACCCCGAGCAGGCGATATCGTGGGAACTGGCGGCATCGCCCACACGGTTCGACAACGAGCGCTCGCGGGAAGCGCCAGCGCGGCCCTCGGCGCGGCGACAGGGGAGCAGCGGGAGCCGCAAGGACGCGGCTTGAACGCACGGACGCGCCGTCCCGTCCGAAGCGAAGCCCCGGCGCTGGACAGCTCCGGGGCTTCGCGCACCCAAGGAGGGAACGCTCAGTCGGCGGGCACGGCGCTCCAGACGAGGCGCCGCTCACGAACGCCAGCTACCTCCCGCAGGACGAGGCTCACCGGTCCCTCGGGGTTGCGCGCCGCGAACGCCAGCACGCCCTCTGTGTGATGTCCCTCGTCGGACAGCGGCTCGTAGCCCAGGGCTGGTGTAGCCTCCCCTCCGAAGTCCAACGATGCCAGCGTCACAAGATCGTACTGTGCGAGATCCACCGAGTGCGTATCGAGCTTCACGTGAATGAGGATGGTTCCATCCGGCAGCCGTGAGGCGGCCTCTTGCAGCGCGCCGCCCGCCGCTAGATGCTCCGACGTCACCCACGTCGCTTCCACGGTGACGCCCCCTGCGCCGTCGTCGCGCACCGTCAGCGGTGCGGAAGTCCCGGTGGTCGACGCCGAGCCGCCGCAGGCGGCCGTGAGGATCAGCACGAGGAGGAGACCGCCGACCCTCGGGAGTGCCGCCTTCATGACCCCGCCTCGCATCCCTGCGCCAGGCGGCGACGCTCACGGATCGCCATGCCCGAGAGAAGGGCCACCCCGGCCGCATTCGTCGCCAGCCCCAACGCCATCAGCACCGACCGATACTCCGTCAGGAACACGGCGGCCGCGGAGAGCCCGACCAGCGGTAGTGCATCGGTCACGTGGTGAGCGCAGCATGCGACCATCGCGGCGCTCGAAGTGCCGGTGCCCGCTGCGCTCAGGCCCGCGGCTCCACGCGCGCGAGCGCGTCCCGCGGCGCGACGCAACCAGACGAAGAGATCAATCTGCGTGCCGAAGCCGGCCACGACGCCCGCGACGAAATAGCGGTCCGCCCACAGAAGCTCGCGGGCGTGCTCGGCGCCCTGAGCCCACGTGACGACGCCGACGTACGCCGCCAGCAGGAGAGCGGCCGCCATCAACCCCGCGCCGACGGGGAGCCAGCGCCCTGCGCCCTCCCGGCCGGGAAGGCGGACCCGACTGACGATGGCCGTCGCGTTCATTGCGAGCGCCCTCACGGGAACGGTGTGTCCGTCCGTGGGCCCACGCCGGCGAACGCCTCGTCGACCTTCGCTCGGACGTCCGCATGCGGAAGGCCGCGATGCGCCAGATTCGCGGCCATGAGCGCGATCTCTGCGCAGATGCGGCAGCCCGCGGCGTGCGGTTCGAGCGAGCCGTCAGACGTGAAGAAACACCGGTCGAGGCTGTCATGCGGCACGTCGAGCAAGGCGCACCCGCAATAGCAGGGCAGATGTTGGAACAGGTCGCGGTGCCCGGCGCCCTCGCGGTACGCAGCCGCGCGCTCCTGCGGCATGTCAGGCAATCCGCGGAGGTCGATGGCGGCGCTGCGATGGGCGTCCTGGGTCAGCCCGATGCCGGCGACGACCGCGACCAACGCAGCGAACGTCAGGAGACCAACGCCCGCAAAGAGACGCCGCGGCCTGAAGCTCACTGGTGCCCTCCGCTTCCCCCGTGGCCAGAACCATCAGGTTCGAAGTCCGCCTTCACCTGCAGCACGACCTCGGGTTCGTTCGGGTCGTTGCTCGACACCACGATCTCGAACAGATGAGGCCCTTCCATGCCCTCCATCATGTGCGTTCGAAACGACAGATGGCCGCGCTCTCCCGGTTCCAGGGTCGTCGCACCGACGACCGGCTGGAACGGTCAACACCCGTGGACGACGCGAACCCGCACGTCCTCGATACGAAGCGTTTCGGTTCCGGCGTTGGTGTAGGTGAACGCGTAGCCCACCTCTGTGTTCAGCGGCACCACACCGAAATCGACGCCGGTCGCGTTGAAGCGCAGGTCCGGACCGGCCTGGGCGGACTCGGCTAGCGGCACGGTCTCCACCGCGACCGGCGGCAGCGGCGCTGGTCCCCCTTCGCCGCCCGACAACAGATCGAAGGCGACGATGGCGCCGACGGCCAGTGCAGCGAACACGACGAAGCCCAAGACCAGCGGCCGGGACGAGACGCGGGATGCCTTGGAACGGCCTCTACGCATGACGTGCCTCCCAGAACCGCCCTCAGCGAAGCGTAAACGGCACCCCCAGGGGTAGGGTCATTCGTCCCGGCGAACGTGGTCCGACCGTCCCCAGGACCAGGAACCCTGGAATCAGGGGTGGCGCACGAACAGCTCGTCGAACGCGGGAAGGAGACGGAGCCCGTCCGGAGCCTTCAGCCGAACGAAGGGATCGTGGAGGAGGCGTTTCACCAGCGCGGAGGTCATCGCGTCCAACACCCGCCGTTCGTCGTCCCCCAGGTTGAGTTCCGACGCGACGCGGCCCAGTTCCGCACGGCGGATGGCTTCCGCGCGCTGGTGGACGGCTGCGATCGAAGGCGCCGCCCTGCGTGCTCGGAGCCACTCACCGAAGCGGCGCACCTCCTCTTCGACGATGCGCTTGGCATGATGCACTTCCGCCGCCCGCTCTTGGTGGTACCGTCGCGCGACCTCCGTCAGGTCGTCGATGTCATACACGCGTACGCCGGGCAGGCTCCGAACGGCCGGATCGACGTCACGCGGGACCGCGATGTCGACGATCACCAGAGGGCGCTGGCCGTCCCGTCCACCCAGGGCCGCCGGCGTGATCACGGGGTGAGGCGCCGACGTGGCGCTGATCACGACGTCGGCCTCGGCCAGCGCGGACGACAGCTCATGGAGCAGCACGACGCGCCTCACCGCACCGGCGAGACACGCCACCCGTTCGGGGGTCCGCCCCACGACCTGCACATCGGCGACGCCCCACTGTTCCAGCGCTCGGAGTGCTACCTCGCCCATCTTCCCCGTGCCGACGACGACGACACGGGCACGCGCCAGATCCGGCCTCTGGGAGGCGGCGAATTCGACGGCTGCGACCCCTACGGACGCGTCGACCCGGGCGAGCCCGGTCTCGGCGCGGACGCGGCGTCCCGCGCGCACCGCTCGCTGGAACAGGGCGGTCAACAGCGGCCCCGCGGTGCGCCGCTCTCGGGCCGATGCGAGCGCCGCTCCCACCTGGCCCAGCACCTCGTTCTCGCCGAGCACCAGCGAATCGAGGCCTGCCGCCACGCGGAACAGGTGGCGCGCCACCCCCAACCCGCTACGGCGGTAGAGCCCGGGGCGCGAACCGTTCCGAGCCGGGAAGTCGGCCATCTCCCCGGCGAGGCGCCGCGCCACGCTGCACGCCTCTGGGCCCGCGAGGTAGAGCTCGACCCGGTTGCACGTCACCAGGGAAACGGATTCCAACGAGGCACGGGCCTCATCGATTCGCTCGTCCAGGTCAGCAGCGAACGACGCGAGTCGCTCCCGGTATTCGACCGGGGCGCTCGCGTGGTTCGCGCCCAGGAGGATCAGGTCAGCCATTCTCGAGGGCATATGCATCCCGGCGATCCCGGCGCGTATCCCTTTCTGCTGAAGATTCTCTGTCGTCCCTGGGGCTGGACCCATGCACCGTTTGTCATGCTCGGGATAGAGCGCGCCACGGCGTCCCGGCCTCGGTCATATGCCAGGAGGCCAGAACCGACGCAAAGCTCTTCCCCAGGACCACCACCGGATGGCGAACGAAGGTCATACCGCGCATGGATCGAACGGCCATCGGCCGGAGCGTCCGTCGGATCGATGATGACCGGGAGGGGCCGCCTTCGCCGAGCGCGGCCCATGACCGGGCGACCGTGCGCGAGGAGCGATGAACGGCTCGCTGCCAACTTGGGGCCTCCGTATCGCCATCGCCGTGCTGGCTGCAACGGCGTCGTACGCCGCGCTCGCCGAAATGACGGGAGGCGCTCCCTTCCTACCGCCCGTCGAGGGTCAGTCGCCGGCGCCCCGGTTGGACGCGAGCCCGGCCAGCCCTCACGGGCCGGAGCCACAGTGCGCGGCGTGCCACCGCACCCACACCGCCGTCGGCGAGCAGCTCCTCATCGCCGATGGGACGGACCTGAGCATCTGCACGCGCTGCCATGCAGCGGACGGGGTGGAGCCCGCGTCGACACACGCCAATCTCGACTTCGCCTACGCCACCGAGGCACCGTTCATCGTCACCTGCACCGCCTGCCACGACCCCCACGCCTCACCGGACGACGGGGGCAACCGGGCGATGATCCGCTCGAGCATCGGCGGGTACGACGTGCGTCTCCTGCACGAGAGCGGTGAGGACTCCTACGACGACGGCCTCGACGACGGCGTCGTCGACAGCTTGTGCGTGGTCTGCCACACCACGACCTCGCACAACAACGTCTATAGCGCTGAACTCCAGGGCGAGGGCCACGGCCCGGTCGGAAGCGACTGCACGTCCTGCCATCGCCACGGCAGCGACCCGGCGGTGAGGGCGGGCTTCATGGCCGAGCCCACGGCGACCCCAACGCCCACGCCACTGCCGACGGACACGCCGTCTCCCACGGATACGCCTCCGCCGGAGGACACCCCAGTCGCGCCCACGGACACACCGACACCCACGCCACCGCCGACGGAGACGCCCGCCGCCGAGCCTACACCGACGCCTTAGCCGCCCGTCCGTATAGCGATGGATACAGGACGGGCATGCCCCGCCGGCAGGCGCGTCCGGTGCGGCATCGACGCCGGATATGCGGAGGAATGTGCGCGGCGATGCATGCGGTGCGCAATCCGAGGCGCGACCATGAAGGCACCTGAAAGGAGCGCGCGATGAGCGGTCGTAGCCGGCGACACGCACAGCCGAAGCTCCGTGCCTCGCAGGCCGAGCCCCTGACGAGTCGCATCTCTGGATTGCTCTTGGTGGCGGCGCCTGCCGTCGTCATCGTAGTGGCGGGCCTCTGGTTCGGCGGCTTCTTCTCGCGCGGCGGCGACGGCGGCCCGTTGCCCGCGGCGTCACAGGCGTCCGTCGCGGACGGGACGCTGCCTTCCTTCGTCACAGCCGGAGGCGAGCGCGTCGTCGCTGCGTACGAGTATGCCCTCGCCGCCGCCGACAAGCTGGTGTACATCCCCTGCTACTGCGGTTGTGGCGAACACTCCGGTCACAAGAGCGTACGTGACTGCTTCATCAAGAACCTGACGGCGTCGGGCGTGACATACGACGAGCACGGCGCCGGATGCGACATGTGCGTGTCCATCGTCCTCGACGTGCAACGCCTCCTCGCCGAAGGGAAGTCACTGGCAGAAGCGCGCGCCTACGTCGACGAGACCTACTCGGACATCGGCTCGCCGACGGACACGCCGCTCCCGCCGGAGGGATGGTGAGCCATGACGACGCGCGCGGCCCTCGCTGGGATTCCCGAAGGGCTCACGCCTGAGGAGCTCGAGCGCTGGTGCAACGAGCTCGCCGAGTTCCTGACTTCGGCCAACGTCCCCGAGCCGTTCCGCGGCTGGGCACGGGCCCAGGCCGAGCGCATCGACGGCTACCTGGCAACCGCGGCCGACTTGGAATCAACCGCCGACGACGAAGACGACGAAGAGGAGCCGGAGCCCGAGCTCGTCCCGGCGCGCCCCACCCGCCGGCGGACCGCGACTGCGTCACCACGCCGGTCGCGCGCCCACGGGCCGGCCCCGACGTCCGGCCTCTGGTCGTCACAGGGCGGGAAGTTGCTCCTGGGCGTGGCAGCGGGCGTCGTAGCGCTGGCCGTGATTTTCGGCGCGCGGGAGCTCGCGGGTAGAGGCTCATCCGCGGGCGAGCTGCCCCAGTCCGGGCCTGCCCAAGCGGCATTCGACGAAGCCCGCGCCAAGGAGCTCGAAGCGCTGCTCGCCACGGATCCAACGAACCGAGACGCGCTGTTCGAGCTCGGCGAGATGAACTTCCAGGCCGGCCGGTACGAAGACGCCATCACGTGGTTCACGAAGCTGGTCGAGGTGGACCCGGCCAATGTGCACGCATTGACGGACATCGGAACCGCGAACTTCAACCTCGGCCGCCCCGACCAGGCGAAGACGTACTGGCTCAAGGCACTGGAGGTCGACCCCAACGACGCCCAGGTCCATTACAACCTCGGGTTCCTGTACGCGAACGTCGAGCCGCGCGACCTCGCGGCGGCCATCGCGGAGTGGGAGAAGGTCATCGAGCTGGCCCCCGGGTCGCGGCTGGCGGAGACCGCGCGCGTGCATGTCGACGGGCTGCGCTCGGAGCTAACGCCGGTGGCCCAACCTGGGACGCCGACGCCTACGCCCGCGCCCTAGCGGGAGGGAAGCGATGGACGGAGAGAACGTCACGTTCCTGGTCGCCTTCGGAGCGGGCATCCTGTCGTTCGCATCGCCCTGCTGCCTGCCGCTCGTGCCGGTGTACGTCGGCCACATGACCGGCGTCACCATGGCCGCGGGGTCCCGCGGGCGGCGGCTCCAGTCGGCCCTCCACGCCGTGGCCTTCGTCCTCGGCTTCACGCTCGTCTTCGTCTCGTTCTGGGCGCTGCTGGGGCTTGTGGGCTATGCCCTCCAGGACAACGCCCGGTACCTCCGCCAGATCGGAGGCGCGGCGCTGGTCTTCATGGGCTTCCACGTCATGGGCGTCATCAACCTCGGGTTCCTCAATCGCGAGTGGGTTCCCGGCGCCCGCCTGGGGAATCGGGCGGGCATCTCCCGATCGTTCCTTCTCGGCGTGTTCTTCGCCGCCGGCTGGACGCCCTGCATCGGACCGGTGCTGGGCGCCATCATCGGGCTCGCCGCCTACGAAGGGGAACTGCTCCAGGGCACGGCGCTGCTCCTGGCGTACTCCCTCGGGCTGGGCGTTCCGTTCATCGCCACCGCCGTCGCCGTCGACCGCATCACGAATCCGCTGCGCCGGGCCAAGCTGCTCCGCGCCGCGGTACCCGTCCTGAGCGGTGCGCTCGTCGTCGGTATCGGCGTGCTGATGTTGACCAACACGCTCGTGCAAATGCCCCGGTACTTCAACTGGGGCGGAAACGGTCTGGGATAGGAGCGAAGCGATGCGGTCGGTGCAGGCAGCACAGCGAGCGGGAGTGAGTCGGATTACCTCTGCTTGGCTGTCCAACCCGGCGGGCGAGCTCTGGAAGCTCCTGACGTCGGTCCGACTCGCCCTCATCCTCATCCTCCTGATCGCGTTCGCCGTGCTCGCCGGTACGCTCATCGATCAGGCGCCGCAGACCGCGTTGGGCAATCGGGAGGCGTACGCCCGCTGGCTGGAACAAGCCCGCGGTCGGTACGGAAGCTGGACCGACCTCATGGATCGGCTCCAGCTCTTCCGCGTGTTCAGCTCCGTCTGGTTCCGCTTCCTGGTGGCCGCGCTGGCCGTCAACATCATCGTCTGCACCATCAATCGCTGGGGAAGCATCCGGGCGGCGGTGCTGCGACCGCGCGTGCGCATGAACCCCGCCTACTTCGAGCGCGCGCGTACGGCCACCGGGTTCTCGGTGGCGCTGCCGCTCGCCGAGGCGAGCGCAGCGGTCCGACAGGGCCTGCGTAAGGCCGGGTATCGTACGCTGGTCGATGACGGCCCCACGGTAGCCCTGTATGCGGACCGCTTCCGCTTCTCCCGCTTCGGGACGTTTCTGACTCACCTCAGCATCATCCTGCTCCTGGTGGGCGCGCTCATGGGCCGCATCTGGGGCTGGAAGGACGACTCCTTCGTCGTGGCCGAAGGGTCCACACGCGCGCTCCCGCTGGCGCCCGAGATCTCCGTCAAACTCGAACAGTTCCAGGACGAGTGGTACGTCGAGGGGCCGCCCAAGGACTACCGCAGCGAAATCATCATCTACGACCAGGGCAAAGAGGTGAAGCGCGCGACCGTGCGCGTCAACTCCCCCGCTTCATACAAAGGAATCCGATTCCATCAGTCCTTCTTCGGCCAGGCCGCCGTCATGCGCGTGTCCGACGAACGTGGGAAGGTCCTCTTCGAAGACGGCGTGCCGATGGCGTGGTCCACGCGGGACAACCCGCGTCCTGTCGGCTTCTTCGATGTGCCGGGCAAGTCCGTGAAGGCATACGTCGTGGGGCCCGAGGCAGGCGTCTATGACGCCGTGGTGCCACAGGGAACCGTGCGCCTCGAGCTGTACGACGCCGTCACCGGTCAGCTCATCGATATCCGCACCCTCGGGCGAAACAAATCGGCCACCATCGAAGGGCTCACGTTCACGTTCCTGCGCGAGCGGCCGTTCACCGGCCTCAAGGTCGTCAAGGACCCCGGCGTCAACGTCGTGTGGGTCGCGAGCGGCCTGATGGTGGCCGGGCTGGTGCTGGTGTTCTGGTTCCCGCACCGGCGATTCTGGGCGCTCTGCTCGCCGCGGGACGATGGCAGTGTCGACGTCCGCATCGCGGCGACATCGCAGCGCGATCTCGGGCTCGAACGCGACTTTCAACACGTGATCGCGTCGGTTCGCCGGTCGCTCGCCGTCCGGCAGCGCGCAGCGCAACGAGGTGATAGCCATGTATGACCTTTCGCAGTTCGCGTACGTTGTTTCCTTCGTCGCCCTGGGGGCAGCCGCCCTCGTGTACCTCTCGTACGCACTCGCACAGCGCCGGCTCGCGCTGGCCGCCGGTGGGACCGCGGCCCCACCGACGCCCGGCATGAGGCGCGTCGCAGAGTCCCTCGGCCGATGGGGCACGATCCTGACCATCAACGCCTTCGTGTTCCTCACCGGAGCCCTCGCGTTTCGTTGGGCTGCGGCCGGCCACGGACCCTTCTCCAACATGTACGAATTCTCGCTTTCGTTCGTGTGGGGCGCGCTGGCCGTGCACCTGTACTTCGAATTCAGGTACCGACTGCGGGCGCTGGCCGCGCTGGTCCTGCCTGTCTGCCTGGCGATGCTCGCGTACGCCGCCACGGTGCCGTCGGACATCGACCCGCTGGTGCCGGCGCTCCAGAACGACGTCCTCCTGACGCTACACGTGGCGGTCGCCATCGCGGCCTACGGCGCGTTCGCCGTCTCGTTCGCCGCGGCCGTCCTGTTCCTCGTCAATCGGAACGACCGGATCCGGTGGCTCCCGAAGCGCGTCATCCTGGACGAGGTCGGCTACAAGGCCGTCATGTTCGGCTTCCCGATGATGGCGCTCGTGATCATCCTGGGCGCGATCTGGGCCGAGGTGGCCTGGGGTCAGTACTGGAGCTGGGACCCGAAGGAGACGGCGTCGCTGGTGACGTGGCTCCTGTACGGCGGCTACCTGCACGCCCGCGTCATTCGCGGGTGGAAGGGCGATCGCAGCGCTTACCTCCTGATCGGAGGGTTCATCGCGGTGCTGTTCACGTACTTCGGCAACTACTTCTTCGGAGGGCTGCACAGCTATGGCTAGAAGCGCTGAGCCCGTGAATCCGGCGCCCCTGTCGCTCGAGGACGACGCCGAGCTCGACGCCGTGCGCTGGCGGCCCTCTCCGGGCGCCCTGCGCAACGTCGTCGCGACGATCCTGGTGGGCGCTGCCATCGCCGCCATCGTGTGGTTCTTCGACCGGCCTGGGGGCGGCGCCCAGAGTCAGGCGGTGACGGTCACGGCGACCGCACGGGGCGCGGCGCCTCGCGTGGGGCGGCCCGCACCCGACTTCGAGCTCACCCTGCTCGACGGCACGAAGGTGCGGCTCAGCGACTACCGTGGCCGCCCCGTGTGGATCAACTTCTGGGCGAGCTGGTGCCCGCCGTGCCGGGCTGAGAACCCCGACATCCAGGAGGTGTACGAGGCCCACAAGGACCAACACGGGCTCGTGCTGCTCGCCCCGGCCATCGGGGAACGACAGAGCGACGTCGCGAGCTACATGGAGCGTGCGGACCTGCACTATCCCGTGGGACTGGACACGGACACGCAGATCGCTGCCGACTACCGCGTGCTCGGCATCCCGACGCACGTCTTCATCGATGCGGACGGCATCGTTCGCGAGATCCGCGTCGGAGCGATGAGCAAGAAGACGATGGAGAAGAAGATTCAGGAGCTTCTCGCGCCGCGCGAGCCCGAATAGCTCGCGACGCGTTCCGGATGCCGGCTCAATTGGCGCCCGCCCCGGCTGAATGCCGGGTGACGGGCGTCAATTGTTTCGGTCGCGACGTCCGCCCAGGTCACGGGAAGGCATTCGTGGCCGAGTCGAACGCGTCCTTGATGGTGGTTCCCACAGTCAGGAGCGCCATCACGAGGATGAACACGATGACCAAGCTCACCACGAGGCCATATTCCGTGAGCGTCTGCCCGCGTTCCCGGGCCATGGTCGCAATCCACGCGCAGGACGGCGGCGTCTTCATCGCCTTGAGTATCGGCGAGCGTGACGCCCGGGCAGGCGCAAGTTGGTGAATTCCCAGCCGCGCTCACCGCATCGTCACCCCGCGCGCACGGGGCCATCCGGCGGTCGAAGACGTACCCGATGCTCCTTGCCCGTAGAAGTCGCATGGAGTACAAGGGTTCTCGCGCGCCACGAACGGCCGCACTGCGGCCCAGGTGGGGCGCAGGTCTCTCCCCTCAGGGAAGACGCTCAACCCCTCGAACTCAACACGAAGGAGGCGACGAACCGTGGGTGATCGACTGAAAGGCCGCGTGGCCATCGTGACTGGCGCGGGACGCGGCATCGGGCGCGGCGAGGCGCTCTGCCTCGCGGAAGAGGGCGCCGCCGTCGTCGTGAACGACTACGGCGGGACGGCGCACGGTGAAGGCGGCGACCGCGGCCCCGCCGATGAGGTCGTCGAAGAGATCCGCTCACGCGGAGGGAAGGCAGTCGCCAACTACGGCAACGTAGCGAGCTTCGCGGACGCCGAGGCGATGGTGAAGCAGGCCATCGACGAGTTCGGCCGCCTCGACATCCTCGTCAACAACGCCGGCATCCTCCGTGACCGGATGATCTTCAACATGACCGAGGAGGAATGGGACGCGGTCATCGCGGTGCACCTCAAGGGGCATTTCAATTTGACCAAACATGCCTGCGTCGTGTTCCGACAGCAGCGGTCCGGCGTCATCGTCAACACCTCGTCGGAGTCGGGGCTGGGCAACATGGGCCAGGCCAACTACTCCGCGGCCAAGGAGGGCATCATCGGTTTGACCCGGACGGTGGCGCGCGACATGGGCCGCTACGGCGTGCGGTGCAACGCCATTCGGCCACGGGCGGCGACGCGGCTCACCATCAGCGACGAGATGAAGGCCGCGGCCGCGCGAGGCGGTGCCGCTGGCATGAGCCTCGAAGCGCTCGAAGCCTTCGCGAAGCAGTTCCCACCCGAGGCCATCGGCCCGTTCGTCACCTGGCTCTGCACCGACGAAGCCAAGAACATCAACGGCCGCACGTTCCTCGTCGCGGGCCGGCAGATCTCGCTCTACACCGAACCGGTGTGGGAGAGCACCATCTTTGGCGAGAGCGACTGGACCGTCGACAGGCTCAGCGCCATCATCCCGCGGACCATCGCCGCAGGCCTACGGAACCAGTGGCCCCCGCAGGAACCGAAGGAATAGACCCGCGACGAGCCGACTAACGGAGGGCGTCCACTCGGGGACGCCCTCCGTCGTTTCTGCACGACCGAGCCTCTTGCACGCTGTGGTATAAGAACAGGGAAGAGAATAGGCGCTTGATCGAAAGGAGCGAGTGATGAGCGCCGTCGCCGTTGCCGAGGCTTCGTCCTCACCCTACCCTCTCACCTTCGACGTCGAATATCCGGAGCGTCTGTCACGCTGGCTCATCTTCATCAAGTGGCTTCTCGCCATTCCACACGTGGTGGTGCTGTATCTGCTCCAGCTCGTCGCGGGCGTCCTGACCTTCTTGGCGTTCTTCGCGATCCTGTTCACCAAGAAGTTCCCACGGGGCATATTCGACTTCAATCTGTCCGTCTACCGCTGGCAGGCGAACGTATCGGCCTACGTGGGACTGCTGCGCGATGAGTACCCGCCTTTTTCCGGCGAACGCGGACGTTATCCAGTGACGTTCGAGATCGAGTACCCTGAGTCTCTCTCGCGCTGGCTCATCTTCGTCAAGTGGCTGCTCGTGATTCCCAATACGGTGGCGCTCCTCTTCGTGGCGCTGGCAGCGGCCGTGCTCTACGTCATCGCGTTCTTCGCCATCTTGTTCACGGGCCGCTTTCCGCGTGACATGTTCGACTTCATCGTCGGTGCGAACCGCTGGAGCTACCGGGTGAGCGCGTACAGCTCCTGGCTCATGACGGACCGTTATCCGCCGTTCAGCCTGAAGTAGGGGCCTTCCTCCACCCAGGGACCAACGAAAGTCCGTGGCCCGCGTTCCCTCGCCTTGCTATCCTGCGGGCGGCATGCCCTCCACGCGCTCCCCGAACGGTTGGCCCGACGACCGCATCCTCGAACAGATCGCCCTCACCCGCGACGAATACGCCCTCATCGTCGAGCGGCTCGGACGTCAGCCCAACGACGTCGAGCTGGGGATGATCGGCGCCCTCTGGAGCGAGCACTGCGGCTACAAGAACAGCAAGCCGTTGCTGAGGCTGTTCCCGACCGAAGGACCGGGCGTACTCACCCGCGCCGGACAAGAGAATGCGGGCGTGGTCGAGCTTGGTGATGGCCTGTGCGTGGCCATGAAGATCGAATCGCACAACCATCCCTCCGCCATCGAGCCGTACCAGGGTGCCGCGACCGGCGTCGGCGGCATCGTCCGCGACGTCTTCGCCATGGGCGCCCGGCCCGTCGCGATCCTGGATTCCCTCCGCTTCGGGCCCATTGTCCAGCGCCCTGAGGGCCCACCGCCCGACGTCGTCTCGCGGAACCGCCGGCTGCTCGTCGGTGTGGTGTCGGGCATCGGCGGCTACGGGAACTGTCTCGGCATTCCGACCGTCGGCGGAGAGGTGTCGTTCGGCGCGGCGTACAGCGGTAACCCCCTGGTGAACGCGATGTGCGTCGGCATCGCGCGAGTCGACCGGCTCGCGCGCGCGCGGGCGGAGGGACCGGGCAACGTGCTGCTGTTGGTGGGCGCCGACACGGGCAGGGACGGCATTCACGGGGCCACGTTCGCTTCGGTCGAGCTCGACGAACGTTCGGAAGAGCGCCGGCCAGCGGTCCAGGTGGGCAACCCCTTCATGGAGAAGCTCCTCATGGAAGCCTGCCTCGAGCTCGCGAACGAACACCCTGACTGGTTCACCGGTCTCCAGGACCTCGGCGCCGCCGGCCTCACCAGCGCCACCGTCGAGTGCGCCGCCAAAGCGGGGACGGGCGTCGTGATCGACGTCGCGAAGGTCCCCCGACGCGAACGCGGCATGACGCCATACGACGTCATGCTCTCGGAATCGCAGGAGCGCATGCTGGTCGTCGCCCGGCGCGAGCACGCGGAGGACGTGAAGCGCCTCTTCGAGCGCTGGGAGCTTCACGTCGCCGAGATCGGGCAGGTCATCGACGAGCCTCTGACCATCGTGCGTGAGGGCGACCGCGAGGTCGCACGCCTCCCTGTTCGCCTTCTCACCGAACCGCCGACCTATGTCCGCGAGGGGATCAAGCCGAAGTGGCTCGCCGACCTCCAAGAGAGCGACCTCTCGAAGGTGCCCGACATCGCGCCGAATGAGGCGGGCGACGTCTTGCTTCGCCTCTTGCACGCTCCAGAGATCGCCTCCAAGCGCTGGGTATGGCGGCAGTACGACCACCAGGTCGGGAACAACACCGTGCTGGGGCCCGGAGGCGATGCGGCCGTCTTGCGGGTGGACAAGGCTCTACCCGGACCCCCGACCCCCACGAAGCGCGGCATCGCCCTCACCACCGACGGCAATGGGCTGTATTGCCTGCTCGATCCGTTCGAGGGCGGCAAGATCGCCGTGGCGGAGGCCGCCCGTAACGTCGTCTGCGTGGGCGCCCGGCCGGTCGCCGTGACCGACTGCCTCAACTTCGGGAATCCCGAAAAGCCCGAGGTCTACTACCAGCTCGAACAGGCGATTCGGGGGATGAGCGAAGCCTGTCGCGCCCTGGGAACGCCCGTGATTTCGGGTAACGTCAGCCTTTACAACGAGACGTCGGGCGAGGCGGTCTACCCCACTCCTGTCGTCGGCATGCTCGGCGTGCTCGACGACGTGACGCGGTATGTGGGGATGGGGTTCCGCTCACCGGGGGACGCCGTCGTCCTGCTGGGCGCCGACTCGCTCGACGGGGACGTCGCCGACATCGGCGCGAGCGAGTACCTGCGCGAGGTGCACGGGGTCGTCGCCGGCCGGCCCCGGATCGACCTCGGCCTGGAGGTCCGCGTGCAGGCCGCCGCGCTGGAGGCGATCCAGCAGGGGCTCGTTCGTTCCGCCCACGACTGCTCTCACGGCGGGTTGGCCGTGGCCCTCGCCGAATGCGCCATGGCTGGCGGCCTCGGATTCGACGGGGAGCAGGTTACCGTGCGGGGCCGGCTCGATGCTGCCCTCTTCGGCGAGCGACAGTCCCGCATCATCGTGTCCACTGCGCCGGAATCCCTGGACACGCTCTTGGCGATCGCGGCCGCGCATGATGTGCCCGCGATGGTTCTCGGACACGTGGGCGCCGCAACGGACGCCCGGGTTCGCCTCGGACCGGGCGGGGCGCTCGTGGACCTTCCACTCCAATCCCTCGTCGACGCCTACGAATCGGGGCTGCCGGACGCGCTGGCAGGCACGCCGGTTGCGGCTGACGTGCACGGCGCGTAGCCTTCCCCCGGTTTCTCGGTTGCCCGAAGGAGGTTCGCCATGCGTTTGAGCGTGCATCTGCCGTCGCTCCGGGGCCCCGCGCTTCGCGATTATGTCCAGTCGCTCGAAGGGCTCGGCGTCGACTTCGTCCTCGCGACCGACCACGTCGTCATGCCGCAACCTCGGCCGGACGGGACGCCCCGGTCGATCTATCCCGCCACGCTACGGATGCTCGAGCCGCTCGCCACCCTCGCATTCGTCGCGGGCTGCACCGAGTGCATCGGTCTCGAGACGGGTGTCCTCATCCTGCCGCAACGCCAGCCGGCTCTCGTCGCGAAGGCTGTCGCCACGGTGGACTTCCTGTCGGGCGGCCGTATGCGCCTCGGCGTCGGCGTCGGCTGGCAGGAGCCAGAATTCGACGCGATGGGCGTGCCCTTCCGCGAGCGCGGCGCCCGCATGGACGAAGCCCTGATCGTCCTTCGGCTCCTGTGGACGAGCGACCACGCGACCTTCAACGGGCACTTCTACGCGCTGGACGACATGGTGGCGGAACCGAAGCCGGTTCAGAAGCCACATCCGCCCATCCTGTGCGGCGGAGCCTCACCCCCGGCGCTCCGGCGAGCCGGACGCCTGGCGAACGGCTGGATCGCGAACGCGCAGCAGACCCCGGAATCGTTCCGAGCCAACCGCGAGCGCGTCCTCGACGCCGCTCGCCGGGCCGGCCGCGACGCGGAAGTCACCATCTTCGAAGCTGCCGCAGGACCGCCCTCCGACAACCCGGCCGACCTCGCGCCCCGGATCAGGGCCTTCCGCGACGCCGGAGCGACCGACTTCGCCCTGTGGCCCGCCATGGGCCTGGCGGCAGCGCCTTCACTTCGGACGCCAGAAGGACAGATCGCCTACCTTCGCCGCTTCGTCGAGGAGGTCTGGCCCGAGTTCAGGGGTTAGTCCGCATCGTCGAGCGGCTCGATTTCGGGCCATTCGAACTCATCGGGGCTGACGGCTTCGACGTGCACGATCTCGGGAATGCGCTCCTGGATGATGCGCTCGATCCCCAGCCTGAGCGTGAGCATGCTCATCGGACACCCGTGGCAGGCGCCCACCAGTTGCAGGCGCACCGTGTCCCCCTCGATGCCAACGAGGTTGACCTCGCCGCCGTGCGAGTGGATGTAGGGGCGCATCAGGTCGAGCGTCTCCTCGACCCGCGCCCACAGCTCGTCGACGTTCGTCGCCGTCATCTTACTCATCCTAGCACGCGCCGCCAGGGTGAACGAAATCCGCGAATCCCCTCTTCTCAGCGGCGGGAGCGCCGGCTACGGGACGCTGGCACCGGCGCAGCCTGTGCGTGGAAGTTCGCCGCCCCCATGTAGAGCACGGAGCATACCGTCGGGTCCACCAGGCGCGACGCCAGCCGCTCGCCCAGTTCGTCCATCGAAAGCGCCGTCGTGATGACCGTCGGCAGGCGGGCCGCGTATCGGTGGTTGAGGAGCTGGAAGAGCTTGTCTCGAACCCAGGGGATGTTGGCTTGCACGTCGAGGTCGTCCAGCACCAGCAGGGGCGACGTCCGGATGCTCTCGAACATCCGATGGAACGTCGATGGCTGGTCGGCCGAGAACGACTGGCGCAGCACGTCCAGCAGGTCGGGCACGATCACGAACGTGACGTCATCGCCCTGCTGGCGTCGGTAGTTGGCGATGGCGGCAGCAAGGTGGGTTTTGCCAGCGCCATGCGGGCCCATGAACACCAGCCAGTTTTCGGGCTTCTGCGCGAACGCCAGCGCGTGCCGGTACGCGTTCTCGAGCGCTCGGCGCTCGTCCGGGGGTAGATGCAGGCCCCGATGATCGAACCGGTCGAACGTCATCTCGCGGATCAGCGGGAGATTCAGGGCGTCGAGGGACCGCAGCTCCTGTGGCCGGCGTTCCTCGAGCGTCCACACGCGCGCCAGCGACGGGTCCGACAGGCGCGTGCGCAGGCGTTCGTCGAACTGTTCCAGCGCCAGGTTCGTGGTGACGATCGTCGGGAGGCGCGTATTGAAGCGATGATTGATGAGCTGGAAGAGCTTCTCCTGCGCCCAGGGCGTGGCGCTTTGGGTGCCCAGGTCGTCCAGGATGAGTACGGGCGCGTTCCGCACCTGCTCGAACAACTGGTCGTAGCTCAGCTCGGCGTCCGGCGCGTACGCCGCGCGCAGGTGGTCCAACAGGTCAGGGACGACGACGAAGAGCGCCGGATGTCCGCGCTCGATCAGGCGGTTCGCCACGGCGGCGGCGATGTGCGTCTTGCCGCAGCCGCTGGCGCCCGTGAGCACCAGCCAGCCTTCGGGACGCTCGGCGAAGGACTCGGCGTCCTCGACGCACCGTTGATATCGCTCCTGATCGCGCACTGCGGGTGACCGGCCGCGCCGCATGAGATTCGCGAAGGTCAGGCGGGTGAGCGGGCCGAGGTTGCTGTACCGCTGGAGGCGGCGACGCCGCTTCTCCTCGGTCTCGCGCAGCACGCACTTGCACGGCACAGCCTGCCCGAAGCGCGGGTCGTCGACCGGGACGCGCAGCCGCACGAACCCGGCGCCGCCGCATTGCGGACAGGCGCCGTTGTCGGCTGCGTCGTCAGGCGCGCTCGATGCGGGAGCGGATGATCCGTCCGTACTTCCCGCCGAGGTAGCGGCGTTCGGCGTCCGAGGCAGGAAGTCGCCCAGCTTTCTCATCGTCCGGTCCTTCGATCGCCCATCGTTCGAGGATGCGGCGGACATAGCGCCAATTCCGCGCGTTGGCTTCGACGGCACGACGGATCGCCGCCTCGATCCACGCGAGTGGGTACAGCCGCTCCGCTTCCTCGAGCTCTTCGGCGACGAGCGGCGTGAGCGTGCCGATGTTCTCCTCGTACAATCGATAGACGGAGGGGGCGGGAACGCGCGCCTCGATGGGCCCCCCCGGTGGCGCCCCCCGGGCCGCGACCCGCCCCGTCCGCGCCAGCTCCAGCCCGCGGCGGTCGGACGGCGTGTTGAGAAACAACCACGTGTCGTCCGTTCCGTCCCCTCTGACGGGCAGAGCGAGGAGGACGCCCAGCTCCACTGCTGCGTCGACCCCCCGACGTAGAGCCTGGACGGCCTCCGATTCCCGATGTTCCTCCGTGGCCTCACCCCCTTTCGCGGCCGGCGTCCCTTCCGTGGAAGGGTGCGGGGGCGCCGTACCGCCCGCCGAGCTTCGCGCACCCGGGCCTCGTTCCAGGCCCGTGAGCAACGCCATCAGGGGCGCCTCTCCGGCGAGCTCCCGGAGCGACACCCAGCGAGGAAACCCTTTCTTCCGTTGAAGCGCGTAGAACACATAGGTCGTGACCGCCAACGCCGCCGGGTCCGTGAGCATCGGCATCACCCGGCTGAAGAACAACGACGGGACGGGTGTTGCCCGAGCGCCGGCGGGAAAACCCTCGAACGGCCTGGCGTCCCGCCTCGCCCCAGGTGGGCCGCCCGTCACAAGGCCTCCTCCTCGTCCCGAACGAGCAGGTCCTCGAACCGCGAGAGGTGATTCCGGAAGCGCAGATGCACCGTGCCTGTCGGCCCGTTGCGGTGCTTCGCCACGATGATCTGCGCGATCCCGGCGGGAAACGCCTCGGCCGGAAGGTCCGGGTGCTGCGTTTCCCACTCCTCCCGCTGGAGATACACCTCCTCGCGATAGATGAACATCACGATGTCAGCGTCCTGCTCGATGCTGCCGCTCTCGCGCAGGTCGCTCAGCATGGGCACGTGCGGGTGCCGCTGCTCGGGTGCGCGAGAGAGCTGGGATGCGGCGATGACGGGGACGTCGAGCTCACGGGCGAGCGCCTTTAGGGACCGGGAGATGTGGCTCACCTCCTGGACGCGATTGTTCTCGCCGCCCGAACCCCGAATGAGCTGGAGATAATCGACGATGACGAGGTCGAGCGAACCCTTCTCGCGCTTCAGGCGGTCCGCCTTCGCGTGAATCTGCTCGACCCGCTGGACCGCCGTGTCGTCGATGTAGATCTCCGCGTCGGCCAGCACGCCCATGGCGTGCATGATCCGCCGCTCCTCCGCCTCGGTGTGTTCACCGAGCCGCACGCGCGTGAGGTCGACGCCGGACTCGCCGGCCAAGAGGCGCTGAGCGAGCTGCTCGCCCGACATCTCGAGGGAGAACACGGCGACGCGCGCGTTCTGCCCGATGGCGGCATTGCGCGCGATGTTCATCGCGAGCGTCGATTTCCCGATGCCGGGCCGCGCCGCGATGATGATGAGGTCGGACCGCTTGAGCCCGCCCAACAGCGTGTCCAAGTCCACGAACCCCGTGCGCACGCTGCCGACGATGCTGGCGCCCAGGCTCTCGATCCCCGGCGTCTCCCAGTATTCCTCGAGCAGAGTGCGAATATGGCGGAAGTCGCCGGAGCGCTCTCCCGCCTGGATCTCGAAGATGAGGTTCGCTGCCCGTGACAGCGTCTCATCGAGGTTCGGCCCGCCCCGATAGGCCATCTGCGCGATCTTGCCTGCCGCCGCGATGAGACGCCGGTACTGTGCGTCCCGTCGCACGATACCGGCGTAGTGCTCGACGCCAACCGGCGTGGGCAGCTCGGCGACGATGCGCCCCAGGTACGCGATCCCGCCCGCCTGCTCGAGCAGGTTCATGCGGGCGAGTTCATGGGCGACCGTGACCTGATTGATGGCCTCTCCTCGCTCGTAGAGCGCGAGGCAGGCCTGATAGCACCACTGATTCTGCGGACGGAAGAAGTCATCGGGCCGGACGATGGCGGCGACGCGCGCCATCGCGTCCTCATCCACCAGCAGGGACGCGATCACCGCCTGTTCCGCTTCCGCGTCGAACGGAGGGAGCGGTTCGCCGGCGCCAGTTGCCGGAGCGAGCGGTTCAGCGACCATGGAATGCGCCCCGAAACGGGTCTCGTCCGCCGTCGCTGGACGGCGTCACAGGAGGGCGAGCTGCCCGACCTGTTGGGTCTCGATCTCCCGAAGGCGATTCGCCAGCCGTTCGAGCTCTTCCATGGCGTCGGGATTGCCGACGTTCAGCTCCGGCTCGCCTGGCGATTCGCCTTCGGCTTCGGCCTCGAGGCCGAGCTCGCGGGCGAGACGCAGGTAGCGTGCTCGCAGCCACTCGTACTCACGGCTGAGTTCTACGAACGAGCTGCCGGCGCTGTTCACGGGGCTCCCTCCCGGCTCTACAGGCTACGACCCTTCGGAATCGCCCTCCGTCGTTCCGCTCTGACCGGAAGCCACGGCCTCTGGTCCTGCCGGAGCGCGCTCGCCTCCCTCACCGACGACCTCGACCGTGAGGTCGACGGAGACGTTGCGGGTCAAGCGATACGTCACCGTGTAGGTGCCGAGCTCCTTGATGGGTTCGGCGAGGAGGATCTGGTGGCGGTCCACCGGAGTCCCCGCAACCTTGGCCGCCGCCTCCGCGATGTCGGCGGCCGTGACGGAGCCGTACAGCTTGCCCTGCTCGCCGGCGCGCGCCGCGATGGTTAGCGTGACGCCTTCGAGCTTGGCGGCGACGTTCCTGGCTTCGGCATCGAGCGCCGCCTGTCGCCGCGCTTCGCGCTCAGCCCTGGCTTGGGCCCGCCGAATGACGTCGGGCGTGGCGGGCGCGGCGAGGCCTCGCGGCAGGAGGTAGTTGCGGGCGAACCCGTTCTTCACCTCCTTGATCTCGCCGATACGGGCCGTCCCCTCGACGTCCTGGAGGAACACCACTTTCATGTCGGTCACCTCACACAAACGGAGACGGCGGCCCGGCCGCCGTCCCGGAGTTTCGCCTCCCCAGTGTGCCGCATCAAGGGGTTTTACGTCGAGTCTCGGGCGCTTTTGTCCACTTTCCGAAACGCCAACCCCGGCGGCTGTGGAGAGCGACCCCTCCGGTGGCCCCGCCGGGGCCCATGCTAGAACAGGCGTGCGGTTCTGTCAAGAACGCATGTTCCACCGAGGCGTCATTCGTGGCCGCTACGCGACCTGCACGTACAAGTCGTCGCCCCGCACCTCGAGCTCGTACGCCGGAACGCCGCGCTTCAGGAAGCCGGGAAGGGAGAGATCGTACGCCAGCTTCAACCACCACGGACGCTGTACCCAGCACGCCAGCCCCCCGTCGGTCACGTCGTACCGCGCCCCGTGCCACGGGCATTCCACCAGCGTGCCGACCAGACGCCCCTTCCCCAGCCGCGCGAACATGTGCGGGCACCGATTCCCGACCGCGAAGTACTCGCCATCGACGTTCGCCACGCAAATCTCGATGCCCTCCACGCGAAACCAACGCACCTGGTTCTCGGGGATCTCGTCCTTCCGGGCGACGCGCACGAAAGGCCCCGTCCGCCGCGCTGGCGCGAGGACGTAGCGCCGATAGTCTTCCGTCGCCCATGCGACGAGCGACAGAAGCGCCAGGACGGCGCCGAGACCCACCACCGCAGCGTGGACGAAGAGGCCCACGACGGCGATGGCCGCGGAAACCGCGACCACGATCGGCCACACCGTCGGCCTCGACGTGCCCAGCTTCGCCAGCGTCCGGCGTTCGTCGCTCATCGTCTGGTCGCTCCTCCTCGCGTGCAGGGTCACCCGGCACTGTAGTGCGCACCGATGCTGGGATCAACCGGCGCCGAGTGAATCCGCGGAGCGAGGACGGACGTAGCTTGTGAGGAATCCATCTCCAACGAAGGGGGTCGCCTGATGAAACGATGGCTCTGGATCGCCGGGGTGCCTGCGCTCGCCGGAGCGCTGCTGTTCGCCGCCGCGTGCGGCGACGACGAGGAGGATGGCGGGTCTCCCGCCCCCACGCCGACGACCGCTCGGGAGGCAGCCGAGCCCACCGAGGCGCCGGACACGGAGGCACAGCCCTCCGTCACCATCGTCGAGCCTGCCGATGGCGCGACGGTGCCGGCGGGAGACGTGACGGTCACCGTCGAGGTATCCGGTTTCGAGGTCGTCGACAAGCTGAACGCGCCCGCTACCCCTGGCGAGGGCCATGTCCACTTCTACATGGACGTCGCGCAACTGCCCACCACGCCAGGCCAGCCCGCCGTCAGCGCGCAAGGAACGTACCACGCGTCCGCGACGACGTCGCACACGTGGACAGACGTGCCGTCAGGCGAGCACACCTTTGCCGTCCAACTCGTGAACAACGACCACACGCCGCTCGAGCCGCCCGTGGTGGCGGAGGTGACGGTGACCGTGGAGTAGGCCCACGCCTGGTCTGCCCCGCACAGCGCGGGGAGGACGGCTGTCGTCCTCCCCGCGCTTCAGGCCTCGCCGCCTTCGCCGGCACCTTCAGGATGCAAACCGAGGATCTCGGCGGCGCGGACGAAATCCGCCCGCCGCACCCAGATCTCGAAACCGAAGGCCACGCCAGGCCATCCGACGGGCGCGCCGTACGGATGCGTAGGCCGGCCCATCGCGGGGATGCCGTGATGGGCGAGGAGCTCGACCCACGCCCGTCCTTCAGGCTCGCTGGGCGCGTCGGTCAGCCGCACGAGGTCCCCGGGACGCGGTTCTCCACCGCTCCGCCCGAACAACCACCGGATCAACGAGCGCAGGGGCACCGTCGCTCCCCCGGCGCCCTCGCACGGCGGACTAGCGCGAGCCCGCGCGTCGTGTCTTCGCTTGGGCGCCCAGCTCCAGAATGCGGTCCGTCACCCAATCGGGGAGAGGAATATCGCCCGGGAGCGGCTCCTCGTCCCCGAAGATACCGTGAAAGTCGGTCCCCCCGCCGGGAACGAGGCCGAAGCGGTCCGCCACCGCTCGGAGCCGCTCCATCGTCGCGTCGTCGTAGTCCTTGTAGTACACCTCGATGCCCGCGAGGCCCGCCGCCTTGAGCTCGGGCAGCAGCTCCTCGAGGTTCGTGAGGTCCGCCGGGTGGGCGAGAATCGCGACGCCACCCAAACGCACGATGCATTCCACCGCCTCGGCCGGCGTCATCTTCTCACGTTCGACGTAGGCGATGCCGTTGCGGTCGATGAGCCCCTCGAACGCCTGGGCGACATTCTCGATGTACCCTTTTTCGACGAGCGCGTGGGCCACGTGCGGCCGGCCCACGCTGCCGTCGCCAGCGAAGCGCTGCACCTGTTCCCACGTGATGTCGTAGCCGAGGGCGCGGAGCTTTTCGACCATGCGCTGCGCTCGGACCACGCGTGAGTCACGCAGCCAGCGCAGGGTCTTCTGCAACTCTTCGTTCTCCGGCTCCAGGAAGAGGCCGACGACGTGCACCTCAGCGCCGGGGATGTCGGTGCCCATCTCGACGCCAGAAATGAGGGTGAAGCCCGGCCAACGCCCCGCGGCGCGTCTCGCTTCGGCGATGCCCTCCGTCGAGTCGTGGTCCGTCAGGGCCATGACGCGCAGGCCGCGCCCCGCCGCCAGGTCCACCAGCTCGGTCGGCGAGAGGTTGCCGTCCGACGCCGTGCTGTGCGTGTGGAAGTCACCCTTACTCACCATGCCGTTCCCACTCCCGATCGATGCGCTCGATGCTGCGTGCGCGATTCGCCGTCTCGTCGATATCGACCAGCACGGCGTTGAACTGAACCACCGGCGAACGTTCGGCCACGGGCAACCGCGTCGGCATGCCGGTGAGAAACCGCTGGATGACGGCCGAGACCTCGTTCCCGATGATGGAATCCCGCGGCCCCACCATCCCCACGTCGCAGACGAACGCAGTGCCTCCGGGCAGGATGCGGGCGTCGGCCGTGGGCACGTGCGTGTGCGTGCCGAGCACGGCTGCCACGCGTCCGTTCAGATACCAACCCATCGCCAGCTTCTCCGCCGTCGTCTCGGCGTGCATGTCGACCACCACGACCGCCCCGGACGGTAGCGAAGCCAGCGCCTCGTCCGCGACGCGGAACGGGTCGTCGATGTCGACCATGAACGACCGGCCCTGCAAATTGAGCACGGTGAGTCCCTTGACGGTCACCATGCCCTGCCCTGGTGCCGCCGGTGGGTAATTTGCCGGCCGGAGGACCGGCGCTTCGCCGTCGAGAAACGGGATGATCTCCTTCTGGTCCCAGATGTGGTTCCCCGACGTGATGACGTCGACCCCGGCTTCGAAGAGCTCCTGCGCCGTGCCAGGGGTGAGGCCCCGTCCGGCTGCGGCATTCTCGCCGTTGGCGATGACGACATCGACCTTGAGCGAACGCCGAAGGCCCGGTGTGAGCGCGCGTACGGCCTGTCGGCCGGGCTTGCCCACGACATCGCCGATCATCAGGACACGCATCGCGGCAGTATACCAGCGCGCCCGCCGGACAGCCCCCTTCTGCCCTGCGGGCCTTCCCGTCGACGCCGCGATCGGCGAGGATAGAACCCGATGCCGTGGTCCGCTGTCCCCCTGGTACTCCACAACGCGACGCTCATCGATGGCACGGGCGCCGACCCGCGCCCCAACGTCTCGGTAGTCGTCGAGGGCCGGTCCATCGTCAAGATCGTCCCCGCGCGGGAGCTGCCCCTTCCGCGGGACGCGCAGATCATCGACCTGCAGGACAAGTACCTTCTCCCGGGCCTCACCGATGCCCATGTGCACTTCGGCCTCACGGAGCCTGATGGCACGACCACGCGCCCACTGGCGGCGTACGCCCTCAAGGTCGCCCGATTCATCGAGGACACGCTGGACCAAGGATTCACCACGGTGCGTGACGCCGGCGGGCTCGACCCGGCATGGGCGGGGGCGGTCGAACGCAGGCTATTGCGTGGGCCACGCATCTTGCCGAGCGGCGCCTTCCTGTCGCAGACCGGAGGGCACGGTGACTTCAGACCTGCCTACGAGGACGCCCCACCCGCGGCCGTTCCCGGGCTGCTGGCAGGGTCGGTCTTGTGCGATGGGCCCGACGCCGTTCGCCGGGCCGCCCGCGACCAGCTCCGGCGGGGCGCGACCCAACTCAAGGTGATGGCCTCCGGCGGGGCCGCCTCGCCCACGGACCCGATCGACGCGACGCAGTTCACCGTCGAGGAGCTGCGCGCCGCCGTCGAAGAGGCGGCTGCGCGCGACACCTACGTGCTCGCGCACGCGTACCACCCGCGCAGCATCGCCAACTGCCTCGACGCCGGCGTGCGGTCCATCGAGCACGGCAATCTGCTCGACGAGCAGACGGCGTACAGGATGGCTCGTGAGGGCGCGTTCCTCGTGCCGACGCTCATCGTGTACGAGGTCCTGTCGCGGCACGGCGCCGAGTTCGGCCTTTCGCCCTACAGCATCGAGAAGATCGAACGCGTCAGGGCCACTGGCGAGCAGGCCGTGCGCCTGGCCGCGGACGCGGGCGTCCGTATCGGCTCCGGATCCGACCTCTTGGGGCACACGATGGCACGCAAGGCGGAGGAGCTGGTCATCAAAGCCCGCATCCTCGGGCCGATGCAGACGATCGTCTCGGCGACCCGGGTGAACGCCGAGCTGTTCGGCCTCGCGGATCGCATCGGCACCGTCGCCGAAGGGAAGGAGGCCGACCTCATCGCCGTCGATGGTGATCCGCTGGCGGACATCTCCGTGCTCGCGGACGCGTCGCGCATCGTCCTCGTGGTGAAGGGAGGCGAGGTGGTGAAACAGTGGGAGCTCACCCTGGAGCGCCTTCGTCCCTGAGCAGGGTGGCGACGCGCAGCAACCAGTCGGTGGCCTCGAGGGGCCCTTCGAGCAAGACGTCCGCGGCGTCGGCCAGGCCCGGAGGCGCTTCGTCGCTGCGGACGCCCACAGCGAGTCCTGGGAAGCCCTCCGCCGCCCGTCGCCGTACCAGTCGCAGCACTTCCAGATCGCTCACGTCGTCGCCGAGAGCGACGACGCCTTGCGCGCCCGTCGCAGCGATGAGGCGCTGAACGAAGCGCTCTTTCCCCGTGAGGGCTTCGGGGACGATCTCGACGGCCAGCCGTCCAGGCCGCAGGCGATATCCCTCGCCGGCGACTGCGGAGGCGCGCTCCCACACGGCGCGCGCGACCTCTTGGGCATTCTCCGCTGCCCGGAAATGGATGGTGAGGGTGAGCCCCTTGTCCTCGATCCAGACGCCGGCGAGGCCTCCGAGCGCACTCTGGAGCGCTGGAACGAGTGGGGCTAGCTGCAGATGCGCCGTGGCCGCTTCCGAGCCGTCGGCCGCTCCCGGCAGACCAGCCCACTCGAGCCCATGATTACCGGCGTACACGAGGCCGTCGACGCCTACGCGGTGTCGCACGTCCGCGAGCGTACGCCCGGACACCACGCACACCACGTCGACTCGGCCTCGCAGGATCGTGAGCGCCTCGCGCGCGCCGGGCGCTAGCGACGCCTGCGAGGAGTCGGCGACGATCTCGCTGAGCGTCCCGTCAAAATCGGTGACGAGGAGCGATGGGCGGCGCCGCAGCGCGTCGACGGCGACCGGGATGGCCTCTTCGCCGGTCACGGGCTCACGCGGCCTCGCGGAGCTGGGTGTTCAGCCACCGGCGAACGTCGTTCGCGGCGATGGCCAGCCGGAGCCGCTGGATGGCGCGGCGGCGCACGTCGAGCGGCGTGTTCAGGGCGGCCCACATGGCATCGGCGAGCGCCTTCGTGTTCCGCGGCAGCACCGGCAGGCATCCGTCGCGTAGCTCCTCGTACGCGCCTGCCGCGGTCGACAGGATGAGGACCCCGTCGCGCTGATTCACGACCGGCCCTTCCTTGGCCACCAGGTTCATCCCGTCAGCCACAGAGTTCACGACCAGCACATCGTACAGCGACATCCCAGCCAGCGCCTGGTCGTAGTTGTCTTCGTAGAACAGCTCGATGGGAGTCCAGCCGGGCCGTCCGAAACGCTCGTTCACCTCGTCGATCGCCCGCAGCGTTCGCTCGGCATAGTGCCGATACTCAGGCACCTGGCTGCGGGATGGCACCAGGAACGCCAAATGGCGGACGCGGCCTCGGAGGCTCGGGTGGCGCTCCAGCAAGAGCCCGTACGCCTCGATGCCTCCCAGTACATCCTTCGCGGGATCCATCCGGTCGACCCGGACGATGAGCTTCTCGCCGGCGTACTTGAGCAGACGCTGCCGATACCGCTGGACGTCAACCGAAGCCGCCCTGGCGCGGACGGCGTCCACATCGATGGAGATGGGGTTGTGGCGCACGCTCACCCGTCGGCCGTCGTACTCGACCTCGCGCCGCTCGAAGTCCACATGCGCACCGGACACGAAGTTGTAGCAGGTATCGAGGAAATGGAACGCCGCTTGTCGGGTCTGGAAGCTCACGACGTCGTTGGCGAGAAGCCCCGTCAGGATACCCTCGGTGACCTCTCGCGGGAGCCGTTGCCACGCGGCGGGTTCCGGCCAAGGGATATGGGTGAAGTGCTGGAGGTGCGCGCTCTCGTGTCGCTCCCGGACGCCCTTCGCCGCGAGATAGAGATGGTAGTCCTGAAGCAGCACGGGCGCTCCTGGCCGCGATTCCAGTTCTGCCGCGATAGCCTCCGCGAAGAGCGCGTTCGCCCGAACGTATCCCTTGGACCACGACTCCCATAGCTCCTCCTCCAGCCTCGGGCGCCCTTGCAGGAGGTCCCACAGGTCGTGCTGATGGAACCAGAGGAACGGGTTACAGAACGTGCCGTAGTGCAGCTCGTGGACGTCCTCAGGAACGAGGACGAAGCGGAAGGCGGCGCCCAGGCGGCTCGCGGATACCGGTGGCGTCGCGCTGAACCGCGCGACGGCGCGGTCGACCGGCGTCATGGGGGCCGCGAGCCAGACCGCATCCACCGAACGGCAGAGCGCCGTCAACGCCGTCACGACGCCCCCCGTGCCGCGGCGGACCGTGAGCCGTCCCTCCGGGTCACGGTCGAACTCCACAGGGCCGCGGTTGCTCGCGATGATGACCGTCGGCTTGGTCGCTGTCTCGACAGCATGAACCCCTGGCGTTTCCAGGGTGGCGGCGCCCTGCGCAAGCATCTCCTTACCTCCTTGCGGCGGGACGGACAGCCAGACGAGCGAACCGAAAGAACGACGTACGTGAACTGACTCAGCCGGGAAGCCCCGGCGTCTGGCGGGATCGTCCCACTTCAGTGGCCTGCGAGGTTAGCTGACGGGTTAGGGCTGAAGGGGCTGCCCCTCCGCCTCCCTGCCGCGTGACAGGGCATCGACGGATTCACCCCGAAACCGGATCCCCCGCTCCGCCAAGCTGGCGGATTCGGCCGTTCGTGTTGCTACTCTGTCCGCTACTATACCCGACGCGTCGTCGCCCTGGCAACCGAACCGCGCCCCTCACCCGATGGACGGCGTCTCCGGGATGAAGCGCCACGGCAGCCGGAACCGCTCGCCGACGATGCGCGCGAGCTCCCGAATCCCCGGCGCCTCCGTCGCGTAGTGCCCGCCGAGGATCAGATTCATGCCCGTTTCACGGGCGAAGACGCGCGTATGCATCGACCCTTCGCCCGTCACGAAGGTGTCGCACCCCAGGCGGCGGGCTTCGTCCAGCGACGCTGTCCATCCTCCGGCCCCGGTCACCACCGCGACCCGCCCGAACGACGAGGTGTTCCGGTGCGCCTCCACGTGGTCGCCGAGGACCGCGCGCACCCGCTCGACCAGCATCGAGAAATCGCCGTCGATCGAGCCGTAAGCGCCCGCCTGGCCGCCCTCGAAGCCGAGGAACCGCCCCTCGACGCGAACGCCCAGCAGGCGAGCGAGCACAGCGCTGTTGCCGAACTCCGGCGCGCAATCGAGGGGAGCGTGGGACGCGTACAAGGACACGCCCGCGAGTTGGAGCGCCTGCTCCTTCTCCTCCCTCAAGTGCAGGTCGATGTGCGGCCACGGCGGATGGTGGACCAGCAGCAATTGACAGCCTTCCGACCGCGCGCCCTGAATGGTCTCGAACGTCGTGTTCACCGCAGCGGCGATGCGCGCCACCGGCGCACCGGCGTTCCACAGCAGGCCGTTGGTGTCGGCCTCGGTGTACCGCTTCACCTCGAGCAGCTCGTCCAGAAAGGCGACGATCTCGCTCAATTCGACGGTCGGGAGCATGGTGTACCGAACCTAACGCTCAAATCCCGCAGATCACGGAAGGGGGACGCGCTCGAGGACGCGCCGAACGATCTCGTCGGCAGTCACGTCTTCCGCCTCCGCCTCGTAGGTCAGGACGATCCGGTGCCGGAGCACGTCGGGCGCGACGTCCTTGATGTCGTCCGGCAGGACATAGCCCCGGCCGTCGAGGAATGCCCGGGCGCGCGCTGCTCGCGCGAGAGAGATGGTCGCGCGGGGCGAAGCGCCATATGCGATGAGCGGCTTCAGCGTCTCGAGCCGGTATCGCTCGGGCTCGCGCGTCGCTCGTACGAGGTGCAACGCGTAGTCCTTGAGCTTCGGCTCGATGAACACCTCGCTCACCGCATCGCGAGCCGACAGGATGGCGTCCGCGTTCGCGACGGGCTCCCCGGGCGCGGGCTCGCGGTCTAGGTACCGCTCCAGGATCTCCTGTTCCTCGGCGCGCGAGGGATAGTCCACCAGCGCCTTCAGCATGAAGCGGTCGAGCTGGGCCTCGGGCAGCGGGTACGTTCCTTCGTGCTCGATGGGATTCTGGGTAGCGAGGACCATGAACGGCTCCTCGAGCGGGTACGTCGTGCCGCCGATGCTGACCTGCCGCTCCTGCATCGCTTCGAGCAGCGCCGACTGCACCTTCGCAGGCGCCCGGTTGACCTCGTCCGCCAACACGAGATTGGCGAAGATGGGCCCCTTGCGCACGTGAAACTCGCCGTCCCGCGGACTGAACACGAGCGTCCCAAGGAGGTCGGCCGGGAGAAGGTCGGGGGTGAACTGGATACGGACGAAGCGAACGTCGATGGCGCGCGCGAGCGTGCTGACGGCGAGCGTCTTGGCCAGACCAGGCACGCCTTCGAGAAGGACATGCCCCTTGCAGAGCAGCGCGATGAGCAGCCGTTCGATGAGGCGTTCTTGCCCCACGATGACCCGTGCGACCTCGGCGCGGACCGCGTCGAGCGCTCGCACCTTCTCGCGCACGCGCGCGTTTCTCGCCTCGATGTCGACCGTCACGCAGGCCTCCACCGCACGAACCGCGGGCGCCCTCGCCGGGCGAGGGTACGTGCAGTGTACGGGGGCCTGCGCGGGCGCGGCAACGCGAAGGGGGCACGTCCCGCTGCGGGACGCGCCCCTTCGGCTCGCTGGCGTTCCCAGCGCTCAGGTCAACTTGAACTGAATCGACTTGAGCTCGAAGTATTCGTCGAGGCCGTGCCGACCCAGCTCGCGTCCGATGCCGCTCTGCTTGTAGCCGCCGTACGGCATGTTGGGCAGGCCAGCGACGTGATACGCGTTGACCCACACGGTCCCCGCGCGCAATCCGCGGGCGACCTTCCATGCCGTGTTGAGGTCCCGGGTCCAGACCGCCGACGCCAGGCCGTAGATCGTGTCGTTCGCGAGCCGGATGGCCTCGTCCGCGTCCTTGAAGGTCAGCACCGACAGGACCGGGCCGAAGATCTCCTCACGCGCGATGGTCATGTCGTTGCGCACTCGGTCGAAGATGGTCGGCAGGACGAAGAGGCCCTTGTCCAGCCCGTCACCGGTGGCCCGGCCGCCGCCGATGACCATCTCAGCGCCCTCGGCTTTGCCTTTCTCGACGTACCCCACGATCTTCTCGAGCTGCTCGCGGTTGATCACCGGGCCCATGGTCGTGTTCGGGTCCAGCGGATCGCCGAGCTTGACGCTCTTCGTGAAGGCCACGAGTTTCTCGAGGAACGGCTCCTTGATCGATTCGTGGAGGAAGAGGCGTGACCCCGCCTGGCAGACTTGGCCGGTGTTGAGATAGATGCCGAAGAACGCCCCCGCCACCGCCGCGTCCATGTCCGCGTCGGGGAACACGATGTTCGGCGACTTCCCGCCGAGCTCGAGCGAGATCTTCTTGATGGTGCCGGCCGCCCGCTGCATCACGCCGCGGCCCACCTCGGTCGAGCCCGTGAACGCGATCTTGTCCACGAGCGGGCTCTCGACCATCTCGTTGCCGAGGGCGCTGCCCGAACCCGTGACCACGTTGATGACCCCTGGCGGCGCCCCGGCCTCCGTGATGATGCGGGCGAGCTCAATGGTGGTCGCTGGCGTGAACTGCGATGGCTTCACGACGAGCGTGCACCCGGCGCACAACGCGGGTGCGATCTTCCAGCTCACCAGGAGGAGCGGGAAGTTCCACGGCGTGATGATGCCCACGACGCCGACCGGCTCGCGCGCGACCACACCCACGGCGTCGGGCGCGTAGCTCGTGATGGCCTCGTCCTGCGGGTCGAGGGCGACGCCCGCGAAGTACTCGAAGACATCGGCGGTCGCGGCCACTTCGCCGATCGCCATGTTCAGGGGCCGCCCGACCTCCTTCGCGAGCAACGTCGCCATGGGCATGAGCTGCGCCCGGAGGGCGTCCGCCGTCTTGCGGAGAATGTCGTGGCGCGTCTTCGCGTGCGACCGCGGCCAGTCGGTCCCATCGAACGCCGCCCGCGCCGCCTGGATGGCGGCGCGCGCATCCTCGGCGCCGCCCCAGGGGAACGTGGCGACTACTTCGTCTTCGTTCGCAGGATTGCGGCGCTCGAAGCGCTCGCCCGATTTCGCCTCGACCCACTGCCCACCGATGAGCAGCTGATACGCCTTGGCCTGACTCGGTGCACTCGGGCTCGTCTCTATCACCATCGCTGGCTCCTTTCGCAACGGAACGACGCAGATGTCCGGCTCCCCGCGATGCAGATCGAAGCTAACACTGGCCTCTCCGTGGGTCAACGGGCGTTGCGGGCTCCCCGTGAGTGCCGGAGAATGCGCTCGCCATGCCCGAAACGTCCCAGACGACGCGTCCCATGCCGCGACAGTGGCAGCAGGTCGCGAGCGCGCGGAAACGGCTCGCCACGGCGGCAGCCCTCTTCAGCGCCGTGATGCTGGGAGGCGTCGTCGGCTACCTGGTCATCGAGCGTTGGAGCCTGCTGGATGCCGTCTACATGACGGTCATCACCGTCACCACCGTCGGCTTCCGTGAGGTGCAGCCTCTGAGCACGGCGGGACGCCTCTTCACCATCGTTCTGGTACTCTTTGGCGTGGGCACGGCGTTCTACCTGCTCACTGCCGCCGTCGCGCTCATCGTCGAGGCCGATCTGCCGGGCGTGTTCGGGTACCGGAGAATGCGGCAAAAGATCCAGAGCCTTAGCGATCACTACATCCTCTGCGGTTTCGGACGCGTGGGACAGGAGATCGCTCGCGAGTTCCGTCAGCGCAGTGTGCCGTTCGTCGTCATCGAGAGCAACGAAGAGGCCATCTCCCGCGCCCTGGCGCAAAACTGCCTGGTCGTCGAAGGCGACGCGACGGCGGACGACGTCCTCGTGGAGGCCGGCATCCAGAGGGCCCGCGGCCTGTTGGCCGCGTCCGATTCTGACGTCGGCAACACGTACATCACGCTCACGGCCAAGGCGCTGAATCCGAACGTGTTCGTGGTGGCCCGGGCCGGTCAGGCGGCGAGCCGTAGCCGCTTGACGCGGGCGGGCGCGGACCGCGTGATCTCGCCGTACACCATCGGTGGCCGTCGGATGGCGCTCTCCGCCCTCCAACCGATGGTGCTCGACTTCATCGACCTGTTGGCGGTGGGCCGCTACGGCGAGCAAATCCTGGCGGAGGTACAGGTCGAACAAGGCTCCACGCTGGACGGTGCGACGCTCGCGCGGGTCTTCGAGGCCTGTCCTTCCGCCCGCGTGCTCGGTCTTCAGCGTCCCAGCGGGCAGACGGTCGTTGGCCCCGGGCCTGACGAGCCACTAGCGGCGGGCGACAGGCTCATCATCCTGGGCAACGAAACGGACTTGGCGACCTTCAGCGAGCGGTTCCGCGGCCCTGCGGGCGAGCGCGCGGCGCGGCCCCACGGCGAAACCGCTCATGCCCCTCTCGCCTGAGCCATGCCGTTCGTCACGCTCGAAGGAGGCGAAGGGTCGGGCAAGAGCGCGCAGACGCAGCGGCTCGAGCAGCGGCTCACAGCACGGGGCCTCGATGTCGTGGCCACACGCGAACCCGGCGGCACGCCCGCCGGCGAAGGCATCCGCGACATCGTCTTGCATCCACCCGGTGGCGTCCGGCTGGATCCGCTGGCCGAGTTGCTGCTCTTCGAGGCGGCCCGTGCCCAGCTCGTCGCCACGGTCATCCGCCCGGCGCTCGAACGGGGCGCCGTCGTGTTGTGCGACCGCTTCATCGACTCGTCGCTCGCCTACCAGGGCTACGGACGCGGCGTCGATCTGAACGTCGTCGAGCGCCTCAACGCCATCGCGACGGGGAACTTGCGGCCGGACCTGACGCTGCTTCTGGACGTTCCCGTCGAGGTCGGCCTGGCCCGCCGGCGGCGAGAGGGCGGCCTCAACAGCCTCGACGGCGAAGATATCGCGTTCCACGAGCGCGTCCGCCAGGGCTATCTCGCGCTCGCGCGCAGGGAGCCCGGGCGCTGGCGCGTCATCGACGCCACGCGCAGCCTGGATGAGGTCACCGAGGCGGTCTGGTCGGCGGTACGCGAGTGGCTCGCCTGAGCGAGCTCACGCCACCGCAGACACGGCGCTCTCGACCATGGAGCGCCAGATGAGCAGGCCGTCGTCTCCGCCCAGCAGTGCGTCGGACGAGCGCTCCGGATGCGGCATCATCCCCAGAACGTTGCCCTGCTCGTTCAGAATGCCCGCGATGTTCCGGCGCGACCCGTTCGGGTTGGCTTCCGGTGTCACGCGACCGTCGGGCGTCGCGTATCGGAAGAGCACCCGCCCTGATGCCTCGAGCATGTCCAGTGTGGCGTCGTCGGCGTAATAGTTCCCCTCGCCGTGGGAGATCGGGACCATCAGGGTCTGGCCGGGTCGGCACGCCGATGTGAAGACCGTGTCCGTCCGCTCGACGCGGATGTAGGTGGGCATGCAGCGGAACTGAAGGCTCTCGTTCCGCATGAGGACGCCCGGGAGCAAGCCCGCCTCGCACAGAATCTGGAAGCCGTTGCAGATGCCGATGACGGGCTTCCCCTTGGCGGCGTGCTCGGCGACCGCCGTCATCACCGGCGAGAAGCGCGCGATGGCGCCGCAGCGCAGATAATCGCCGTAGGAGAACCCTCCCGGCAACACGACCGCATCGAACCCAGTGAGGTCAGACTCGCGATGCCACACGCGCACCGCCTCCTGCCCCAGCAGGTCGCGCAGGACGTACACGCAGTCGTAGTCGCTCCAGGTGCCAGGGAAGACGACGACGGCGAACCGCACGGGCGCTCCTTCGCCCGCAGTATACCGGCGCCCGTTCAGTGGGACACGGGCCGCGCTCGACCGCGACCTTCCGACCGGGCGCCCGCCGCCGAGAAGAACCGACCCATCAGGCGCCGTTCGGAGGGCGTCGGCTCCGGGTACTCCACTCTGGGGTGATAGACCGCCCGCAGCGTCGTCTTGAACGACTCGGCGATGGTCCGCAGGTCGCGGAACGTGAGATCGCACTCGTCGAGCTGGCCCTCGGCGACCCGCTCCGCGATGACCCGCTCGACGATGGAATCGATGGCCTCGGCTGAATGATCGGGGTTGGCGCGGACATACGCCTCGCACGAGTCTGCGAGCATCACGATGGCAGTCTCTCGCGACTGCGGCTTGGGGCCGTCGTACCGGAACTCGGTCTCCTCGGGTTCCACACCTCCCTCCGCCGCCTTCCGGTAGAAATACGCCACTAGCCTCGTGCCGTGGTGCTCCGGAATGAACTGCCTCACCCTGTCGGGCAGGCGGTACCTCCGCGCGAGCTCGAGCCCGTTCGCCACATGCTCCTTGATTTTCCGTGCGCTCTCTTCAGGTGTGAGGCCTTCGTGGGGGTTGTCACCGCCGAGCTGATTTTCGATGTAGAACCCCGGCTGCAGAATCTTGCCGATGTCGTGGTAGTAGCAGCCCACCCTCGTGAGGAGCGCGTCGGCTCCGATGAGGTCGGCCGCGCGCTCGGCCATATTGCCGACCACGACGCTGTGGTGGAACGTCCCCGGCGCCTCAGCCTGGAGGCGTCGCAATAGTGGCGAGTTGAGCTGCGAGAGTTCGAGCAATTGCACCCTCGTCGTGATACCGAACAGCAGTCCGACGGTGACAAAGGCTCCGGCGGCCAAGAAGCCCGCGCCCATGCCGTTCACCCCGGCCGCGGCCGCCATCCACGCGAGGTCGTTCGCACTTCGGTCGCTGTCCACGAACCACGTCGCCAGCAGCGCCACGAATGCGACCAAGGCGATGGCAAAGGAGGCCCCGAGATATCGCTGCAAGCGCTCGGCCCGGTCGATGACGAAGACGCCGGCGAGCGAGCTGAAGCCGTAGACGAGCAGCAGTCGCAACGTATCGAGGGCGCCGACGCTCTGGATCAGCGAGGCTTCGGGCAGGAACACAGCGGCGAGCGCGACCAATGCGCCTGCGAGCCCCGCGACCAGCACGCCCACCCCCGTTTCGAGCAGGGCCCCGACAAGCATCGGCCCCGCCGCCACAGGAAGCACGTACGCCAGGAAGTGACGATCTTCGTCCGGCAGGATCAGCGAGAAGTACACCTTCGCGAAGAAGACCGGAACCGCCAGAGCGACGGCGATGACCAGGAGCTGTCGAGGGCTGCGAATGGCGCGCGGCTGGAACACCGTCACGTACAGGCTCAAGCAGCCCGCGGCGAGGCCGGCCGCCGCCATCGTCCCGAACAGCGTGTCGAGCTCGAATCGGCGTGAAAGATATCCGGCCTCTTCCAGCGCCTCGATAATGTCCTCGGTGAGCGTCTGATTCGCCTCGACGATGGTCTGTCCCTCCGCATAGCTCACGCGTACGGGGACCACCGCCTGGCGTGCCGCCTCACGGGCCGCGTCCGTCGCCGCTTGATCCACCTCCATGGTGGGCACGATCAGAGGCTGGACGAGCTCCGCGGCGAGGGTGGCTTCTTCAGGGGTCACCTCAGAGGAGAGTCGGGTATGGAACGTCTTGCGGGCGGTCTCGACCGTGGTGGCGTCGAGGGGACCCGCGAGCGTTTGATCCAGAGCCTCTCGCGTTTCCGAGACGACGAGCGCCCAGCGTTCGTCGTCGAGCTCGACTGCCAGGAGCGCCGCCTGTTCCGACAGCCCGGCCAGGTCGGCTGCGCTGCGCAAGGACGCCACCTTCTCCGCAGGCGACGCATCCCGCGCACGCACACGTTCGATGGCAGCCACAGCGTTGTCGAATCGCTCCAGTTGCGCCGGGCGGACGTTCGCGTCGTAATTCAGGACGTCGGGCACCGCGTCCGCCGCCTGTTGCCGTTGCTGTTCCGTGAGGCGCTCGGAGACGTAGCTGAAGGAGCGCCTGGCCTTGATCGTGCGGGACGCGGTATCCCCAGGGGCTACCTCGACCCGCTGAGGATAGAGAGGGAACAAGGCGAGTACCAGCGTCACGAACGCCATCGCGGCGAGCGTGGCGGCGGCGGGGACGCCCAAGTGGCGGGCGCGGTTCATGGCGACCCATCATAACAGACCGCTTGCCACGGGCCCTTCGCCCGCCTACACTTTCGCGAGAGGTTCCTCACTGGAACCACGTTGGACAACCGCACATCCGCCGCGTCCGGCAGCGAAGTCCGGTAGAAACCGGCGCTGTCCCGCAACTGTGATCCGCCTCCGGCGGAGAGCCAGGCCGCCTGTCGGGCGTGGATGTCGCTGGCCTTCGAGGAAAGGTACGGACATGCGCAGCGTGGCGCTCCACCCCTGTCCTCCCGGCAGGGGTGATTTCGTATCTCAGGAAGGGCGTTCCCCCGCCGGGAGGCACCCCCGTGGCTGACATCGCCTCCGCACCACGAACCGCCACCGCGCCGGCCGCTCTCGGCCTTCGAGGCATCCTGCCCGCGTTCGCCCTTTCGCTGACAACGCTGGCGCTCGTCGCCCTCGTCGCCGTGAGCCTCGGCCCCGTCGACATCCCGCCCGCCACCGTCGCCCGCATCATCGCGGGCCATCTTCCCGGCGTCTCCCTCACCGTCGATACGCCCGCACGCTGGGACGCCATCGTGTGGGATCTGCGGCTTCCCCGGGTGGCCCTCGCCGGGCTGGTCGGCGCGTCGCTCGCGTACGCCGGGGCGACGTACCAGGGCGTGTTTCGAAACCCGCTGGCGGACCCCTACCTCATCGGAGTGGCTGCGGGCGCGGGCCTCGGCGCGACGGCCGTCATCGTGTCACCGGTGAGCCACACGTACGGCGCCCTGAGCCCGATCACCTTCGCCGCCTTCACCGGGGCACTGGCCGCGGTCGCCCTGTCCTACGCCCTCTCCCGCCTCTCTGGCGTGAACCGCACGACGGCGCTGATTCTGGCCGGCGTCGCTGTGTCCTCCATCGCCACGTCCATCACCACGTTCCTCATGATGACGTTTCCGGACGAATCGGTGCTGCCGGTGCTGTCCTGGCTGCTCGGCGGCTTCAACGTCGCCGGGTGGGACCGCGTGAGCGTGGTCGCGCCGTACGCCGTCGGCTGCTGGCTTTTGATCCTACCGTTCGGCCGGCTCATCAATGTGCTCCAGACCGACGAAGAGCAGGCCGCGCAGCTCGGCCTGCCCGTCGAGCGGGTGAAGCTGGCGCTGCTCGCGCTGGCCTCGTTGGCAGCGGCAGCGTCCGTGTCGGTCTCGGGGCTGATCGGCTTCGTCGGGCTCATCGTGCCTCACGCCGTGCGCCTCGTCTGGGGACCCGACTACCGCCGCCTGCTCCCCATGTCGGCGGTGCTGGGCGCCGCGTTCCTGATCCTCGCGGACCTGCTGGCTCGCATGGCGCTCGATCCGCGCGAGATTCCGGTCGGCGTCATCACATCACTCGTGGGAGCGCCCTTCTTCCTAGCGCTCCTGCGGCTCCAACGGGGGCAGACCGGTGCTTAGCGTCCGCGACGTCCACGCCGGCTACCCGAATCGCCTCGTGCTCCGCGGGGTCTCCCTCACCGTACGACCGGGCGAACTCGTCGCGCTGGTCGGCCCCAACGGTTCGGGGAAGACGACCCTGCTCCGAGCCATCACGCGACTGGTACCGCTCGCCTCCGGCCGCATCCTCCTCGGCGAGAGTGACGTCGCGCGCATGTCACGCCGGCAGATCGCACAGCTCGTCGCGGTGGTCCCGCAGGGCCACCAGCTCCCCGAGGGGTTCACCGCGCTTCAGGTCGCACTCATGGGCCGGACGCCGCTTCTCGGGTTTCTCGAGGACGAAGGCCCGGCACACCTCGAAGCGGCGCGCCGGGCGATGGAGGCAGCGGGCTGCGACGACCTCGCCGGTCGGCCCGTGGAGACCCTCTCGGGCGGGGAGCGCCAGCGTGTCCTGCTCGCCCGCGCGCTGGCCCAGGAACCGCGCCTGCTGCTGCTGGACGAATCGACCGCACATCTCGACCTCGCGCACGTCATCGCTTCGTTCGACCTGGTGCGACGGCTGTGCGAACGGGACGGGCTGGCCGCCCTTGCCGTCGTGCACGACCTCACCCTCGCGTCCGCCTACGCCGATCGAATCGCCGTGCTGAGCGACGGACGCATCGTCGCGGAGGGCGACCCCACGTCCGTCGTCAGCGAAGAGCTCGTCCGAGACGTATACGGCGCGCGATCGGCGGTGCTGCGCCATCCGGACACCGGTCGCCCGGCGGTCATTCCCACCCCGGGCTGGAGAAGGAAACCGTCATGAACGAGAAACCCCGCAAGCCCAAGTCGCTCCTCCTCGTCAACACGGGAAACGGGAAGGGCAAGACTACCGCCGCGCTCGGAGTCATGTTCCGCGCCTGGGGACGCGGCCTGCGCGTTTGCATGCTGCAGTTCATCAAGACCGCCACCAGCAACTACGGCGAGCACCGGGCCGCGAAGAAGATCGGCATCGAGATCGTCCCGCTGGGAGGTGGATTCACGTGGCTCTCGAAGGACATCGAGCGCGACAAAGCGCTGGCCCGCGAACTATGGGAGCAATCGAAAGAGCGCATCGCGTCGGGAGCGTACGACCTCGTCGTGCTCGACGAGTTCACGTATCCGCTCATTTACGGATGGCTCCCCGTGGACGAGGTTATCGAAACGTTACGACAGCGCCCGGAACATGTGAGCGTCATCATCACCGGGCGGGACGCGCCGCAGCCGCTCATCGACGCCGCCGACACGGTCACGGAGATGCGAGAAATCAAGCACCCGTATCAGCAGGGGATCACCGCCCTGGCGGGGATCGACTACTGATGTTCGTCGCGCCCGTCATCCCGCCGCTCGACGACGCGGCCGCCGCCGCGGCCGGCGTCCGGCAGTCATCGCTGACGAAGCCGCCGGGCAGCCTGGGCCGGCTCGAGGAAGTGGCCATTCGCCTCGCGGCGATCCAGGGACGTCCCATCCCGCGCCTCGAACGGAAGGTCGCAGTGGTCGCCGCCGCCGATCACGGCGTCGCCGCACAGGCGGTGAGCGCCTACCCCCAAGACGTGACAGCGCAGATGGTGGCCAACTTCGCCCGCGGCGGCGCCGCCGTCAACCAGCTCGCCGCCCGCGCCGGAGCCGAAGTCATCGTCGTGGATGCTGGCGTGGGATCTCCCGTCGCGTTGCCCGGCGTGCTGCCGAGGCGGGCAGGCGCCGGCACCGCCGACTTCACACAGGGGCCCGCCATGTCCCGCGAGACAGCCGAGACCCTCCTCGAAGCAGGCGCCGCGCTCGCCCGCGACCTGGCCGCGGACGCTGTGGTGCTGGGCGATATGGGGATCGGGAACACCACGGCCGCTGCTGCCCTGACGGCTGCCCTCCTGCGTCTGGCGCCCGAGTCGGTCACCGGGCGGGGAACAGGCGTCGATGACGCCGGCTACGCGCGAAAGGTCGCCGCGGTCACCCGCGCGCTCGAGGTCAACCGGCCCGATCCGGCCGACCCGGTGGGCGCGCTCGCCGCGGTGGGAGGATTCGAGCTGGTGTTTCTCGCGGGCGTCGCCATCGGCGCAGCATCGGCCCGCGCGTGTGTCATCCTCGACGGCTTTCCCACCAGCGCCGCGGCCCTCGCTGCGCAGCGGATCGCGCCTGACGTCGTCCGGTATATGTTCGCGTCGCATCGCTCCGTCGAGCGAGGGCACGCAGCCGTCCTGGAGGCGCTGGACCTGGAACCGCTGCTGGACCTGCGCCTGCGCCTGGGCGAGGGCACGGGCGGGCTGCTGGCGCTCCTCTTGCTCGACGCGGCGGTGGCAGTGCACGCAGGCATGGCGACCTTCGAGGAAGCGGGCGTGAGCCGCGGCGAGCCTTCCGGCGAGGGGGCGACGTGAATCCGGGCCCGGCTGTCACCTTCCTCACCGTCATCCCGGTTCCGGGCCGCTCCCGGCCAGGACTGGGCGACGTCGCCCAGTCGCTCTGGGCTTTTCCCGCGGTCGGTCTCGCACTCGGCGCCGCGGCCCTCGGGACGTACGAGCTCGTGTCGCGGGCGCTTCCGGAGCCGGCGACGGCGGCCGTGGTCGTCGTGGCGCTTCTGCTTCTGACCGGGGGCATCCATCTCGAAGGGCTCGCCGATGCCTGCGACGGGCTCTTCGGCGGTCGCACGCGGGAAGAGCGGCTAACGATCATGCGGGATCCTCGGGTGGGCGCGTACGGCGTCATGGGCCTCGTCAGCGCCCTCGGGTTGAAGTGGGCGGGCATCGTGTCGCTGCCCGGCGCCGTCCGGTTCGAGGCGCTGCTCCTGGCGCCCTGTCTCGCCCGCGCGGGCCTCGCGTTGAGCGTGGCGGTGTTCCCTTACGCCCGTGACGCCGGCATGGGTGCGCCCTTTCGAGAGGCGGGGACCAGCCGGGCGGCCATCGCCGCCGCCATCGCTGGTACCGCAGCGGCAGCGCTCCTCGGCGCGGGCGGCGTCGCCGCGTGGGCGCTCGCCATGACAGGAGCGGTGGCTCTGGGCCTGTGGGCATCGTCCCGCATCGGAGGGCTCACCGGGGACGTCTACGGCGCCATCACGGAAGTCGTCGAGACCGCAGCGTTCCTCGGTCTCGCGGCCGTCGGCGCGCGAGGTTGGATCGCCCCGCTCCTCACGGGATAGAAGGCCATGGGCGACATCGTGCTGGTCCTCGGCGGCGCACGCAGCGGCAAGAGCGACCTGGCGCAACGTCTGGCTGAAACCCGCGGCGGCCGCGTCCTGTTCGTCGCCACCATGTCGCCTGGCGATCCCGACCTGCGCGAGCGCGTCGCCCGCCATCGTGCCCAACGTCCGTCCTGGGACGTGCTCGAAGAGCCGCTCGATGTGACGGCGCGCCTCGAGCGCATCGTCGAACGGTACGACACCGTGCTGGTGGACTGCCTCACCCTGTGGGTCTCGAACCTGCTTCTCGCCGGCCTTCCTGCCGAGCCGGCCGTCGGACGCTTCCTCGATCGTGCCGGCGAATGGCGCGCGGACATGATCGTCGTCAGCAATGAAGTCGGGAGTGGCGTCGTCCCTTCGACGGCACTGGGGAGAGCGTTTCGGGACGAGCTTGGGCGGGCCAATCAGCTAGTTGCCGCGCGGTCTGCGGGCGTCTACTATCTCGTCGCAGGCATGACCCTCGAACTCACCCCGTCGCGCTCGGCTCTGGAGACCCCGCCCGATGCTTCCCGTACATGACACGGCGCGAACGCGGCTGTTCCCCTGGGTCAACCTGTCGATCATCCTGCTCAACGTCCTGGTCTTCTTCTACGAACTGAGCCTCGAGGCCCAAGGGATAGGGTTCGGCCTCACCGAGCTCGACCGCTTCATCGCGAACTGGGGTTCGACGCCGGCGTGCCTCAACACGGTGCTGGGGCTCAACGTGACGATCGCTCCCAGCCAGCTGTCCGAGTTCCGGGCCGTGTGCGACGACAGCGACGCCCATACGCTGGCGACGCTCATCACGTCGATGTTCATCCACGCCGGTTGGGCGCACATCGTGGGGAACATGTTCTTCCTGTGGGTCTTCGGCGACAACGTCGAGGATCGCATGGGCCATCTGGGCTACGCGCTGTTCTACCTGCTGACCGGCATCTTTGCCGGGCTCGCGCATGCGTTCATGAACGTGAACGACCTCATCCCGTCCGTCGGGGCGAGCGGCGCGATCTCGGGCGTCATGGCCGCGTATCTGGTGCTCTTCCCGGGCGCCACGGTCAGTCTGATCGTCCTGCCGCTGTGGTTCGTGTCGTTCGCCATCCCTGCGTGGTTCCTGATCGGTTGGTGGTTCCTGTTACAGCTCGTCAACGGCTACGCCGCGCTCGCTGACACCGCCCAGTCGAGCGGCATCGCCTGGTTCGCGCACATCGGCGGATTCGTAGCGGGGCTGCTGCTCGTGTGGATCTTCAAACGCGAGGAGCGTCGCCCAGCGTACCGCCCGCCGCCCGAGCCGCGCGACCCGTTCGACCTCTGGTGAAGGGCGCTCAGTGAGCCGTGGGAGGTGACGACGGCTGAGGGGCCGGCCCCTGCTGGCCGAACGTGGCTCGTCGCTCCCGGTCGCGCTCGCGGTCGATGATGGCGTGCGTCTCCCGCGGACGGGGAATGGCAGCCAGCGACAGATTGTGCCGCTCCCCTGCGGTCTCGCACTCGATGTCTCCGTAGTCGAAGAGCGTACGGAGGATGCCCGAGCGGTTGACGGAGGTGTCCACGATGTCGATGAGGTCGGCCGAGGTCATCCGCAGGTTCCAGGGGAGCGTCCGAACGCAGTCGATGATGCGTTGATTCGTGATGACCCAGATGTCGTGGTCGTACCGATACTTGAACAGGTAGGCGCGAACGCCCCAGAACACGAGCCAGACGGCGGACGCGATCAGGGCCGCGGTGCGCGCTGTCCCGTCGAAGCTATCGAGCGCGATCAAGCCTGCGATGAGCGCAGCAGGGGGAACGATACCGGCGAGCACCAGGAGTACGAGCCGCGGGTAGAGGAAGAACCAGTGGCGCCTGCACACCAAGAGGACCTGCTCGCCGTCCTGGAGCGGGAACGGAAGCTTCACCGGTCCGGTCCCCGTGCGACCGCCATCAGCCGTGCGCCAGGAGCTCGGTGACCACTTCGTTGATCACGCGGCCCTCCGCGCGCCCTCGCAGCCGTTCGATGAGCACAGGCATCACCTTCCCTTTGTCGGCTGGCCCCCGGGCGCCCAGCTCCTCGATGGCCGCGCGCGCTGCCGCGACCACCTCTTCGCGCGAGAGTTGCGCCGGCAGATAGCTCTGCAGGATGGCCGCTTCCGCCTCCTCCTTCTCAACGAGGTCCTGGCGCCCGCCCTTCCGATACTCCTCGATGCTGTCCCTACGCTGCTTCACCTGGCGCTGGATGACCGACATGACGCCCGCATCGTCCAGCTCGTGGCCCGCATCGATCTCCGCGTTGTGGACGGCGGAGAGCAGATAGCGCAACACATCGCGGCGGCGCGTGTCGCCCGCGCGCATCGCATCCCTGAGGTCCTGGTTCAGGCGTTCTTTCAGGCTCATGGGCGACGAAAAACCCGCCTCGCGGCGGGCACTACCGCTGGGCAGCCAGAGCGGCCTTACGAGCCTTGCGCTTCCTGGCGGCCTCTTTCTTCTTTCGCTTGACGCTGGGCTTTTCGTAATGCTCGCGGCGGCGTGCCTCCGCAAGGATGCCGTCCGCCTGCACCTTCTTGTTGAAGCGCTTCAGTGCGGCTTCGAACGACTCGTGCTCCCCGACGATGACTTCGGCCAAGCGGGCCTCTCCTCCTCTCAGGAACCAGGTTCCGAAAGTGAATCGTCCGCGTCAGCGCTCGGCATTATATGAACCGTCCAAATTCGGTGTCAACGACGCCGGCCAGCCCCCGACCGAACACCGGGCTCAGGCCCGCGCTGCCCTCTGGTCGCGCGTCCCACCGCGCTACGCGAGCGCGTCGCCAGGCCGGACCCACGCGAGCTCGCCGCCGATGACCGTCGCCTCCACCCGTAGGCCGTCCCCCAGGACGAGCCCGCCGTCCCGTTCGTCGACGCCAGAAAGGAGGACGAAATCGGCCTGCAACCCCGGCCGGATGCTCCCACGTTCGCCCTCTAGCCCGGACACCCACGCCGCGTCCGCGGTGTGCATGCGCAGCGCCGTCTCCAGGTCGACCGCATCCGTGTCGCCGATGGTCTCGCCCAGCTCAGTGCGACGCGTCACCGCCGCGTAGAGCGCGTCCACGGGCACCGGCGGGACGACGGGCGCGTCGGAGCTGAACGCGACGACCACGCCCGCGCGATGCAGCCGACCCACGGGATACAGGTCGGCGAGCGCCTCGGGGGCGACCGTCTCGAGGTAACGGTCACCGCTGTACCGCACGAACGAGGGCTGAGTCACGACGGCGATCTTCGCGCGCGCCAGCCGCTGGCGAAGCGCCGCCGGCACGACGCCCGCATGCTCGATGCGATGCCGATGATCTTCGCGCGGCGCCTCCTTCAGCGCTTCCTCGATCGCGTCGACCGCCGCCTGCACGGCTGGCTCCTCGACCGCGTGAATCGCCACCTGACGTCCCCGGCGATGCGCTCGGAGCACGAGATCACGGAGGGCCGCCGGGGCCGGCCAGAGTCCCCCGGTCTCACGGACCATGATCTTGACGGCGCCGCGCCGAAGCCGTCCCGCGGACGAGCGAAGGGGAAGCTCGTCCGCCGCGTGCACGCTCTCGAACACGACGACGGGTACCGTCACCGACCCGGCAGTCTCGAGTGATTCGAACAGGCGCCAGGCGTCCTGATCGTTCGTGTGGCTGGCGTCCACGACGGCGCCCACGCCTTCCTCGATCAGTCGCGTGCACAGCTCGCGCACCGCGCCGGCCAGTTCGTCGAACGAAAGCGGCGGCACCACCCGCTCTACGAGGTCGTTCATCTCGATGACCAGCCCCGACGGCTCACCGGTCGTGAGGTCCCGGTCGATGACTCCGCCGGGCGGCTCCTCGGAGTCGACCCGGATGCCCACGAGCGCGAGCGCCGGCGAGTTCAGCACGCAGGCGTGTCCGCTGCGATGGATGAGGCGGACAGGATGGTCGCGAGTGGCGAGATCCAGGTCATGGCGTGTGGGATGACGCCGCTCGGCCAGCCGGGACTCGTCGTACCCATACGCGCGGATCCACTGGCCCTTCGGCGTCTGCCGCGCGCGCGACCAGATCGCCGCCTGAATCTCCCCGATGGAGCGCACCCGCGCGGGCGTACAGTCCACCGAGCGGAGCGCTGCTGCTGCCGCGAGCAGGTGCATATGGGCATCGATGAACGCGGGAACGAGCAGCAAGCCGCGGCAATCGACCACCGACTCGCCGGCTTCGCGCGCCAGATCGCCCGCTTCGACCACCCGTCCCTCGCGGACCCTCACGGCCCGCGCGCGGGGACGGGCCGGATCGAAGGTTAGAACGCGGGCGTTGGTGAAGAGCATCGGCGTTCAGAGAGCCGACAGCCGCTCGTGGAGCCCGAGCGGCTGTCGTGATCCAGACATGTGGACGTGGGGCCGGCTAGTCGGCCGATGGAAGCACCTTGGGCTGCATGAGCTGCATGGGCACGCCGCAGCACTCGACTTCGCCGTCGCCGGGCTTGATGCACAGCACCTCGGTGCCGCACTTCTCGCACTGGAATCGCTTGCCGAGCTGGTTCGCCATGGCGTCTTCTCTCCGGTACTAGCCTTTCTGCTGCATCGGCTGGCCGCAGCACGCGAGCGCCCCTTCACCGCCCTTGGTGACGATCATCTCGGTGCCGCACTTGCCGCACTGGTATCGTTTGCCGACCTGGTTCGCCACTCCTCGTCACCTCGCGTTCGACACTGGGGACACGGACAGACGCACGTCCCGGCCGAAGTCTAGCCACGGCGCGAAACGAGCGTCAAGCGCCCGTCACTCGACGATGAGCGTCCCCACCATCGTCGTGGGGTGGACATCGCAGCGGAAGAAGTACTCTCCCGGATCCGGCGCGTCGAAGATCAGCTCTTGGACAACGAGACCACTTTCCAGTGGCGTGGCTGCTATCGGCGCTTGCCCGGCGTTGGCCGCCGACTCGCTCTCGTAGAGGGCCCAGTTGTGGGGCACGCCAGCGTCCTGGTTGTCGACCGTGAGCTTCACCTGGCTGCCCGCCTTCACGCGAATCTCGGTCAGGTCGAAGAGGATGTTCTTGGCGACGATCGTGATCTCCTCCACCTGCGCAGCGGGCGTCGGGGTGGGTCCGGCGGGCGCCGGCGTCGCCCCCGCCTGAGGCGACGGCGCGACCACGGCGCGCGCGATCTGACCGCAGCGCCCGTTGGGCGTGATGTCGCCCGGCGGTGTGTCAGGCGGTCCCCCGGCTTCGTGATCGAGCTCGATCGCCCACTCTTTCGCCAGCCCCCACTCGCCGTAGACGATAAGGTCGGTGAGCTGGGAGATCTGCATGTCAGTCAGCGGGCCCGTGAAGCCCGGCGTCTGGCCCCAACTGGGCATCGCTGTGCCGACGCGGCCGCAGGTGATGGTATTGACCACGAGGGCACGAGCCTCGGCGCGCGCTGCCTCATCCACGGGCCCGCCCGGTTCCTTGCGTCCCTGGAGATCGGGCCGGTTCAGGGGTGGCGCCGCGGTGAATCGCCCCGCGGCTGCCCCGCCCTCGCCCTTGTCACCGTGGCAGGCGCGACAATACGTGGCGTACAGGTAGGCTCCTCGTTCGACGCTCTTTTCGACCTGGAGATCCTCGGAGGTGTCGGCGCGGAACGGGTCCCACAGCGTGTAGCCCCCGAGCGTGATCACGCTCAGGAACAGGATGACCACCATGATGTTGACCTGCTTGCTCGTGTTCATGTGGTCTCCGTCCTACACCGGAACCGCCCGCGACGGGTTATCTTCACCGCCCGGGGTGATGCTTCCCGTGTCGACCGAAATTCTGCCGTTCTCGTCGATGGTGAGCTTCATCGTGTCCATCGAGCGCGGCGCCGGACCGAACACGCGGATGCCCGCGTCGTCGTAGGTCGAACCGTGGCACGGACAGCGGAACCACCCCGTCTTGTCCTGGCCTGTGCGCGGGTCCTTGAAGACGAAGTTCGACTTCCAGGGCACCGTGCAGCCGAGGTGGGGACACTTCCACCAGAGCGCCAGAAGCCCGGGGCCCCCTTGCTCCGCCGTCAGGTGAACGAGCCACAGACGGCCTTCGGGCACCTCCGTCTTCGAGCCCGGCGGGTAATCGCTCACCGACCCGATGCTGATGACACCGCCGAAGCCGGTGATCTTCCGGGGATAGATGAGGTCCAGCCCGGCGCCCAGGCTCCCGACCGCGGCGGCGATGAGCCCGGTCCAGAAGCCCAAGCGGAGCATCGACCGCCGGTTGAGCTTCGGCGGCGCCAGCGCGGGCTGTGGTGGCTGCGACTTCGCCTTCGCGACCGAGGCGGCGGGCTTCGCCGCCCGCTCAGCGAGGCTCGCCTTCTCGGATGACTTGGGGGCGCCGGTCTCGGCGGCGCCGGCTGCGGGGTCGTTCCCGCCCTGTGGGTCCCGTTCAGCTTCAGGCATCGTTTTGCAGGCTCTCCGACTCGACGATGAACACCAGATGGCCCTCCGGGAGCTCCATCGGCTGGTTCCAGATGCGCGGGTCCTCGTGGAGAACCGGCACGTCCGTCGGCTGTACCAGCTCCTGACCGGCACCCCGGAACCCGGCCCCGATGATGGTGAGCACCCAGTACGTGGCGATGAACCCGGAGAACAGGGCAATGGCGCCATCCCGCACGGTCTGCACCCATCCCATCCGTTTCAGGATGACGATGAGCAGCGCCGGAAAGCCGACCATGAATACGACCGGCAGGAGGATCTCGACCAGGAAGGCCGGGAAGTTCCAGTTCAAGTCGTACCAGTAGAGCGCCCGGAGCCATGCCGGCAGGAACGTCGGTTCATCCCACGTGAACCAGCTCGGCCCCCAAGTTCCATTGAAGGGGAACGGGATGTGCTCGAAGTCCTGCGGCCAGTTGAGCTCGCCGTCGTGCTCGCCTGGTCCGAGCTGGGCGCTCTTCGGCACTGGGATCGCCCAGCGCCACCCCTGTTGCAGCGCGCGGACGTTCTGGAAGGCCGAGAGCTTGCCCGGCCACTCGAAGTCCTCGTTCCCCATCCGCTGGGCGATCTCGGTCACGACCTCCACGTGCTTGTTGCCGTCGTACAGGATGAGGCCGACCGTGATCACAGCCGCGTAGATGCTCGCGAAGACCGTAATGCGCACCGAGTTCTTGGTGCCGAACCACACGCCCTGCTGCTCGTTCGAACGGTCAATGTAGGGCAGCGCCGCTAGCAGGAGCAGCGCGATGGTCGGCACGATGACGCCGGCGAGCGCCGGGTGCATGTGCAGGAGCAGCTCCTGCAGATTCATGAAGTACCACGGCGCCTTCGACGGATTGGGCGTGATGTTCGGATTCGCCTGATTGAGCAGCGGCGCATTGACGAAGATGGAGAGGATCAGGAACGTGAGCGTGAACAAGATCGCCGAGATGAACTCGATGAAGACGAGGTCCGGCCAGACGAGCAGCTCCTGCTCGCGCTCGCGCTTCTGCCGTACGACCTGGCGGGGAACCGCCTGGGTTGCTGTCGCCACGTCCTACTACTCCTCGTTCGCTCTCACAGCGGCCGCGCCAGACCGCCGTCGCGCCGGATCCGCCAGAAGTGCACCGCCATGAAGATGGCCGCGAGCAGAGGCAAGCCGATGACGTGCAGCGTGTAGAACCGGATGAGCGCGTTCGGCCCCACCTCGAACCCACCGATGAGCACGAAGCGCGACTGCTCGCCCAGCACCGGCGCCGAGCCGATCATGTTCGTGCCCACCGTGATGGCCCACAATGCGAGCTGGTCCCACGGCAGCAGGTAGCCCGTGAAGCTCAGCAGCAGGGTCAGGACCAGCAGAATGACCCCAACGACCCAGTTGAACTCCCGCGGCGGCTTGTACGCGCCCGTGTAGAAGACGCGCATCATGTGCAACAGCACGGTGATGACCATGCCGTGCGCCATCCAGCGATGCAGGTTGCGGATGAGCTGCCCGAAGCGGACGTTCGTTTCGAGGGCAGCGATGTCCTGATAGGCCCGCTCGACGGACGGCACGTAGTAGAACATCAGCATCACGCCGGTGACGGTCAGGCCCAGGAACAGGAAGAAGCTGAGGCCGCCGAGACAGTACGTGTGCGTAATCTTGACGTGGGTCCGGTGGATGCGGGTGGGGTGCAGGTGCAAGAAGACGTTGGTCGCCACCGCGAGCATCTGGTTTCGCGGCGTGTTCGGGTAACCGGAACGGAAGATGGAACGCCAGATGTAGTTGTGGAAGAGCTTGTCGTAGAGCCACTCACTCAGCGAGGGGCCCTTGGGTTGTTCGGTGACTGCCATGCCTTCCTCCGCCCCTAGCTTTCCCACCAGCGCCCGAAGATGACCATCAGGCCCAGGGAGAAGATGATGGTGATGAACACCAACAGCAACTCTTGCGCGTCCGTGACTACGACGCCGTTGAAGTCCACGTCGTTACCCTGCCCTTCCTGACCCGGAAAGAGCTGTCCGAAGAACCCGGGGAGGCTTCACCGTTTGTGAACGGCTTAGCAATCGGCCAGAGGCTATCATCGCCTCGATCTAGTGTCAAGGCAACATTGAAGCATTTCAAGCACTCTCGGCCGTCCAACCGTCCATCTCCTCGTTACGTCGACGCGAGCTCCTCGCGTCGTGGGATGCGTTCGAATCGCACGCGGAGCAGCCCCCGCATCTGCTTCGCGATGTCCTGAGCCAGCTTGACCCGCGTGTCCGGGTCTTCCCGCCAGCGCACCGGGATCTCCTTGAGTCGATACCCCGCCTTCTCCGCCTTGATGAGCAACTCGGTGTCGAAGAACCAGTACGTGTCCCGTACGTGCGGCAGGAGCGCGTGGGCCGCCTCCCGCGTGATGGCCTTGAAGCCACACTGCGCATCCGAGAAGCGCACGAAGAACATGGCCTTGATGAGGGCCATGTTGCCCCGGGACACGATCTCCCGCTTCAGCGACCGGGTGGTCTCCGAGCCGCGCGCCAGCCGCGACCCGTACGCGAGGTCGTACCCCTCGTCCAGCACAGCCCGGGCCAAGTCGACCGTCTTCCCGATGTCCGTCGAGAGGTCGACGTCCATGTAGCCCATGGCGTCGGCGTCGGACTCGAGCCAGGCACGCTTCAGCGCGCGTCCCCGTCCCTTCTCGTCGAGGTGGACGACCCGAACTTCCTCGGGATGGCGCGCCGAGAGGTCGTTCGCGATGGCGAGCGTGCGGTCAGTGGACGCGTTGTCGGCGATGACGATGCGCCAGCGGTAGGGGAAGGACTCGTGGAGGAAGGCTCGCAGGGTCTCGACGCTCTCGGTGAGTACGCGCTCCTCGTTGTAGACGGGGATGACGATGTCGAACGACTTCATCGCGGGCCATGGTATGCCCTGCGACGAGCGCGCGCTAGGGGCCGATCAGGCCCGCAACCGCTTGCGGAGGTGGCGCGCGAGCTCCAGCGGGTCGCTGGCCACAACGCTCGCCGCGTAAAGCTCCATCGCACCGATGTCGTTGGTCCGGGCCGTCGGGTCGCCCCGATCGACGATCCGCACGATGACGGGGAAGCTTTCCCAGTTCTCGCCGGTCGGCTCGATGGGCGGCATGTAGATCACGAGGTTGAAGGCGCTGATCTTCAGGTCGTCGCGGAAGGTCTCGAGGACCTCGTACGTCCTGTCCTTGAGCGAGTCGCTCAGGTCGGGCGCGATGAGCAGCACTTCGTGCTCCTTGATGGGCGTGAGGCTCGCGAGCACCCGCACCCCCTCTTTCTCGAAGGCCGCGCCGACTACCTCGTGCGCGTGGTAGAGGTCGTCGAAGTAGTTCGAGCGGTGATGCGCTTCGTAGAGGAGCGCCGCCCGCCGCAGCGATTCGACCTTGGCGTAGTGCATATCCCGCCCGAGCATCATCTGGGCGTGCCCATGCAGCAACGACGCCCCTGCCCGCCACAAGCAGTTCCACAGGAAGAAGAAGTAGCGCGCCTCGGGGTCCTGCGCGTGCGCGAGATCCGCCCACCGGCGCGCGGTGTCGATGTAGTCGTGAATCCGCTCCCGCGTGAACCGTAACGGGTGCGGCTCGTCGAAGACGATGAGGCCGTGGTGGCCGTCGAACTTCGCGACGTTGCTGGCGGTGATGGAGTGCGCGCCTCGCACGCGGCCGAACAGGTCCTCCGGCGTCAGCTCCTCCGGCCGCAGCAACGGGTCCTCATGGTTCAGCCGCGCGAGCTCGGCTTCGAGGTCGATCTCCTGGCGCCAGATCGGCCGGCTCGACCGGAGACGGTTGAAGAGCACGCCCTCGAGCGTGACGAGATTCGTCACTTTGATGATCTTCTGGTTGATGACGGGCTCGACCGACCCGAACTGCCGCTCGATCCAGGGGATCATCGTCTCCGGCGGCACGAGCCGTCCGTACGTCACCGAAACGTGGAGCACTCGCTCGAAGAGAAACCGCTCGTCCGGCTCGAGCCGGGCGACGATCTCGTCGAGGTCCATGATGGTCGCGGGCGTGCGGACGGGCATCGCGACTCCGGATTTTAGTGTCTGAAGTGGCGGACGCCGGTGAACATCATCGCCACGTTATATTGATCGGCCACCTCGATGGCCTCTTGATCGCGGATCGAGCCGCCGGGCTGAATGATCGCTCGAACCCCCTGTTGGCAGGCGATCTCGACGGCGTCTCCTCGGGCGAAGGGGAAGAAGGCATCCGATGCCATGACGCTGCCCTCGGCCCGCTCGCCTGCCAGTCGCAGGGCGAGCTCCACGGGCACCTTCCGATTGGGCTGGCCTCCTCCGATCCCCACTGTACGCCGGTCCTTCGCCAACACGATGGCGTTCGACTTCACGTACTTGACGCAGCGCCACGCGAACAGGAGATCGGCCAGCTCGGCCTCGCTCGGCTGGCGACGCGTCACGCATCGGAGTTCCATCGCCGCATCGCCCAGGCGGTCGGCCTCCTGCACCAACACCCCACCCGCGACCGTGCGCATCTCGAATGCACGACGGGTCAGGTCGATCAGAGGCGCTCGCAAGATCCGTGTATCTTTGCGCTTTCGCAGTCGCTCCAGCGCGGCTGGCTCGTAATCGGGGGCGATGATCACGTCGTACAGAACGCCCTTCATCGCGGCCGCCATGTCCGCGGTCACGGGGCGATTCGCGCCGACGATGCCACCGTAGGGCGACATCGTGTCACAGGCAAAGGCGCCACGGTACGCCTCAGCGATGTCCTCGTGGCTCGCGATGCCGCTCGGCGTGCCGTGCTTGACGATCACCACCGTGGGGTCCTCGAAGTCGCATGCGGCCGTGTAGGCCGCGTCGGCGTCGAAAATGTTGAGATAGCTCAGTTCCTTCCCGTGAAGCTGCTCGACCGCGGCCATGCCGGTCAGCGTGGGCACGCGCGCGTCGTCGTCCGCGTAGAACGCCGCCTCCTGGTGGGGATTCTCGCCGTAGCGGAGCACCTGCCTTCGACGGAGGGCAATGGTCAGCTCCTCGGGGAAGGGGTCGCCAAACCCCCGGAGATACTGGGCCACCAGTGTGTCGTACGTGGCCGTGTGCTGGAAGGCTTTCGCGGCGAGCTTCTGGCGCCACTCGAGCGGCGCCTCGCCCGTCCGTAGGGCGTCGAGCACGTCGTCGTAGTCCGCCGGGTCCACGACCACCAGCACGTGTTCGAAGTTCTTGGCCGCGGCGCGGATCATCGACGGTCCGCCGATGTCAATGTTCTCCAGCGCTTCTTCGAGCGTGACCCCCGGCCGGCGCACCGTCTCCCGGAAGGGGTACAGGTTGTTCACGACCACGTCGAACGTGCCGAGGCCCAGTTCTTCGAGCTGGCGCAGGTGTGCGGGCCGGTCTCGACGCGCCAGGATGCCCGCGTGCACGGCAGGGTGCAGCGTCTTCACGCGCCCGTCGAGGATCTCCGGGAACCCGGTGACCTCGGAGACGCTGGTAGCGGGTACGCCTGCCTGTCGCAGCGCCTCGAGGGTGCCCCCGGTGCTCACGATTTCGAAGCCCAGGGCGGCGAGGCCCTTGCCCAGGGTCACGAGGCCTGTCTTGTCGAACACCGAAATGAGCGCGCGTCGTGCCATGGCGTGCCTCCCTACATACCACGCCGGAACCCTTGAGCCAAACTCCCGCGACGCGGATGCGGAAGAATCAGACCAGCGTCACCCGCGGGCCGCCCTCGTGACGAACGACCTCACCCACGACTTTCGCTTCACGGAGGGTGGAAGCGACCCGGGACACGTCTTCGGGCGCCACGGCGAAGACGATGCCGAGGCCCATGTTGAAGACCCGGAACATCTCGTCCTCGCTCACGCCGCCTTCGGACTGAATCAGCCGAAAGAGGGGCGGCACCCGCCACGCCGCGCGGTCGATCCGCGCCGCGAGCCCGTCCGGGAGCATCCGCGGCACGTTGTCGATCAGGCCGCCGCCCGTGATGTGCGCGATGCCCTTGATGACGCTGAGGTGCGGCCGCAGCTCGTTCACGTATGCGCGGTGCGGAATGAGCAGCGCCTCCCCGAGCGTGACGCCCAAACCGGGATACGTCCGATACAGCCGCGCGCGCTCTTCTTCAGGGTCACCCCCGACACCCACGCGGAAGATGCGCCGGACCAGCGAGTAGCCATTCGTGTGCAGCCCCGACGACGGCAGCGCTAGGAGAGCATCGCCCGGCACGATGCGGGAGCCATCGATGAGCTCATCCCGTTCGACCACGCCCACGATGAACCCCACCAGGTCGAAGTCGCCCGGAGCGTACACGTCGGGCATGTCCGCGGTTTCACCGCCCAACAGGGCACAGCCGGCCGCGCGACACGCCGAGACGACGCCCCGTACCATCGCCACCTTCGCATCCTCGGCGAGCGCGCTCGACGCGATGTAATCGAGAAAGAACAGGGGCTCCGCTCCCGAACAGAGGATGTCGTTCACGCTCTGGTTGACCACGTCCACCCCGACGCTGTCGTACCGCTCGAGGAGCGCCGCGATCTTGACCTTGGTGCCGACGCTGTCGGTGCTGGCGACGAGCACCGGTTCGCGATATTGGCCCAGACGGAACATCCCCGCGAAGAATCCGACACCCGAGACGACCTCGGGGCGTGTGGCGCCGCGCGCGAGCTCCTTGATGCGCTCGATGGTTCGCGCCGCGCGGTCGATGTCGACGCCGGCGCGCGCGTAGGCGCCGGGCTCCGCGGACCCTCCGAATGTCGTCACGGATGTGGCTCCTTCACGGTCAGGCGCGCTGCAGCGGACTGGCGACGAGGTCGGACCATTCGAATTCGTGGCGGTCCCTGGCGCCGACGCCTGGTTCCATGGCGAGCTTGTCCATCTGGAGGGGAACCGGAATCGGGTACTCGCCCGTGAAGCAGGCGAGGCAGAACCGCTTGGGAGGCAAGCCGACGGCGGCCAGCAGACCCTCCACACTCAGATACCCCAGTGTGTCGGCGCCGATGTGCCGCCGGATCTCTTCGACCGGCTTCTGGGCCGCGATCAGCTCCCAGCGGGTCCCCATGTCGATGCCGAAGAAGCACGGGTGGGTTATAGGCGGCGCCGTGATGCGCATGTGGACCTCGCGCGCGCCCGCCCGCCTCAGCATCTGAATGACCCGAGGCGTGGTCGTGCCCCGAACGATGCTGTCGTCCACCAGCACGATGCGCTTGCCGTCCAGCACCTCGCGCAGCGGGTTGAACTTGAGGTGCACGCCGATTTCGCGGATCCGCTGGTCGGGCTGGATGAACGTACGCCCGACGTAGCGGTTCTTCACCAGCCCCTCGACGAATGGAATGCCCGATTCCTGCGCGTAACCGATCGCGGCCGCCGTCGCCGAGTCCGGCACGCCCATGACCACGTCGGCATCGGCGGGATGCTCGCGCGCGAGCTGCCGCCCCAGATTCATCCGTACGGGATAAATGAGCTTGTTCTTGATGACGCTGTCGGGTCGAGCGAAGTAGATGTACTCGAAGATGCAGAACGCCTCGCGACGCCCGTCGCCCACCTTGGCGCTCCGCACGCCCTCGCGGTCGAGCATAACGAGCTCGCCCGGCTCGACTTCGCGGAGGAACGTCGCCCCCAGGTGGTCGAAGGCGCACGTTTCCGATGCGACCACCCAGCCCCCATTGAACTTCCCCAGGCTCAGAGGACGATTGCCCATGGGGTCGCGACACGCCATCACGGCAGCGGGCGTGAGAACGACCAGCGAGTAGGCGCCCTGGACGCGCCGCATGAGGTAGGCGAACCGCTCCTCCCAGGTCTGGCCTGGCGCGCGGGCCAGCAGATGCGCCACGACCTCGGTGTCGGTGCCGGTGCGGAACGCGACGCCCTGTTCCGCAAGGTCATCGCGCAACACTTGCGCATTCACGATGTTGCCGTTGTGAGCCATCGCCAGCGGCCCGTTCGGCCCCTCGACCTGGATGGGCTGGGCGTTATCGGGGCGGCTGGCACCGGTCGTCGAGTAGCGCGTGTGCCCGATGGCGAGACTACCGGGGAGATACGAGAGGTCGTCTTCCGTGAAGACCTGGGAGACCAGGCCCATGCCGGTGCGGACGTGCAGGCTACGCCCAGTCGATGTGGCGATTCCTGCGCTCTCCTGGCCTCTATGCTGGAGCGCGTAGAGGCCGAAGAACGTGACCCTGGCGACGTCTTCCCCGGGTGAGCACACGCCGAAGACGCCGCAGGCCTCGCGCAGGGTGGGGAGCACGCGCACCTCCTGCTGCCCTCAGGGTGCAGCTCCGCGGTCTCGAAGGCCTGGCGACGAGATGAGGCGCCGCGCAGCAAACCCCACGCTCGCCACTTCCGGCGCTGTCATTCTACCGGCCACGCTCTGGCCCCTTCAAGCCGCCTCGCGCGGACGCGGCCTGCTCCATGGCCTCGGCCTCCACGTCCCGGTGCATCCCCCTCAGGCGCACGAGATCCCGAAGGACCTCGATCCCCTGCGACAGCCGGAGCCTCACGCGTGATCCCGGTCGATGCCGCCACTCGACCGGAACGACGGCCACGCGATAGCCGAGTCGCCGGGCGAGCAGCACGACCTCGGCGTCGAACACCCAGCCCGAAAGGCGCTGCCGGCTGAAGATGGCGCGCGCCGCCTCCCGTCGAAACGCCTTCAGCGGGCATTGGGTGTCGGCGATGTCTGGCAGCACGAGACGCCTTCGAACCAGCGTGTACAGCCGCCCCGCGAGCCGTCGTGCGAACGGCTGGGAGTCCCGCCGATCGCTGCCGTCCGGGTGCACCCGGCTGCCGATGGCCACGTCCGCGCCGCGCTCAATGGCAGCGAGCACCTTCGACCACTCCTCGGGCGGGCTCGCGAGGTCAGCGTCGGTGAACAGCACCACCTCGCCTTCGGCCTGCAAGCAGCCATCCCTGATGGCGGCTCCCTTCCCCCGGTTGACCTCGTGGCGCACGACCCGGAGCCGCACCCCGGACGGCATGCGACCCGCCCACGCCTGGGCGAGCGCGCCCGTGCCATCCGTGCTCCCGTCGTCGACGATGAGCAGCTCGGCGCCCCCTTCGAAGGCGCTGAACCACGTGGCGAGGCGCTCGAGCGTCGCGGGGAGACGCTCGACTTCATTGAAGGCGGGGATGACGACGGAGAGTCTCGGCGCGGGTTCGGGCATCAGTCCCCGCCTTCGCTGGCCGCGGTGAGCGCTTCCGGACCTGGTTCCGTGACGGGCGCGCCCGTCATCTCCGCGAGGGCCTGCGCGAGTTCCATCGCGTGGGCGCGCGCGTCGTCGGCCATGGGCCGGGCGTACGTGACAGCTCCCACCCGGAGCCGACGGCCGCTCGTCTTCAGAATGCCGACCTCGTACTGGGCGACGCTCTCGGGCTCTTCCTCCGGGCCGCGCGCCGTCGTCTCGACCACCTCGATGGCCTTCACCTTCCAGAACGGGACGAGCTCCTGCGTGCCGACGCCCATCCCCAGAAAGCCCTGCTGATAGACGACCGATTGCTTGTTCCGGTCTACGACAATATCGGCGCCGAAGGCCGCATACACGAACCCCACGCCGGCGAGAGGAATGGCCAGGAGCGCGAGCAGCAGGAACAGCACCGTCACTGCGAAGGGCACAGCGCCTGTGAGCGTGACCGCGCCGACGAACGAGAGGATGCCGATGACCAGGCCCACGGCCGGGACCACGACGGCGCCCCGCGACGGCTTGACCTCGATACGATCAGGCCAGATACGGGCGACCCGGCGATGCAGGTCGATGCGGCGAGGTGTGCTGTCGTTCTGCATGCGAGAGGGCGCCTTCACCGGATTATAGGAACGGCGCCCTGCGGCCGCGAGTCGAGAGCGGCCCGCTTGAGCCGCCTCCCGGAGCGGCCATACAATGGGCGAGCCTCTACCTCAGGAGCGAGGAGCGACCATGCGCAAAGACCTGATGGACATCCTGGCCTGCCCCGACTGCAAGGGGGAGCTCCAGCTCAACATCAAGGAAGAGCGGGACGACGAAGTCATCACGGGCGATCTGTACTGCAAGAATTGCGACTTCCATTTCCCCATCGAGGACAGCATCCCGAACCTGCTGCCCAAGGAACTGCAGACACAGTCGGCCTCTGGCTGAGGGGCGGAGGAGGAGGTCATGGAACGATCCCAGCGATTGGGCGCGATCATCATCGCGGCCACAGCCCTGAACTTCCTGCTCTTTCTGGCCGGCGTCGTGCGGCGAAGCTACTTCGCGCTCGCCTATCCGACGACCGTCGCCATGGCAGCGGCATCGGCGCTGGCGCTGTGGGTGGGCTGGACGATGATGAACGCTGAGCCGGAGGTGGCGGAGCTCGAAGCAGGCACGGAGCCGCCGCCGGCATGAGGTGCCCGTCGCCGTTAGCGAGAAGCCCGCAGGAGCGCCAACGCAGGGTCCGCCCACTCGGGGCCACGTAATCGCGTCACGCCGCTGGCGTCAGCGCGGGCGAGCATCTCGGCGACCGACGCGGCGGCGCCGGGTGGCCTGAGCTCCGGTGCGAGCTCCGCGAGCGGCACGAGGACGAACGCCCGTTCGGCGAGCCGCGGATGCGGAATCACCAGGTCCGCTTCGTTCACCGTTTCGTCACCGAAGACCAGCAGATCGATGTCGATGGGGCGGGGCGCCCAGCGCCCCGAAGGGCGACGCCCGACGTCCCATTCGACGTTCTTCGCGTGCCGTAGCAGCGCGTGCGGCATCAGGCCCGTGATCGCGCGCACGACCGCGTTGTAGAAGGGCGGCCCGCCTGTCCCCACCGGCACCGTCTCGTACAGCGAGGATACGGCCTCGATGCGCACCAGCGGCTCGAGCCAGCGGAGCGCCAGCCGCAGGTTCGCCTCGCGATTCCCGAGATTCGAGCCCAGGCCCAGGTACACCACCGGTAGCTCGCTCATCGCATCCACCCACGGACGATGGCGTCCGCGACGCGAGCGACCTCCGCCATCTCGCGGACGTCGTGCACCCGGATGATGTCGGCGCCATGGGCGATGGCCACGGCGCAGCTCGCCGCGGTGCCCCACTGCCGTTCGCCCACGGGCTTTCCTCCCAGCGCCGCGCCAATGGTGGACTTGCGCGACGTGCCCACGAGGATGGGCCTTCCGAGGGCGCGAAGCTCGTCGAGTCTCCGCAGGAGCTCGAGGTTCTGCTCCTCGGTCCACCCGAACCCGAAGCCGGGGTCGATGATCAGGCGCTCACGGCGGATGTCGGCCTCGCGCGCGATGGTGAAGGTCTCCTCGAGGCCCGCGAGGACGTCCTCGATGACGTCACGAAACGGTCGCCCACGCTGATTGTGCATCACGATAGCGGGCACGCCCGCGTCGGCGACGAGCTGCGCCATCTGAGGATGGAGGCGAAAGCCGTGAATGTCGTTGACCAGGTGCGCGCCCGCGTCCAGCGCTGCGGCGGCGACCTCCGGCTTATAGGTGTCCACAGCCACAGGTACGTCCGTCTCCCGTACCAGGCGGGCGATGACGGGTGCGACGCGACAGACCTCTTCCTCGACGGGCACCTCTTCGAAGCCCGGCCGCGTAGACTGCCCGCCCACGTCCAGCAGGTCAGCCCCCTCCGCGACCAGCCGCTTGCCGTGGGCCACCGCTTCGTCAGGATCGGCGATGCCGTCGCCCGAGAACGAATCAGGCGACACGTTGACGATGCCCATCACGTACGTCCGTTCCCCCCAAACGAAGTCGCGCGGGCCAATCCGCATGGGTGCAGGCGCCCGGCCGGGGCTCGAGCGTCTGCGCCGGACATCAGTCGGTAACATGCAACTCCTCTTCGGTGACCTGCCCGTCGCGGATCCGGAACGCTCGGACGACTGGCTCCTCGGGATGTTGCAGTGAGACGAGGACGTAGTAGGCGTCAGGCCACGCCGCCAGCCGCACATCCGTCGGCGAAGGGTACGCTTCGGTGTGCGTGTGCGAGTGGTAGATGACGAGGAAGTCCCACCCGTGCGCGTCCGCCTCGCGGTAGATCCGGAGCAGGTCCTGCGGGTCGACGTTGTATCGATACGGGCTCGCCTCGGCGTTGCGCGCGCGGTAGAGCTTGGTCGGGCGGCCGTCGACGCCGGCGATGATACCGCAGCACTCGTTGGGCGCCTCCTCCCGCGCGTGCGCAATCATCTCCTCGACGTAGCTTCGGGGCAACGTCAGGCTCATGCGGTCACTCCTACGTCGTTCCGGGCAGGAGGAGGCCCATGGCCGCGCGCGGCACCTCGACCTGCAACAGCCGGTGCTCCGTGGCCCGATACGCCGCGGCCAACGCCTCCGCCGCGCAGGAGCCACAGAGGAAGCGCCGGGGCGCGTCCGGATGGACGAAGATCGGCGCGTCGTCGGGCAGATCGGCGTCGATGGCCTCGACCGGAAGCCAGAGCACATGGCTCTGTTCCCCGCACCGGTCGCATGCGCCTCCAATCTCCAGGAGCATCCACGCGACGGCGTCGATGTCCTCCTGTACGAACTCATACGACGCCATCTCATCGATGCGGTAGTAGTCGTGCGTGTCGAACAGCGCGGCCGGCTCGACCACCACCGCGATGCCCTCCATGCCGTCGTAGTGGCGCCGGAGCGCCGGGCCCAGGCAGTCGTAACAGACGAACGTGGGCTCGCCGTCGTAGACGCCACCGCACGTCGGGTCGATCCCGACCCTGCCCTCGACGACGCCGCAGGCGTCACATCGCTGCCCCTCTTCGAAGAGGGGCTGGAACCCACTTTCTTCGTCCTCTGGTTGGTCCTCCCCGGACCACTGCCATCCGCCGGTCACATCGCGCCGCACGTCACCACGTCCTCACGTCGCCGTCGTCCACGCAACTCCCAGGCTGCAAGCGCGCCTGCACGTAGCGGTCGCTCATCGGCAAGGTCACGACATGCGCCGCCCAGTGCTCGCGCTCGCCCTCAGGCAACTTGTCCAGTAGGTCGCCCAGGCAGACGTGGATCTGCTCGTCTCCCGGCGCAATGCCGAAATCCAGCGACCAGCCACCCTCCTTGCGAACCCGCCCGATGGTGTCGGTGCGGACGACCGAGAAGCCCGGGGCGCCCCGGTACCGATCGAGCACCCGCTGGTCGAAGCTGATCTGCGTCAGCGCAGGGTCGTTGCGCGTAAGGACACGGCGGTACGCCACTCTGACGAAATCGGACATGTCGGCGCTCCTCGGGCGCGGCCCGCTCCGATGCTATCGGCGGCAGGCAGCGCGAGCAAGCGAAAAGGGCTGTACAGCCAGCCGCGAGCGTGCTATCGTAGCGCCACCCCTACATCGGGCGCACGTCTCCGGTTCGCCGTACCACCCCGCCACGGTCCACGGCAGTGCGGAGCCAGGAGGGCTCGCAGACATGATGGACCCTGCACTTCCGAACAGTTCGATGCCGTCCGTCGATCAGGCGCGGCTGCTCGCCGAAATCAACCGGCTTTCGGCGCAGTTACGCGACCTCCGTAGTCGCTTCACGCGGCGAGACCGGCCCCGGGACCAGGTCCGGATGATCGAAGAAGATTTGCGCGCGAAGTGGGAGGAGCTGCGCACCGTCCGGGCCGGCCGCGTCACGCCGGAGCCCGTTCGCCGTCCGGGGGGAAAGTACTGGCGCTAGCCGGCTCACAGCCTGAGCTCGCCATCCAGGACGGTGACGGCCTGGCCACCCACGCGGACGACGAGCGCCTCATCGGGACCCTCGACGCGCACCCGGACACGCCCGTCGCGCCGGATCTCGACCCCTTGCTCCGCCATGTACTCGAGCGGCGGCGGTCCCATCATGCCCGTCACCGCGAGATATGCTCCCACGCAGCCGTTGCCGCTCCCGCAGACCGGGTCCTCGATGATGCCCTCGCGGGGCGCGAACGACCGCACACGCACCCGGCAACCAAGGTCCTCGGCCTCCGGGCAGAAGACCGTTATCCCGGCCACACCTTCGTACTGCGCCACCCCGTCCAGATCTGGGGTCAGCTCGCGGACAATTCCCAGGCTCCGCAACGGCACGACGATCCACCCCACGCCGACGGCCACGGTCGCGGGCTCCGCGAGGATGTCCCCGACTGCGACCCGCAGCGCCCGCGCCAGGTCGGCGACCGGTGGCGACGGCGCGAAGGTGGGCGTTGGCTGCGTCATCGTGAACCAGCGATTCGGCCCCTCACCCTCGACGTCGATGGGGAGGGTGCCGGCCGCGGTTTGCTGCCGTAGCGTGAAGGCTCCGGTTCCCTTCGGGGCGACAGCGCCAATCTCCAGCAGCGCGTGCGCGGTGCCGATGGTCGGGTGGCCGGCGAACGGAAGCTCCATGCGCGGCGTGAAGAACCGCACCGCGTAATCGGCCTCGCCTCCGTCCGATGGCGGCAGGACGAACGTCGTCTCCGAGAGATTCATCTCGCGCGCGATGGCCTGCATCGTCGCCGGGCTGAGACCCCGTGCGTCGGGAACCACGGCGAGAGGGTTGCCGCGGAGCGGCGTGGTCGTGAAGACATCGACTTGGAGCACGCGGTAGGACGGCATCGCCGGTCAGGATAGCAAGCGGCCAGCTTCTGCGTGACCCGCGGGTGGGACGAGAGACCGACCGTCCCTATACTGGCGGCGTGCCGTACTGGGTGATCGAAGGACAACTCGCGATCGCGCCGCGGCCGGGCTACCGTCCGGGCGCGGAATCCCTCGTTCCGCGCGACGCGGTGGACGCGTGGATTCAGCGCGTGCGCGGAGCCGGCATCGCCTCGATCCTCTGCCTGCTCGACGGCGACCAGCTTCCTCTGTACGAACCCGCGCTTCCTCGGGGCCTCGTGTCGTACTACCGGGACATGGGCTTTCACGTCGCCCACGTTCCCACCCCGGACGGCTTGCGTGAGCCCTTCACGCCGGAGCAATACGAGCGAATCTGGCGCGCCTTCGTCGACCTTCCGAAGCCCGTGCTCGTGCACTGCAGCGCTGGGCTCGACCGGACGGGACGCGCGATCCAGCACATCCTCGAGCGGCTCCGGAACGGGGCCGATCACGTCGGCTAGGCCAGGCCCAGCCGCTGTTCGTAGTCGGGATCGATCTCCAGCAGAATGCCGTGCTGCACGTACGCGTCGTACGGCAGCTTCAGTACCGCCGACATCACCTCCCCGGGCACGGGAAGCGCCGGCCGGTCGCCGATGACCCCCGCCGACTCGAGCTCCGCGTACTCGTCGTCCGAGAGCCCGAGAAGCCCCTGGAGCACGTCGCGGTTGTGCTCGCCGAGGAGCGGCGCGTGACCGCGGGCGGCAGCCTCGAAGCTGGTGAACTTTGCAGCGAGATGGCGCTGGACGGGCCGCCTGCCAATGGCCGGCTGGTCGATCACGTCGAAGTGGTGCCGTTCGCGGAAATGCGGATCGAACAGGATGTCCCGACCATCGAGAACCGGCCCGGCCCGCACGCCCCGTGCCTGGAGCCGCCGCGCGACCTCCATCGCCTCCAGGCCCTTCGTCCAGCTCGCGATGACTTCGTCGAGCGCATCCTGGTGTTCGTTCCGCGAGAGAATGTCGGCGAAGCGCGGGTCGTCCTTCCACTCCGGATGGCCGGCCTCGTCGCACAGGGCCTCCCACTGCTCATCGGACGCCACGGAGATGGCGACCCACCGATCGCGGCCCGCACAGGGATACACGCCCTGGGGGGCATCCCCGAACCAGGACCGGTTCCCGCGGCGCTCGGGCAGCCGCCCGTTCATCTGGAACTCCATCAAGGCATAGGTAACCAGACCGATGGCGGCTTCCTGTTCCGAGAGGTCGATGTACTGACCCTTGCCCGTACGCCGGCGGTACTCGAGCGCGAGCAGAACGGCGCCGGCGCCGAGAAACCCTGAGAGCGGATCGGTGAACGATAGACCGCTGCGCATGGGCGGACCATCCGGGTACCCCGTCTGCTGCGAAATCCCGGAGGCCGGCTCGAGTCCCATGCCGTAGGCCGAGTAATCGCGGTAGGGTCCGTCCTGCCCGTAGCCCGAGAGGGAGATCATGATGACATCCGGGTTGAACTCCCGGATGCGCTCGTAGTCGAGACCGAAGTTGGCCATGACGCGCGGCGTGAAGCTCTCGGCGACGACATCGGCGTCTTCGATGAGTCGTCGCGCCAGCGCCCGTCCACGCTCGTCGTTCAGGTCGAGCGTCACGCCGCGTTTCCCTGCGTTACGGACCACGAAATAGGAGCCGCGGTTCCACGGCGTCGACCGACCGTCGTTGTCGGCGATGATGAGGCTGCGGGTGATGTCGGCCCGGGTCCGCGCCTCGATCTTGATGACGTCGGCGCCGAGGTCAGCCAGGATGCGTGTGCAGGTCGGGCCCGCGAACACCTGTGTGAAGTCGATCACCCGGATTCCTTCGAGGGCCAGCGCCATTAGATCACCCCCCTGTCGGCCAAAATAGCGAGCTCTTCGCGGTCGTAGCCGACCTTGCGGAGCTCATCGGCGGTGTGCTCGCCCTTCCGTGGCGCCGGGCGCGACTCCAGCGGCGTCTCCGTCATCCGGAACGGGGCACCGGGATAGCGAAGCGCTCCCGCATCGGGGTGCGACAGCTCGAGGAAGAATCGCCGCGCCTCCAGGTGAGGGTCTTCCAGCAGGTCCTTCGCCGTGGGGACATAGGCGAACGGCATCCGCAAGGCCTGGGCCAGCTCCACGATTTCTTTGGCCGTGTGCTCGCGGAGCCAGGGCTCGAGCAGCGCGTCGAACTCGCGCCATTTGAGCATGCGTTCACCCATCGACCGGAACAGGGGGTGGTTATCGAGCTCGGGATCGCCGAGCAGCAGCGCCATCGGCGAAACGCTGCCCTCGCCAGCGCCCGGCGTGGGGAAGCCGCCGGCGCCCGGGATGACCACCACGTAGCCGTCCTTGCAAGGCATGATGTCGTTCGGGTAGCCGAAGATGTGTCGGGAGTAGTACCGCCTCCGGACGGCCCCCTGGAAGGCGTACATCGCGGCGTTGTACTCGTCCGCTGCGGCGCAGGCCTCCGCCATCGACACGTCGACGTGCTGGCCTTCGCCTTCACGGGCGCGATAGGCGAGCGCGGCGAGCACGCCGACCCAGAGCTGGATCCCCGCGAGGAAGTCGCCGGGGCAACCGCCGGTGGTCAGCGGCTCCCGTTCGGGGTCGCCCGTGCCGTACATGATGGTGCTCATGGCCATGGCGATGAGCGAGTTGCCGTCCCAATCGCGGTACGGCCCCGTCTGACCGAAGGGCGTGACGGAGGCGTAGATGAGCGTCGGGAAGCGCTCACGAAGCTGTTCGTACCCGAGACCTCGCGACGCCATGACGCCAGGCCGTTCAGATTCGACCAGCACGTCCGCGCCCTCCAGAAGCTTCTTCAAAATCACCTGTCCCGACGCCACGCCGACATCGAGGGTCACGCTCTTCTTGCTGGTGTTGAGATAGAGGAACAAACCGCCCTTTTCCGGATGGGGGATATCCCCCGGAAACGGGCCCAGCCGCCGGCAGTAATCGCCCTCGGGGGGCTCGATCTTGATGACCTCGGCGCCGGCATCGGCGAGGAGCTTGGTGCAGTAGGGCCCGGCGATGCCCTGAGAAAGGTCGATGACGCGCAGGCCGGAGAGTGCCGATTCAGCCACGAAAGCTCCTTTCCAGCGCTGAGGAGGACGACCGCGGCCATGGTACGAACGCCCGCGCTTCGGGGCAACCGGTCCCTCGACCTGGCCGACCGGCACGACCTCCCGTCAATGGCGCTCGAGCGGGCGATCGGAGCGAAAACTCGCGCCCGGATGCGCTCGCGACAGAAGACCGTCCGAGAACCGCGACGCTCCGACGTCGCATTCCTGCGGGGCGCCTGTGCGGGCTTTGCGAATCGTCACGGGCATGGTAGGGTTCACGCTGACCAGAAGGCTGGTGGCGGGGGAGCCAGTCCGCGAGGGCAGGCAGGGAGGTGCGCCATGCTCGTCGAGCGACGCATGAGCCGGCGGGGCTTTCTGGGCATGACCGCGGCGTTGTTCGGGGCCGGGATGGGGCTCGGCGTCGCCCGTTGCGACCCCCGACTCCTGGAGCCCCAGTTGAACGCAGGCCAGGCTGGAAATCCGTCGGGCGACCCGCCCCTCAGCTGGGTGTGGCAGTTCGCGAGCGATGGGCACCCCGCGACCATCCGCAATGCGCTCGCATCCCGCAACGCGGGCATCCTGTTGAAGACCCACGATGGCATCGACTGGATGAGCAAGTACGACCGGTCGATCTACGCGGTCAGCGGGCCGGCCCAAGTCGAAGTGTTGGCCGACTACTTCGAGGAGCGCGCCGTGCCCTTCCACGCCTGGTGCGTGGTGCACGGTCTCGACCCCGATGGCGAAGCGGCGATGGCCGCCGAGGTCCTGGCAGCGGGCGCCCGGAGCATCCACCTCGACTTCGAACCCCATGCGGGTTTCTGGCGCGGCGACGCGGCCGCGGCCCAGCGCCTCGGCCGACAACTGCGACGCCGCTTCCCTCAGGCGGACGTATGGCTCTCCATCGACCCACGGCCGTGGCAGATCGCCAGGTTGCCCATCGCGGCCATCGCGCCGTACGTGACCGGCTTTTCGCCCCAGGTCTACTGGGAGACGTTCATCGACAACGTCAACAAGTACCGCGAGAGCGGGTACGATCCTGGGCCGTCGGGTGTCACGCCGGAATTCGTACTCGAAGTGACGTACGACGTGCTGCGTGGGTACGGGCTGCCGCTCTATCCCGTCGGCCAGGGCGCCTCGACCAACCTCGACAAGTGGCGCCGCTTCTTGGGCTATTCGGCGACGCTGCGCACACGCATGCCGTCCGTCTGGCGTTTCGGGGTCACGTCCGACGCCGTATGGCAGGTCGTGCTGGATCCGCGCTCGCGTCAACCGCTCCCACGCATCGACCTGAAGCGGCTGGCGTCCGCGACGCCGACCCCGACGCCGAAGCCCGTGGACCTGGCGCCGGTGCAGACGTGGGGCCGCAGCGACTGAAGCTGGTCGAGGGCCGCGCCGCACGCCGCCGCAGGACCCGACACTGAGGCTCCTCGGAGACCCCGCTTCGCCCTTTCCCGCGAAATCCCGTACAGTTTCGGTACCCCGCCAACGACAGATAGGAGGGTCCGCGAAGGAGCACGCATGCCGCTCAGCCGCCTCGACGAGCTTTGCGTCAACACCATCCGCACGCTGGCCATGGACATGGTCCAACGGGCCAACTCGGGCCACCCGGGCACGGCGATGGGCCTCGCCACCGCCGCGTACGTGCTGTGGACCCGTCACCTTCGTTACAACCCGCGCGACCCCAACTGGCCGGGGCGCGACCGCTTCATCCTGTCGGCGGGTCACGCGTCCCCGCTCCTGTACAGCCTGCTCTACCTGACTGGCTACGACGTCTCGCTCGACGACCTCAAGAACTTCCGGCAGTGGGACAGCGTCACGCCCGGTCATCCCGAATCGGCCCACACGCCGGGCGTCGAGGTGACCACCGGTCCGCTGGGACAGGGATTCGCCAACGGGGTGGGTATGGCCATCGCCGAGCGCTACCTGGCCGCGCTGTTCAATCGCCCCGGACACCAGGTCATCGACCACTTCATCTACGCCATCTGCAGCGACGGCGACCTCATGGAGGGCGTCGCCTCGGAGGCAGCGTCGCTCGCCGGTCATCTGCGGCTCGGCAAGCTCATCTACCTGTACGACGACAACAAGATCTCCATCGACGGCAGCACGGATCTCACGTTCACCGAGGACGTGGGGAAACGCTTCGAAGCCTACGGCTGGCACGTTCAACGCATCGATGGCATGGACGCGGACGCCGTCGACGCGGCCCTGACGGCCGCCCGACAGGAAACGTCGCGTCCGTCCATCATCATCGCGCGCACCCACATCGGCTTCGGCAGCCCGCGGTACCAGGACACCGCATTCGCCCACGGCAACCCCCTGGGCGAGGACGAGGTCCGCGCCACCAAAGAACGGCTGGGGTGGCCGCCCGATGCCCACTTCTATGTGCCTGACGAGGCGCTCGCCCGCTGGCGCGAGGCGGTCGAGCGCGGCCGCGGCCTGCAGCGCGCATGGGAGGAGCGGTTCGCCGCGTACGAGCAGGCGTTCCCGGAGGACGCCGCGCGCCTGCGGATGGCCCTCGCGGGGCGACTTCCGGAGGGATGGGATTCCGACCTCCCCGCATTCCCGCCGGACAAGCCCCTGGCCACGCGCGCAGCCTCCGGCAGGGCGTTGGATGCGCTCGCAGGTCGCATCCCGTGGCTGCTCGCGGGGGGCGCCGACCTCACCGAGAACACCAACACCAAGATCACGGGCGCCCTCGACCACAGCGCCGACCATCCCGAAGGCCGCGTGCTCCGCTTCGGCGTGCGCGAGCACGCCATGGGGGCGATCGCCAACGGCATGTGCGCGCATGGCGGCATCATCCCCGTCGTGGGCACCTTCATGGTCTTCTCCGATTACCTCCGCCCGACGCTGCGCCTGGCATCGATGTCCCGCCTGGGGCCCATCTTCGTCTTCACGCACGACAGCGTGGGGCTGGGGGAGGACGGCCCGACGCACCAGCCGATCGAACACCTGCCGTCGCTGCGCGCCATCCCCGGCCTCGTCGTCATCCGGCCCTGCGACGCCAACGAGACCTCCGTCGCCTGGCGTGTCGCTATCGAGCGCCGCGACGGGCCGACCGTGCTCGCGTTGACCAGGCAGGCGGTGCCCGTACTCGACCGCAGCCGGCTCGCGCCCGCGGACGAGCTGGTCCGGGGCGCGTATGTGATCGCCGAGAGCGAAGGGCCTCGCCCTGACGTCATCCTCATCGGCACCGGCTCGGAGGTCGCCATCGCGCTCGACGCCCAGGCGTTGCTGCGGGAGGACGGTATCGACGCCCGCGTGGTCAGCATGCCGTCGTGGGAGCTGTTCGAAGCGCAGCCTCAGGCCTATCGCCACCACGTCCTGCCGCCGGACGTGACCGCCCGCGTCGCGATCGAGGCTGCTTCCCCCTTCGGCTGGGAACGCTGGGTCGGGACCGCGGGCCGCATCGTGGGCATCGCCGGCCGGTTCGGGGCGTCCGCGCCGTACAAGGTCATCTACGAAAAGCTGGGGCTCACGGCCGCCAACGTCGCGCAGCAGGCGCGCGAGCTCGTGCGCGGCGCCGCTCGCGCGCGGCGCTAACCCCCCGCTTCGTCCAGCGCCTCCCGGTACACCCCGCGCCAGTCGGGAGGCAGCAGCCGGCCGATGGCCAGCATCGCCTGCGTTCGCGCCAGGCGGTCCTCTTCCTCGCGCGACAGGCCCGGCGGCAGCCCCAGTCGGAACGGCGGACCGAACCGGACGTGAAACACGCCCTCGTCGTCTTCCCACAGGCCCACCGGCAAAAGCGGCGCGCCCCGGCGACACAGGGACGAGAGGAACAGCCCTGTGCCCGGCGCTGGCTCGATGAGCTGCCCTCTCGATTCGAGCCCCTCGGGCGTGAGGGCGATGGGCCCGCGCTCGAGGGCACGCGACAGCTCACGAAGGGCCGCCGCGCGCTCCATCGCGCGCTCGGGACGCCGGGCGATGATGGTGAACCCGTACGTCCGGGCGATCCGGCGGAACAGCCAGCGCAAGAACCACCGAGGTATGACGATGGGACCGAGGC
>FWPU01000651.1_pt1 | contig 111489 bp, 74 predicted proteins | sample 2228361 | NCBI WGS metagenome assembly FWPU01 (sample SAMEA103939777, study PRJEB20133) | metagenome | reverse complement strand
ACTGACCGCCAGCCAGAGCAGCGCGCCGGCCGACAGCGCCAGCAGCAGGCGAGCAGCGCCGGGCAGCCATCGGTGTCGCGGCCGCTGCCATTGCCGGGGCGGCGGTGACGCCGCCATCGCCGCCGCCAGCCTCTCATAATGGTTCATCCGAGATCGCCGGATCGTCCGGAGGATCTCTTCCCGGCCGCCGCGGTCGGCAATCAGGATCGTGGCGGCACTGTCGCCCCGAGTCGAGGCTAGCAACCTCTCACGCAACTCGCCAGGGATGTCCTCGATGGAGTGGTACACCTGCGTCTGGTCGCCGACAGCGATCAGGATGGTCGAGCACTTCGTCGTCAGGCGTTCCATCGCCTTAGTCTCCAGCGGCGTCGGCCGCCTTCCCGAACTTCCCGCGCCCGTCAGAGGATGCTTCGGCATTCTTCAGCGTCACCTCGATGAAGCCGAGCGCTGCTTTCGACAGAGCCTTGTCCTTGCGGTAGATGAGGCCCAGGCGGCGGATCATCGGTTCAGGCCCGAGCGAAATCGCCGCCAGGTGGCCCTCAGCCACCTCTTCCCGGCAGGTGGAGATGGCCAAAAACGCAAGCCCCAATCCGGCCCGGACGAACCGCTTCATCATCTCGGTGGAATCCAGCTCCATCGAAACCTGGATGTCGTCTTCGACCAGTTCCAGCCAGTTGTTCAGCCGGCTGCGCGTCTTGCCGGCCCGCGGCAGCAGCAGCGGATCCTTCAGCAGGTCCTTGGGCAGCACGACCTTCTTCTTGGCCAGCGGGTGGCCGGCCGGAACGATCAGCTTGATTTCGTCCGTATAGATGGGCACGACCTCGAGCTTCTTCTCCTGCACCGGCAGTTGGGTGATGCCAAAGTCCGCCTGGTTTTCCAGCACCGCCTGCACCACCCGCGAGCCGTAGGAGCGGTCCACGTGAAGCTGGACATTCGGAAACCGCTCCTTGTAGCCGGAGAAGACGCCCGGCAACACGTAGATGCAGTTCGCCTCATTGGCGGCGATCACCAGCTCGCCGCGGGGCACGCGGTCCAGTTCGTCGATGCTGATCTGGGCCCGGCGCCTCAACTCGAGGATCTGCTCGGCGTATTCGCGGAAGATTTCGCCTGCGGGCGTAAGCTGGATGCGCGTGCCCAGCCGGTCGAACAAGGATGTGTTCAGTTCCTGTTCGAGTTGCCGCACCTGGGCGCTGATCGCCGGCTGCGTGCGGAAGCAGGTTTGGGCCGCTTTGGAGAAACTCTTCAGCCTCACGATCTCCAGAAATGTATGAAGCTGATCCAGGTCCATCGCGATTGACTGCCACTGGGGCGCGGCCCAGGGCCCGCGCCCGCAGCAACTCCCGCTGTTCGGTCTAAGTTGCCTTGATTATAGCATCGGGGCAACCGCGCTCGACCCCGCTCCGCGCCGCCAGGCGTTGGAGCAGCAAGGCCGCGAACTCCTGGGCCACGGCCGGCCAGGAGAGTGCTTCAGCCGCCGCTTGTTGCCGCGCCCGGTGCTTGTTCAGCTCTTCTGGATCCGCGGACAATCGCAGGATCGTGTTGGCCAGGGCATAGACGTCGCCGGCGGGAAATCGGTGCACGCAATCGGCAAACTCATCGAAGATGGGGAGGTCCGAGCACAGGATCGGCGTCATCGAAGCGATTGGCAGCCGGACGGCCGCGCTCGAAGATTCGCTGGAGTGGCAATAAGGAAGGACGACCAGATCGGAGCAGGCCAAGCTGCGTATCACTGCTTCGTCGTCCAAAAAATCGGTGGTGATGGAAACGCATCCCGCAAGACCACGGTTCTGGATGAACGTCAGACATTGGCCGGCATAGCGCTCGGATTGGGGATCCGGATAGAGCGCGTTGAGCAGGTGTAACCTCAATAGCGGGTTCACGTTCCGGGCCAGGGCGAACGCCTGGAGCAGATGGTGAATCCCCTTCGGGAGGAGGAAAAAGCCGAAACAAGAGATCACGAAGCAGTGCTTATAGCTTCGGCTTTGCCGCAAGGCTTCACGATCGTGCCGGCCGTGCGGAATCCCGTGCCGGAGCAGGAACGTCTTGCGCGCCAACTCCGGTTCGCGCATCTTCTCCAGGTCCACACTGCGGTGACAAATGCACAGGTCAGCTTTCCGGAGGACGGTCCTGAGGGAGTCCAGTCTCTCAGTGCTGGTGGAATGCAACGTGACGCCCGTGAGAATACGGGCTCGGTGCAGACGATCGATCAGATACTCGAGTGCTGAAGGGGCAAAGAACCCGAAGTTGAACTGGATGGAGACCACATCCACGGCCTTCCGCGCGATTTCCGCCGCCAACTGCTCGGGCTTACGCCCGGCAACACCGCCGTCAGGCGTCCAGCATCGAACAACGTATTCCTCGTCGGCCCGCACGGCGGTCGCATCCTCGGCGAAGACGTGCGGTTCGCAGCCGGGCGGCAGGGAACGCACCAGGTAGCGCGTGTATTCGGCAATGCCGCAGCGGGAATTCCAGGTGCTGACAAAGCCGATCCTCAGCCGCGGCCGGGAGGTCCCGAGCGACGTTACTCTCTCCAGCCTTTCATTGCGGACCTGTTCGCAGGCGGACAGGTGCCGTTCGGCCACCACACGCCACAGGAACCGCTCTTGTATACGGCGGCGGGCCGCTTCGGTGCGTCGGCGGCGGTCTTCGGCCCCCAGGCGATACAGCTCCCGCATCTGGCGGCGCAGAGAAGGAAGGCTCGGCTCGGCCCACTCCGACTTCCCTTCGGTCAGGTGTGTGCGTGCCGGGGCCAGGCGATAGTCGACCGGCCAGCAGTTATCGTCCGTGCAGATGTCAGCCTGCCCGCTGTAGATCGTCGCTATGACCGGACAACCGACCAGCATCGCCTCGGCGACCGGCAGGCTAAAGCCCTCGCCGCGGCTGGCGGAAACCAGGCAGCCCGCCTTCTCGTAGAGCCAGCGGATCTGGCCCGGCCGCAACGTCGCCCAAATAACATCGACCGGAGCATGAGAGGGGTACGCCTGGAAGGCCTCACGCAGAATTCGCTCAAGCCGGTTGTGCGGATTCTGAAATGTCTTGATCACGAGGCGGACGTGGTCCCTCCGAGAGAACTCCTGGCAAAATGCCTCTACCAGAACCTCGGGAGCTTTCCGCGGGAAGCAGGAGGAGACATGAAGGAACACGAACTCGTCTGTTGAAATCCCGGGAATCTCTTCGGGCTCTTGCTCGAGGACATGATCGGCGCCTAAACCTACCGGCACAATCGGGATGCGCACGCCATTTTGACGCAACACGCGTCCGACGAAATCCGACATCACCGTGATCAGGTCTAAACGAGAGTTAAAATCCTCGACGTACCTGACTGGAAAGCCTGTCTCTTCCCATCCGTAGCAGTGGAAAGCGGCCAGCTTCCCCACAAAGCCGTCGACGTGTGGGGGGTATATATATCTACTGTGCACGTCGGCGGACCACTCGCGCGGGCCGCCGACGAACAGAGGGGCCAGCGCCGGATGCTGCCTTAGGAACCCCTCGCTGGGCGGGTAGGCGGTGACGTTGTCGCGCTGGTGAAGCCGTAAGACTACGCCAAGCTGATGGAGCGCCTTCGCCAGTTGCCGGTTGACAATCGCCAGACTGTAATCGGATTCGAACGGCCCTTCGACAAGGAAGCTGAGATTCATGGTTCCGAGCCCTCCCAGAAGCCCAGCTCCCGAAGTCGTGCCCGGTACCGTCTGCCCAACGCCGCCACGGTGTACCGCTCTGCCATGAGACGCTTCCCGTTGCGTCCGAGCTGCATGCCAAAGCCGGGATCCTGATACAGCCTTCGCATGTGTTCGCCGGCCGTGTCAATATTCGGGGCCGCCCACTCGTACCTGCGGTGCGGGTCCATGTACAGGTACGTTCCCTTCTTGACCTCACACAGCTTGTAATCTACCAGCAGAGCCGTCTCGGGACCGCAGAAATCCGTAACGCCCGAATATGCTGTGACAATGACCGGTTTTCCGCGGGCTAACGCTTCCGCCGGGCCGTATCCGAAGCCCTCGGAGCGATGCAGCGACACATAGCAGTCGCAGCACTCGAACAGCCCAGCCAACTGTTCTGTGGAGAATGGCCGGTCGATGACCACAATCCGCGGGTCCCGAGCAGCGAGGTCCAAAACCTTCCCCCACGTGCGGCGCTCCTCAGCGCGTTGCAAACCGGCCGTATTCATGGTCTTGATGACCAGCCCCGCCTTCTCTGATCCGGAAGGGAAGGCATGACGAAATGCCAGCGCCAGATCGAGCGGGTTTTTCCGCAGAAGTCCGGAGTGGGCATCGAAAGAGAACAGGAAGAGGTAACTTTCCTCTGGAAGGCTGAAAAACGACCGGGAAACGGGAGCCGCTGGATGCACCTCCACGGCCTGTCCCATTACGATCACGGGTACTTCGACGACGCGGGTATAGATGGACCTGAGATATTCGCTAGCCACCCAGATCTCGTCTACCAGCGAAAGGCCGCAGCGGTGAGCGGACCCGATATCGGAAAGTTCCCAATAGAACTGGCCAATAACATAATCCTTGTCATTCAACCGTGTCAGGTGCGTCGCGAGGCACTCCGGGACGAGCTCCGGGTTGAGGTTGAGAAAATGGACCGCGGAATCAATCTGGTTTAGTGAACATTCGTTAGCAGAGAACTCTTCATGCATCCGGTCGCGGCGGAAGTTAAAGTCAATGTCGATGACAATAATTCCTGAGGCGGTAAGAGCGTCAAAGGCGTACTGGCCTGAACGGGTCAGACCGCAGGGGGTGTTATGGTCGCGATATATAAAGACGGCTCTTGGCCGAGACTTCACCGGGCCGGCTTTCGGCGGGGCGGCTGGCGAGGGCGCGCCAAACAAAACTTCGAGATCTCGTTGGGCGAAGAGATGAGTCGTTGTCAACGCAGCCGCACCGAGCGACGATTGCGGCGGAGCGGCGGGATCCGACGAGCCGATTCTGGCGGAAAGGTACTCATAACTGGTCATTTCGAGACCCGGCGCAGGAGGACGGAGCCAGAAGGATGTCACATAGGACGGAAGTAATCGGGGGTCGCCCGCGCGGAGGACTTGCGGAAGGGCTTGGAACGAAAGAGCGACGGCCGTCGCCCGGTCGATACGGTCGAGCTCGCGCAAAAGCCGCCGCCAGTCCGGAAGGCGGGTCAACATAGCGAGCGTGAGAGGTGCTGACTCGTCGTGACCTGGCTGATTCAGAATTTCCAAGAGGTCCTCGGGCAGCAGCGCCCTGGGGAGGTTTTGCGCGGGAAGCCACTCGATGGCGAACCAGGAAAGAAAATGCAAAAAGCCCTCCGGTTCGTGCACATCGAACTGCCGCCTGTGATGTTTCCAGACATGGACCATGAGCCGTGTGAGATAACAAGGGGATTTGCTAAGAGGTGGTGCGGGAAATCGAAGCGTGACGCTAGGAGCGTTGGCCCAGGCAATTGTCTCAGGCGGCACGGGCCAGGAGTACGGGGCCCGTGTGCGGTGGACGGTGTCGAAGAACCAGTGAAGGATGGTCTCGCGTGTGCGTCGGCTGGGGGAACCCGTATTCTTCTGCGTTCCGTACAGCCGCCACAGATGAAGCATGAAAGGGGATAAAGGAGGGAGGACCGTATCATTGTCCGGCTCAAGAAAAACGGCTGCCAGCGAGTTTTTCCGCACTTGCAGCGGTTGTTCCTGCGGCACGATCTGCAAGAGGTTACGTAAGAACTCTGAAATGTCGCCCATTTTGGTTCGCGGCGCCGTTAGATTTGATCACCTAAGGCGCATAGTGTACATTATATTTCATGATGCGCGCCGCAGCCGGCGAAGACCGCCGCGGGTTGCTTGATCAGGCGGCCAGAATAATTCGACAAGAAAATGCGCCGGAAGCGCCTCCTCCCGTAGCTCCAGGCCGAAGGGAGGACTTCCCCGCGTGGGCGGCGCTCGCTGCTGGTGCGGTGTCTGGCGGTGCGGAGGTGGGTGAGATGCCGCCCCGGCCTCCGACGCTCCGGGGAAGCATCGGCGCCGTATTAGTGAGGATCGTTCGACGGGCACTGTTCTGGTACACGGCGCAGATCCGCGCCAGTCACAGGTTGATCAGCGAGGCAGCGGCGGAACAACTGGCGGTCGTCCGCGGGCTGATCGCTGAGCAGCAGCGGATACGGGACGAGCTGGAGCAACTGCGGGAACGCGTCGCCGCAGAACTCCGCCGGCGCGATGGGGCGATCAGTCGGCTCGAGGAGTTCCTCCGATCCGGTGAAGGCAGTCCGGAGGGTCTCGCAGCGGTCGTGTCCAGGGGCGGCCAAAGCGTCATTGACCTTCCCGGAGGGGAAGACTTCGCCTTCGAACATGCCCGGGCCTTTCGCGGCGACCCGGCGGAGGTCAAGCGACGACTCAGCGTGTACCTGCCCTACGCCCGGGAGGCGTTCACCGCCGCCGGAGGAGCGGCGGCGCTCGACCTCGGATGCGGCCGCGGTGAATGGCTCGAGCTGTTGCACGAGGAAGGCATTCCGGCGCTCGGGGTGGACGCCAGCGGCGCCATGGTCCGGGCCTGCACCGCCCGCGGCCTCAGAGCCGAGCAGGCGGAAATCCTGTCATTCCTACGCCAGCTTCCAGCGGCAAGTGTTTCCGTACTCACGGCGTTTCATGTGGTCGAGCATCTCACCTTCGCCGATCTGATGGAGTTGCTGGATCAATCAGTGCGGGTGCTGAGGCCTGGTGGGGTCGCCGTGTTTGAAACGCCCAACCCGCAGAACATATCCGTCGGCGCCCACACCTTTTACCTGGATCCGACTCATGTCCGTCCGATACCGAGTCAGTTGCTGTCCTATCTGGCAGAACGCCAGGGGCTGCGTGATATAAAGACGCTGTTTTTGAACCCCTATCCCGAATCGGTTCACCTGCCCCCAGAGACCTGTGAGGTCGCGCGTTTCATCAATGACGTCTTTTATGGGCCGCGGGACTGCGCAATCATCGCCCGAAGGACATAGCCAGCGCGTAGCGGCAACTGTGAGCGACGCTGCGAGGCCAAGAGCAGCCGGTGCCGGCCCTGTATTGCGGCCGGCGCCGGGTAATTGAGCGCGGATTCCTTATGCCGGGCATGCGTCAGATGCATCAGCGTCCCGGCAGGCCCCCGGGCGCCACGCGGTGGGTGCTGATTGTCCTCATTTTTGTCGTGTTCTGCTCTTGGGTGGCCATTCCCCAGTTCGGCGAGGACTTTCAGACTATTCCTGGCGACCTTGGAGATTCGAGATTCGTAAACTACATACTGGAACATGGGTTCCGGTTTCTCATCGGCCAGTCCGAGTCCTTCTGGAACGCGCGATTTTTCTATCCGCATGAGAATGTTATTGCCTTGTCTGAGAACCAACTCGGAGCGGTCCCTTTTTACGCTCTCTTCCGTCTGGCGGGCCTGGACCGAGAAACAAGTTTTCAATTCTGGATTCTCACCGGTTTCTTGCTGAACTATTTCGCGATGGCTTTCGTACTGGACCGATTCCGTCTCCACTGGTTCGCGGTGGCGTTAGGCGCGGCGGTGTTTGCCTTTTCGCCGGCGCATATTCTTCATCTGGGGCACCCACAGCTCGCATATAAATTCGCGGCTCCTTTAGCCTGGTATTACTTCCATCAGTTCTTGAATAGTTATGCGACGAGAAATTTGCTGGCGGCGTCCGTGTTTGCGTGCTGGCAGTGGTATATCAGTTTTTATCCCGGTTATTTCCTGTCGTTGCTTCTGGCGGGATACTGCATGGTGCGGTTATGGCAGGGACGGTTTAGCATACGGGAGTACTGGGCCGGGTGTAAGAAGGGTCAGATTGCCGCTCAGGCGGGCATCGCGGCTTGTGGGGCGTCGGCGCTGCTGTGGCTGTTTTGTCGGTATATCGGAGGGGCCGTGCCGGGGAACGAGTTGTCGGAGGTGCTGGACCTGCTACCTCGGCCGATCAGCTACGTCTTTGGAAGCCCGGGTGAATTCCTGGCAAGATTTCTGTTCGGTACGGCGGAGGTGGTGGCGAGGTATCCTGCGGAGCACGCGCTGTTTGTCGGTTATGTGCCGATGGCGGGGGTGGTGGTCGGTGCGACGGTTGGCTGGCGGCGTGAGCACGGCATGCGGACGGCGTTAGCGGCGCTGTTGTGCTGCGGCGCTGGGATGGTACTGGTTACGCTCAGCGTGGGGGGCGTGAGCGTGTATTCGTTTTTGGTTCGGTTCGTGCCCGGACTGAGTGGCCTGCGGGCGGTGACGCGGGTAATTCATATTTTGTTGTTGCCGATCGCGGCTGCGACGGCGGTGAGTGTGCATCTTGTGTTGGTGCGGTGGCGAGGGCGCTGGGCCGGGGTAGTGCGGACGGCCTTGGTAGTCGTGATCCTGGGTTTGGGTCTGTGGGATTTCAATCGGCGCTGCGCAGGGACTCCGAAGACTGAGCTGAAAAGACGGGTGCAAGATATTGTCGGGGTGGTGGGCCGCGGGCGCATTGGCGGCGACTCCGAGGCTGTGCTGGCGGCCCTGCCGGCCGATGCTGCTGCGCCATTCTATGCGAGCGAGCTGGATGCGATGCTGGCCGCGCAGTCGATGGGAATTCCCACGCTGAACGGCTACAGTCGGGTTACGCCAGCGGGGTTTGCATTTCCCCGGCAGTGCAGCGACATTCAGGCAATGCTCCGTCGATATGAAGCGCAGTTTGGCGCGGCGAAGGTCAACGAGATCTGGGACCGCCTGCGGGTCTACCCTGGGAATCTCGATTGCGGGGTGTTCCGGGGTGCGACGAGCAGCAAGGGGGTTGCCCACCTTCCGGACGGCGCCTATCAGGCGAGGGTAACTCCCCAGTGTCTGACATGCTCAACTCGCGCGGGCGGTTCGGTGTTGATTGTTGTGGATGTCGAGAACTCCAGTCCGATAGAATGGCCGCAAGAGGGTATCGGGCTCTCCGCACGGTTCATTCGCGTAGACAACCACAAGCCGTTGAGCGGTTTTGACCTTCGTGTGTACCTGGAGGTCGATTTCCGTCCCGGTGATCGCCGCCCGTACCTCCTGCTGCTCAGGGCGCCGGAGGAGCCAGCGCAGTATCTAGTCGAGATAGATCTGGTGCACGAAGGCATCACTTGGTTTTCCGACAGGGGCATGCCGCGCATCAGGGTTCCGGTGGAGGTCCGGCCCTGAGAAGCGCGCCGTGGGGTGGAGGCTTCCAATTCCGTCGGTTGGCGGCTTTTTGCTATGATTCGGCTTCATGCCTGACTATTCCATCGGAGTCGATCTGGGCGGCACAAATCTTCGCGCCGCCGCCGTCTCGGCCGCCGGCCAGGTCATCCGGAAGATTTCCGGCAGCACGAATCTTGACGCCGGCCGCGAGGCCGTGCTCCAGGACATCGCAGACAACATCCGCCGGCTCCGCGAAGAGCTCGGACCGGAGGGCTGCGCGGGCGTCGGCATCGGCGTGCCGGGCTTCATTCGCATGGACGAAGGCGTCATCGTCGGCTCGAACAACCTCCCCGAGCTCGAGGGCGTGCCCGTGCGCGACGAGATCGAAAAGCGCCTCGGCATGCCCGTCATCCTGGAGAACGACGCCAACGCCGCCGCTCTGGGCGAGAAGTGGATGGGCGCGGGCCAGGACGTCGACGATCTGGTGCTGCTGACGCTCGGTACCGGCGTCGGCGGCGGCGTCATCTTCGGCGGGCGCGTGATCCATGGCTTCGTCGGCATGGCCGGCGAAATCGGCCATATGACGGTGGCGCTGAACGGCAATCCTTGCGGCTGCGGCAACCACGGGTGTCTCGAAAAACACGCCTCGGCGACGGCCGTCGAGGCGATGGCTTACCTGATGGGCCTGGGGGAGAATCTGACCTCCCGCGACGTCTTCCAGATGGCCGAAGCCGGCAATGACCATGCGCGCAAGGTCTTCGAGCGGATGGGCGCCGCGCTCGGCGTGGCGCTGGCGGCGCTCGTCAATATCTTCAACTTTCCGCTCTACCTGCTCAGCGGCGGGATGCTGCCCGCCTGGAAGTACTTTGCGCCCGCGATGCTGGGGGAGGTCGAGCGCCGCTCGTTCACGTACCGGAACACACACACCCGGATCGAGCCGGCGATCCTGGGCGACGAGGCCGGCTTGTTCGGAGCGGCCTATCTGCCGCTGCAGGCCCGCGAGATGAAATCATAGGACTCCTCAGGAGACGGACGAACTTCTATGTACTGGTTAGGTCTTGACATCGGCACCGGCGGTTCCCGGGCCCTCCTGGTGGACGAAGAAGGCCAGGTGCGTTTCGGCTTCACCGCCCCCCACGAAGCCATGCGGATGGAGCGGCCCTTGTGGGCCGAACAGCGGCCCGAGAATTGGTGGGACGCGGCCCAGGCCGCTATCTTCGGCGTGCTCAAGCAGGCCAAGGTGACGGGCAAGCAGGTCGGCGGCGTGGGGCTGACCGGCCAGATGCACGGCCTGGTCATGCTGGACGAGGCCGGCCAGGTCATCCGGCCCGCGCTCATCTGGTGCGACCAGCGGAGCCAGCCCCAGGTGGACGCCATCAACCAGCGCGTGGGCAAGGCGAATATCCTGGCGTTCACCGCCAACCCCGTGCTGACCGGCTTTACTCTGCCAAAGCTGCTCTGGGTGCGCGACAACGAGCCGAGGTCTTTCGAGCGGTTGCGGAAGGTCCTGCTGCCCAAAGACTACGTGCGCTACTGCCTGACGGGCGAGTTCTTCAGCGACGTCTCCGACGCCTCGGGAACGTCGATGTTCGACGTCGTCATGCGGAAATGGTCAGCGCCGATGATGCAACGGCTCGGCCTGGACATGGCAATCCTGCCGGGAGTGGTTGAATCGAGCGAAGTCACCGGCGCGGTGACTCCGAAGGCCGCCGAGGCCACGGGCCTGGAGCCGGGAACGCCGGTGGTCGGCGGTGCGGGCGATCAGGCGGCCAGCGCCGTCGGCAACGGCATCGTCGAGCCGGGCATTGTTTCTTGCACGCTGGGCACCTCCGGTGTCGTGTTCGCCCACATGGAGCGGGCCAATTACGACCCCGCCGGGCGCGTGCATACCTTCTGCCACGCGGTGGCGGGCAAGTGGCATGTCATGGGCGTAACCCAGGGCGCCGGCCTCAGCCTGCAATGGTTCCGCAACCAGTTGGCCCCGGGGACCAGCTATGACGACCTGACGGCCGAAGCGGCCGGCGCGCCTCCGGGGTCCCAGGGCCTGTTCTGGCTGCCGTACCTGATGGGTGAGCGGACGCCGCACCTGGATGCCGGCGCCCGCGGTGGCTGGATCGGCGTCACCGCCAAACACACCCGGGCCGACCTGATCCGCGCCATCCTCGAGGGCGTCTCCTACAGCCAGAAGGACTGCCTGGAGATCATCGAAGGCATGGAGGTGCCCGTGGACGCCGTGCGCGCCTCCGGCGGCGGCGGTCAGAGCGCCTTCTGGCGGCAGATCCTGGCCGATGTCTTCGGCAAGCGCGTCGCGGCGCTGCGAACGCAGGAGGGCTCGGCTTACGGGGCCGCGTTGCTGGCGATGGTGGGCACGGGCGCTTTCTCGACGGTGCCCGAGGCGTGCCGGGCGGCGATCCAGGAGGTCAGCTCCGTCGAACCGCGCGCCTACGAGTCGCAGATTTACCGGCGCGGCTACGAGGTGTACAAGGCCCTGTACCCGTCCCTGCGGCCGTTGTACAGCCTGATTAACGGGCTGTCGTGAGTGCGGATTCCGGACCGGAGTATTGCGACGTCAGCCTGCCTGTTCCGCTGGACCGGGTCTTTACTTATCGGCTGCCCCTTACGCTGCGCCACCGCGTCCGGCCCGGCTGCCGGCTGATCGTGCCGTTCGGCACGCGAAAGCTGACGGGGATTGCGCTCGCCTGTCACGACCACCCGCCGCAGATGGAAGTCCGCGAAGCGCTGCGTCTTCTGGATGAGGCGCCGGTGCTGGACGACGGCCTGCTCCGGCTGGGCCGGTGGGTAGCCGAATACTACTGTGCGCCGCTCGGGGAAGTCCTGCGGGCCATGACCCCTCTGGCCGGGGAGATCCGCCGCAGTAAAGTCTATACGCTCACTGACGCCGGGCGTGACGCCGCCAAGCAGCTTCTTCTCGGGGCGTCCAGCGATGAGCCGGCCGTCGAGGTCCTGCGGCTGCTGGAAGCGCGCCCGCTGTCGGCCTCCTGGCTGGCCAAGAAGGTTCCTCAGGCGCCGCGCGCCATTCGCTCTCTGCTGCGCAAAGGATTCGTCGCCGTCGAGGATGTGGAGGCGGAGCGCGACCCCGCCCGCGCTCCGGCGGCCCGGCTCCGCGTCCGTTTCCTCGGGCGCCCCGCCGGCGTCAAGCTGAACAAGGCGGAGCGCGAACTCGTCGCCTACCTCGAGCTCCACCCGGGCTCGCACAACCTCGCGGAACTGGAAGCGAGCGTGGGCAAAGCAGCCAAGGCCGCGCGTTCGCTCGCCCGGCGCGGACTGCTCGAGCTGCAATTCGAGGGTCCGGTGATATTGTCCGAGCCGGTGCGGCCGCCTCATGTGCTCAACGCCCGCCAGCAGGCAGCATTCACCGAGATCCGCGCGGCGATCGAGGCGCGGCAGTTCCGCACCTTCCTTCTTCAGGGCGTCACCGGCTCGGGGAAGACCGAAGTCTATCTCTGCGCGATCGAGTCGGCGCTCGCCCTCGGGCGCGGGGCGCTGCTGCTGGTCCCGGAGATCGCGCTCACCCCATCGGTGGCGGGACAGTTCTACCACCGCTTCGGCGACCGTGTCGCCATCCTGCACTCGGCCTTTACCGGCCGCGAGCGCGCTGAGCAGTGGCGGCGGATCCGCTCCGGCCAGGCCGGCGTCGTCGTGGGCACGCGCTCCGGCGTGTTCGCGCCCGTGGACAACCTGGGCCTGATCGTCATTGATGAGGAGCATGACCACAGCTATAAGCAGGAGGAGACGCCCCGTTACAATGGCCGGGACGTGGCCATCGTGCGCGCCCAGCACACCGGCGCTTGCGTCGTGCTCGGCTCGGCGACGCCCAGCATGGAGAGCCGCTACAACGCCGAGCGCGGCCGCTACCGCCTGCTCGAGCTGCCCGAGCGCATCGAGCAGCGCCCGTTGCCGGAGGTCGAAGTGATCGATATGCGCCAGGAGTTCCTCGAGACGCGCCGGCAGGCCACTTTCTCGCGTCGCCTCCTCGGGGCCATCCAAGAGCGCCTGGAAAGCGGCGAGCAGACGATGCTCCTGCTGAACCGGCGCGGTTTTTCGAGCTTCGTCGCCTGCCGCAGTTGCGGCGCCCGCATCCAGTGCCGCGATTGCGCCGTCACCCTCACCTACCACCGCCGCGACCGCCGGCTGCTCTGCCACTATTGCAACTACGCCGCGCCCGTGCCATCGCGCTGTCCGTCGTGTGAGAGCGAATACCTCTACTTCATCGGCCTGGGCTCGGAGCGTGTCGAGGAGGAGCTACACCGCCACTTCCCGAAAGCCCGCGTCGCCCGGATGGATCGCGACACCGTTACCAGCAAGCGCCACTATGAGACGATCCTCTCCAGTTTCCGCGCCCGCGAATACGATATCCTCGTCGGCACCCAGATGATCGCCAAAGGGCACGACATCCCCAACGTCACGCTCGTCGGAGTGGTGTCAGCCGATGTCGGGCTCGGCATGCCCGATTTCCGCGCCGCCGAGCGCACCTTCCAACTGCTCACCCAGGCCGCCGGGCGCGCCGGCCGCGGCGAGATTCCCGGCCGGGTCCTCATCCAGACTATCAACCCTGACCACTATGCCATCCGATTCGCCGCCGGCCAGGATTACGAGCTGTTCTACCGCAAGGAACTCGAGTTCCGCCGCCTCATGCGGTATCCTCCCTTCAGCGCGTTGGCCAACCTCCTGGTCCGTTCTGAGAAACAGGAAGACGCCCTGCGGATGAGCGCCGAACTGGCGCGGCGATTGGAGCCCCCGCCCCCGGAACTCAAGGTGCTCGGTCCGGCTGAAGCGCCGGTGCCGCGGCTGAAGCGCGAATACCGCTACCAGCTCCTGATCAAGGCCGCCAGCCGCCAAGTCCTGCGCGAACACCTCCGGCGGGTGCGCCAAAACGCCGTCGAGGCCAAATGGCCGCCCACCGCACTGGTCATCGACGTGGATCCGCTGAGTCTGTTGTGAGGGGATCGGAAGTAACCGCTGAAGCCGTTCGGTCCGGAGCGCGAAAGATCTCCTCGAGCGGCCCCTCGATTTTGGGCGTCTCCGCGCGGAGCACGCCGTCTCTTGCCTCCCGCATCCCGTCTGCCGAGCAGAGGTCCGCCTGGCGGTGTCGGGGATTCAGAATCTAGACATTTGGCACGCCGGAAGCCGGGTCGGCGTCAGCCTTCTCCTAAACGTCGGGCATCGTGTCTTCCCTCGAGAGGAGTTCGATGCAGATCAGCGGCGGTTCGCGAAGAATCCGGTCCTGCTTGTTACGGCGGACCGTTAGGCAAACGTCCGGGATTCGGAAGCGAGTCGGGCCGGCCTGTCCTCACTGTTCCATCGGCGCCTCGATTCGCGGCTCGTTTTCCCGGGTGAAGAAATACGACGCGGCGGCAATTTGAAGCCGGCTTTGATCTCGCTGGCCTGCGCTTGGTTCCACCACCATCCCATCCGCGTCTTCCCGGTCCGGATCAAAGATTGCTGACAGATACTCTTCCACCGCACCCAACCTGGTGCGCCCCATGCTTTATACAATACGCTCATCGAGCCCTTCCAAGTCATCGAGTGGAACATGCGGGCGGCGCTCGAGCGGTTCGCACGCGGCGCGCCGTCCGGGGAGGTCCGCGCCATGCCCGGCGTCCTGCTGGCGAGCGCCGGGGTTGACTCGCCGGTGTTCAATTCCGCTTGTCTGACCGAGCCGGTGGCGGGCGGCCCCGAGCTGCTGGACCGGCGCGTCGCCATCGCCCAGGTTTTCTTCGGGGCGCGCAACCTGCCGTGGTCGTTCTGGCTCTGCCACGACCTGCTCGCGGCGCCGCTGCGCGGCACCGTCGAGCGGCTGCTCGGCAACCGCGGGTTACGTCTCGCCAGCCGGATGCCGGGTATGTTCGCCGAGCGCATCCTGCCGAGCGAACAGCCCCCGCCGGCGCTGGTGTTGCGCCGCGTGGCGGACGCGGACACGCGGCTCGCCTTCTGCCACGTCGGCGCGGTGTGCTTCCGCCTGCCGTATACCGTCACTCTCGCCGTCTACGGAGGTGAGCGCGCCTGGCGAGGCGGCCTGACGGGCTGGGTCGGCTATTATGATGACCAGCCGGTCGCCACCGCCGCGACGCTGGTGGCCGCGGGCGCCGTGGGCGTCTACAGCGTGGCGACCCTGCCGGAATACGAGCACCGGGGCTTTGCCGAAACCCTGACCCGCCGCGCGCTGGAGGCGGCGCGGTCCGAGAGCGGCATCGCCCGCAGCGTGCTCCAGTCCACGGAACGGGGTCGCGCGCTCTACCACCGAATGGGCTACCGGGAAATCACCACCATCAGCGTCTACGTTTCCGCCTAGCCATGGAGGAACGCCTGCCCTTTGCAGCCACCCCGGCGGCCACCCGCTACGAAAGACTAAAGCCGCTGCCCGTCTGCGTCGTGCTGGACAACGTTCGCAGCCTGTACAACGTCGGGGCCTTCTTCCGCACCGCCGATGGCGCCGGCGTCGAACGGCTCTACCTTACCGGCATCACCGGCCGGCCGCCCAGCCGCGAGATCGAAAAGACGGCGCTGGGAGCGGAGGAGGCGGTGCTTTGGGAATATCATGCCGATGCGGCGCCGGTGATCGACGGGTTGCGCGCCCGCGGCTACGAGATCGCCGCCGTGGAGACCAGCCTGCACTCGGTCGATCTGTATGACTGGCGGCCGGCGTTTCCGGTGTGCGTCATCTTCGGCCACGAGGTCGAAGGGATTGCGGCCCCGCTTCTGGCCCGCTGCGACACCCACGTCCGCATCCCCATGCTCGGGCTCAAGCACTCGCTCAATGTGGCCACCGCCGCCGGCGTCGTTTTGTATGAGCTTCTGCGCAAATTCCGGCGGATGGCGGAAAATGCGGGAGTATGAACCGCCGGTTTGTCCTCCGCCTGTGCGTTCTCGCCAGCGTACTCGCCTGGCCGGGTTGGCCCCAACGCGGGCGCACCATGTTTCCGCCCGTCCGCGGCACCCGTGAGATGGTGGCGGCCGCCAACAACTTCGAGGTCGAAGCCGGCTACCGCTTGCTGAGCCAGGGCGGCAACGCCGTCGATGCCGGAGTGGCCGCAGTCCTGGCGGCGGCTGTCACAGAGCAGGCCCGCTTCGGGCTGGGCGGCGAGATGCCCTTGCTGGTCAAGATGCGCGGCAAGGACGCCGTCGCCATCAGCGGCGTGGGTGTGGCGCCTGCGGCGGCCACCGTCGAGTTCTACCGGAACCGGCCGCCCGAGCCCTGGGAGGAGGCCGGCAACGCGCCTCCCATCCCGACACTCGGCATCCGCGCCGCCATCACCCCCGGCGTCTTTGACGGCCTGATTCTCGCCCTTGCCAAGTACGGCACCCGTTCCTTCGCCGATGTGGCCGCCCCGGCCATTGAATATGCCCGCGGCTTCCCCATCGGCGAAGAGTTCGCCGCTTTCCTCGAGCGAAACCGCAAAATCATCGAGCTTTGGCCCACCTCTCGTCGCTTCTTTTTCCGCGCCCCGGGGCCTGTCCGGGCGGGCCAATTGTACCGGCTGAGCGAGTTGGAGCAAACGCTCAATGAGCTCGTCCGGACTGAGCGGCGAGCCCGGGGCGGCCGGGGGCGGAAGTTGCGGGCGGTTCGCGACCACTTTTACAAGGGGCCGGTCGCGCGCAAGATCGCCGAGTTCTCCGAGAACAACGGCGGCCTCATCCGTTACGAGGACCTGGCCGGCTTCGCGGCCGAGACCGACCGCCCTGTCAGCGTTCGCTATCGAGGCTACGAGGTGCTCAAACCCGGTTTCTGGACGCAGGGCCCGGTGCTGCTCCAAACGCTCACGATTTTGGAGGGCTTCGATCTCAAGTCCATGGGCCATAACAGCGTCCAGTATCTGCACACGGTGGTGGAAGCTCTCAAGCTGGCGATGGCCGACCGCGACCGCTACTACGGCGATACCAAATTCGCTGAAGTTCCGGCCGCCACGCTGCTGTCCGGCGCCTACGCCGCCGAGCGCCGCAAGCTGATCGATGCGTCCCGCGCTTCGCTCGATCACCGCCCGGGGCCTCTGGGCCCGCCGCTGGAACTCGCCTCCGGCGGCGGGCCCCAGAGTTCGCTACAGGACACCACCTGCGTCAACGTCGTGGACAGCAAAGGCAACGTCTTCTCGGCGACGCCGAGCGGGGCATGGCTGCCTTCGGTGATCGCCGGAGACACCGGCATTCCGCTCAGCACCCGGCTCCAGTCGTTTGTGCTCACGCCCGGCCACCCGAACATGCTGGCGCCCGGCAAGCGCCCCCGGATCACCTTGAGCCCAAGCCTCGTGCTGAGAGACGGGCGGCCGTTCCTGGCGATCTCGACGCCGGGCGGAGACAATCAGGACCAAGCAATCCTCCAGGTCGTGCTGAACATTCTCGAGTTCGGCATGACGCCCCAGGAGGCGGTCGAGGCCCCGCGCTTTCAGTCGCACCACTTCTACAGCTCTTTCGGGCATCACGAGTTCGCACCCGGCCAGTTGAGTCTCGAGGGGCGGATCCCGGAGGAGGTGGCGCGCGGGCTGGCAGCGCTGGGCCACGAAGTTCAGCGCGGGGGAGACTGGAGCAATCCTTCGGCCCCCACGGTGATTCAGATCGGGGACGGTGTGCTCCATGGTGGGGCCGACCCGCGCCGGGGACGTTTCATCTTCGGGCGGTAGCCCGCTCCAGCGCGGCGGCTTCGGCCTCCACCTGCCGCCGGAGCCGTTCCGCCCTCTTTTCTTCGCGCTCCAGCTCTTGGCGGAGGCGGTCGGCCTCAGCCGACAGCTCCGCCGTGCTGGGGCTGGCGGCAGGAGGTTCAATGGCAGGCGGCGGTTCCGGGCCGGAGAAGCGCGCCGTGACGGAGAGCGGCTCACTTCCGGGCCGTTCCAGCGCCAGGCGGGCTTCGACCGCGCCGCTGCGCCTCACGTAGGTCAGGGTGCCGCCGCGCAGCTCTTCCGGGTCCAGGCGGACCTGCCGCGTCTTTCCTCCGTCCACAATGGTCAGGGTGGCGGCCTGAGCCTCCTGGATGGGTTTGGCGGAGTGGTTCCACTCAACGATGAGCTGTCCCTCAGCCTCCCGCAGGCGAAGTGCGATGTGCTCCGGTACGGCCGGGGCCAAGGCCGGGGCAGCCAGGAAGATTGCCGCCGCGGTCAAGACGGCGGCCGCAGCCAGCGCCAGGATCCACCGCCGCCGGCGCTTGGCGGGCGGTTCTTGCCCGGGACGAGCCGCGAGCGGCGGGCCGGGCCGGGGCATTGCCGGTTCCACACGCTCGGCGGCCGGCGCGGTGGGCGTCAGGACGCTGAGGGCTTCTCCAGGTCTGAGCGGCGGCTGCGCCGGGTCGAAGCCGAGCGGCAGGCGCCGGGGCGGGGCCTCCAGTGTGAAGACATTGTGGCTGGAGTCGGTGCGGATCCCGCCATCGTCTTCGCGGAAGAAGAAGCCTGCCCGCGTGGGCTCGTACATATGGGGACGCTGCACAAGGATGACCTGCCAAGGCTCGGGGAAGAAGCGGTCATGCAAGATAACGTCGGACTCCCCCAGGGCGACGTCTCCCCGGGTCCGCGTGCGGAACCAGCCGACCGGTGTCAGGCCCTTCAGTTCCGGATCGCCGGCGGCGTCTTCGAGAAATCGAGCGAGCCTCTCGCAGTCATTATCGGAAAGCTCGAACCCCGGCCCGCCGGCGTGTTCGCACGGGATTTCACGCCACTGCACGATGCGGATCTCATCTCCCTGGCGGTTGCCAAATAGCACGCCGCCCACTTCGAGCCCGCGCTTCGGGATTTTCTGAAGGCCGGCGACCGCCGCACGGCGGATGGACTCCATCAAGGCGTCGCTGTACCGGATGGTCAGTCGGTGACCCTCGGCCCGCCATGTCCGATCGCCCGCGCCCATAAACTACCACCAGTGTCCGATACCGGCGGCCGCCCGGCAACCAGCGCCGGGCCGGGAGGTGTGCCGGCCACTCGACAGCCGTTGTGGCCGGCCCGCCGCCCCCGCCGGCCGGTTTTTCTTCGATTCCGTGTTGACAGCGGCTGGAATTGCGATTTATTTTTCTACTGAGGCGCCGAAAATTCAGGCGCCGGAATCGGAGGGAGCCCGAGCAAGGCTTCACCTAACTATCCAGGGCCTGCCGCCGAACGCGATTCGCGGGCGAAGTGTCAAAAGAGGAGGGGAATGCCGGCGTCGGAGTGGAGCCAGATCGCCCTGATCTGTTTCGCGAAGCCCGGCCTGTGCGCCGAGGTCGAGCGGATGTTGGTTGCCGGCGGCTATGCAGCCGAGCGGTTCGACGGCGAAGAGTGGCTGGCGCGAACCACCACGGCCGGGGAAGCCGTCCCCGTCGTGTTGTTCGGCGAAGACCGCTGTTCGGAGGCGGTCTTGGGTGAGGTGCAGAACCGCACCCGGCGGACCCTCTGGTTCGGCCTTTTTGAGGGCGGTTGCGCCGAATTTTCCGCTGAATTGCCCCCCAACTGCGCGGATTTTCTGGGGTGGCCCTGTGAACAGGGTGAGCTTGTGGTCAGGCTCCGGCGCTGCGGCGCCATCCGCCGGGCACAAGGGCCGTCGGCGGCCGACGAGCGGATGCTGGAGGAATTCGCCCGGCTGAACCTGGTCGGCCGGTCGCCGGCGTTTTTGCAAGTCGTGGGCCAGATCCGGAACATCGGCCGGTCGGCGGCGCCCGTCCTGATCCAAGGCGAGACCGGAACCGGCAAAGAGCTGGTGGCGCACGCCATTCATTACTTGAGTCAGAGGGAGCCGTCCCCATTCATCCCCGTCAATTGCGGGGCGATTCCCGACAGCCTGATCGAGAACGAACTCTTCGGTCACCAGCGCGGGGCCTACACCGACGCCCGGACGAGGCAGGCGGGTTTGGTCGAGCAGGCCGACGGAGGGACGCTGTTTTTGGACGAAGTGGAGACGCTAACGGCCAAGGCGCAGGTTGTGTTGCTCCGGTTCCTTCAAAACCAGGAGTACCAGCCGCTGGGCGGCGGCCCGCTGCGCCGGACCAATGTGCGCATCATCGCGGCCAGCAATGTGGAGTTGCGGCGGCTGGTCCGGCAGGGCGATTTCCGGTCCGACCTGTTCTATCGGCTGAACATTCTCACGCTCTCCCTGCCGCCGTTGCGGCAGCGGCCGGAAGATGTCGAGCCCCTGGCCGTTCATTTCCTCGACCTGCTGCGCTCTCGCTATGGCGGCCCCCGGCGGGTGCTGCATCCGCGGACGCTGGCGTGGATGAGGCGCTACCAGTGGCCCGGCAATGTGCGCGAGTTGGAAAACGTGCTTCACCGGGCGTTTGTGATGTCGCAGGATGAGGTGCTGCTGCTCGGCGAGGAAGCGGCGACGGGGGTGGAGCCGGAACCGGCCGAAGGGGTTGATCACCGGCCCTACGAGGAGAACTTCCAGGCGGCCAAGGCGCGGCTGATTGAAGAGTTCGAGCGGGAATACCTGACGTGGCTGATGACGCGGGCGCGGGGCTGCGTGGCGGCGGCGGCGCGGATGGCGGGCAAGGAGCGGCGGGCGCTCGGCAAGCTCCTCAAAAAGCACGGCCTGGCCGGGCGCTTGTTCCGCGGCGGATGAGGCGGGCGCGGGCGCCGCGGTCAGCCGGCGCCGGGTTACCGTTTCCGCTCCACCGTGTCAGGGATTTCCCGGGGCAAGATGCCGGTCGCCGCAGGCCCGCCAATGATGTCCGGCGCCGTGAACCAACCATACAGGCCCGGACCGGAACGCAAAATCAGCTCCTCTCCGTCAACTCCGCGGAGACCGCGGAAGTCCGGGGGAAACGGATCGGCCGGCAACGGGACCCACCGGCGGTGTTTTCCGTCGAGCTGGAAGAAAACCTGGCGGCTCAGGCGCCCCGTGTAGAACTGGGCATAGACCCGTCCCGAAGCCGACATAACGACCTCGGCGGCCTTAGCCGGACCGCCGGAGTCCTCTGCTGGGGGTGGCTCTAAAGGAAAGCGGGCCGTGACGGCGGCCGAAGAAGGTTCCAGTTCCACCCATTCCCGGGCCGTCGTCGAATCAACGGCGAGCCGGTTCCGCGACACCAGAACTCGGTTGACTCCCCCGTCACTGTACAACGCGGGGTTGTTCTCGGTCGCAAAACTTGTCCGCTGGAGGAAAGATCCGAGCCGGCGCCCGGTGGGGTCCCAAAACGCCAAGGTGTTGTATGCGGCGCCGCGCTGCCATCGAAGGATGGTGGGCGCGCCGAAACCCCAGATCTGTCCGGCGTCGTTTACGGCCAGGCTGTCTGGCGCCAGCCCGGCGCGGACAATCCTGTCAAGGACTCCCGGCGGTCTGACAAAGCAAAGCACGGCGGCCGCTTCGGCGGCGCTGGACCACAGCTCCGCCGAAAGGACCAGCGTGCCGTCCGGCTGAGCCGTCACATCCCACGGAACGATCTGGTAGGCATCGTCCGGCAGGATCCGCGTGTTGCGGACTACCAGTTGCCCGTTACGGTCATACATCCATACCTCGACGGGCGCGCCGGGGGCCCGGGTTCCTGCTCAATTGTTCCCGCCGGGGCGTCAACAGGTAGACGAGCGGACAGGCCATCAGCAGCCGTTAGAGCCGCCGGCCCCCTGGGATCGGCATCGAAGAGGAAGGCTTTCGCATAGCCCACAGCCACCTGACGCTCGCGAACGATCGCAGCCGGGGTCCGTTGTGGTGCGTGGCTGGAGGCCGCAAAGACAGCCGCCGGGAGCGGCGCTGGGGGTATCACCGTGGCGCAGAGGCAGTGCATCCGGGCCGTAGCAATGGACACGGGGGACCCCCGGGCCTTTGTGCCCTCGCAGGATCAGGTATTGCCGCCCGGCCAGGAATCGGCGACGGCGGCGGCCGGTGGTGTAAAATTATTCGAAAGCGGGTTTGAACGGCGATCGCGCGATCGTCGGTTCTCGCCGGCTGATCGGAGTCAGCAGATTATGGAATGTCCCGCGTGCCGAACAGAACTTAAGATGACCGAGCGGCAGGGTGTCGAAATTGATTACTGCCCTCAATGTCGTGGCGTGTGGCTGGACCGCGGCGAGCTGGACAAGATCATCGAGCGAGCCGCCTCCGATTTGGAGCCACCGAGTCACAGGCCGTGGCGTGACGACGACGACCGCGAACGTTATCAGCGTGACCGCACCTACGACCCGAGGTATCGGAAGAAGAAGTCCTTTCTCGGAAACCTGTTTGACTTCGACTGAGTCCGACGGTCCTCACCTTCAAACATCCGAGTGAAGATCCTGGTCCAGGGGCTTGTGATCCCGGTGTGGACCACAGATGTGCCGGAGCTGGGGCGCGTCTCTCTGAACGGTGGTTCCCGGATGCCCACCCCCGTCCTCAATGCGTCAACGCGTAGACAATGTAGTTGACGAACGTCCGAATGCCCTGGGCGGCGTACCTCTCCGGGTACTGGGGAGTGTCGGCATGTTCGACGGAGTCACCCAGATCCATGTTGTGACAGATGGCCACCATGATGCGGCCCTTGTCGTCGCAGATCGCCCGCCAGCGCGGCTCGTAGCCGTCCCGCTCGTAGGTCCGGCCGCTGAAGAGGAACTGGGCTCCGGGGACCTGATAGCGGTCGACCAGGTCGTAGAGGATATGGAAAATCGGGTGATCAGCTTCGAGATCGACGATCGGACGGTCGGGAAACACGCGCCGCATGCTGTGCGCAAAAATCATCCATTCCTCGGTGCCGTGAAAATCGTCCACCATCAGGAATCCCCCACGGAGCAAGTACTCCCGGAGTTTTTCCGCCTGGGCGTCGGTCAGATCCCACGTGCCGACTTCGACCGCGTAAAGCCACGGCCAGTAAAATACGTCGTCGCCGTCGTCCAGGTTGACCGGCTGCTCCACCGAGCGGGCGTCAATCGCCGTCAGGCGGCGGACAGCGGCGGCAATGTGACGGTCGTTTCGCGGATAATCAATCGTCCAGCTTGTCCAACCCTGTGACCAATCGCCTCCCCATCCCCGGCGATATCGGCGTGCGTAAAAGGGCGGATACATTAGCCGCGCGAACGTCCACTCTGCCGGTTCCTGGTAATCGGCCGGCAGCGGGAAATCAAAGTACTCCGCGCCGGGGTACTGGCGAAATGAAAGTTGGAGAGCGCTCAAGCCCGTGATCATGCCGAAGCACCAACCGATCGCCGCCGCCCTCCTGAGCCGCACTTGCCGCCTCCCGCCTTTATTGTCTCACGCCTTCGCCGCGGCTTCACGTCGCCGGCGCCCGCCGGCCCCATGGCACGGACCACAGCAAGCTTTAATCGAGGGCCGGCCTCTTGCCCGGCTGTCACCGCAAGCCGGCGAGCGGCGCCGAACCAGGCCACGAGCGGAATGGTACGATTGGCCCATGAAGCAGCTACTCGCCCTTCTCACCGTCTGTGTTGTCCTCGTTCCACGCTCCGGAACTGCTGAACCGGTCAAAGATGAATTGATCGAAGGCTTCAAGTTGGTTGAGGTCGCCTCGGTCGCCGATGCCATGGAGCAGCTCTACGGGCAGCGGGCGTACATGTCTCACGAGATGCGGCCGCTGTTTCCGACGAAGTTCGCCGGACCGGCGGTGACCGTGCAAATGGAAAAGCAGGAACACACCGAGGGCGCCTCCGCCGCCCAAGGCATGCTGGATGCGATTGACGCCGCCCCGCCGGGTTCGGTTTACGTAATCGTTGTGCCGGACGGCGTCGATATTGCCGGCATCGGCGGACTGATGGCTACGGCGATGAGGGCGCGGGGCATGGCGGGCGCGGTGGTGGACGGCGCTGTCCGCGATATCCCGCAGATTCGTCGCATCCAGTTCCCGGTTTACAGCCGCGGCATCTCGCCGGGCACTTCGATCAACCATTACCGCTTTAAGGCGGCAAACGTCCCGGTGACCTGCGCCGGCGTCAGGGTCAATCCCGGCGACATCATCGTCGCTGACGAAGACGGAGTGGCCGTTGTGCCGCAAGCCAAGGCCGCCGAAGTGCTCAAGAAAGCACAGGAACTGGACGACACGGAGCACCGCATGTACCCGTTCATCCAAAAGTACAAAAACATCCGCGAGGCTGTTGAGAAATTCGGCCGGATCTAGCGTGTCCGCAGGCGCGCGCTGCCGGCGATAGCCCCTTCCGCACAGAACCTCTGCCGCCTTGGTGCGCCCGCGGGTCGGCGCTGACCCGCCGGGCGCCGCAGCGGGTCGCCCAAGACCCGGCCGGGAACCGCTCCCGAGGGGAATCCTCCTAAATTTCAACTGGTTACACGCGCGGTGCGATTGGAACTCGCCGTGCTCCACCGACTCACGCAGAGTGGACCGAGCCGACGACCAGAGCGTTTCCGGCGTGGCCGAGGAAATCCGTGCCTATCTCTCTTCTCATCCCAACGCCGCTGACACCTTGGAAGGGATTGTGCGGTGGTGGCTGGCGCGAAAGCGGTTCGAGGAAGCCTGGCAGACCGTGCAGGCCGCCCTCGAGCAACTGGTTCGCGAAGGGGTGCTGGAAATGCGAGTCACGCCGGGAGGGGCCGAAGTCTACGCGGCCGGACGCAAGCGGCAGAACCGGAATTCTCACTGAGACACGAGCATGGCGGATTACCGGGCAGTAACGGCGGTTTGCGACGCGGTCATTTACTTGCTGCGCAGCAGCTACCGGCCTGAGGCTTTCAACAACGAGCTCGAATTCCGCACGTTCACCTCGCGGGATTTCAGCGCCAACTCGATCAACAACGGCGTCTCGCTGTTCCTCTACCGGATCTATCCCAACGGCACGCACCGCACGCCGCCGGGGCGGCTGGGGCCGGACGGCAAACGGATGCAGACGCAGTTGCCGGTCGAGCTGCATTTTCTGCTGACGGTGTGGGGCAAAGAAGCGTCGCTGCAACACACCGTGGCGGGCTGGATGATGCGGGCGCTCGAGGACACTCCGGTGCTGACGGCGGGCCTTCTCAACACCGTGGCGCCGGGCTCGTTCCGCCCGGACGAAACGGTGGAGATCAGTCTCGCCGAGCTCCGCACGGAAGATCTGCTGCGCATCTGGGAGGTGCTGGGGCTCAACGTCTACCAGCTCTCGGTGCCCTACCAGGCGCGCATTGTCAAGATCGAGTCCACCCTGGCGGAACTCAAAGGCGGCGGCAGGGAGGTCCAGGACCGGATCCAGCGGGCCGGGCTGCACCGGCCGCCGGAGATGAGGACATGAGCGGCATGCCGGTCATTGTGCTCGAACAGGTGCGGACATTTACGCCGTTGGGAATCCGGTTCTGGGACCCGGTGCTGGACGAACAGGTGCGTGACGGCTTGCGGGTGACCGCCCGCCCGGCCGCCGAGATCGGGAGCCGACCGGTGGTGGCGGCGTTCCGCACGCGGTCGGACATCTACGCCTTCGGTGGGCTGCCGGGACTGCGAGCCGTCGAGCACGGCGAGAACGCCGGAGGCAGCCCGGCTGAGGAGCGCGCATTCATCGTCGAAGTGCAGGATGCGCAAGCGCGCTTTCTATCGGCGGCCTTCGAAGTGCGCCTGCCGCTGCCCTACCACGGAATGTTCTTGAGCGGGGCCGGAGGCAGCCCGGCGGAACGGCTAAACGGGTTTCACTTATTCTCCGCGCCGGCTCGACAGCGGCCGAGCTGGCTGGGGGCGGTTCGCGGGGAACTGGTGGACGCGGCCACGCGAGAGCCGGCGGCGCACGCCGTCGTGCGGGTGCGGACGCCGGACGGCGCGGCGCATTACGGGTTGGCGGATGGCGCCGGCCGGCTGGCGGTCCTGCTGCCCTACCCGGTGATCGAAGACCAACTGGGCGGCTCGCCCGGCGTCGGCGGCACACCGCTGGCCGAGCGTCGCTGGCTGTTGCAGGTCGAAGTGCTCTACCGTCCCGCGCTGTTGCAGGCGCTCCCGGGCACGGAGCTGCCGGATTACTACAGCATTCTGCAACAGGGGCCGGGCCGGATCTGGACCGAGCGGCCCGAGGACGGTGGATCGGCCGAGCCGCACTGGACGGGCGAGTTGCAGTACGGGAGAGAGTTAACGCTACGCACGGCCGGGCTGTCACAGATGCTCGTCAGCCCGGCGGATACATCACCCTGAGGGATCCAAATGGAGGTTAAGCATGCCTGAATACCTGGCGCCGGGCGTCTTTGTTGAAGAGGTCAGCTTCCGGCAAAAGTCAATCGAGGGCGTGAGCACCAGCACGACGGGGTTCGTCGGGCCGACCCGTTTCGGGCCGATCCTCGGCGAACCGGCGCTGCTGACCAGCTTCGCGGACTTCGAACGCATTTATGGCGGCATCGACCAGCTCCGCTTCGACGGGATGTCGCCCACCCACAACTTCGTCGCGCATGCCGTGCGCGCCTACTTCGCCGAGGGAGGCAAGCGGCTCTATGTCGCCCGTACTTTCAACCCGGCCCAGGCTTCCGACGGCATCGCCCGCTGGCAGCCGGAGGAGTCCCCCGAGCCGGAGTTCGGGCTGCGGGCGCGCTATCCCGGCCGCGCGGGTAACTTCCGCGTGCGCTTCCGGTTCCGTTTGGGGGAGAACATTCTCCACACGGATCCGGAGACGAACCGGCCGGTGCTGCGCGGAGCGCTGAACTACGACGTGGTGCTGGCGGCGCCCGCCGGTTCGCCGGCCCAGGCCGAAGTCTACTGGGCTGAACGCTTCTTCGACGAGACGGTACGCCGAGAGACGTTCCGCCTGCGCCGCGACGACCCCGGCGAAGAACCCGGCAGTCCGGGACCGGTTTCGCTGGACGAGGTCTCCGAGGTCCGCGTGCTGACGGCCACCGTCACCGTCGGAGCGATGGGACGCTTCGGAGAGGAACAGTCCTGGGAGAACCTGTCGTTCCACCCGGACCACCGCTCTGCGCTCACGTCGGTGTTCGCTGCAACGCCGGAGCGGAGATCCACCGAGCTGTACGTGCCGCTGGTGTTCACGACCGACCTGGCCAACGGCGCCGCCATCGCCGAAGCGCTGCTGGCGCGCGGCAACGTCGCCGACGGCACGCCCATTGTGAGCGTGCTGCGCTCCGAGACCAGCCCTTCGGATGAAGAGCGGAGTTTCGAGGTCGTGCTCAGCGGGGGCAACGACGGCGAGCTTCCCGGGACGACTGAGTACGAGGGAGAAGAAGGCTCGGGCAGCGACGCCCGCAAAAGCGGGCTGAGGGCGTTTGAAGATCTGGAGGACATCTCGATTGTCGCCGCGCCGGGCTCGACGTTCCGCTACAACGCGCCGTCGGAGACCCAGGCCCGGGCCGTCACCCGGCTGCTGATCAGCCACTGCGAGCGAATGCGGTACCGGGTGGCCGTGCTCGACTCGATTGACGGCCAGCTTCCGGCTGACGTGCGGGCGCTGCGGGCCGAAATCGATTCGACGCGGGCGGCGCTCTACTACCCATGGGTGCGCGTCACCGACCCGCTCGCCGAGGGCGAGGTCCGGGAGATCCACCTGCCGCCGAGCGGATTCGTGACGGGCATCTACGCGCGCAACGACATCGACCGCGGAGTCCACAAAGCGCCTGCCAACGAAGTCGTCCGCCTGGCGGTGAACCTGGAGTTCCTCATTAACAAGGCTCAGCAGGAGGCCCTGAATCCGGCGGGAATCAACTGCCTGCGGTTCTTCGAGGGCCGCGGCTTCCGGGTCTGGGGCGCGCGAACGGCCAGCTCCGACCCCGAGTGGAAGTACGTCAATGTGCGGCGCTACTTCGCCTTCCTCGAGCGGTCGATCGAGAAGGGCACGCAGTGGGCCGTCTTCGAGCCGAACGGGCCGGCGCTGTGGTCCAACGTTCGCCGCACGGTTGGGGACTTCCTTTACAACGAGTTCGTGCTGAACCACCTGGCGGGCCGCAAGCCCGAAGAGGCTTATTTCGTCCGTTGCGACGAAACGACCATGACCCAGAACGACCTGGACAACGGGCGGCTGGTGTGCCTCATCGGGGTGGCGCCGCTGCGGCCGGCCGAGTTCGTGATCTTCCGAATCGGGCAGAAGACGGCGGATGCCCGTTCGTAGTGCAAGCTAGCTTGCTCACTTATTGCAAGGTAACGATGCCGCGGGCCAACAAGCCTAAGGAGACTAAGCGATGGCAACTGAACGAGATCGTCCCTATTCCCAGTTCAATTTCCAGGTGACGTGGGACGGCCTGGATCAAAACAGTGTCCGGGCAGGATTTCAGGAAGTCACCGGATTGGGCATGGAAATCAATGTGGCCGAATACCGGGCCGGCAATGCGCGGGACAACGCGCCGATGAAGATCACCGGCAGCTATAAAGTGCCCGACGTGACCCTGAAGCGCGGCCTCATCGGCCACCTGGATCTGTACGAGTGGCTGAATGCCGTGCGCAACGGCGCGCAAGACCAGCTCAAGAACGTCACCATCATGCTCATGAGCGAGGACCGGGAAACCGTGGCCATGGAATGGCGGCTCACCAATGCCCGGCCGACCAAGTACACGGGGCCCAGCCTCAACGGAAAGGGCACCGATGTGGCCGTCGAGGAGCTCGTGCTGGCGGCCGAACGGATCGAATTGGCGTAACCGATATGGCGGTCGTCCCGGCCCGGCTCCCCGGAGTCTATTTCGAAGCGCAGCCGCCGCGGCGCGCGGGCGAACTGCCGCGGATGGACGTGGCGGCTTTTGTCGGCTTCGCCCGCTCCGGTCCCCTGCACTTACCCGTAGCGGTGGAAGATCCGGGGCGTTATCGCGAACTGTTCGGGGAGGATCTGCGGCTGGCCTGGGACGGGGAGCGCGGCCGGCGCGCCTGCGCGTATCTCGGCCCGGCCGTGGAGGCGTTCCTCCGCAACGGTGGCCGGCGCTGCTGGGTGGTGCGCGTAGCCGATGAAACCACCGCGTATACGCACCGCTTCGCCCTGCCGGGCCTCATCGACGCGGCTGCCGGTACGCCGGCCGTGGCGGCAGCGCGCTCGCCGGGCGCTTGGGCGGGCGAGCTCAGGATCGGAACGGTATTGGCGCGGGAGCGCTTCCCTGTCCAGCCGCAGCCATTGGGTCTCGATGGGGAAGGGTTGGCGCTGGCGCTCGGCGTCGCCGCGCAACGGCTCCGCCGCGGAGATCTGATCGAGGTCGCCTTTGCGGGTCGCCCGATCGTCTTGTTCTTATTCGTAAGCGAAGTCCAGCCGGCCGAAGGCGGTGTCCGCGTCCGAGGGTTCGAGCAGTTTTGGCGTCGCATCGTGCCGTCCGGTTCGCCGCCGGAGCCCGGCAGCGGAACAGTCACCGTTCCGCTGACCCCGGCCGAGGTCGATCTTCTCAAGACCGGCGCCGGCGGTAGCCCCGGGCTCGTTCCGTCTTCGGCCTACCGCTTGACGTTCGATCTGCTGTCCTGGCACGGCGGCAGGGTCGAGCACCGCCTGTTTTCGCTGGCGTTTCATCCTGACCACCCCCGCTATTGGGCAACTCTCCCGGACGATGCGGTGCTGTTCCGGTTGAAGGAAGGCCGGGAGGAGGAAGTGGTCGGCCCAGAGCGGGCCGCATTCCTCGCCGAGGCCGCCCGGCCCCGCTTCCCCTTGGCGGGACCGCAGGGCGTCGAGGGGGCAAGCGAGGAGCCGGCGGCACGATATCTTCCCGCCGGCATGGCGATCCGGCCGGACCCGGAACTGGCTGCGGAGCCGGAGGCGCCCCCCGGGCTAACCGATCTGGAGCTCGACGGGCTGGCGCGGTTCGAAGCCGCGCATTTCCTGGATCCGGACTTGATGCGCGTTCCCTTCGGCGCGTTGTTAGGCGAGGCGCGGCACAAACACTACGAGCGCGTGCTCGGCGGTGGCGAGCCGCTCCGGGGCCTGCACGCCCTGCTCCCGGTCGAGGAAGTGTCGATGGCGGCCGTGCCTGATGCGGTCCATCGCGGCTGGAGCCGCGAGGTCCCCGAACTCGAGGAGCCTCTAAGGGCCCCGGTCTTAGACCCCGTCCGGCCGGCGGATGAAAACGGCCGGGCGGTCATCACCTGGAGCGCGTCGACGGGCGCCAGACTCTACGTCGTCGAAACAGACCGCTCGGGCGACTTCACCAACCCGGTGATCCTTTACCGCGGAGACCGCCGGCAAACCGAGTTCTTCTTCTCCGCTCCGTGTCCGGAGACGAGTTACTTCCGGGTGCGCGCGGAGCGTTTCGGCGCGGTGAGCGCATGGTCCAACAATCGGGCCGCGACTCTGCCCCGGCCGGAGTTCCTCGAGTGCGGAACGACGCTTCCGGCGGAACTCGAGCTCCATCTGGAACTGGCCGTAACCGGCTCTCCCGAGCCCGGCCCACTCCTTCGATGGAGATTCGACCATCCGCAAGCCGTGCGCCCCGGCGACGGTTTCGAGCTCGAGGAGGCGTTCGAGTTCGACTTCCAGGCGCCGGAGCGGATCGATGTCGGATCCGAAACCCGGTACGCGTTGCCCGAAGAGCGGAAGGCGGCGCGCTATTACAGGGTTCGCGCCAGGCGCGGCGGAGTGACCGGGCCGTGGTCGAACACTGTGCGGCTGGGCCCCGCGGGCTCCGCCGATTGGAGTCTGCTGCCGGTTGAGGAGTACGAGGAGGAGCGCCTCAACAGCGCCGGAGAGGCGGAAAGCCCGTCGGGAACGCTGCTGGCGGTGCATCGGGCGCTGGCGCGCTTCTGCGCGGCGCGAGCCGACCTGCTGGCGCTGCTCTCCCTGCCCGGTCACTTCCGGACCGCTGAGGTGCTGGAACACGTCGCACGGTTGGTGCCGCCGCCGGAGCCTTCGCAAGCCGCGGCTTCCCTGCGCGGCGCTCCGGCCCCACCGCTGACCTTCGGCGAACGGAAGGTGCTCGATTACTGCGCTGTATATCATCCCTGGCCGGTGACGGCGCGCGCCGCCAACGAGCGGGAGGCCCAGCGGACGACTATTGTGGCGTGGGCGCCGCCGGACGGGGCGATTGCCGGCAGTATCGCGGCGCAAACCCTCGCGCAGGGCGCTTGGGTTGCGCCCGCCAACCGACCGTTGCAAGGAGCTATTGCCCTCGAGCCCAAACTCGGCGCCGGCGACTGGGCCCGGCTCCACGCCGTGCAGGTGAATCTCATCCGCGAAGACTCGCGGGGCTTCCTTGTCCTCAATGCCGAGACGCTGAGCGCCGACAAGGACCTCCGGCCGGTCAACGTCCGGCGGCTGTTGATCTTGCTGCAGCGGCTGGCGCTGCGCGAGGGCGGCACTTACGTTTTCGAACCCAACAGCCAGGAGTTCCGCAGTCTGGTCCGGCAGCGGTTTCAACGGATGTTGAACAGCCTTTACCTCCGCGGGGCGTTGGCCGGGCGCCGCACGGAGGAAGCCTACCGCGTCGTGGTGGATGAAACCGTCAATCCTCCGCAAAGCACCGAACAGGGGCGCTTCATTGTCGAACTGCGCGTCGCCCCCTCCCGGCCCCTCGCTTACTTGAACGTGCGCTTGGTGCAGAGCGCGCCCGAGCAGCTCTCCGTGGAGGAGTTTTAGATGGCGGCAGGCGAGCGCCCTTTTACCACATTTAACTTTCGCGTCACCTTGCAACTGGACGGCGAATCGCGCCCCATCTGCGAGGGCGAGTTTTCCGAGGTCGACGGCCTGGAGATGAGCCTCGCGCCCAAGACGATCCGGGAAGGCGGCAACAACGCACGGCAGATCCATCTCGTGGGGCCGGTCAGTTACGGCCAGTTGACCCTCAAGCGAGGCATGACGAGCAACTTTGACTTGTGGCGCTGGTTCGGCGAGGTCCAGCAAAACCGGGCGCTGCGCGCCTCCGGCGAGATCATCATGCTCGCGGCCGACCGCAGCACCGAGACCGTGCGCTTTCAGTTGACCGGATGCCTGCCCGTGAAATTGCGGGCGCCATCGCTCAGCGCCAGGGACGGCCTGCTGGCGATTGAGGAGATGCAGATCGCCTACGAAGCGCTGGAGGTGACGCGCAGTTAGCGGGGGATACGATGCCGGAGCCGCGCACATTATTGAAAGCCCAGTTGCAGGAGATCACCTGGGACGAGAACCAGCAGGTGCAGGATGCCGGGGACCCGATTCCAGTGCAGTTCAACCCCGAAACGCTGAAGGTTAGCTTCTCGAACCAGAGCGCCGGAGGCGACCAGCGCGGCGGCTCAGCCATCCAGTTCGTCGGCCGCGGCACGACCAAGCTCACCTTCGATCTGTGGTTTGACGTGACCGCGCCCGCGCCCGACCGGCCGTCGGATCCGGACAACGAGAGCGAAACGGCCGACGATGTGCGCAAGCTCACCAAGCGGATCGTGGATTTCATCACTCCCCGGGAGTCGGACCAGCGCGACAAGTTCGTCCCCCCGGGCGTGCGCTTCCTATGGGGGACGTTCCTGTTCGAGGGAGTGATGGACTCGGTCAACGAGACGCTGGAGTATTTCTCCGAGGAGGGCAAGCCGCTGCGTGCCAGCGTCTCGGTCTCGCTGTCGAAGCAGGAGATCCAATTTCAGTTCGGAAACCAGCAGGCGCCGGGATTGGGCAGCGCTGCGATGCCGGGAACCACCGCCCAGCAGCGGGCGCGGGAGGGCGACAGCGTCCAATCGATCGCCGCCCGCGAAGGCCGCCAGGACGACTGGCAGGAGATCGCCAACCGGAACAACATCGACAACCCCAGGAATATCCCGGCGGGTGCGCCGGTCAACACGCGAAGGTAGGAGGCATCCATTGTGTCCGTGATCATCAACGAATTGGAAATCATCCCGGAGGCCCCGCCAGCCCCGCCGGCTGAAGCCCGGGAGACCGCCCCACCCGCACCGGGGCCGGCCCAGCGGCTGACGCCGCTGGAAGTGCAATTGATCACGCGCCATTTGGAGGAACGAGCCGCGCGACTGCGGGCGCATTAACGAACGAGCATGGCCGATCGGGCAACAGCACTATTCTATGCGGCGCGGCCGGCGTTGGCCGTCGGCGGCGTCCAGGACCCGGCGCTGGTTGAGGGGCTGCTGGCGCTGATGGTCGAGGAGACCACGGGCGGTCTGTACCGCTGCGAAGCCACGTTCGGCAACTGGGGTGCGTCCGGCGGAGAGGTCGGCTACTTGTACTTTGACCGGCGGCTGCTGGATTTCGGCAAGTCATTCACGGTGGAAATCGGCGCCGGCGAGGCCGCGGCTCAGATCTTCGACGGCAAGATCACGGCGCTCGAGGGCCGCTTCCCGCAGGACCGGCCGCCGGAGATTGTGGTGCTGGCCGAAGACCGCTTCCAGGACCTGCGGATGATCCGGCGGAGCCGGAGCTTTGAGGACACATCCGATCGCGAAGTGATGGAGCGCATCGCCTCCGAGCACGGGCTCAGCGCCGATATCGACGTGGACGGGCCGGCGTACCGCGTGCTGGCCCAAGTGAATCAGAGCGATCTGGCATTTCTGCGCGAGCGGGCGCGGGCCGCGGACGCCGAGGTGTGGATCGAGGGCGCCACGCTGCACGCGCAAGCGCGCTCCAGGCGGCGGATGGCCGAGGTGACGCTCACGTACGGGCGTTCGCTGTTCGAGTTCTCGGTGACGGCCGATCTCGCCGAGCAGCGCACCAGTCTGACGGTGAGCGGCTGGGACGTGGCCGCCAAGCAAAGCATCGAGGAGGAGGCCGCCGAGGCGGCGATTCAAGGCGAGCTAAACGGAGGGCGCAGCGGACGCGCGTTGCTGGAGGAGAGCCTCGGCCGCCGGCCGGAACGGGTCGTGCACCTGATGCCGCTAACGAACCAGGAAGCCCGCGCCCTGGCGGAGGCGCATTTCCGGCGCACCGCCCGCCGGTTTGTGCGCGGCCGCGCGGTAGCCGAAGGGGACGGGCGCCTGCGGGCCGGAACGCACGTCACGCTGCGCGGCCTGGGGCCGATGTTCGACGGCGCCTATTACGTCACCGAGGTCAAACACGCGTTCGACCCGGTGCACGGTTACCGGACGCACTTCAGCGTCGAGCGCCCGTGGATCGGTGGGGACTGATATGGGCCTGACGATAATCGACGACACAATCGACGCCCGGCTGCCTCTGGGCTACGGCGGGCGGTTCTACGGCGTCTATACGGCGGTCGTGACCGGCATCGTCGATCCCGACGGCCAGGGCCGCGTGCGCATCCGCTTGCCGTGGTCGCCGGACAGTGAGGGCGGCGATTACGAAGCCTGGGCGCGGCTGGCCACGCTGATGGCCGGCGCGGGGCGTGGAAGCTGGTTCATTCCCGACGTCGACGATGAGGTCCTGGTCTGCTTTGAAGGCGGGGACCCCAGGCGCCCGTATGTTCTCGGCGGCCTCTGGAATGGCCGGGACAACCCACCGGAGTCGATGGACGGCGGCGGAGAGAACAACATCAAGACCATCAAGTCGCGCAACGGCGTCACCGTGCGGCTGGACGACTCCGACGGCCGCGAAGCGCTGACCTTGGAGACGCCGGGGGGCCAGCGCGTCGTCTTGCAGGACGGGCCCGGCACGATCGAGATCCGCGACAGCAACGGCAACACGGTCAAGCTCGAGCCGGCGCAGGTGACCGTGACCACGCCGGCCAAGCTCGTCGTGCAAGCCAGCACCGTGGAAGTCACCGCCGGCATGGTGACGGTGAACGCCGGCATGTCGCGGTTTAGCGGCGTGGTGCAGGCGGATACGGTCATCACCAACGCCGTCGTGAGCGCCTCCTACACTCCGGGGGCCGGCAACATCTGGTAGCGGAACATGAAGCACGAGGTTCGGTGGCACACAGCTTCTCCGGTTTGGGACCTGGCGCTCCAGGATGCCGGACCCGCGCCCGCGCGGTTTGAAGAGCCTCTGCTGCTGCGCTTCCAGGGCGACGGCTTCCTGGACAGCGTGCAAGCGGTTCTCGAGGCGGACCCGGCCCGGTTGGCCGAGTACGCCCTGCGCCACGAGACCTGGGAGACACACGCTTGGGACCAGGCCGGATGGCTCAGCCTTGCAGGGCGCGCCCGGCAGCCCATCCCCAAGCTCTATCACCCGGCCCACAACCGCTTCTACCTGGTTGCGGCCAGCCTGGTCTGCCGCACGCGGGGCTTGCCGGACCGCACGGTGGACGCCTCGGCCGGCGAACGCGTGTCGTTCGTCGTGCGCCGCCTGTTTCCGAAAAGCGGCGTGGCGCAGGTGAACCCGAACGCCCCCTCCACCTACGAGGAGTACGTGTGGATCGGTGACCGCCAGCACGGCAAGTGGCTTCGAGCGAACCCCGCCGAGCAGGTGGCCGCCGGAGAGGAACGCCTGCCGCTCTCGCCGCTTGGTTTCGAGCAGGAAAAGCATCCGCGGCGCATTCACGTGGGGCTGGTACCGGTCAGCTCGCGTGAGCTCTACGAGGGCGGAGACGAACAGGTTCCTTCGGCTGAGCTCGCCGGAGATCCGCTGGCCGATCCCAGAATGGCGGCGTTTCACGGCGGCGTACTGGCCGGGCTGGAACAGCTAAAGGACCTGCCGGGCGCGACCGGAATTCCGGCTGCCGAGGCGGACGCCGCCGCGCGGGAAGCCCTGCTGTTCGTACTCCTCGATTTCGCGGAGTTTCTCAGCCGCGAAACGCCGGCGGTGTGGGCGGCGCTGGCCGCGCCGGGACCGGCGCCGCCGGCCCCGGCGAATCAGCTTTACAGCTTCCTGACGACCTTCGCCAAGATCGAGGGAGTCTCCTGGGCCGAAATGCTGGCCAATGCGGAGCAGCACCGCGCCGCCATCCTCGCAGGGAACTACACCACGGACCTTATTGTCGTCCAAAAGAGCTTCACCCGTTCGCAGATCGAAGCCGGGGCCTCCGGGTTGCTCACACCGGATCCAGCCGGGGAACCGTTCCTCGTCGGCTATGTCGAATCCGCGCTCGGGGATCCCCGTGCGGCGCAGTTCGCCGACCTCCTGGCGGAGTGGTTCGTGCCGCTCGCGGCCACGCCGGCTACGGTTTGCGATAGCGCGGCCAGGGAGCGGCTGCTGGAGGCGCTCCTCGCGCTGGCCGGCTTCTTCGAACGGGAATTGCCGGATGTTTGGGCCGCGATCGCTGCCGGCTCGGCCGGCTCACTGAGCGCCGAGGGCCGGCAGCTTTTCGACCTGCTGGAAGCGAACCTGCTGGCCGGCGCCACCTGGCGCGAAATACTCGCTAACGCGAAGAAGTACGAAGCCGACATCGCCGCCGAAAATTACCACCGCGGCATCATCGTCATCGAAAACGGGGTTTCGCGCGAACAGGCGAAGGCCTTCGCGGCGGCACTCCAGGCCAGTGGGATTTCCGCGAGGGTGAACGCGGCTCTGAGCGCGCCGGCCGTTCCTTCCGAACCGGCGCCGGAGGGCGGCGAGACGCCCGATGCCTATTACGTCATTCGCTGCGTCTACGAACGCCCGCAGTGCAAGCGCGCCGTGCCCCCGGTGGTGAGCAAGCCTTCACCTCCGTTCCGGCTGGCCGCCTACTTCGACCCGGACGCCCCTGTGCGCGACTTGCGCATTCGCATGCCCGTGGACGCCAGCTATGCCGGCCTGAAGAAGTTTCCGAAAAACGTGTCGGTGTTGATCTCGAATGAGCTGCGCAAGCAGATGAGCCGCGCCCAAGATGCCGGGCTTTCGGGCTTGATGGACGGCAGCGTCAAGGAGGGCTCGCTGCCCGGCCTCGGCGTGATCTGCTCGTTCTCGATTCCGATCATCACCATCTGCGCACTCATTCTGCTGATGATCATCGTGCAGTTGCTGAACATCGTGTTCTGGTGGCTGCCGCTGTTCAAGATTTGTCTGCCGCTGAGATTGAAGGCGAAATAGATGCTCGAAGACGAAGGGACTCTCTACGGACGCGGCTTCCACTTTCCACCGGGGATCGGCCCCGGCGGCCAAGTGGCCTACTCGGTGGCAGCGGAGAACATCCGCCAGTCGATCCGCGTGATTCTGTTGACCGAGCCGCGCGAGCGGCTCATGCTGCCCGAATTCGGCGCGGGGCTGAAACGGTTCCTGTTCCAGCCGAACAGCGCGTCCACCCACCGTCTGATCGCCGAAACCATCACCCGGGCGCTGGGCCGCTGGGAGCGGCGGATCAAGGTGCAGTCGGTCGATGTGGCGCCCGACCCGGATGACGAGAAGGCGGCGCTGGCAGTGATCCGCTACCAGGTCATCGCCACCAGGGCGCAAGAGAGCTTCCAGATGCGGGTTCAGCTCGCTCCGTAGCGACAGGGAGACGAATATGGCCATACCGGAGCCGACCTTCGACACCCGCAAGTACCGGGAGATCCTGGCCGAGGCCTTGGCGCGGATTCCCGTCCACAATCCGGAGTGGAACAACTTCAACGACAGCGATCCGGGCGTCACTCTGCTGCAACTGTTCGCCTTCATGACGGAGAGCCTGATCTACCGGGCCAACCGCATTCCGGAGCGCAACCGCCGTAAGTTCCTGCGCCTGCTGGGCGTGCCGATGCGCGCCGCCGAAGCCGCCAAAGGCATGGTCGCTTTCCAGAACCCGAAAGGGCGGCTCGAGGCGGTCACGCTCGCCGCCGGTCAGGAGGTGCTGGCGGGCAAGGTTCCTTTTCGGACGCTCAACGGCCTCTCAATACTGCCGGTCGAAGCGCGGGTCTACTACAAAAGCCGCCTGGTCGGGGAGCGGCGGGCGGAGGCGGAGACCTTGTACAAGCGCCTGTACGCGAGCTTCGAACAGCCGGCGCGGCAGCTCGATTTCTATGAGACGAAGGTCTTCGAGCCGCCGGCGGCCGGGGCCACGCTGCCGGCCATCGATCTGGCCGCCGACACCGTGGACGGCCTGTGGCTGGCGCTGCTGGCGCGAGCGGGTGACGATCCCGCGGCCGCGCGCAAGGCCCTCGCCGGCACGGTACTCACGCTCGGAATTCTGCCGGCGCTGGATGAGGAAGGCTGCGTGCTTTACCCGGTCGGGCAGGACGCGGCCCAACGCCGCGCCGGGCTGATCTTCGAAGTTCCCAACACGCAAGCAGCCGCGGCGGCCTACGAGCGGCTCACTCCCCGGACCGACGGCGACCCCCTGCGCGAGCCCAGCGTGGTCGAGCTCGCGCTCGGAGCAGAGAATCGGCTCTCTTATTGGCAGGACCTTGATCCGTTGGAAGCCGGCGTCGGAGCGTACCCCCCGAGCCTGGAAGACGACGCCGATGCCGCGCGGCTGATCACGTGGATTCGGATCCGGCTGCCGAAAGACTCGCTCACGCAAGGCTCGGTCTCGGTCAAGCTGAGCTGGATCGGCATCAACGCCGCCAAGGTGATTCAACGCGCGCGGGTCGCCGGGGAAATTCTGCCGTCCGGCACCGGCGAGCCCGATCAGACCGCGGCGCTGGCCAACACGCCGGTGATTCCCGACAGTGTGCGCCTGACGGTGAACGGCGAGGTGTGGGAACAAATTGATGACCTGATCGCCGCCGATCCGGAGGTCCCGCCGCGGGGCCCGCGGCTGTCGTCGGAACTTGTTACCGCCGACAAGACCAAGGTGTACATGCTGGACCGCGAATCCGGAGAAATCCGCTTCGGAGACGGCGCCCACGGCATGCGGCCGCCCCGCGGGTCGGTCATCCAGGCCTCCTATGATTACGGCGGAGGTGTTCAAGGACTTGTCGGCATCGGCTCGATCAACAAGGGCGCGGCGCTGCCGTCCGGCATCACGGTCAGCAATCCTGTGCCCACCTGGGGCGGGGCCGAGGGTGAGACGGTGGAGCAGGCTGAGAAGCGGGTGCCGTCGTTCCTCCGCCACCGCGACCGCCTGGTATCGGAAGAGGACTTCGCGGAAATCACCTGGAACACGCCCGGCGTCGAGCTCGGCCGAGTCGAGATCCTGTCGCTGTTCCATCCGGACTTGCCGCGGCAGGACTCCCCGGGCGTGGTCACGGTGCTGGTGATCCCCAAGACCGACCCGCAACATCCCCAGGCTCCGGAGCCGGACCGGCTCTTCCTTCAGACGGTGTGCGAGTACCTCTGGCCCCGGCGGCTGCTGACGACCGAACTGCACGTGCGCGGGCCGGAATACCGCAACGTGTGGGTCTCCGCCGCCGTCGAGGTGACGCCCGGTCGCGATCAGGGTCCCGTGCTTGCAGCCGTGCGGGCCGAGATCGAGAAGTTTCTTTCCCCTCTCACGGGCGGCTTCGAGGCAACCGGGTGGCCGCGGGAGAAGCCCGTCGATGCAGGCCAACTGGCGGCGGTGGCGGCGCGGGTCAGCGGCGTGGCCAAAGTCACGGGACTACTGCTCGGCGACGACTCGGGCGAGCGCACTGCGCCGCTGGAGCTGAGCGGACTCCAGATGCCGCGGCTGATGGGGATCTCGGTGACCGGCGAGGGAGACCCAATTTCGATCGAAGACCTTCGGGGAGAGACCGTTTCCGAAACCGCGGCCGATACCGCCGCTACGGTTCCGGTGCCGATAATCCCGGAGAGTTGCTAGGCAGGCGAGATGGACGTCAACGGCACGCGCTTCCACTTGATTCAAGGCGAGCAGGACTGGCAGTCGCTGCTCGACGCAGCGGGCCTGCGCGATCTGGAGTGGGACGCGCCGCGCCGTACCGTCAGCCTGACGGCGGAGCTGCTGCTGTTTCCCAAGCGGGCGAGCGAGACCCTGCTCGCTCCGGTCGACCGCCGGGGAGCGGGCTGCGACCGGTTCGGAAACGTGTATTGGATCAATGGCGAGCAAACTGGAATCCTGACACAACGCTGCGGGGAGCGAGGCGCCGACAGGTTCTGGAGCACGGACGACTTTGCCCCGAGGTGCGAAACCCCGCTGGAAGGTGCGGGCGACTTTCGGCCGGCCGCTCTGGCCGGGCCGGCGCTGCCCGCTTCTCTCCGCTTGCACGGGCTGGCGGTGACCGAAGATCACTACCTCGTCGTCGGTACCGTGGCGCCCGCCGGCCTGCTGCTGTTCGACCTCCACGGCGGAGGCGCACCCGCTTGGGAGCCGTGGCCGGAAAAAATCCCGTTTGTTCCCTTCGACATCGCCCCGGCTTTCGGCGGTGGTGTCTGGATCCTCGACCGCGGCTCGGAGGAGCGCGGAGCGCGGTACTGGAGGCTCGACCGCCTTCTGCGCGTCGTTCCCGCCGGCGGCGAGCAGATCGAAATCGCTCCGGCCGCCGAGTCGGAATTTCGTCCGGCGAATGGAACCGCATGCCCGCCCTTGGCCAGATGGTTCCCTGCGGGGATTTCGCTTCAGGCATCGTCACCGGCAGAGGTGTCCAACCCGATTGCCATCGCCGGCCTGCCCGACGGCTCCGTTCTCATTCTCGACACCCCGCCTGACAGCGACCACTCGATCGTGCGCCGTTTCGCGGCAGGACTACCCGCGGGCGCCGTGGAGCTGGGGCCGGCTTTGCTTGCTGAGCGTCTGAGCGCCCCCCGCATCCGGGCTCACGATCTGGCGTTTGTGCGCGGCGAAGAGCCGAGGCGGCAAGCCGTCCAGGGCGAACTCTACGTGGTTTCGGAAGAGGGCAATCAGGCGTTCCGTTTCCGGCTGGCAGCGGACGAGGATTCCTTCGAGCTGCGCCTCGTACCGGACTACCTGCCCATGCGGCGATACACGGGCAAGGGACTAGAGACCTGCTGCGATGGGGTCTACTACGACCTCGGCGAGCGGTGGCTGCCATTGATGGCGCAGCCGCGTCGGCGATTCCGCCGGTCGGCAACCCTCGACGGGGTCGTTCTCGACGGCAAGAAGCCGGACTGCGTATGGCACCGGCTGATGCTCGATGCATGTATTCCAGAGGACGCCTCCGTTGCGGTCGACTCTCGGGCGGCCAACGACCCGGCCCAGCTCGAGCAGGCTGTGTGGGAGAGAGAGCCGAATCTCCATCTGAGGGCGGAAGGATCTGAGATCCCCTTTCACCAGCCGTTCAGCGAGGAGGAACGGCGGTTTCCGGGTGTCGGCACTTGGGAGCTGCTGTTTCAAAACGCCAAAGGACGCTACCTCGAGCTCCGCCTGAAGGTTTGCAGCAGCGGCCGGACCACTCCGAGGCTCCGGGCCATGCGGGTCTACTATCCTCGGTTTTCTTACTTGGAGCGCTACCTGCCGGCGGTCTATCGGGATGATGCCGTCTCAGCCTCTTTCCTGGATCGCTACCTCGCTAATGTCGAGGGACTTTACACGTCGCTCGAAGGACGCATCGCGGCCGCCGAAGGGTTGTTCGACCCGCGAGTCGCGCCGCCCGAATACCTCGACTGGCTTGCCGGATGGCTGGGAGCCGCGCTCGGGCCCGATTGGGACGACGCCCGCCGCCGCCTGTTTCTGGAGAACGCCGAAACGCTGTTCCGCTGGCGCGGCACGCCGGCGGGTTTGCGCGCCATGCTGGAAGTCGCAATCGAGCCGTGCCCGGACGCCGCGATCTTTGACCGGCTCCGCACCGTCGCCGTATCCGCCGAGCCGGCGTTGGCGGGCGGGAGCTTGCGCATTGTCGAGCACTTCCAAAACCGGCAGTTCGCCGGCGTCGAGCTCGGGGACCCGACCAGGCTCAGCGAACCGGAGCGGGGGGCCGCGGGTGAAGACTGGAAGCCGGAACATGGCGCCGAACCGCTGCATCAACGCTTCCGCGCTTTCCTCCGCCGGCGCTACGATGACGGCGCCGGTGAAGCCGCGGCGCTGGCCAATCTGAACGATGCTTGGGGCCGAACGCCGCCCTATGCAGCGTTCCGGGAGATCAAGCTGCCGCCGGTGCTGCCGCAGAACCCGGCAGCGGCCGGCGACTGGCTCGAGTTCACCGCCCGCGGCTTGGGCTTTACCTACGCGCCCGTCCGTTCTTCTGACGAAGATTACTACCGCGCCTTCCTCGCGCGGAGATACCGCCGGGTGAGCGTGTTGAACCAGACCTATCAACTGCACGGCGCGCACGCCTACCGGTCGTTCGCTGAGGTCCGCCTGCCGGCCGAAGATGACTTCCCGCCCGGCGGCCTCCGGCTCGTCGACTGGATTAGCTTCGTTTCTCTCGCCGTGCCGATCCGGGATAACGCGCACCGTTTCTCCGTGCTGATCCCGGCAACGCCGGAGGAAGGCCGCCAGGCCCGGCAGCGCCGCGCCGGCCAGGCGGCGGAAATCGTGCGCCGGGAGAAACCGGCCCACACGACGTTCGACGTCAAGCTGTTCTGGGCGCTGTTCCAGGTGGGCGCCGCCCGGCTGGGGATCGACACGGCGCTCGGAGACGGCAGCCGCTACGTGGCGCTCGTGCTCGGCGCCGACGCGCTCAGCGAAGCGTTTCTCGCCTACGGGCGCCCCTGGAATGTGAAGGACCGGCCGGTCGTCGGCCGTGACGCAACGATGGAGATCTGAGACATGAGCGAGTTCACGGGCAATTGCAACGATCCGATCACGCTGGATCCCTATATGCGGGTCTGCTACTCCCGAGGACTCGTCCTGGGAGTGGACGAGTTCGTTCAGGAGGAGCTGTACTTTCTCGAGCAAAGCCGGTGGCACCACCGCGGCCTGCACGGCTACGGGACCGTGTGCGGCTTGAACGTGGCGGTCCGCGACACCGCCGCCGGGCCCGAGGTGATCGTCGGCGGCGGGATGGCGGTCGATCCGCAGGGGCGGCGCATCCGCGTGCCGGAGGCGCAGTGTGCGCTGCTGAACGACTGGCTGGCCCGCCACGCTGACAGTATTCCCCCCGTGTCGGGTTCGCCGCCGTTGCAGACGCTGTATCTGGTGCTGTGCTACGAGGAGTGCAACACGCGCCGCGTGCCCATTCCCAGCGGGCCGTGCCGCTCAGCCGAGGAAACCTCCGCCCCGTCGCGAGTGGCGGATTACTTCCGCCTCTCGTTCCGCACCGAGCCCCCCAACCAGGTTGAGGCGGACATCGTGCGGGCGTTCGGCGACTTGCTGCGCCGTCTGGAAATCAGCGACCAGCCCGGGCCCGTGCTGTCGCGCGAGCAGCTCGAAGACATGGTTCGCGAGCTCGGCCTCGAAGGATCGCCCGGCGGGGTGACGCCTCCGCTGGCCGGTTCGCCGCCGGAACCGGTGTGGCGAATTCGTCCTCAGGAAGCCGAGGAGTACCTGCGGGGTGCTTTCCGCGTCTGGGTGACTGAAGTCCGCCCGCACTTGCTTCCCGGCGGGCGCAACTGCGCCTCGGGCCCGCCCCAGGAAGGATGCGTGCTGCTGGCGCGGTTGGAGTTCCCGGCGGAGGAGATCCAGGGCGTGCCCCGAGTGGCGGGTACGGCGGCCGACGTCGCGGTCGATCAGGAGGGCCGCCCGTACCTGCTGCACACCCAGTTGTTGCAGGAGTGGCTTCTCGGCCGCACCGCGGCGCCTTCCACCCCCGGCGTGACCGTTCACGCGGACCTGGACGGGTTGACGGCGGACGACCATCCGCAGTACCTGCTCGTCAACGACGCCACCAGAGCACTGATTCAGGACCTGGACGCCGGCGCCCATCGCGTGGTGAACCTCAGCCCCGGAGTCAACCCCGGCGACGCCATGCCTGTAGCGCAGGCGGCAGGCGGCGACCTCGCCGACGCCTATCCCAATCCTCGGGTGGTCAGACTCCAGGGCAGGGAAGTAGCGGACCTCGCCCCGGCTAACCACTCGGTGCTGACCTGGATGGCCGGGCAGAACCGGTGGGAGCCGCGGCCGGTTCCCGCGCCCCCCGCGCCGGAGAATCTCGAGGGCAAGCTGGTGCGAATCGTCGCACTGAGCTGGCGGCACGGCGGCGCGACGCGACTTTCATTCTTCCTGGACGGAGAGCCCGCCAATGGCATTGTCGTCGCGTTCGGCCTCAAGGATTTCACCGACGGCGGCCGGGTGCAGGTCCGGCCGGGTTCGCTCGATGCCGACAGCTTTCAGGTGTTCGCCGAACTGGATCCGAAGGCCGAACTGGTGACCTGGAGCCGGGTGCGTCCCCTGCGCATCCTCCCGGTGGAGGTCGAGGACCCGCCCGGCGGCCTGATCACCAAGGTTCGCTCGGTCCGCGACATTGTGAGCCACGCCGCCGCGTTCCACATCAGCCCCGAGCTTGCCGGCCGGCTGCTGGAGTCGAGGGCACGCCTGTGGATTGTCATCCGCGGCGACCATGTCCTCGATGCCGGCGACCCGCCTCGCGCCATCGATGGGGAGTTCCTGCGAAGCGCTCTGCCGACCGGCGACCGGCCGGACGGCGCCGCCCTCGGCATCCAAGGCGGCTGCTTCCACAGCTGGGTGGCGGTGACCACGGCCGAGGAGCCATCACCCCGCGCACGGTTGGACATCAACCTGGCTACGGCGGAGGAACTCGACGCCCTCCCCGACATCGGGCCCGTGCTGGCCGAGCGGATCGTCCTGGCCCGCTCGCGCCTGCCCGGCGGCTTCCGCCGAATCGAAGATCTGGCCGAGGTGGAGGGCCTCTCGGCGGCCATGGTGAGGAGGCTGCGGACTCTGATCACGATCTAACGTCCGGCGAGGAGGCAAGGAAGAAATGCCCAGAGAACTGCTCGAACCAATCCTCGAAGGCGGTACGAAGTTTATCAACTTCTTCGAGGGTCGCATCCTGACCGGCCAGGACCTGCGAGACGAACAGGAGGCCGCCCGCCACCAGCGCCGGCTCCTTGGCCGGGCAGCCGGCGCCGGAGTCGTTACCGGGCTGGACGTCACCGTGGACAACAAAGGCTCGGCCGGCGAAAAACCAGTGCTGGCGGTCGCTCCGGGCCTGGCCATCACCCCCAGCGGCGATGCCCTGGAATTGCGCCAAGTCGAGAAGATCGCGCTGGCGCGGGCCAAAGCGGCGGTCAACGGCACGCCTTCGGTGTTCAAACCCTGCCAGGACCGCCCTCCAGGCGTGGACATCGCCGCCGGGGCCGGCATTTATCTGTTGGTAATGTCGGGCGCCTCCGGCTTCCAGCAGCAGGCGCCCAAGAGCGGCCTGCAAGAGGCCGGGACGGCCGGCGAGTGCGGCAGCCGCTACGCCACCGCCGGCGTCCAGTTCCGCCTCGAACAACTGTTCCCGGCGACGTTTTCCGACGCCTCGGCGGCCACCCGCACGCTGCTTCAGACTACCCTGCTCGGCGCGACCGATCCGGCCAAGGTCTCGCTGCTGCGCAACATCCTGGCGCACTTGTGCTTCGGCACTGAACGGGCGGTGAGCTTTGCCCGGGACCCATTCGCCGTCGAGGCGGGCCAATCGGCCTTTGCCGCCTACGGCGGCCTGGACGACCTCCGCGCAAACGGCACGATCACCGGCTGCGACATGCCGCTGGCTCTGTTCTACTGGACCGCCAACGGCATCGAGTTTCTGGACCGCTGGTCCGTCCGGCGGCGCATGCACCGGACTGCGCCGTCGGAGGCTTGGCCCCTGGTCGGCGCCCAGCGCCGGCGCGCCGAGGCTGAAGCCGCCGTGTTCCAGTTTCACGACCACTTGAGCGAGCTGCTCAGCGCGGTTCCGAATCCGTCGCTCGTGCGCGCCGATCAGTACTTCCGCTACCTGCCCGCCGCCGGGATTTTGCCGCTGGCTGAGGGCGGCACGGCCGGATTCCACTATCCGGCGTTCTTTGGCGGGTTGACCACTCGCGGGCCGCTCTTCATCGAGGGTGCGCGGCTGCTGCCCCTGTTCGACGCGGCGCTTTCCTACGACCCGATCGAGCTCACCCCGAGCGCCGTGGAAGGCAAGAAGGTGATCTGGCTGTACTATCCCCGCGAGAACCGCCAGGCCGCCGCCGGCACGGCGCCGCCTTCCCGCCGATACCTCGTTTTCGCCCGCGGCCACGTGCCGTACATGGGTGATCCGCGCTATGACCGCGCCCACTGGAACTTCAGCAACTATGCGCTGGTTTGACCAGCGAGAACGGAGAAAGCGATGGCGATACGAATCGAAAAGGTGAGTCCGGGAGATCTGATCACCGCCGAGTTCATCAACAAGCTCCTGGAGGCAATCGAGCTCCTCGACAAGAAAGTGGAGGCTCTCGAAGCGGCCGGCAAGACCAAGCCGGGCGGCATCACCGGGACGGTCAAGGACCCCAGCGGCGCCGTGCTCGGGGGCGTGGCCGTCGCAGTCGTGAACGAACTGACGGGAGAAACCCGGCACGTCGTGACCGACGCTTCCGGCAGGTACGTCGTCACCAACCTGCCGCCGGGCGACTACCGCGTCGAGGTTAGCATTCCGGGCGTGCAGCCCGTCCGCAAGACCGGAGTCAAGGTCGTGGAGGCCGTTCCGACCGGCCTGGACATCATTGCCGGGCGGTAGCGGGCAGCCTGGGGTATTCGAAGGGAGGGCGCTTGTTTTGGAAGGAACACCAAGGCGTCGTTCATAGGCTGGCCGTGCGCAGTCCGGCGGGCGATCTTGGAACCACGCTCGCCGTGAAGCGCCAGGTCGAGGCCGCCGAGCTTCACCCTGACGGCGCAGTACCTTCCTCGGTGTTGATTGTCAGGCGGGTGGAGGACCCGCTGCCCGGCCGGATCGGAAGTCGCCGGCGCGGCCCGGAGCCGGATCCTGTTTGGGAACACGCTCTGCGGCAGCGACTGGCAAATCTGTATCGCAGCGCCGCCCGGCCGGCGCTGGGGTCAGTACCCGAGAATGCCGAAGCGGTGCTCTTTACGAGCCGGGCCGAATTGCTGGCCTGCCTGGCGGCCGACATGGCCTCGGGCTGCCATTGGCGCCGCTGGTGGTGGCAGGGGCCGCTCAGCAGGCTGAACCCGGCCACGCGGGATAGCCTCGCCGGTTTGTTGCTGCAGGAGGCGCGGCTTGTGCCGGCGCTGTTGGGTCACTTGGACGAATGCGGGCGGGCACAACCGGTGTTGAGCTCGCTCGATGCGCCGCAAGCGCTGGCGGTCCTTGAAGCCGTCGTGCGAGAGCACGGGCTGAGCCCGGCCGTCCTGAACGCAGTGCAGGGCGCACACAAGCAATCCGACGCTGCCCGCGAGCCAGACAACGCCGCAAGGCTCGCCGGCGAACGGCCGCCACAGACCAGGGCCAACCTGCTCGATAGTGCAACATCCCGTCCCTGGAGCGCTGCGATCGAGCGCCGCCAGGCCGCCGCTTTGCCCCTCCCCAACCGAGGCCTGCTGGCCGTCGCTCTCAGCCTGCACGCACAGCCCCGGCAGGCGAGATCGCCTCTGTTCGCCATCGAGCTGGAGCGCTGGCTCCTGGAGGTGGCGCTGGCCACAACGAATTCCGAGACGACGGCTACGACGGACACCCATCACCTGGCTGGGAAAACCCCGCTCCCACAGTCGCAGCCCTTGGCACAAGCCGCCCCGCCGCCCCGCCCGGCAACGTCCGACGGGATGCGTGCCGAACAGCCGCCATCCGCCTTCGGCTATCCCGAGCCGGCCGCGAACCTGGTTACTCCGGCAAAGCATCGCGCCGGCGCCGCCGGCAGCGGAAGCGAAGCAGACTCCCTGCCGGAGCCTTCGGCCGCCTTACCGTGCGGCGAACCGAGTATCCGAGCGCCGCAGCAGAACTGCACGGAAGCAAAACCTCCGTCCGCCAGCGCTTGGCAGCGAACGGACGACGTCCTGACGGCGGGCGTAGAAACACGATTGGGCGGCGTCTTCTATCTGGTCAATCTGTTGGACGCGCTCGTTTCCGCTAACCGGGGCGAGGCGTCCTGGGCACTGGTCGAGCTGGTGGCGAGGGCGCTGATTTATGACCACCGGGTCGACTTCGCCGGCGATCCCGTCTGGCGGGTTCTGGCGTTGCTTGATGGACGCGACCCGGACACCCCCGCCGGCCTCGGCCCGGAATCGCTCCTGTGGCTCGATGCGGCGATTGCTCACATCAGCGCCCGCCTGCGCCGGCTCCTCGCTCCAGGCGATCCAGGCCGGAGCATCGCGGACGAGCTTCTGATCCGCCGGGCCACGGTCTACGTCACTTCCACCCATGTGGACGTCGTGATGCCGCTCGAAGAGGTCTCGATTCCCGTTCGCCGCGCCGGGCTCGACCAGGACCCGGGGTGGCAACCGGCACTCGGCCGCATCATTTTTTTCCACTTCCGATGAGCAGGAGGTATGCCGATGCATCAGGGTCCGGTCACCGCGTTCGATGATGTCCCCCGCCATGCCGGCGGGCACTTCGTGCTCTGCCTCTACGCGGCCATCTACCGGTTGGTCAATCACGTGCGCCGGCTCTCGGAAACGGGCGGCGCCAGCCTCGAGGAAGTCTTCGAAAAATACCCCTTTTTGGCCGACTACTTCGTCGAAATGCGCAAGCGCATGCCCCAAGAGATTACCTGGGGCGCCGGCACGGAATGGTGGCGGCAGCAGATTGAAACCTGGGAAGCGACCTGTCCCCAACACCTGCCGCTGCGCGCGCTCTCGGCCGGCTCAGGCCTGTGCTTCGTGAGCCGGCTGGCGTTCATGGTGGCCGGCTTGGTCGAGGAGGATTCCCGCTTCGGAACTCTCTTCGCCGAACTCCAGCAGCCACTGACCTACCGCCGGCCGACACTCGAGCTGACCGGCCAGATCCTGATCGACGAGGCCATGGTGGGCGAGGCCGATCCCTGGACGATCTGCCGGCCGCTGCTGGCCGCAGGCTTGCTGGACGCTCCAAACCAGCTCGGCCCGCGCACTGAGTGGGTGCTGCGTACGCCCCCGCTGCTCTGGGACGCCGCCCGCGGCCAGGTAAGCGATCAGCCCGCCCCGTGGTGCTGCTATGCGCCGCCGGAGCGTTTTCCCAGCACAGGCGAACTCATCTTCCCGGAGGAGTTCCTGCGACGCCTCGGGAGGCTTCCCGGTTTGATCCATGAGAGGCAGCTGCGCACTTTGGCGCTGCGAAGCGGGCCGGGCACGGACACGGAGGAACTCGCAGGCGCCGTCGCCAAGACTCTGGGCAAGGGCATCGTAGTGGTCCCGCTTCCCGTCGAGACCAATTCCGAGGCCGAGCTGCTGCTCGGGCCCCTGTGCAACATGGCGAATGCCGTGCCCGTGCTTCGCTGCGAGCCCGGCCCGGGTGACACCGTGAACCTGCCGCCGTTGCGCGGCTACGAAGGGCCTGTGATGGTGACCCTCGGTCTCGAAGGCGGATTGGGCGGAACCTTGGCGGAGGGCGCGGTGACCATTCAAGTTCCTTCCCCCGGCGCCGCACTGCGCGAGGCCTACTGGCGCCGCGCCTTCTCAAGCGCCGAAATCGAAGGGCTCGATGAGATCCGCGACCGGTTTCATCTCGGTGGCGGCTTCATCCGCCGCGTGGCGAAGATCGCCATGGCTCAGGCCGCGCTCGACGGCCGGCGGGCAGTGAGGCCGGCCGACGTCAACCAGGCGTGTCGGACGCTCAACCGCCAGCTCTTGGACACCTTGGCCGCCCGGCTGGAGGCGAAGGGGACGTGGTCGGACCTGGTAGCTTCCCGCGCCACTACGGAGAAGCTGGCCGAGCTCGAGCGGCGGTGCCGGTACCGCGAGAAACTGCTTGCCCGCCTCGGCCCCGCCTTCGGCAATGGCTGCAACCGCGGAGTCCGCGCACTGCTGACCGGCGCCAGCGGCACCGGCAAGACCCTGGCTGCTAAGATCCTGGCCGCCGAACTCGGCATGGATCTCTACCGCGTCGACCTGGCCGCGGTGGTCAACAAGTACATCGGCGAGACCGAGAAAAACCTTCACCAGGTCCTGACCCGGGCTGAGGCCCTCGACGTCGTGCTGCTGCTGGACGAAGGGGATGCCCTGCTGGGACACCGCACCGAGGTCAAATCCGCCAACGACCGCTACGCCAACCTCGAAACCAATTATCTGCTCCAGCGCCTGGAGAATTACCAGGGCATCGTCCTGGTGACCACAAACCTGGGCGAGAACATCGATGCGGCGTTTCAACGCCGCATGGACGTGCTCGTGCCCTTCTTCCCGCCCCAGGCCGAGGAGCGCTGGCAGATCCTGCTGTTACACCTGCCGCCGGATCACGACGTCGATGAGGCCTTTCTCCAGTTGGCAGCCCGGCGCTGCGCTTTGACCGGCGGACAACTGCGCAATGCCGTCTTGCACGCCACCCTGCTGGCGCTGGAAGAGGGCGCGGCCGTTGACCGGCGGCATCTCGAGCAAGGCTTGCGCAGTGAATACCGCAAGGCCGGCGGTACCTTTCCCCTGGACGGGGCCGGAGACTATCGCGAGCGCGACGGCGGCATGGGTTCGTTCTTGGCGGCGCTGGCCCGGGGCTGACGAGAAGCGATGGCGGAGAGCACCTACAAGCGGAAGTCACGGCTCACCACGGGCCCGGTTCATGCGGCGCCCCGTCCCGAGAGCACCCGTGCCGGACCTTCGAAGTCCGGGCCGGCGCGGCGGCCCGCGGGGTTGCACTTCAGCGCCGGTCCCGAGGAAGACGAACTGGACGCTCAGATCGCCGCCATCGCTGAGCCGGAACACGAAACACCGCCGGCGGCGCTGCCGCCCGATCCTGGTGCGCCGCTGGACCCGCGCCTGCGCGCCGAACTGGAAATGCGCTTCCAACGCGACTTCAGCGACGTGCGGGTCCACCGTGGTGTCGCTGCTGAAACGGCTGCTCGCCGTCTGCTCGCCCGCGCCTTCACCCACAAAAATCACATCTGGCTCGGTCCGCGGCAAGATCCCACCGATAAGGCTTTGATCGCCCACGAGCTGGCGCACGTCGTCCAGCAAGGCTACGCGCAGCCTCTCCAGCGCCGCCCTGTCGCCCTGCCGCTCAGCCGGACAGCCCCCGCGCCGCAGCCCGTCCCGGCGCCAACCGTCCAGCGGTTCAGCATTTGGGATGCGGCCCGGCGGGCGGGGCGAGCGGTGGCTTCCGGCATCCGCCCCGCCGCCGGAGCCGTTCGCGAAGCGGCGGGCGAATTGCTCGAGATGAGCAGGGACGCTCTGCTCGCCGTCGTCCGCCGCATCGCCCCTGGGCTCATCGATCTGTTCCAGGACGGAGGCGTCACCAGTTTCCTTCGCCGGCTGATCGCCCGGGGTTTCCGGGCGCTGTTCGGCGGCTTGGTGGGGCGAGTCCGATCCATCCTGGACCTGGGCGGGCTAGGAGGGAGATTTCGGGCGGCGATCGGCTGGTTCTCGGCGGTCGCCGGCCAACTGGCCCGCAACGATTGCGCTGCGATCCTGGCGGCGGCACGGCGCGTGGGGGCGTTCTTCAGCGGGCTATTCGGCCCAGTCATCCAGCGCATTCGGAGCATTACACGCGCTGCTGCGGGGCTGTTCCGCAGCATCGTCAACGCAGTCGCGGGCGCGGTGATGCCCTTCCTGCGGCGGATCGGCGGTGCGCTGTGGGAGAGCATTCGGGGATTTATCTCCGACATCGCCTCGTTGATCCGGCGCGTCCGCAGCGCGCTGGGCGCGGCGTGGGACCGCGTCAAGCGCTGGCTCAACATCGAAGCCGAAGACGGCGCGGGTGAGGGCGGCGGGCTCTGGAACTGGGTGCGCGACAAGGCCGGCCGGATCTGGGACGGCATTAAGGAGAGGCTTCAGCCCGTCATGGGCCCGCTGAGGGCCGTGGCCGCGGTGCTGGTGCTGATTTCGCCGGCCGGTCCGGTCGTGGCCGTCATCGCCGCCTGGCCACATCTTAGGGCCGCCTTTCAGGCTGTCAGCCGGGCCTGGCGCGACCTGAATCTGGTCGTTCGCGCGCGCGAGTTCTTTCACGGCACGGTCCTGCCCGCACTCATCAGCGGCGCCAACCGCGTCGGCCAGGCGATCTTGAACGGAGCTGAGTGGCTCATCGGCTTGCTCGACCGGGTGGCCGCCGGAGTGCAGCGCGCCGCCGGGCGCCTCGGCGGAATGCTGGCGCCCCTGGCGCGCGTCGTCAATCTCGCCCTGAACGGCTTTCGCGGGCTGCTGCGGTGGGGGCGCGGCGCGTTGCGGCCCGCGGCGAATAGCCTCCGGTCGATGTTTCGCCGGCTGATTGAATTCCTGCAAGTGATCCTGCAAGCGCTCGGCCGGCTGATCGCCATCGTGGCGAACCCCTTCGGAATCCCGGGCTTCCTGCTCGGCAACCTCTGGCGGCTGATCCCGAACTGTTTGAAGGGCCCGATCATCGACTTCATCATCAGCATCCTCATCCGCGTGGTGCGGGCCATGCCGTCGACGCCGCTGCTCGGCCTGCTGTGGCCCGTAGTCAAGTCGGGCATGCTTGGCTTCCTCGAACGCGTGCGCGCCTTCGCCATCGAGCGCAAGGTCGCCGTCTCCAACAAGATCGCCAGAATCATCTCCGGCGGCAGCGTATCCTTCTTCCTCGGATTCCTGCGCGGCCTGGCGCTGGGGGTCTGGGACGCGATCATCGGACCGTTCCGGGCCATCGCCGATCTGTTCGAGCTCCCGGCGATGATCCGCCGGTTCCTCAACGCTCTCGGGGTCAATTTCCGCGAGATCTTCGCAGAGGCGCGGCGATTCGCGGCCTCCTTCGCCGACCGCGCCATCGGCACGCTGGACACCGTGCTCGAAGCCGCTCGAGACCTGATTCAGAATCCCCGGCGGATTCTCGATCTGATCCGAACCGGCATCGAAGCCGCACTCTCCGCCGTGCGTTCGCTGGGGGCGGCGCTGGCCGAGCAGATGATGGGAATCTTCGAATCGGCCGAGGACCAGCTCGGTGAGATGCTCGGCCGGCTCGGCGGCAGCCTTCTGGTCGACGCCGTGCTCGCGTTTTTCACCGCCGGTTCGTCCACCGCACTGACGGCGGTGCGCGCCGTGGCGAACGTGCTGCGTACGGTTGGCCGGGCGATGGCGCGCGCCGTGCGGATGCTGACCAGGCTGATTCCGCGGTTCCTGCGCTTCGTCCGGAGGATCGGCCGGATGTTCGCCCGCGCGGGAAGCCGGGCAGGCGGTCTGTTGGGGCGCGTGCGGGCCTTCTTCCGGCGCATCATCAACTGGTTCCGGCGAATCTTTCGCCGCCTGCGGCGCCGCCGGCGCGGTAGCCGGCGCGACGATCTGAAGTGGCGGCGCTTTCTCGGACGGCTGCGCGCCCTGGCGCGGCGCTTCCGGGAGGAAGGCGTCACCCGGCCGCGGCTGGCCGGTGAGGTGCGCCGGGTCCGCGCGGGCTTCGCTCGCGTCGTGCGTTTCGCGCGGGTCAGCCACAGACCCAAACGGCGAGAGCCCGTGTGGGTTGTGAGCGCCAAGCGCCGCGGAGTTCGTTACCGGCTACTCCCGGCCAGAAAGTTCGAGGTTCTGATCGACAGCGACCTCCGGTGGCGGCTGGGCAAACGCGCGATCAAAAAGCGCCTCCGGCGCCTCCGCGGCCGACAGGTCACCCTGGCGAATCTCGAGCGGATCCTGCGGCCGTTCCGCCAGCGATTCCGCTATAAGACGGTGCGCGTGGAGCGGGACGAGGCCGAACGGGATTTCAACATCATCGGCGCGATGAGCCCCGAAGGGCTCATCACCGAGAAGCTCGACCCCGAGGGCCTCCACACCGGCGAGCGGGACGATCCCATTCCCATTCACTGGTACAAAGATCCGCACAGCTACCCGGCCTCGATCAACATCATGACCGAGCCGCCGAGCGCCGGCAATCCCGTCCCCGAGCGGAGGGACTTCAACATCATCGGCAACCAGACAGTGAAGAACCGGCTCGGTGAAGACCAGCGCGTCGGCATCGACGGCTCGAACCTGATCGAAGCGGGAGACGAAGTGACCCTCACCGGCACCCCGGCCAACCTGCGGGGTCGCGTCGGCTCGAACAGCTTCAAGCGGCTCCTGGCAAGCCTCGGATACAACTGGCGGGCGCCGGCCCAGGACGCCGATCACGTCCGAGACTTGGCCTTCGGCGGCCCGGACCGCAACGAGAACCTTTGGCCCCTCGGTCGCGCCATCAACCAGCGCGCCTCCCGCCTGGGGCACTGGTACTCGCGGTACCGGATCGAATACATCCATAACGAAAAGCGGGAAGAAAAGCCGATCGGGCGGCTGCACGGTAAGCGGTTCCGGGTGATCGGCTTCACTTGGCCGCCGCAGCCAAACCCGGGCGGCCGCGACGCGAGGTAGACGCACATGTTTGACTCCGTTTCCAAATCCAGGACACGCACCCGGCGCAGAAGCGCCGCCACGGCCTCCTCCGGGACATCCGCGGCCCACGAAGCACCCTCTCTCGACTCCCGGCCGGGTGCATTCCACTCTGCCGGCAAGGCCCTGCCGCTTGCCGCGCCCGTGCAGGCCAAGGTTGCCGTCGGCCGCACCGGTGATCCCTACGAGCGCGAGGCCGACCAGGTCGCCGAACGCGTCACCCGCGGCGAGCCCGCTCCGGAGATCTCTCGCATCCCCGCCGGCGGCCTCAGCCCACAGCGCAAAGAGAAAGAGGAAGAACCGGAACCGCCCGCCCAGCGCCAGGCGGAAGAAGAAGAGGAGGAGGAACAGGTTCAGACACAGGAGGAGCCCGAGGAGGAAGAGGTCCAGACCTGGAGCGTCCAACTGCAACCGATGGAGGAAGAGGAACAGGTCCAGCAACAGCCGGCTGAGGAGGAAGAAGAGGAAGCCGTTCAAGCTCAATCGGAAACGGAAGAGGAAGAAGTCCAGGAGCAGCCCGAAGAGAAAGAGGAGGAGGTTCAGGAAACCGCCCTCCAGCGCCAGGAGGAACCGGAAGAGCAAGAGGAGCCGGTCCAGACCTGGACCGTTCAACTCCAGCCCACGGAAGAAAAAGAGCAAGAAGTCCAGGAGCAGGCCGCCAAGGAAGAGGAAGAAGAACCAGTCCAAAGCAAGGCCGCGCCCGGCGGCACAAAGCCGCGACGCGACAAGGAAAAGATCGCCTCGCAAGCCATCCACAGCCGCGGCGCCGGACAGCCCTTGCCTGCGGACGTGCGAGGCCAGCTCGAACGTAGCATGGGCGTGGACCTCAGCGACGTCAGAGTCCATACCGATGCGCGGGCGCAGCGCGCGGCCAGAGGAATGCGCGCGCGGGCGTTCACTCACAAGAAAGACATCTGGCTGGGCCCCGGTGAGTCGCCCTCGGACAAGAAGCTGATCGCTCACGAGGCGGCGCACGTAGTGCAGCAGGAGGGTGTCGTGCGGCGCAGTCCGCTGGGCGGGGATCGCGGCCCGCTGCGCCCACCTGCCGTTCCGGCCCCTGTCCCCCAGGCCGGGACTTCGCCCGCGTCCGGTTCGGCGCAAACAGGTTCGCGTCGCGTTCGAGCCGCCAGGCCCCCCGATGCCGAAACCGCGCCTGAGGCCGAAGGCGAAACCGTCGTGGGAGGCGAGCCGGCCGGGGCCAGAGCGGCGGTTCCGCCGCCAGGAGAACCCGCGCCGGCCGAGCCCGGCCCGCCTTCGCCGCCCGGCTCGGAAGCCGAGCAAGCCCGCTTCCAGGGCTTCCTGGCGCGCCTTGAGAGCGCCGCTCGGAACCAGAAGCGCCACGAGCGGCCCCCGAAAAAGGTCGCCGACGCCCGCGCCGCGGCCGAGCCCCCCGACAACGAACGTTCCAGCCGCGCCCAAGCCGGCCAGATCGAAACGATGTCCCGCCAGGAGGCGAAAAAGCCCGACAGGTCGGCGTTCCTCGCCCTGCTGCGCGAGAAGCTGCGCGCCATCGCCCCGTCCAACATGGAGGAGACAGAGAACTTCCGTAAGCAGGGCAAGGCCGGCCGGCTCAGAGACACATTGACGGCCGAGGTCGCCCGCCAGATGGACGACTCCAGCCGCGCCATCCGCAGTGCAACGGAAACCGAGCCGGATCCGGCGAGCGTCGAAGAAAAGCCCGCTACACCGATGCCGGAAGAGCCCGCCGACCCGCCGCTGCCCGATCTGCGGGCGCGCGCGGCGCTCCCCCTGCCGAAACCCGAGCGCGAGATCTCCCTCGAGCGCAACAAACAGCAGGCCGAGCAGCTGATGGCCGACAACGACCTCGACGAGGAGCAGCTCCGCAAAGCAAACGAGCCGCAGTTCACCGAGGCCCTGGAAGCCAAGCACGAGCTCGACGAGCACGCCGACAGTGTTCCGGAAGCCTACCGGGACCAGGAGCGGTCGGTTGTCGAGGACGCCGAGGCCGCCGTCGCCGAGGATGAAGCCGCGGCGAAACTCCAGATGCGCGCCGAACGGTCCGGCGCCAAGTCCGGCGTCCGCAGCGCACAGCAGACAGCCAAACAGCGCGAGGAGCAAGAGCGGCGCCGCGTCGCCGCCGAAATCCAGCGGATTTATCAAGAAACCAGGAGTGAGGTCGAGCGAAAGCTAAGTTCGCTCGACGAAGAAGTCGAGCTGCTGTTCGACCAGGGCGAGCGCGCCGCCCGGGACCGCTTCGAATCCTACGTCGAGCGCCGGATGGCCGAGTACAAGTGGGACCGCTACATCAGCCGCCTCGGCGGTTCGCTCCTGTGGGCCAAGGACAAGCTGTTCGGCATGCCGGATGAGGTCAACCGGTTCTATGGGCAGGGCCGCGACCAATACATCGCCGATATGGATGCCGTGCTGGAACGCATCGCGGCCGCGGTCGAGAACCGGCTGCTCGAGGCCAAACAGATCATCGCCCGCGGCAAGGAAGGCATCAGCGAGTACGTCGCCAGCCTTCCCAAGAATCTGCAGGCCGCGGGCCGGGAGTCCGAAAAGCAGGTCGCCGGGCGCTTCGAAGACTTGGAGCGGAGCGTCGAGGACAAGAAGCATCAACTGGCTGAACAGGTCGCGCGCCGCTACCAGGAGGCCCGGCAAAAGCTCGACGAGCGGATCGAGGAACTCAAAGCCCGGAATCAGGGGCTGCTCGACGCCTTCATCGGAAAGATCCGCCAGATTATCGAGATCCTGCGGAACTTCAAGACCCGGGTCATGGCGCTGCTCAAAGCCGGGGCGGAGGTCGTGCGGCGCATCGTCAAAGACCCGGTGGGCTTCCTCGGCAACCTGTTGGCGGCGGTCAAGAAGGGATTCCGCCAGTTTCTGGACAACATCCTCGTGCACCTCAAAAAAGGTCTGCTCGGATGGCTGTTCGGCGCGCTGGCTGAAGCGGGCATCGAGGTTCCGGCCGACTTCAGCCCCAAGTCGCTGTTCGGCCTCGTGTTGCAGATGCTCGGGCTCACCGGGGAGTTTCTTCGGCGAAAACTGGTGCGCTTCATCGGAGCCAAGAACGCGGCGCGCCTCGAGAAGGCCTGGAGCATCGTTTCCTCTCTCATCAGCGCGGGCCCCGCCAGACTGTGGGAACGCGCCAAGGCGTTTGTCGGGAACCTGAAACAGATGATTCTGGGCCAGGTTCGTGAGTGGCTCATCGCGCAGATCATCCAGCAGGGCATCGTTTGGCTCGTCAGCCTGTTCAATCCCGCCAGCGCCCTGCTGAAGGCGATCAAGCTCATCTATGACGTCGTGATGTTCTTTGTCGAAAACATCAGCCGGATCGCGCAGCTGGTCAACGCGGTGTTCGACTCGACGGCTCAGATCGCCGCCGGCAACATCACTGCGGCCGCCAACTGGATTGAAACCACGATGGGCCGCACCGTGCCGGTGATCATTGCCTTCCTCGCCCGGCTGCTCGGCCTCGGGGGGCTGGCCGCGAAAATCAAGTCCGTCGTTCAGGCGATCCGCCGGCCGGTCCAGACCGCTATCGACAAGGTGCTGAAAAAGATCGCCGCGGGCGTGGCCCGGCTTCTTGGCAAAGGCCGGTCCGCTGTCCGCAAGGTGGCACACAAGGTCAAGGACTTCATCTACCCGACGTTGAGCTTCTCCGCCGGTACGGCCGGCCACACGATCTTCTTCCGCGGCAAAGGCGCGGCGGCCACGCCGATGGTCAGCAGCAGGCCCAGAACGCTCACCGCCCTGCTGGCTGAGCTGGCCACCCGGCCGGAGAACGCCAACAAGCAGGACCGCGTCCGCTCCGCCCGGGCCCACCTCGCCGCGCTGACCCGCTTTCAGAACGACCTCAAGAAGGCCAAAACCGATGAGGATCAGGCCCGCATTGGCGCACGGATCCGCGAAAAAATCAGGGAAATCTCGGTCGTCCTGGCCGAGTTGATGTCGGCCGAGCGCTTCGGCACGCGCGCCAAACCGTTGCCGCTGGCCTGGCCCAAGCCCGGAAGCGCGCAGTATCCCGAACTCTACTTCGGCCCCAAGAGCGACCGGCGCATTCCGCAATCATCCCTGAAGCGCGCCCAGGCCGGTGACGCGGCCGGCGTCGCCGCCGTCGAGAAGAAGCTCGAACCCGAGGAGAGGGAAAAGTGGGAGCAGTCGGGCCACGAAGTCAGAACCTACACGCCGCACGGCTCGGCGAACTTGCCCGGCGGCGAGGGGCCGATCGGCATCTCCTCCCAGTGGCGCGTGGATACCGGCAAGCACCTCGAACTCCCCAAACACCCGAGATCGACGCCCGGCGGCGGCAAGCTGAATAACCTCTTGCGTAAGTACGGCTACCGCGGCGGTGAGGAGAAGTTGGACGCCGACCACGTCGTCGAGATTCAGGTCGGCGGCGAGGATGAACTCGGCAATCTCTGGCCGCTCGACAGCGCGACCAACCGGGCCTCCGGCAAGATTCTCAGCCGCAAGCGCTTCGACGTCAACGGCAAGAAAGTGCCCATGTCGGTGCTCAAGACCCGCGCGGCCGCCGGCCAGCAAGTCCATATGGAGATCACCAGCACCAGGTAAGCCCCGATGGACGCCAACGCCCCAGAGGAATCTCTGCCCCGGACGCTGGCCGGCTTCCGGAATTTCCACCGAGGCCGGACCATCGTGGTCTGCGGCTGCGGCCCCTCCTTGCGGGATTTTGACCGCTGGACGGAGTTCCTGACCATCGGAGTCAACGATGTCGGCCGGTTGTTCGACCCGACCTACCTGGTCGTTGTCAACGCCCGCCGGCAGTTCACCGCCGAACGATTCCGGTACGTCGAGTGCAGCCGGGCCCGCGCCATCTTCACCCAGCTAGACCTCGGCATCCGGCACCCTCACATCGTCCGCTTCCGCCTCGGCAAGCGCGGCGGCACGGACCTGGCCGATCCCAACGTCCTCCACTACACGCGCAATTCACCCTACGTGGCCGTGCACCTGGCCATGCACATGGGCGCCGCCCGAATCGGGCTCATCGGCGTCGATTTCACCGACCACCACTTCTTCGGTGAGACCGGGCGGCACCCGCTGGCGGAGCAGTTCCCGCAAATCGACGCCGAGTACCGCCGCCTGGCCGAGGCGTGTCAAAGAATGGGGATCGACGTGTTCAACCTCAGCGCGTCGAGCCGCCTCACGGCCTTTCCGAGACTGCCCCTGGAGCGCCTGGCGCCGGCTCCGCTCTCCGGTCCCGTCCCCCTGAATACAACAACGAGGAGGTCCATCATGCGAATCGCCGTCGAGCGGCATCCGCCGGGGATTGTCGGCGACTTCTTGGACGCCCTGGCCGCATCCGCCGCCCAACTCGGTCACTCGGTCAGCCGCAACGTCGTAGCGCATGCCGCGCAGCGCGACGCCGTCTCGATCGTCTGGAACGGCCGCAACCATCGCTCCCAGGGCGTCACCCTGTACTGCGAACACGCCTGGTTGCCGCGCTGGGAGTACCAGATCTCTCCTCGCGGCATCAACGCCGACTCGCACCTGGCCCCGTTCGAATGGGACGGCCGGTTCCTGGACGAGACCGAGTCGGCCGAGCTGGAGCGCCATTTCGAATCGATTCGCCAAGGCGGTCCGCCCAACTTCCACTACATGCAGACGGCCGAACCGCCGGCCGCCGGCTTGCCGGAGGCCTTCCTGCTCGTGCCCCTTCAGATGGAGTGGGATACCAACATCCAGCGTCATGTCCCGGCGCAGTTCCGGCGCATGCAGCATTTCGTCGACTTCGTCTCGCAGGCCGACCCGCCGTTCCCGATCATCTTCAAGCAGCATCCGGCGGACGTCCGCCGCGGCAACCGTCAACTACGCCTCCGGCTGCGCCGCAAGCACGATTCCATCCGGCCCCACACCGGCGCCAACATCCACCAGTTGCTGAAGAGCGGCGCCTGCCGCGGCATCATCTCGCTGAACAGCAATGTCGTGCATGACGGCTTGATCTGGAATGTGCCGGCGATTGTTCTCGGCCGGGGCATCTGGCCGCGCTCAGGCCCCGGGCCATTCCTCACCGCCCTCCCCCAAGACTGGTCGGCGCTCGAGCGCGAGCTCGTCGACCCGGAGCGCTTCGCCTGCCGGCAAGCTTACGCCTATTACCTGGTGCGGAACCAGTGGACGCTCGAAGATGCGCGAAACGCAGCCAAAGTCGAGGAACTCCTCCGCGGCTTGCCCATCACGGGCGGCGCCGCCGGCCCCGCACCGAAGCGGGTCAGCCGTCCCGCCGGCGCCGCCCGTGTCATCAACGTGGCGGCCGTGAACCGAGGCTGGTTCTTCGAGGATCTCAAGCGGCACTTCCAGGTCCAGGCGCCGACCGGCTTCCAGGTTGTCGCCAGTGAAAAACCTCTGGCCGGCGCCGCCGCCTGGATCTTTCTGCGCACCAAGGAAGCGGCCGCCGCTCCCGACCCTTCACGGACGGTGGTTCAGGTGCACGATATGTTCGACCAGGGCCTCTACAAGCCAGGCGGCGAGCGATCATCGGTGGCTCGCTGCGCGGCCGTCGCGCTGACCCACCCCGACCAGAAAGCGATCCTGGAACGCAGCGGCATCAGCCTGGAGGCCAAATCACTCCTGTGCCGCCCCCTCGGAGCGCTGGAATGCTTCAGCCTCCGCACGCGACTGCCGGCTAAGTTCACCATCGGCTGGGTCGGCCGGCCGGTCCAGCATTTCGGCGAGGACCTCAAACGCGTCCACTGGGTCGTCGAGTGCGCGCGCCGGCTCGGCGGCGAGCGCCGCGTGGTCCTCCTGGGCGAGCGCCTCGAGGAGACGGCTCGCGCGCTCCGGCGGGCGGGCGTCGAATGTGAGTATCAGCACCGCTCGCGCAACCCCATCGAGAGCTATCCCGCTCACTACCGCACCTTCGACTGTGTCCTGATCTCCTCGATGTCCGAGGCCGGACCCCTGTGCTTGTTCGAAGCGCTCGCCACCGGCGTGCCGGTCGTCTCAACCCGGGTCGGCTGGGCACCGCTCCTGCTGCGGGAAGGCGAGAACGGATACCTCGTCGATTCCGTCGAACAGATGGCGTCCGCCGTCGCTGCAATCCGCAAGTGCCGCGAGGAGTGGTTCGCGCGGCGCCAGAGCATCCGAGACAGCTTGGGCGCTTACACGCTGGAATCCTGGGTGCGCGAGTGCCTTCGGCTTGCCGTCGGGCTCGCTCAGGCTGGAGACTCCAGGCGGCTCAGCGCCTGAAGGGTGTGTCGGCCGGCCGCGGCCGCGGCTCTTCCGTCACCGTGCCGGGGACCCACAGCCGGGCGATGGCGATGTCCTGCTCGACCTTCTCGGTCAGCGCGGGAATATCCACCCAGCCCACGCGATTGTAAAGCTTCGGCTGCCGGTACTGGAGCGTGTACGCCCGCGCGTACCGCTTCCAATGCTGCAAGGCGCTGAACAGGTGGCGCACGGCGGACTCGCGCTGCTCCGCCGCTCCCGTCTTGTCGAACAGCGCCAACTCCGCCGCGCCGCGGATCTTGGCGGCATAGTAATTCCCCAAATGCGCCATCGCCTCGATATCGCCGAGGGTCAGCCGCAGCTCTTTGTTCGCCCCTTGCAACGGGCGCAGCTCCTGCACCCCGCGCAGAGCCGCCGTGGCATACTGCTCCAGCGCCCCGGCGACCTCCAGCGGAGTGACCCCATCCATGGCCGCCCCGGCCAGCTTCTTCCCGCGCCACCGGATGATGTTCAGGATGCCGCTTTCCGGCATCGTGTCGCCTTCGATGAAATGCTTCACGGTGTAAAAGCCGCGGTGGCGCGGATGGCTGAGACAAGCCTCCGGAAACCAGCGCAGGTCGATGTCGCCCCAAAAGAAGCGCGTGATTTGAGGAAAGATCTTCGAGGCCGCCGCCCAACTGTCGAACAACTTTGCGGCCGGCGCCTGCCCGAAACGGTGGGCAAGCGTCCGCCGGAACAACTCCTCCGGCAGCTCGGGATCGTAGGCCAGTCGCCCCCAGAGCATGAACGAGTACCACTGCTTGCAGATGACCGGCTCGCGCGGCGTCTCCGGCTCCGTGCTCAGAAACTCGCGGCCCCAGGTGTATCCGTCCGGCCCCATGTAGAACCCCGCCACCTTATCGGGGCCGGGCATGTGACGAATGAAGGCGCGCGCGAATTCCGGATCGCCCCAGCGGAAACTGTATATGTCGTCGTTGCGCACCGTCAGCCACGTGCGCCGGCCCGGCGGCAGGTGCGGCAGCGCCGCCTTGATGAACGGGGGATTCGGGACGGAGTACATGTGGGCGATGGCGTATTTGAAGCTCAGATCGAAGGTGTCCGGATATTGCTTGAACTCCTCCAGAATCTCGCTCTGCGCCGTTTGGTGATAGCGGTGAATCAGCCGGATGTGCCGGTTGGGTTGCAGCCGTTTGGCGTCCAGGATCCCCAGGCCGTACGTCTTCCACAGCCACTTTTCCTTCGAGAACTCGTCTTTGCGGTTCTGCATGTGCTCGCCGGCGGTGATGCCGAAGCCGGCCAGCAGCGGATAGGTCAGGACCGTCTCGCGCACCGAGGCCCGAAAGTAATCGATCGTGCGGGGATTGTCCTGTTCGGACGTGATCCCGTATTTGCCCTCCGCACCCCACGTGAAGATGTTCCAGGTGAATAGATACACCTCGATGCCCCGGTCGTGCGCATACTGCATCACGTCCCGCCAGAACTGGATTTTCTCGTCGATGGTCATTGTCTTGACCGTTTCCAGATCGGCGAGCATCTCCGGGCGCACCATGTCGCTGCCGCTGTGCGAGAAGGTGTCATCCATGGGCACCCGCGTCCGCCGCACGTCCTCCAGCGCCACCTCGGGATACTCGGGCACTTTGACCAGCGAAGGAAACGGGTGCAGACTCCACAGCGTCAGCACGTTGTACCGGTGCCGCGCCATCTCGTCCAGGAACGCGCGCCAGAAATCGAAGCTCCACATCTCCGGGATGTTGTTCTGCGCCGCATCGCTGTTGTCCGAGTAACTCGGCGTGCGCGCGTCCAGCGGAATGTTGAACTTGATCCCGCGCCGTTCGATATATGGGGAATGGTCCGAGTCGAGCAGCTCGGCCAGCGTTCCCAGCCGGAGCGCTTCGGCCAGCTCGAGCCCTCCGTACATCGCGCCGGCAGCGTCCGCCCCGAGCACGGCTACGGCCCCCTTGCCGTGGCGGATGGCGAACGCCTGCGGCCCGGTCTTGAGCGGCGCCTCGACGCCCAGCGCTTCGGCCACCCGCCGCCACTGCTCAGGACCGGCCGCGATGACCAGCCGCACCGGCGCGTCGGTTGTGGCCAGCTCCTCGAGCCCGTACTCCCGCAAGCCGGCGGTCTTTTCGACCTGGGCCCGCCGGATCTCGGCCGCCGCGAACGTAACCGGACGTACTGACGAATCGTAGAAGAGAGCCACATCCTGCTCGGCGGCGGCCGGCAGCCCCCGTGCCGCCCCAAGCAACAAGCTGAGGACGGTGAGCAGGCGCATCAGCCGCGCAGCTTCTTCATAATCTGGTAACACCGTGCCACCGTCTCCATCGGGGAATAGGCCGCCCCTTCCTGCTCAATGATGTAGTACTCGATTCCGCCGGCAGTCTCGGCAACCTCGAAGATCTCCTTCCAGTTCGCCGCGCCCTCGCCGAGCAGGACCTTGAAACCCTTCGCCGGATCCGGCGACCAATCCTTCACGTGCATGCTGGCGACGCGGCCCCGGTACTTCTTCATGAAAGCCACCGGATCGCCACCGGCGCTGAGCGCCGCCCCGACGTCAAGCTGGAGAATAACGTCCGGACCGGTGCTTTCTCCCAGGATGTCGATCGGCAGTCGGCCCTCCAGCGGCTGAAACTCGACGTGGTGATTGTGAAAGCCCGTCCGCAGGCCCAGCGGCTTCAGCTTTTCCGCCACCCGGTTGAGATTCTCCGCCACCTTCCGCCATCCCTGGGCGGTGGTGATCCGCCCCGCGCTGGCTTGAATGATCTGAGTGCTGCCCAGAATCTGGTTCAGCTCGATCGTGCGCGGCAAGTTCTCCGGCGTCAGAAACCGCCCGGCGTTGTGGGTGCTGACGCACCGGATGCCGAGGTCGTCCATCAGCCGGCGCAGCTCTTTGGCCAGCTCGGTCGGGTAGTCGAAGTAAACGGCATAAAACTCCACCACCTCGTAGCCGATCTTGGCGACTTGCCGCAGGACATTCTTCACGTCCGCCTTCAGCTCCTCGCGCACCGAGTACAGCTCCAAACCGATCGGCACGCGCTTGGACCGCGCCGCCAGCGGCGCGGCGCACAGCGAGGCCAGTCCCGAGGCGCCAAGCGACAGGAACGAGCGCCGGGAGGTATCCTTCCACTCTGTTATCTTCATGCGGGCTTCTCCTGAATAGGCTATGAACCGGAAGCGGATAACATATCACAGCTCGTCTGAACCCGGCTCGCTGGGCAGGCCGGGCGGCGGACAGCCACATGGGAAAATGTCCCTGAGGGAGGTCTGATGGGTCGCTTTATTCCTTCTTGGCTGACTCGCGGCCTGGTGTGGCTGGGCGAGCTGACCTTGTTCGGGCTTCGGGCGATCCGCGATGCCGTTCGGTCCCCGTATGAGGGCGGCGAAATCCTCCGCCAGTTGTACGAGGTGGGCTGGCGCTCGCTGCCGCTGATCGCCGCCGCGGGGTTTGCCGTCGGCGTGGTGATGTCCATGCACACGCGCTCCTCGCTGGAGCGCTTTGGAGCTGAAGCGTTGATCCCAGCCGGCCTGGCGCTGGCGCTGATCAAGGAAACCGGCCCGCTGGTGACGGGTCTGCTGTTTTCGGGCCGCGTCGGAGCCGGCATCGGCGCCGAGCTCGGCGCGATGCGCGTCACCGAGCAGATCGACGCGCTGGAAAGCCTGGCCGTCGACTCCTTCAAGTACCTCGTGGTGACACGCGTGGTCGCCTGCGTGATCGCGATGCCCATCCTCACCACCGTCACGAATTTCGCCGGCATCCTCGGCGGCTACGTGGCCGAAACGGCCATCAGCGGCATGTCCTTCGCCCTCTACTTCGATCGCGCCTTCTCCCTGATCGATTTCGTCGACTACGTCCCGCCCACGCTGAAGACCACCGTCTTCGGCTTTATCATCGGCACCGTAGCCGGCTACCTGGGCTACAACACGACCGGAGGCACAGCCGGCGTCGGGCAGGCATCGACCCGCAGCGTGGTCTTCTCCTCGATTCTGTTGATCGTATCCAACGTCGTGCTGGTGAAGATGATCTTCTTTCTGTTTCCGGGGGTGGAAGCGTGAACCGGCCGGAGGAGGCGATCCGCTGCGAGCGCGTCAGCAAATCCTTCGGCGACGTGCAGGTGCTGAATGAGGTGTCGTTCGAAGTCGCCCGCGGCGAAGCTTTCTGCATCCTCGGCCGCAGCGGCACCGGCAAGAGCGTCACGGTGAAGCAGTTGATCGGGTTGATCAAGCCCGACAGCGGCCGCATCTTCGTCGAGGGGGAGGAGATCACTCAGCTGGAAGGGGCCGAACTGGCCCGCGTGCGCAGACGCATCGGCTTTCTGTTTCAGTACTCGGCCCTGTTTGACTCGATCACCGTCGGCGAAAACGTCGCCTTCCCCCTCCGCCGCCACACGGACTACTCCGAGCAACAGATCCGCGAGCTGGTCGAAGCCAGGCTGGCCCGCGTCGGCCTCAGCGGCGTCTACGACAAGATGCCCGACCAGATCTCCGGCGGCATGCGGAAACGCGTGGGGCTGGCGCGGGCGCTGGCGCTGAATCCGTCGATCCTGCTGGTGGACGAGCCGAGCAGCGGGCTGGACCCGGTCACCTCGCGCGAGATCGATGAACTGCTTCTGGATCTCAAACTGGCCGAGAAGACCACCCTGGTGGTGGTGACCCACAACATCCCGAGCGCCCGGCGGATCGGTGATGAGCTGGCGATGCTGCATGAGGGACAGATCCTGGCCCGGGGCACGCCGGAGGAGCTCGAGCAGAGCGAGCACGAACTGGTCCGCAGCTTCATGCGGGCCGAAGGAGGTACCTAAATCATGCCTTCATCCCGTAAGGTTACGGTCGGCCTTTTCCTGGCCGCCGGGGTTTTGTTGTTCACAGTGGGCTTGTTTCTGATCGGCGACCGCCGCTTGCTCTTTTCCAAAAGCATCACTCTATACGCCGAGTTCCGGGAGGTCGCCGGCCTGCAAATCGGCTCCAAGGTGCTGGTCGCCGGCATGAACGCCGGTGAAGTGGAATCCATCACCGTCCCCCCCGGCCCCGACGCCAAGTTCCGGGTCGGTTTCCGCGTGCTGGAGAAGTTCCGCCCTGTCTTGCGCCAGGACTCGGTGGCCACCATCGAAATGGACGGCTTGGTCGGCAACAAGATCCTGCAAGTCGGCGCGGGCAGCCCGCAAGGCCGCGAAGTGCGGGATGGCGACACCATCGCCGGCAGGGAGGCCCTCGAAGTCAGCGACATGATCCAGCGGGCCGTCGACACGGTCGAGTACGCCAAACAAGCCGTCGACGACGTCAAGCGGGGAGTGGACACCGCCGTGGATACCCTCGCCGAGATCGGCGCCTCCGCCCTTCAGACCATCAGGGACGTCGGCGATGACGTGCAGCAAATCACCGCCACCGGCGACAAGGTGGTCACCCAGGTTGGCGATGTCATCGAGGGGGTCAAAGCCGGAAGAGGCACCGTCGGGAAACTGGTTACCGACGATAGCCTCTTCAACCACCTCCGCGGGACGATGCAGGAAATCGAGGAGACGGCGCAGAACCTCAAGCAGACCTCCGCCGACATGCAGGAGTTCGCCGAGGGACTGAAGTCGGGCAACATCGCCCGGAACGCCGAACTGACGATGGAGAACATTCGGGTGATGACCGAAAAAGGCAAGGAGGCGATGGCGGCCCTGACACCCAGCCGCTCCGGCGGCGAGAGCCTGACCGGCAGCCTGCGCCAGACCCTGAGCAACACCCGGGAGGCGACCTCGGATCTCGCGGAAAATATGGAGGCGCTCAAGCGCAACTTCTTCCTCCGCGGCTTCTTCAAGCGGCGGGGATTCTTCGACCTCGACGCGGTATCGGTCGACGATTACATGGCCGGCAAGTTCGCCCCGAGCCGCGTGCGACGGCAGCAGTGGGTCTACCAGACGGAACTGTTCCAGGCCGCCGCCGACGGCGCCGAAGAGCTCTCCGAGCAGGGCAAAGCGAGGCTCGACCGCGTCATGGCGGATTTCCTCCGCTACGCCAGGACCAACCCGATCATCGTGGAAGGCTATGCCTCTGAGGGTACAGCCGAGGAGCAGTTCCTCACGTCGCTGGATCGGGCGGAGAAAGTCAGAGCCTATCTGGTGCAGAAGTTCAAGTTGAATCCGAACTACGTCGGCGTCATGCCGCTGGGCGCCGTGAAATCCTCCGATCCTTCCGGCAAGCCCTGGGATGGCGTGGCCGTTGTGCTGTTTCTGCCCAAGGACGTCGCCCGGGCGGCCAACTGAGCCCGCAGGGCTGGGAGACGGCCGGAAGGCTGAGATATCATTCTCCTCAAGATGCTCATCCGCGCCGCTGCCGGCCTGCTGCTCGCCCTACGTTGCTGGGCCGGCGTGCCGGCCCCCGCCGAGCACCTCGGCTTCGAGCCGGGCACGGACTACAAGCTCGCCGACTTTGCCCAAATCAGCAGCTACTTTCAGAAGCTGGACCATGCCAGCGACCGGCTGCGGCTGATCGAATTCGGCCGCAGCGCCCACGGCAAGCCGTTGTACCTGGCGTTCATCTCCTCGGCGGAGAACCTTCGGCGGCTCGACCGCTACCGCGACATTAACCGGCAGCTCGCCCTCGGCATCCCTGATGCCGAAACCGCCCGCCGGTTGGCGCGCGAAGGCAGAGCGGTCGTCTGGATCGATTCCGGCCTCCATGCCAGCGAAGTGGCCCCCGCCCAGCACGCTCCGGTATTGGCCTACCGGCTCATCACCGGCGAGACGGAGGAGATCCGCCGGATTCGCGACCAGGTGGTTCTGCTGCAAGTGCCGGTCATCAATCCCGACGGACTGGACTGGATCGTCGAATGGTACCGCGGCAACGTCGGCACGCCCTATGAGCTGGCCCCGCTGCCCAAGCTCTATCACAAGTACGCCGGGCACGATAACAACCGCGACTGGTTCATGTTGAATCTCGAGGAGACCCGCCACGTCACGCGCGTGCTGTACCGGGAGTGGTTCCCTCACATCGTCTACAACCAGCACCAGCAACCGGCCTTTCCCGCGCGCATCTTCGTGCCGCCTTACGCTGAGCCGCTGAACCCGAACATCCCCGCCGCGATCATGGAAGGCATCAACCTGATCGGCTTCGCGATGAAGGAACGCTTCGCGATGGAGAACAAGCCGGGCGTGCTCTCCTATCACGGCTTTGACGCCTGGTGGAACGGCGGACTGCGCACCGCCCCATCCTTCCACAACATGCACGGCATCCTCACCGAAACCGCCGCCGGTGTCTACGCGACCCCGCGTCCGGTCGAGCCGAAGGATCTGCCCAAACGGTTTCGCAACGGCATACCGGCTCAGGAGCCCAGCGTCTTCTACCAGCGGCCCTGGCTCGGCGGCCGCTGGGGCGTCCGCGAAGCCATCGATTACATGCTCACGGCCGACTTCGCCATCCTGGACCTGGCGGCCTCCCGCCGCGAGGCGTTCCTGTGGAAAGCTTACGAGCTGGCGCGAGAGTCGATCGAGAAGGGCCGCCAGGGAAATCCCTTCGCCTATGTCGTGCCCGAACACCAGTGGGATTTCTCCAGCGCGCTGGAGATGCTGCGCCGCCTCCGCTGGGCCGGAATCGAGGTGCGCCGCGCACGGTCGGACTTCGAGGCCGCCGGCAAGAGCTATCCGGCCGGCACTTACGTGCTGCCTGCGGCCCAAGCCTTTCGCCCGTACCTGCTCGACCTGATGGAGCCCCAGAAATACCCCGAGCTCCGGATGGGTGAAAACGGGCCCACCAAGCGCCCCTATGATGTCGCCGGCTGGACGCTGCGCATGAGCATGGGAGTTTCCGTCGACCGAATTGACACGCCGTTCGAGGCCGATCTGGAGACGCTGACCGAGGTGCCGGCGCCCGCCCCCTCGCGCAGCCGCCGCGAGAATGCCTCGTTCCTGGCAATGGCGGATCTGCTGGCGCGAGGCGTCGGCGTTCGCTGGGCCTCGGACGGCGAGCTCCTGGTCGAAGGCGAAGCACCCCAGGAACGCTTTGAGGCGGCCCGCTGGGAACTCAACAAGCCCAGGGTGGCGCTGTACGAGCCCTGGACGGCCAACATGGACGCCGGCTGGACGCAATGGCTGCTCGACGCTTACCGCGTGCCATATACGCTGCTGCACGACCAAGACGTGCGTCGTGGCGGCCTGCGGTCCCGCTTCGACACCCTCCTGCTGGCGTCGCAAACGCCCGCCTCGATCCTCCACGGCTACCGGGCGGGCGAGCCGGCGATCAGGATCAATCCGGAACTCGACGCTAAGGCCCTCCAACGGCCGGAATACACCGGCGGGATCGGCATCGCCGGCCTCGTGCAACTGGAGAGGTTCGTGCGCGAGGGCGGGACGCTGATCGCATTGGACGAGGCGGCCGATTTGCCGGTCGCCCACTTCCCTCTGCCCGTCCGGGATGTGGCCCGGGCCTCGTCGGACTCCTCGAACCGTTTCTATTGCCCGGGTTCGCTCGTGCACATTCGTGTGGCCACCAGCCATCCGATCGCCTTCGGCATGCCGGAGGCCGCAATTGCCTTTGTGAGAGGTGGCAAGGCCTTTGAGGTCACCCTCCTGGCCTCGGCCAACACCGGTGACCGGCAGGTCCGCTCCGTCGCCGATTACGCCAAGTCGGACCTGCTCGCCAGCGGCTGGGTATCGGGCGAAAAGGCCGTCCTCGGCAAAAGCATACTGATCGAGGCCCGCCATGGCCGGGGAAGGGTGATCCTGTTCGGCTTTCGCCCGCAGTTCCGCGGCCAGACCTTCGGCACGTTCAAGCTCCTGCTGAACGCCATCTACCTCGCCTCGGCCAAGGAGCGCATGTGACAGCCCCGCGATTCCGCATCGGCATCACGCCCGATTTCTATGTCGAAGCCGCCGGAAAATTCGAAGCCGCCGTCGAGCAGCAGCTCGGCGCCGCGCCCGGCGTCGAATACCGGCCGATGCCGGCACTGCCCGACAACGTCGCTACACCCGAGGCGCTGGACCAGTTCGACGGGATCCTGGCCCTGGCGACCCGGATCACCGGCGAGAGTCTGCGCGGCGTCACGCGCCTGGCGATTGTCGCGCGGTGGGGCGTCGGCTATGACCGCATTGACGTCCAGGCGCTCACCGAAGCCGATGTGCTGCTGGCGATCACCCCCAATGCCGTCAAACGGCCGGTGGCCGAGGCGATCTTGACGCTGGTCTTCGCCCTCTCCAAAAACTTGATCGTGCAGGACCTCACCGTCCGGGCGGGCAAGTGGCGCGGCGCCCTGCCCGGGCTCGGCCAGGACCTGGCCGGCCGCGTGCTCGGCTCGGTCGGCTGCGGCAACATCGCCCGGGAGATGTTCCGGATCGCGCGCGGGCTGGGCTTCAGCCGCATGATCGCCTGCGATCCTTATGTGCGGCCGCAAGAGCTCGCCGGACTCGGCGTCGAGCTGGTGGACATCGACACCGTGTTCCGCGAGAGCGACTTCGTCACCGTGAACACACCGCTGAACGAGCACACCCGCGGCCTGATTGGCGAGCGCCAGTTCCGCCTAATGAAGCCCACCGCCTGCTTCATCAACACTGCGCGCGGCGCCATCGTCCAAGAGGCGGCCCTCGTCCGCGCGCTCAAGGAGAAGTGGATCCGCGGCGCCGGGCTGGACGTCTTCGAGCAGGAGCCCCTGCCGCCCGGCCACCCGCTGTTGGAGCTCGGCAACGTCATTCTCGCCCCGCATGCGCTGGCCTGGACCGAGGCGATCGTGCGCGACAACACTATCGAAGCCTGTCAGAACCTGCTGGCGGTGGCGCGTGGCCGGATTCCAGGCGGGGTCGTCAACCGCGAAGTGCTGGCCAGACCGGGATTCCGCAAGAAGCTCGACCGATACGGAGACAGAGCATGAAGCCCAACCAGATGCAGAAGGCCTTGAAAGAAAACGGCGTCGCCGTCGGACACATGGTGTCGGAGTTCACCACCCGCGGCATCGCCAAGATCCTGGAATCCTGCGGGATAGACTTCGTAGTCGTGGACATGGAGCACACCGGCGCCGGCTCGGACCGCGTCGCCGATCTGATGGCCTGGTTCAAAGCCACGCCTATTGCGCCCTTCGTCCGCGTCCCCGTCCCCCAATACCATTTCATTGCCCGCACAATGGACGCCGGCGCGCTGGGCATTATGGTCCCTAACGTCCAGTCGGCCGCGCAGGCCAAGTCCGTGGTAGAAGCCGTCAAGTACGCCCCCTGGGGCAGGCGCGGCGTAGCCCTCGGCACGGCTCATACGGATTACGTTTCCCCGGATCCGGTGGCGTACTTTGAAGAAGCCAACCGCAACACGACGGTCATTTGCCAGATCGAATCACCGGCCGGCCTGGAAGACCTCGATCGCATCGCTGCTACCGACGGCGTCGATGTGCTCTGGGTCGGACACTTCGACCTGTCCCAATCCATGGGCATCCCGGCGCAGTTCGACCATCCGGACTTTCTGGCGGCGCTGAAGCGCGTGGCCGACACGGCGAAAGCCCACGGCAAGGCCGCCGGCATCCAGCCCGGCAATCGCGCTATGGCCGCCCGCTGGATCGAGCTCGGCTACAACGTCATCTCCTGGAGCGCCGACATGGCCGTCTACCGGCACGCCCTGGCCTCTGACGTCGCGTGGCTGCGCGAGCAGCTCAGCCGGCCGTAACCAAGTGGAGCGGAGCGCCGGCTCCGCCGGCCGGCAGTCATGCCGGCGCCCGCACCAATCCGACAAGCCACCGCCAACCATCCGCGTTGATCGGCGTCCACCGGCGGCTTTCTCCTCCCGGCGCAAAACCGGCGACCACCCCGTCCTCATTTGCGAGGGAGTCGCCGGAATGGACCTCTCTCCACCCGGCGGGCCCTGCGCCGGCCGCGCCTCTACCCCCCTGCCACCGCTCCGACGATCAAAAAAGGCTCCTCGCCCGAGGCGACCGCCTCCGGCAGCGCCGCATCGGGCGGTTCCTGAGACAGGTCCTCGCCGCCGGCGAAAAAGCGGAGGAAGGGCCGCCGCCGTTGCGTGACGTGATCGCGGATCGTCCCGCGCAGCGCCGGATAACGGGTTTCGAGCGCGTCCAGCAGCGCACGCTGCGTGGGCCAACCCGCCACCTCCAGCCGCACCTCGCCTTCCACCTGCGCCAGCGTCCTCAAATGTGCCGGTAGCACGACCCGAATCACGGCAGCGTCTGCACCTCCACCGACAGCACGGCCGGCAGATCCCGGACAATCGCCGTCCAACTGTCTCCGGCGTCGGCCGACACGTAAACCTGACCGCCGGTGGTGCCGAAGTACACCCCGCAGGGATCGAGCGAGTCGACCGCCATCGCCTCGCGCAGCACGTTCACGTAGCAGTCGCTTTGCGGCAGACCCTTGGTCAGCGGCTCCCATTCGCCGCCCCCCGTGCGGCTGCGGTAGACCCGCAGCTTGCCTTCCGGCGGGTAGTGCTCCGAGTCGCTCTTGATCGGCACCACATAAATGGTGTCGGGCTCATGGGCGTGCACGTCGATCACAAAGCCGAAATCCGAGGGCAGGTTTCCGCTGACCTCCTGCCACGACTCGCCGGCGTCGTCGCTGCGCATGACGTCCCAGTGCTTCTGCATGAACAGCACCGCCGGCCGTGACGCGTGCATGGCCAGACGGTGTACGCAATGGCCCACCTCAGCCGTCGGGTCGGGTAGGTATTCCGACCGCAGCCCCCGGTTGATCGGACGCCATGTGATCCCGCCGTCCTCACTGCGGAAAGCGCCCGCCGCCGAGATGGCCACGAACATCCGGCCCCGGTCGCTCGGATCCAGCAGGATTGTGTGCAAGCACAGTCCCCCGGCGCCCGGCTGCCAGTTCTTACCGGAGCCGTTCCTGCGGAGTCCCGCGAGCTCCTCCCAGCTCTGCCCCCCATCGGTCGAGCGGAACAGGGCCGCATCCTCCACCCCGGCATAGACGGTGTCCGGGTCAGTCTCTAAAGGCTCCAGGCGCCACACCCGCTTGAACTCCCACGGGTGCGGCGTGCCGTCGTACCACTGGTGAGTTCCCGGCACGCCGTCATAGACAAACTGGTTACCCTGCGGAGTCCACGTCTTGCCCCCGTCGTCGGAGCGCTGGATCAACTGCCCGAACCAGCCGCTGGATTGCGACGCGTACAGCCGCTCCGGCTCCGCCGGCGATCCCTTCACGTGGTAAATCTCCCAGCCCGCGAAATGTGGGCCCCTGATGTCCCAGCGGCGCCGCGTCCCGTCGGCTGTCAGCACAAACGCGCCCTTGCGCGTGCCAACCAACACCCTGACTCTGCTCATCCCGTAGCCCCTTCCTGAATCATGCCCGGCGCAGCTCCGCCCCGCCCGGCACAGTAGGTATGGTATTTAAGATCAGCGCCCTGACGCAACTCAGACGGCCCGCTGGAGGCCGGAAGGAGATCGGCATGAAAGTGTTCTTATTGTTGCTCGCCCTGGCGCCGGCAGCCGCTCAGAAAAGCACCGTCTCGCTTTGGGCCGTCAGCGACGGCGTGCGTGTGAACCCCGTCACCGGCAGGCTGCTCGAGGACCGCACCGACATCCACAAGGATTACCCCACAGGCGACTACCGCCGGAGCAACGCCGTCTGGGACGCCGCCACAGCCACGATCTCGCTGAAGGCGGCGCGCAACGAGTTCGTCGCCTTCCAGCTCATCATCGAAGCGGAGAAGCCGGTTCCCGAGATCGACGTTGATGCCCCGGTGCCGGCCCACTCGAGCGGCGCACGCCTGGCGGCGCCCAACGTCGCCATCTTCAAGGAATGGTACGTGCGAGTGCGCCGCCCTTCCACCGGCTATGAACGAACATCGCTCGGCCCCGGCTGGTATCCGGACGCCCTGCTGCCGTACCGCTCCTCCCGCCTGCGCACCGGCTTCCCGTTCTCAATCCCGGACTTGTACAACAACATCCCAAACCAGAAAAACCAGGCCGTGTGGGTGGACATTTACGTGCCTCAGCGCCGGGAACACGCCCCGCCCGGCCGCTACCAGGGTCCCATGCGGGTCCGCTGGCGTGACGGCTCGGCGCAGGTGCGCGTCGTGCTCGACGTCTGGGACTTCGCCCTGCCTGAGGAAAGCCACCTGTGGGGAGATATCTGGAACCACTCGATGAAGAACATGCCCCCGCAGGAGGAACTGGCCTACTACCAGCTCGCGCGCCGCCACCGCTTTCACCCCCTGATCTACGCCTACCGGCCGGAGCTGACTGTCTCGGGAACACAAGTCCGGCTGGACTGGACCGACTACGACCGCCGCTTGGCCCCCTACCTGGACGGTTCGGCCTTCACCGAACGGTTCGGCTATTGGGGGCCCGGCCGGGGCGTGCCCGTCAGCCACATGATGCTCCCGTTCGACATCGAACGAGGCGAGTCCCGGCAGGGCGCTTGGCCGGTTCCACTGCCCGAGGGCGGCCGTACGCCGGAGTACGAGGCCGTCTGGAAAGAAACCGCGCGGCAAGTGCGCCAACACCTGGACAGCATTCCGGCCTGGCGCCACGTGCAAAAGATTTGCTTCCTCAACGGCCTCGACGAGTCCTACTACGAGGACGCCTACGAGAAGATGCTTTACTACGGGCGCCTCCTCCACGAGACCCTGGGACGCGGCTGGTTCAAGTACCGCATCGATGGCGGCTACTCACGCGAGGCCATGGAGAAGCTCTCCGCCGAGGTCGACTTATGGGTCTGCCACACTGTGGCGTTCGACATCGACACCATCGAGCACTTTCGCCGCCGGGGCGTCGAGGCCTGGTTCTACGGGCCGATGATTTACGAGCAGAAGCGCAACTCCGGCTGCGGCTCGAACACGTTTCTCGACCTGGACCTGCTGGTGAACCGCGCCGTCGGCTGGATCGGCTGGAAGTACCGCGCCGGCTGGGTGGAATGGGAATTCGACTGGAACGGCTACGCCGCATGGTACGAAGCCGAGAATTTCAAGGAGCCGCGCCGGATCTTCAACGGCTCCGGCCAACTGATCTACCGCGGCGCCGTCATGGGCTACGATGAACCGATCGCCAGCATCCGCCTGAAGGCTCAGCGGCGCGGCTTGCAGGACTACGAGTACTTCTGGCTGCTCGAACAGAAAACCGGGGGAAAGGCCGAATCCGACCGGCTCGTGAACCGGATCATCTACAAACGGCCGTTTGGCCGTGCGGCGATGTTCGACACGGAGATCTGGAGAAACAACCCCGAACTCTGGGACGAGGCCCGCCTCGCAGCCGGTCAAAAGATCGCCTCCGGGCGCGATTGACAGCGGGCCGCCGCTCCCTGGAAAATGAAATTGATCCCCCGTCCGTGCGGATGTGGCGGAACTGGCAGACGCGCATGGTTCAGGTCCATGTGGCCGCAAGGCCGTGGAGGTTCAAGTCCTCTCATCCGCACCACTTCTCATAGGCTTCCGGATCAGCCCGGTTGCGGCTCCAACGGCCGTTTGAGACCGCGCTTGGAGGCGCCACGCCGCCGGGGCCAGAGCCACGGGCAGTCGTGGGCTGCGATTGTGCAGGTTTCACACTGGCAACAGCAATCGGGCGGTCCAGCGCCCTGATGCAGCGCAGCCGCAGACTTCCTCCGGCGGCGCGGCAAGACCCTCCGCCGCCTCATGACCGCTCCAGCAAAGCATTCAGCTTGGCGAATACGTGCTCGACGTTTTCATCGCTGACAGGCGTGCTCCCTTTGACAAAGCCGAGATCGGTCACCCGGAGGTGCAGCAGATCGCTGAAGCCGGCCTTCTCCATCAGCTTCCGCGCGCAGTCCGTCTCGCAGCCATCCACCACCACCAGCCGGCCCGCCTCGCACGTGTTGGCCATGATGGTGTCTATGTCGGCGCCAACGCCCGCAAGGCAGTACATCCGGGCGGTCCCGTTTCGGTGCATCTTCCGCACCGCGCGGTCGGCAATCTCGGCCGTGTCCGCGGCGCCGGAACAGGCGAACAGTAACTTCCAACCGCCATCACAGTCACATTCTGATGTCTCATTCATCTCCATCACCTCCTGACGGCAGACTTGGCGCCGCCGCTTCCGGCGTGGCCTCCCTGGAAACACCGTCCGGCAGGCAGCCGTAAGAAAAGATCACTCTATCTCAAATCACCCGGCGGCCACGGCCTCCTTGAGATGGCCGGCGATTTCGTCTTCCGCCGGGACCCTGCCCATGCACTTGATCACCCCATTGACCGCCAGGGCGGGAGTCATCAGCACACCGCGCTTGCTCATCACGTCGAAGTTCTTCACCTGTACCAGCTCGTAGTCGATCCCGAGCTTGTCGGCCGCCGCCCTCGTTCTTTCGGCCAGCGCCTCACACCGCGCGCAGCCCGGTCCGAAAATTTCGATCTTCATCAACGCACCTCTCTCAGGCAAGACCTCCGTAAATCATTCCCGCCACCGTGGCCATCGCCACCACCAGCACGGTGAACACCGCCGTTTTCTTGGTGCCGATCACCGAACGGATCACCAGCAGGCTAGGCAACGACAACGCCGGACCGGCCAGCAGCAGCGCCAGCGCCGGGCCCCGGGCCATGCCGTGCTCGATCAGCGCTTGCAGAATCGGGATCTCGGTCAGCGTGGCGAAATAGAAGAGGCAGCCGACAACCGACGCCATCAGGTTCGAGCCCAGGCTGTTGTCCCCCACCCAGGCCGCCACCTGCTGGTCCGGCAACAGCTCGCCCAGGAAACCGACGGCAAACACGCCGCCGAACAACAGCGGTACCAGCAGCTTGGTGAAGTCCCACGTGTTCCTCAGCCACTCCCGAATCTCCTCCCGGCCGAACCACCGCCACAGCATCAGCAGCACCGCGACGCCCATCAGTCCCGCCAGCCGCCACTTGGCGTGGTACACATCCATCACCCAGCCCTGCGCCTCCTCCATCGACACGATCTCGCCCTTCGCCAGCGTCAGCCTGTCACCGACGCGCAAGCCTCCCGAGGGCTGCTCCGCCTGAATGACGATCTCGTCCCTCGTCTCCTGAAGCAGCACCGCCTGAATCGCGGCCCCGTCCCGCGTCCGGACAGCCACGTTGCCTGGGTTGTACCAGTCGCTGAAAACCAGGAAGGCCAGCATCGCGCTGAAGTACAGCGCCGTCTGCCAGACCGGCCTCCGGGGCTTCGGCGGGGCGGGCATCTGCATCGCCAGCGCCTCGCGTTCCCGCTCCTCTTTCCGGAAAATGGCTGCCATGACCACCCCGACGACGATGCCGAAGCCGATGGCCCCGAGCGCCCGCCACAGGCCGAGGTCGAAGCCCAGAACCCGCGCCGTCAGGAAGATCGCCAGAATGTTCAACGCCGGTCCGGCATACAGGAAAGTGGCCGCCGGGCCGAGCCCGGCACCGATCCGGTAGATGCCGGTGAACATCGGCAGGACGCTGCACGAGCAGACAGCCAGCACCGTCCCCGACACCGAGGCGACCGTGTAGGCTTCGGCCCTCCTCGCCCGCGGACCCAAATGGCGCAGCACCGCCTCCTTGGACAGGAACGTCGTAATCGCCCCGGCGATGAACAGCGCCGGCACCACACAGGCCAGGGTGTGGTTGCGGGCGTACCATTGCAGCATCTTGAAGGCTTCCAGGATCGCCGCCTGCACCCTCACGTCCGACAGCGGCAGATAATACGCCGCCAGAAAAATCGCTACAAAGGTTCCGAATATCTTGAATTCGCGCACGATAGGTCCTCTGTCACGCGCCCCGGATCGACACCAGCGCCTTCTGTTCCTCCAGGTTCTGGCGGAGGACCGACTCGAGGCAGTCGAAGAAAGCATCCAGGCACTGGCATTTCACCGAGTAGTAGCTCATCGCTCCTTGCCGACGTACCGAGAGGAAGCCCGTGTCCTTGAGGATCGCCAGGTGCTTCGACACCGTGGACTGGTCGGCGCCCGCCAGCTCGGTGAGGTCGCCGACGCAGAGCTCGCGCTGGCGGAGGGCGTCGAGCATCAGCAGCCGGCTGGGATGGGCCAGCGCCTTGGCGATCTTGGCCCGGGCCACATAGGAGTCAAACGACCGCCGTTTCATGCTTCTATGGCTATATTGCCATAAGACCCAAGAGCCTTCAACGGGCATCCGCCCCCAACCCTGTGCTAGACATGCTCCATTCGGATGAGCGACGCTGTATGACTACGCCCATGGCTACGCGACGACAATTCCTGAAAACCGGCGCCGCCGCCCTCGTCGCCCCCGCCGGGCTGGCGGCCCAGCACGCCAACATCCCCTGGTACCGCCGCGCCCTGCGCTGGGGCCAGACCAACATCAACGAGCTCGACCCCAGGCGCTACGACATCGACTGGTGGCGCCAGCACTGGAAGCGCACCCGCGTTCAGGGGCTGGTCATCAACGCCGGCGGCATCGTCGCCTACTACCCCAGCAGGTTCGACCTCCAATACCGGGCGCAGTTCCTGGGCCAACGGGACCTCTACGGCGAATTGACCCGCACCGCCCACCAGGACGGCATTGCCGTGCTGGCCCGCATGGACTCCAACCGCGCCGACGAGAAATTCTACAAAGCCCACCCTGACTGGTTCGCCGTCGATATCGAGGGCGAACCTTACCGCGCCGGCGACCGCTACATCTCCTGTATCGACGGCCCTTACTATGAGGAGTACTTGCCCCAAGTCCTCCGCGAGATCATCGCGTGGGAAAAGCCCGAGGGCTTCACCGACAACAGTTGGAGCGGGCTGGGCCGCGGCCAGATCTGCCATTGCCGCTACAGCCGCGAGCGCTTCCGCAAGGCCACGGGCAAGGAGCTGCCGCGGAAGAAAGACTGGGACGACCCGGTCTATCGCGCATGGATCGAATGGAGTTACGCCCGCCGGATCGAGATCTGGGAACTGAATAACAAGACCACCAAAGACGCCGGCGGGCCGGACTGCCTGTGGCTGGGCATGATCGGCGGCGACTTCATCAACCAGGGCGCGCGCTTCCGCGACATCAAGGCCATCTGCGAGCGCACTGAGATGATCATGCTCGACGACCAGTCCCGCAGCGTCTCGCTGGGCTTTCAGGAGAACGCCGAAATCGGCAAGCGCCTGCACGGCCTCCTGGGATGGGACAAGACCATCCCCGAAAGCATGGCGCATTACCAGCGCAGCCCCGTGTTCCGCAAATCAGCCGCCTCGAAGCCCGAGGCGCGCCTGTGGATGTACTCCGGCTTTGCCGGTGGCATCCAGCCCTGGTGGCATCACGTCGGCGCCTACCAGTGGGACCGGCGCCAGTTCACCACCTCGATCCCCGTCTACCGCTGGTACGCCGACAACGAAACCTACCTGGTCAACCGGGAGCCCGTGGCGACCGTCGGAGTTGTCTACTCACAGCGCAACGCCGATTTCTACGGGCGCGACCGCGCTCAGGAGAAGGTCGCGCAACCCTACTACGGCTTCATTCAGGCCCTGGTGCGGGCGCGGATCCCCTACATTCCCGTGCACGCCGATCACATCGACCGCGATGGTCCCCGGCTCTCCCTGTTGGTGCTGCCTAACCTGGCGGCCATGACCAGCGCCCAGATCGAGTCCGTCCGCCGCTACGCCGCCCGCGGCGGCAACCTTATCGCCTCCGGGGAGACCGGCCGGTATGACGAGTGGGGCGACCCCCGCAAAGAATTCCCCCTCGGCGACCTGTTCGGCGTCCGCTTCACCGGCAAGGTCCACGGCTCCACCGGCGAAGCAGAAAGCTGGGAGGGCGGCGACCATTCCTACCTCCGCTTGCACCCGGACGTCGGCCGCGAGGTCTACGGCCCGAAATCCGGCGACGAGCCCGTCGTGAGCGCCGCCCGGCATCCGGTTCTGAAAGGATTCGAGGAAACCGACATCATCGCCTTCGGCGGCCTTCTCTTCGAGGTGCAGGCCGCGCCCGGCGCCCAAACGCCCCTCACGCTGATCCCCGATTTCCCGGCCTACCCGCCCGAGTTCTCCTGGATGCGCACGCCCCGCACCGGCATCGCCGCTCTGGTGCTGCGCGAGGACAGCCAGGGTGCCCGCCGCGCCTGGCTGGCCGCCGACCTTGACCGCCGCTTCCAGCATGACAACCTCCCCGATCACGGCGACCTGCTCGCCAACCTCGTCCGCTGGGCGGCCAGGGACGACCTGCCGCTGCGCGTCGAAGGCCGGGGCCTGATCGACTGCCATCTCTACCGGCAGCAGGACCGGCTCATCCTCCACTTGCTCAACCTCACCAGCGCCGGCACATGGCGCTCCCCGGTCCACGAACTCATCCCCGTCGGCCCGTTCACCCTCCACCTGCGCCTGCCCGCCGGCATCGCCGGCCAGGGCGCCCAGTTGCTCGTCTCCAACAGGACCGTCCCCCTCGCGCGCAAAGGCGACTGGGTCACCTTTGAGGTTGAGCGCCTGGCCGACCATGAAGTCGCGGTGATCTGACAGGCGCCGCGCTACTCAGTCACGGTGAAGAAGGCGTTGAACATCGGGCCGCCCATGACTTCGCCACGGCTGGTATCCAGTCCGATCCGCCGCAGCCCCGGAACAGCGCGCGCCAGCACCTGCACTGTCGCCGTCAGGCTCTTACCGTCGGGGGCCACTTGCAGGTTCGAGACCGTGATGTTCGGATCGTGCCCCATCATGCCGCCCATTCCACCTCCCGGCCCGTGCCCGCCGAAGAAGTGGAACTCGATCTCTTCCACGTCCTCAAGATTGGCGCCCGTGATCGTAAGGGTGAACGGACCCGACCCGGCCTTGGCCGTATTCGGCGTCACCGAGGCGACGATGGGCAACCCCCACCGGCCCTGCCGGTCGCCTTCCACGGCGCTCACCCGCGCAACGACCCCATAACTGTTCAAGTCAACCACGCTCAGCACTCCGGTGGCGTGCGACAGCACCAGCAACTGGTTTCGGGCGGCATTGACCGCCAGCGCACGCGGGCCGGGATCAACCGGAAACGTGGTCACCACTGAGCCGGCGCTCAAATCTGCAACCGTGATGCGCGCCGTCATCTGGTTGGCGATGAATGCCAGGTTATTATGGACCGCCACTGCTCCCGGACCCATTGCATCCCAGAAACCGGTTTCGACTAACTGCGCCTGGTTCGTGTTGAGGTCCAGCAGGTAGAAGCCGTTTGTCATCGGCGCCGTCACCACCGCTCGGGCCGCCGCCGGCGCTACCGCCACGCGAAACGGCCGCGAGCCCGGCGGCAGCGGCACTGTATTGACTGAAAAGTCCGACAGCCGGATAACCGAAACAGAAGCCCCGTGCAGATTGGCTACCACCGCCACGCCGCCGCCGGCGTCGATCCCCAGAGGCCCCAACCCCACTGAGATCGTGTTCGTAACCGTTCGAGTGGCCGTGTCAATGACCGAAACCGTCCCGCTGGCCGTGTTGGTGACCAGCAGATTGGATCCCGCAAAGACCAGATCGCTCGGAAACAGGCCCGTCCCGATCACGGCGATATCGTCCGGCTGCGACAGGTTGATCAACGCCACCGACGCGTTCTCGCTCAGCGCCGCCGCGGCGAACTGGCCTGTCGGATCAATCGCCACCGCGTGGGCGCGCGAGCCTTCCGGAAGGGTGATGGTCCGCACCGTAGTCGGCGAGTCCAGCGAGATCACCCGCAGGGCATCGTCGTCTTCGTCACTGATCAGCACCGTGTTGTCAACAGGGTTGAAGGCGAGGTCGCTCGCCTCGCGGCCCCGCGGCATGTTCTCAACAACCATCATCCCGGGAGCCCACCCCGGCATCCCCTGCATCATGCCGGTGGTCGGCAGGATGTTCATGAAGGTGACGTTGCTGATCTGTCCGCCCGATCTCACCGCCACCGGAACCATGCCCGCGCCCGCCATGGCCGCCGGCAGTCGGATGTTGATCTGCTGGAGACCTGCATAGCCGGGCACCTCGCCGAACCACATCACCTCCACCGGCACGCCCCCCACCAGCACCGTCGGCTCGGCCGACAGGTCCAGACCCGTCACAAACATGGCCACCGCCGTCGCCACCCCTTCCGTGGTCACGCTGAACGGTCCTTGCCGCCACATCGTCCCGTGCAGCATCGCGCCCAGTCCCAGCCCCATCGAATTGAACGAAAACACGCCCGGGCCCCCGGGCCCGATCATCATCGTGCCGCGAATCTGGCGGCCGCCTTCCTGAAACACCACCTCGGCCTCGCCCGGACCGAGCTGCCGAGGCACAATGAAGTTCACCTGGCCCGGCGACACATAGTGCAGCATTGCCGGCATCCCATTGACCGTCACCGAGCAGCCGCCCAGCTCCGTCGGCAGTTGACCCGGTCCCACAAACCGGCCGGTCCCAGTCTGGGAGCAGAGATTCGCTCCAAACATTGCCGCGAATGATCCCGGGGCAAACGGCCCGCCCGGCAGGAACGAGGCCCCGTTGACAACGGTCATTTGCGCTTCGGCTACGCCGGCGGCAAACACCAGCAGCAGAGCCAAACGCCGGACCGAAGCTGAAAGACTCAATCTCATGACATCTCCTGTTCAATGCCTAAGAGTCAGAATTTCACCCGCGGGTTTCAAATCGGATCCGCCCGCAGGCGCAACCTCAGCCGCCGCAATCCCATCTCCAAACCCAACTCCTTGAAACCAAGGATGATGCCTCCGACCCTCCGCCTCCCCGCCGGATACTCAGGGCGCACCCCTGTGCCCAATCGACATCAGCGTCCATCCGCACTGCCGAGAAGACGCAACCGAGCCGCGACTGCCAGCAGCGGTATTCCCCGATTCGCTGCTGCAACCCTAAAAACGCCTGCCCGCCAACAGCAGGCGCCAAAGGTCAAAGCCCATACCGGCGCTGACCGTCGTCAGCTCGAAAGGAAAGCTGCGGGCCACGCTGAGGTGGACCGACACAGCGGGCGTCAGTTGCCAGTTCGCCCACGCCACCGGGCCGCGGTCCCGCAGGTCCGCCCCCGGCAGCGTGGCCTCCGCCATCACACTATAAAACGGCGCGCCGGCGCCGGCCCTGACGTTCGGCATCATCGGACCAGAACGCGGCGGCGGCTGGCCGTCATGGTGTCCGGGATGTGATCCGCCCGCCGTAGCAGCCGCGGAGGCCAGCATCCGGCTATGAACCGTCTGCGTGCCCCAGGGCCACACGCCAAAACCCCCGGCGCCCACGCTCAGCGGCTGCGCCGGTCGCACCTCCGCCCCCGCGGTCACATGAGCGGCGCTGCCGGTCGAGATGAAGGGCCGCTGGTAGCCGATGTTGTTGAACACGTAGTTAGCGGCCCCGGCCTTGACGAACACCCTCCAGCGCTCAAAGCGGCGCTGCACCGATCCGCCTGCGTCCACCGTCGTTTTGCCCGCCCCAAGCCCGCGATCGCGGTCTCCGGTGGCAAAGCCCACCACCAGGTTCGCCGCCAGCTCATACCGGCCGGCCAGGCCGCGCACGAATCCCGAGAGGTAGGCGTCGCCGGCGCCGCCGGCCTGGAATCCGGAAGCCGAATTGTAGTACCAAGGCACGCCGGCCGCCACGGCGAAGCGGCGTGTCTCGATTCCGATCTCCGGCACGAGCGTATAAAAATTCCCGAAGGCGTTGTGATCAATGCCTGCGCCCACATACAGCACCGGACGGGGCCGCGGCGCCCCCCCTTCCGGACTGCTCTGGCGGCGGAAGCGGTTCCATTCTCGGTCGGCCTCGCGAAGGACCGCCTGGAGTTCCGCGACGATGTTCTCTCTGGAACGGCCGGCTGCCTCAAGCTGCGCCACGAAGATGCGGCCATATGGCTCGCCAGTCTGGCGCCGCAGCAGCAAGAGCCGGTTGCGGTGGGTGCTCAGCCGCCGCGCCATGGCGTCCACGACGATCATCTTGCGGTCGGGATCCGCCGTCGCCTCGTCCACTCGCGCCACGGCGGTCTGGAGCTCGTCGGGAGCCGGCGAAGTCCCCGCTCGGCAGGGACCGGCCGCGGCCACCGCCGCCAGCACGATCCAGCGCGCGGTCTGTCTCATCGTGGTCCCGGCGAGTGGCCCGGCATCGAGCCCATGTTGTGCCCGTACCCGGGCGGCCCCGGGTGTTGCGCTGCCGCCGGCCTCCTGCGAGCGCCCCCCATCCCCATGCCGCGATCTCGCATCGGGATCAGATCGGCCCGCTCCGAACGCCCTCGAAACGCCTGGGCCTGGGCCGGCGGCCCCCCCCGCTGGACCCAGGCCCGCTGGCCGGCGCGCAGCAGCACCTCTTGGCCCGGGAACCGGGGGTTGACCACCGAAACGACCCCTTCCTCGACGGCCACCAGCGTCGAATCGTTCTCATCCACGAAGACGCTGAACACCGTGCCCCGCACCGCGATCACCGCCGTCGGCGTCGTGATCGAGTGCGGGTTCGGCCGGCCGGTAAGTTTTTCAATGTACACTTTGATCGACCCGAAAAACAGGTGCAGAAACTCACGGATGTCCGCCGACTGCTCCGAGTAGATGATCCGGGAATCGGGGAAGATCTCCACCGTGGCGCCAGTGCTGGTGCGAAGCCTAACCGTCGAGTTCTCCCCGGTGACCACCTCATCACCCGGCAGGACTGCGTCGTTCAGCCGCAAGCTCTGGGGCGTCGAACGCCCGCGCTGCAGCGTGGCGGTGCCGTTCAACCCGACAACTCGGGCCTGCCTTGAGTGTGTCAATTGGGCTGCGGCCGGCGTCGCGGCAGCCAGGACGAGCGCCCAGGCTACCATGCGCCTCACCGAGCGTACCGCTTTGACCATCTCACTGCCCACGCAACCGCCAGCAATTCGCCTGCCAAACCGATGCGCCGTCCCACCAATAGCGGCCACGTCACGATTGCGGCCTTTCGGGCACACCCCCGTGCCCGGAGCGATTCCTCGCCATCCGGGCCAGCTTCTTGTACAAAGTCCGCCTCTGGATCCCCAGAATCGCGGCCGCCCGGGTCTTGTTGCCCCCGGTTTGCTCTAAAACGCGCAGAATCTGGCGGCGTTCGACCTCCTCCAACTCTTCGGATCGGTCCTCACCCGCCCCGGCCGCCATGCCCTGCTCCAGTGCCGCGCGCACTCGCTCGCCCGTCAACGGCCCCGGCGGGCTCATCGCCACCAGGCGCCGGATGAGGTTCTCCAACTGGCGCACGTTGCCCGGCCAGTCGTGCGACTCCAGGGCGCGCTCCGCCTCCGGCTCCAGCCAGACCCGATTGCCGGAAGCCCGGACCGCCGCCGCCAGGAAATGCCGGGCCAGCAGCGGGATGTCGCTGCGCCGTTCCCGCAGCGGCGGCACATCGATCCGCAGCACGTTCAGCCGATGGTACAGGTCCTCCCGGAACTTGCCTTCCTGGACCATTTCCTCCAAACGCCGGTTGGTGGCGGCCAGGATCCTCACGTCCGCACGCCTCGGCACGGCGGCGCCCACCGGCCGGAATTCCCGCTCCTGGAGAAAGCGCAGCAACTTCGATTGGAACTCCAGCGGCACCTCGCCGATCTCGTCGAAAAACACGGTGCCGCCCTGGGCCGCCTCCACCACGCCTTTGCGGTCGCGGTCGGCCCCCGTGTACGCTCCGCGGAGGGCCCCGAACACCTCGGATTCCCACAGCGTGGCCGCCACGCTGCCCGAGTCCACTGCCGCGAAAGGACGGCCCGCGCGCCTGCTGTTGTCGTGGATCGCCCGCGCCACCAGCTCCTTGCCGGCGCCCGTTTCACCCGTGATCAACACGGTCTCCTCCGAGCGCGCGCAGCGCGCGATGCGCTTGTAAAGCTCCACCATCGGGGCCGAAAAGCCCACCATCCCGCTCGGCTGAAGCGCCTCCTCAGCCGCATCCGCTGCCGGCGGCGGCGACAGCAACGCGCAAGCCCGCTCCACCGCCTCCAACAGCTCGCCCAGTCCGAATGGTTTGGCCAGATATTCCAAGGCGCCGCCGGTCTCGGCCTCGACAGTCGTTTGCAGCGACCCGCGGGCCGTCATCAGAATCACCGCGCTCGCGGGATTCCGACTTTTCGCCGCCCGCAAAATATCCAGCCCGGTGACGCGGTCGATGTAAATGTCGGTAATCACGATCGGGTAATCGCCCCGCGCAATCTCCTCGAGCGCCTCTTCGCCGTCGTTGATCTCGGTCACTGCGTAGCCCTTGGCTCGCAGATAACTCCCCACCATGCGCGTGACCGCTTCCTCATCGTCGATCACCAGAATCGGGGGCTGCTTCATGTCACCCTTTCGGCAGCACCAGCGTGAAGCATGAGCCAGCCCCGCGACGGCTCGTCACTTCCACTCGCCCGCCGTGCTGAGTTGCTATCTCCTTCACCAGAGCCAAGCCGATCCCCCGCCCGGCCTCCGGCCCGGATTGATCCCTCTTAAGACGATAGAACCTTTCGAAGATGTTTTGCTGCTCCCTCGGCGGGATGCCGTAACCCTGGTCGGCAACGGAAATGCGCACGCTCTCTTCGTCGCTCCCGGCACGGAGCTGGATGGTCGTCCGCCGGGGACTGTATTTCACCGCGTTCGTCAGCAGATTGTAAATCGCGAAAGAAAGAAGATCCCCGTCCGCCGCCACCTCCACCGCGGGCAGCTCGGCGCGGATCTCGATGTTCTTCCGCGCGGCGTACGTGCGGGCCTGTTCCAGTACGTCCCCGCAGAGCTCGCGCAGCTCAACCCGGCGCTTTTGCAGACTCATCGTCCCGGCCGCCACACTCTCCACGTCGAGAAACGCCCGAATCAGGCTGTGAAGCCGCCGCGATTCCTTGTGGATCAGACCGGCCATCTCGCGCTTCGTCTGCTCCGGCACCGCGGCCTCGCGCAGCATCTCGCTCGAGCCCTGAATGGCAGCCAGCGGCGAGCCGATTTCGTGCGCCACCGCCTGCACTCGAAACGCCTGCTCCCGCGCCCGCTTCTCGGCGCTGCGCAACGCCAGCGCCACTTGGGCGTATTCGCCGGCCCCCGCGACGCCCCCGGAAGCCAGCAACACCGCCAGGGTCGATCCCAGCGGCCAGACGAATCCGTGGCGCAGGGCGACCCATGCCGCCACCGGCGTGGCCAGCGCGAGCAGCGCAAAGACAACCACCAGCCGGAAGCCCCTGAATCTCCGGGCCGCCCCCAGGCACAGGCCCGCGACCAGCACATAAAGCCCCAGCTCAAAGGCCGCGCCCGGCGCGCGCAGGAAATCCTGGTCAAGAATGGTCCCGGCAATGTTTGCGTGGATCTCGATCCCGCTCATCCCGATTCCCGATGAGACCGGCGTGAACAGCCGGTCGCCGCTGCCTTGGGCGCTGGCCCCTAAGAAGACGATTCGATCCCGGATAGCCGCCGGATCAAACGAGCTGTCGAGCACAGAGGCCAGGGACACCCTTGGGAACGTGCCCTCCCGGCCGGCGTAGCGGATCAGCATCTGCCGACCGTTTCGTTGCGCGGCCGGAACGGCGAACGCCCCGACGTGCAACTCCTCCGCCGCTTCGACCGGCCGGCCGGCGCCCACATATGCCACGACGGCTTCCAGCCCCAGCGCCCACAGTCGCCGCCCCTCGGCCGCTTTGGCCAGCAACACCGATCGCGCCACGCCGTCGGGGTCGGCTTCCACATGCACGTGCCCGACGGCCGCCGCTGCTCGCAACTCCGGCAGCGGCCAGATCCACCGGCCGCTTGGCAAAGAGTCGCTTTCAATTGCCGCGCCAACGACCGACCGCCCGAATACCCTCAAGGCCTTGGCCAGCGCTCGATCGGCTGCCGGCCCGCCCGGCTCAGCCAGAAGAAGATCCAGCACGATGACCCGCGGCCCGGCGGTGGCCAGGCGTTCCACCGCCTCCGCCAGCAAAGCCCGGTCCAGAGGCAGCGGTCCGAACCGCCGGGCTGTCTCATCGTCTATGGCAACCAGAACAATCCGGCGGGTGGCTTCCGTTCGCGCCCCCGTACGCCCCCGCATGAGCAGATCAAAAGCCTGCGAGTTGAGCTGCTGGACCAGGCCGTTCCACGCCAACAGCGGGATCACGGCCACCAGGACCAGCACGTACACCAGCCGCACTTTCATGCTGCTATTCCCAGTTTATCGGCCCCAGCTCGCCGCCCCCGCCAGGCGCCGGCGCGTCGCTTCGCCGCCAGACGCTACCATGGGTTCTGTGAAAGCGCTCGTGAAATCGAAGGCTGAACCCGGCCTGTGGCTGGAAGACGTTCCCGAACCCGAGGTGGGCATTAATGACGTGCTCATTCGTGTCGACCGGACGTCGATCTGCGGCACCGATCTTCACATCTGGAAATGGGACGATTGGGCCCGGAAAACCATCCCCGTGCCCATGGTCGTCGGGCACGAGTTCGTCGGCGAAGTCGTCGAAGTCGGTTCCAACGTCGCCGACTTCCACCCCGGCGAGATCGTCAGCGGCGAAGGCCATCTGGTCTGCGGCCGCTGCCGCAATTGCCTGGCCGGCCGCCGCCACCTCTGCGCCAAGACGCGCGGCATCGGCGTCAACTGCCCGGGCGCTTTCGCCGAGTACATCGTCCTGCCGATGACCAACATCTGGCACCACGACCCCTCCATCGACCGCGACGTGGCCGCCATCTTCGATCCGTTCGGCAACGCCGTGCACACCGCGCTGTCGTTTCCCGTGCTGGGCGAAGACGTGCTCATCACCGGCGCCGGCCCGATCGGCATCATGGCCGCCGCCGTCGTGCGCTACTCCGGCGCCCGCTACGTCGTCATCACGGATGTCAACCCCTACCGGCTCGAGTTGGCGCGGAGAACGGTCAAGGTCACCCGCGCCGTAGATGCGCGCCGCGACTCGCTGGCCGCCGTTCAGAAGCAACTCGGCATGAAGGAAGGCTTCGATGTCGGGCTGGAGATGTCCGGCCAGGAGTCGGCCTTCCGCGACATGCTGGCCAATATGTGCCACGGCGGCCGCATCGCCATGCTGGGCATTCCGGAAAAGGAGATGGCCATCGACTGGAACCACGTGATCTTCAACATGCTCACCATCAAAGGCGTCTATGGCCGCGAGATGTACGAAACCTGGTACAAAATGACCGTCATGTTGCAGGGCGGCCTCGACATCAGCGGCATCATCACCCACCGCTTCCCCTACACCGATTACCGCGCCGCCTTTGAGGTCATGCTCTCCGGCCAGTCCGGCAAAATCATTCTCCACTGGAAAGACGCCTAATTCGGGGACAGGCTACGCAATCACCAAATCATCCGCGTTCATCCGCGGCTTTCCCCTGTCAGCCGCGCCCCAGAGCACTCCGCCGATCACTACCGCAGCACAACCTTCGCCAACCCGGCATTATTCGCCGAATCGTAAACCCGGACCACCAGCAGGTGCTCGCCCGCAGCGAGCAGCCCCGGTCGAATCTCAAAGGTTTCCTGGCGGGAGTCGATGATGCCATCCTGGGCGGCTACCGGCGTCCACGGGCCCGCGTCCAGTGAATACTCGCACCGCCGCAGCGCCGAGGCCGCATCGGAGGCGCCCACGGCGACCGTCACCTCGTCCGGACTCCGCCGTGGCTCGGCGATGGTCACCACCGGCGGCGTGTGATCAACGAGCACTGGGCCGCCGACACGGTCCGATTCCCGCGCCCACTGCGGCGGGTTGACCAGACGGTCGGAAACCTGCACCCGAAAGAAGTACTTTCCGTCTGCCAGCGTGTCGGAGTCCAGAGCGTACTTAGCTTCTTCCAAGTCCGACTTCATCAGCTTCCACTCTCGTTCGCCTTCCCCGCGGAAGTACAGCGAGTACGTCAGCTTGTCGCCATCGGCATCCTCGGCCTGCCAGGTGATCTGCAACTGGTCCGAGCTCGATTTCGTGAGCTTTTGCGTGGCCGTGCCGCTCACCGTCGAAGCCCCGCTCTGGCCAGTGTCCGTGACAGTGATGCTATATGCGCTCGTGTCGGTGGACTGCGCCGGCTGCGATGCGGCGGCTGGAGTCGGCGCGGCCTGGCTGGAAATCGAAATATTGGTGACCCTTGGCGTGGAGTTGGCGGGCAAGTAGGCCAGCGTGACGCTGTGGAGTACCGGCGTGTTGCCCGCCGTGCCGCTGAGCTTGGTGCGCCACTGAATGAAGCGTGCGTTGGGGCTCGAAATCTGGCTCCCGCTGCCATCCGCCAGCGGTTCCGACCATTCGCTCCACGTCTCATCGGGCCGGGCCGAATTGCCGGTGCGCGTCTGGAAGGTGACGCTGCAACCCGGTTCGCTCTCCGCCTGCCAGCTCAGCCGGCCCCACCGCGCCACGCGGCCCGCGTCGTGCACCGGCGCCTCATAGACCCCCGATGCCGCCAGTTCGCGCCCGAGCCGGTACACCTTGCCCATGTTGGCGGTGGCCACCAGCAGCCCTTCACCCGACGGCAGCAGGCGCACCGCCTCTGACTCATTCGTTTGGGCGAGCAGGGTCACTTTTCGGGCTGCGTCCAGCTCATACAGGCGGCCGTCCCGGTCGGTCGAAAAGATGATCTTATCGCCCGACGGCAACAGATCGTAAGCATTCTCCTCGGTCGACGACCACAGGGTTTCCACGGTATTGTCAGCATGAATCCGGTAGAGCGCGGACTTTTCGATCCCGGTCAACTCGACAACCGGCATCGCGGGCGCCGCCGGCGCCGCCACGGCTGCCGGCTTGGCTGGTTCCGGCTTGGGCTTGATCTCGACGCCGCCCTGCGCCGCCGTCACCGTCACGGACGTGGAAACGACGGGCGTACTGGGTGCCTTCACCGGCGCCGTCAGAGCAGCCGTGGTTCGCTTGGCCAGCGAGCCCCCGAGCGCCGCGGCATAGATCGTCCCGTCGGCCATGGGTGCTAGCGCTCGGATCTCCGGCAGATTCGCGTCATACAACACGAAGGCCTTGCCCTTTTCCCCAATCCGGTAAAGAATACCGTTGGGCTCGGTGCCGGCCAGCAACTTGCCGTCCGGCGTCAGCGCCAGGCTGGTGACGTGCGACTGCCCGGTTTCGTAGTACACCTCCCCCCGGCCGGACGGATCCACTCGAAAGATCTTGCCTTCATCTCCGGTCCCGACAAAAAGGGCGCCGTCTTCGGCGAAAGCCAGCGCCCAGATGTAAGTCGCGCCCGGGTTGAAGTACTCTCTCGCCCCGCCGTTCTCAATGCGGTAGACCTTGCCGTTCGGCGATGTCGCCGCATACAGCCGCCCCTTGCCGTCCACCGCCACGGCGAACACCTCCGGCTCGTCCGCCGTCCACACCAGCGTCGCCTCGCCGGACGCGTCCACCCGGTAAACCTGTCCGCGGTGCCCCGTGCCGAGGTACATTGTGCCGTCGGCCGCTCGTGCCACGCTCCACACCGCCGGCTGGTCCAACGAGAACAGTGTCTCCACCTTCGGCGCCAGTTGGATCGCCCCGTCCCGGCTCAGCGACACCCCCTCGAACCGCCCCTTGAGAAAGTCCTCGTAGGTGTTCATCTCCCAGGTCATTGTGCCCGAGGCCAACCCCGCCCGCCCCGCCAGCAGCGCCGCTAGAATCAGCTTGACTCTCATTCCTTCACTTCCACCTGGATCGTCTGCGACCCGGTCACGGCGGCATCCCCCGTGTCCAGACGGATCTCCGCCAGCTTGGCTTGGTAGGTTAACGACGCCCCGGCATCGGCTGCCTGCCCTCTTCCCAGAATCAGCGACACCGACGCCGGCGGCGCCGGCAGGCTCCGCCCCTGAACCGTAAAGCTGCGGTCCGGCCGCCAGGCGCGCACGTATACCCCCGTGCTGCTGCGCAGTTCGTTCAGCAACTGCACCACCTGCGACGGCGTCCGCTGCCGGCTCGCCAGCAGATGCTGATACTCGGCCAGATTCGTGGTCATCGCGTCCGCCACCGTGAAGTACAGCGGCCCGGCCGGAGCCCCTACCGGCACCGGATAGGAAACCCGCTCGATCCGCTCCTGGCCGTCTTCGCCCAATAGCACAATCGACAGGTTCACGCTTTCCCCGGCCCGGACTGTCCGGCGCGCCGCCCAGACCTGATGAATCCTCCACTGGCGCTTGGCGTCGAATACATCCAGATCAATCGAGACGCCCTTGACTTTCAGCGCCGTCTCGAATCCGCTTTGCAGCAAGTACGCCACCGGAACAGCGGCCCCAAGCGCGGCCTGCATGGCGATATTGCCGTCGCCGGCGTACACGTCAGCCAGGCGGACCGGCTCCACGCCGTTTTCCAGCTCGATCCGGCCCCGCAGTGCGACGCTCGCCGCCCCCAGTGTCCGCTCGGTGGCGTCGATGGCCGAATATACCGCCATCTGAAGCAAAAACGGGGCGAGATAACGATCGTCCACCATCTGCAACTGATAGCTCGAGACCCGCTCGATGCCGCCCTCGGACGTGCGGCCCGTCACCCGGATCCAAACCGGTGTCATCGCCGCCTTCCGCCCCAACTCGCCCGTCACGCCCGTACTGTAATCCGCCGTGATGGCGCCCAACTGTTCCCGTAGCGCGGAAATCTTGAATGACGTGGCCAGATTCGGCGCCACCGCCAGCACCTCGGACCGGGCAAAAGGCAACTCCGTCCGGCCCACCGACAGGAACCGGTGCCCAAAGGCGTAGATCCGGTCCCCTTCCACGTGGGTGACCGTCCCGTCAGCGCCGATCGTCATGTCCCCGGTCAGCAACAGCACGCTGATCATCGCCCCCGGCTTCACCGAAGACGGATCGCCCAGACCCTCGCCGGTCTTGCCCCCGCCCGTTACGCCCTGCATCGGCTCCAGTCCCAGCGCCCGAAGTTGCGGAGTGAACTCCTCGATCGTCCGCCGGGTGAAGCCCCCGAATGAGATCGGAGTCGCGATCTCCGCCAGGCGCGTGCCCCCGGCGGGAAACTCGTGTCTCGGCGGAAGAACGTGGGTCAGTTGTTTGTCCCAGAGCTCTACCCGGCCCCGAGCCTGGGCTGAACCCGCCGAGGCGCTTTCCCGCAACATCTCCTCGATCGGACGAATCCCGGCAATGGGTTCACGGGTAAACGGGAAGGCTAGCGCGACCGCCCCGGCCAGCCGCCCATCGATGTACACCGGACTGCCGCTCATGCCTTGCAGCACGCCCGTCTTCTCCATCGGCCCCCCCGATAGCCGCGCCAGGATGACAGATTGCTTCGGGCCCGTGTTCTCCAGCACGCCCAGAATTTCCACCCCGAACTCCTCGATCGAGTTGCCTCGGAACACGGTCTTCCCCACCCCCCGCAACCCGGGGCGGACCTCCGCCAGCGGGTAGATCGGCATCTGGGCCGGCAGAGAAGCCGCCCCCAGCGCCAGCCACAACAGCAGGCTCCGCCCCTTCACACTTTCCATTCTAGTTCCGGCGCAGGCACGCCGGTCGCTGAGAATAGCGGGCGCCGGCCCCAGGGCCGGCGCCTCTCAGCAGATTGCGCCCGCTCAGCGCCTCACGCGGTAGCCGCCGCCGGCGCCTGTGTCCTCTTCTCGATCGGCACGAAGTCGCGGTGGTCGTAGCCGACGTAGATCTGCCGCGGCCGGGCGATCTTTTGCTCCTTGTCCTCCAGCATCTCCTGCCACTGCGCCAGCCAGCCCACCGTGCGCGGGATGGCGAACAGCACGGTGAACATCGACGTCTCAAACCCCATCGCCTGATAGATGATGCCGGAGTAGAAATCCACGTTCGGGTAAAGCTTTCGCGTGACGAAGTACTCGTCCTCCAGCGCGATGCGCTCCAGTTCGATGGCGATGTCCAGCAGCGGGTTCCGTCCGGTCACTTCAAACACCTGCTCGGCTGTCTGCTTGATGATCCGCGCCCGCGGGTCGTAGTTCTTGTAGACGCGGTGGCCGAATCCCATCAGTCGCCCTTTGCCTTCCTTGATTTGTTTCACGTAGACCGGCACATTCTCTTTCGAGCCGATCTCCCGCAGCATCCGCAGCACCTGCTCGTTGGCCCCGCCGTGCAGCGGGCCCGACAGGCCGGCCGCCGCCGCCGCCGTCGTGACGTACGGGTCGGCTTCGGAACTGCCGACGCTCCGCATCGCGTTGGCGCTGCAATTCTGCTCGTGGTCGGCATGCAGAATGAACAGGATGTCCAGCGCCCGCTCCAGCACCGGGTTGGCCACGTACTTCGGCTCGACCTTCTTCCACAGCATGTTCATAAAGTTCGCCGTGTAGGACAGATCGTTGTCCGGATAGACGTACGGTTGCCCGATACTGTGCCGGTACGCCCAGGCGGCGATCGTCGGCACCTTGGCGATCAGCCGGTAGATCTCCAGCTTTCGCTGCTCCGGATCCCGCACTCGCCTCGACTCCGGATAAAACGTCGACAGCGCCGCCACCGAACTGATGAACATCCCCATCGGGTGCGCATCGTAGCGGAAACCCTCCATGAGCTTCTTGATGTTCTCATGGATCATCGTGTGATGCGTAATGTTCTGCCGCCACTCGTCGAGCTGCTCTTGCGTCGGCAGTTCGCCGTTGATGATCAGGTAGGCCACCTCCAAAAAACTGCAGTTCTCGGCCAGTTGCTCGATCGGATAGCCGCGATACCGCAAAATGCCTCGCTCGCCGTCGATGAACGTGATCGCGCTGCGGCAGCTCGCCGTGTTGGTGAAAGCCGGATCGTAGCTCATCGTCCCGAACTCTTCCGGGGCTGTCTTGATCTGCCGCAAGTCCATCGCGCGGACGTGACCGTTGTGAAGCGGAATCTCGTAGCTGATGCCGGTGCGGTTGTCAATGATGGTAAAGGTATCTCTCTTGTTCTCCATATGAATCTCTCCAGGGGTGCCGGGGACCGCGCCAGGTCCCCCAATAATGAGGATCTCGATTAGGATTGGGCCTGCCCCCGGCCCTGATCCGCGCCCGGCTCGGCGCGGAGCGTCCGGGAATGCCGGGCCCCGGTCTTCCAGGGGCGGATGTGCACCTCCGGCGCTGGATCGGATGGCGGGTCCGGTGCGCCGGGCTCACGACATACTCCCCCTTCAGCCGGTATTAAACCACTGCTGCGCGACGGCCTGCTGCCACATCGGAGGTAGGCCATCGGGCAACCGTATTATACCACGAAGTACAGAGTATTGACTCCAAATATCCCGAATAGTATATTTGGTTTTCGGTTGCCGGTTCCGGCGATTCGCGGGCCGCGCGAAAACCGGCCGTGGCCGGCCGCTGGCTGTTATGATTGTGTCCGTAGTCATCTCGGGGCTCGCCATTCGCCCTTAGCTCCTCTGCAAGCCCGCTATCCCGGCACGGTGGGGGCGATCACGCGCCGCCTGGAGGAAAAATGGAGATATACAACAACATTCCCGTTCCAACCGATGGTGAACCGATCCAAGTAAAGGACGGAAAGTTCCTCGTTCCTGACAATCCCATTGTCCTGTTCATTGAGGGCGATGGCACCGGCCGCGACATCTGGAAAGCGGCCTACGCCGTCTTCAACGCCGCCGTCGACAAAGCTTACGGCGGCCGCCGGCGCGTGGTCTGGTACGAGATCTTTGCCGGCGAAAAGGCCTACCACCGGTTCCAAACCTGGCTGCCCGACGACACCGTCGAGGCCATCAAGAAGTACCGTATCGCCATCAAGGGCCCGCTGACGACTCCGGTCGGCGGCGGCATCCGCAGCCTCAACGTCACCTTGCGCCAGGTCTTGGACCTCTACGTTTGTCTCCGCCCTGTCCGCTACTTCCCCGGTGTCCCTTCTCCGATGAAGCAGCCGGAGAAGCTCGACGTGGTCATCTTCCGGGAAAACACCGAGGACGTCTACGCGGGCATCGAGTGGCCGCAGGGCACACCCGAGGCCAAGAAGGTGATCGACTTCCTCGCCGCGGAAATGGGCAAGAAGGTCCGCCCCGACTCCGGCATCGGCATTAAGCCCATCAGCATCACTGCCTCCAAACGGCTCGTGCGGCGGGCCATCCGCTACGCCTTGGAGAACAACCGCCGCAGCGTCACCCTCGTGCACAAGGGCAACATCATGAAGTTCACCGAGGGCGCGTTTCGCGATTGGGGCTATCAGTTGGCCCGGGATGAGTTCGGCGACGTCACCATCCCCGAGTCCGAGCTCACGGGCGAGCCGCCCCCGGGCAAAGTCGTCATAAAGGACCGCATCGCCGATTCGATGTTTCAGCAGGTGCTGCTGCGGCCCGACGAGTACGACGTCATCGCCACCATGAACCTGAACGGAGACTACCTCTCCGATGCCTGCGCGGCCCAGGTGGGCGGCCTCGGGATGGCGCCCGGCGCCAACATCGGCGACGAGCACGGCGTCTTCGAGGCCACCCACGGGACCGCGCCCAAGTACGCGGACCAGGACGTCATCAACCCCTCCAGCATGCTCCTGTCCGGGGCCCTCATGTTCCGCTTCATGGGCTGGAACGAAGCCGCCGGCCTCATCGAGACCGGAATCACCGAAACCATCCGCCAGAAAACCGTCACCTACGATCTGCACCGCCAGATGGAGGGTGCCACAAAAGTCAGAACCAGCGAGTTTGCCGCCGCCATCATCCGCAACATGACATAATCGGCGGCGGAAAGGAGAGCACTTATGCGTAAGAAAATCACCGTCATCGGCGCCGGCCACGTCGGCGCAAGCTGCGCCGTCCGCCTCGCCGACAAGGAATTGGGCGACGTCGTCGTCGTCGACATCCTCGATGGCATCCCTCAGGGTAAGGGCCTGGACATCCTCCAGGCTTGCCCGGTCGAGGGTTCCGACGTCCGCGTCGTCGGCACCAATGCGTATGAGGACACCGCCGACTCCGATGTCGTCGTCGTCACCGCCGGCTTCCCGCGCAAGCCCGGCATGAGCCGCGACGACTTGCTGTGGAAAAACTACGAAATCGTTCAAACCACCGTCGAGCAAGCCGTCAAGTACTCACCCAATTGCTTCCTGGTGGTCGTGACGAACCCGCTCGACGCCATGTGCCACGTGGCGCTGAAAGTGAGCAAGTTCCCCAAAAATCGTGTCGTCGGCATGGCCGGAATCCTCGACACGGCGCGGTTCCGCGCTTTCTTGGCCGAGGCCCTGGATGTGTCGGTGGAAAGCATCGTGGCCTTTGTCCTCGGCGGCCATGGCGACACTATGGTCCCTTTGGTCCGCTACACCAGCGTCGCCGGCATCCCGGTCACTGACTTGCTCGATGCCGCCACGATTGACAAGATCGTCGAGCGCACACGCTTCGGCGGCGGCGAGATCGTCAAGTATCTCAAGACCGGCAGCGCCTACTACGCTCCCTCGGCCGGCGTCGTCGAAATGGTCGAGTCCATCCTGAAGGACAAGAAGAAGGTCTTGCCCTGCTCGGCCTACCTCGAGGGTGAGTACGACATCCACGGACTGTTCGTCGGCGTGCCGGTCAAGCTCGGCGCGAACGGCGTCGAGAAGATCTACCAGATCCAGCTCACCGGCGAGGAACGCGCCGCCCTGCAAAAAAGCGCCGCCGCCGTTCAGGAACTTGTGGACGTCATGAAGCCGAAACTGGACGAACTCGGCTGACAGTCCATTGCCCTCCGCCGGGGCCCGCCGGCCCCGGCGCTCCCGGAAATCCCGGCGGCGCGTAACACTCCGCGAAATCCCGACGTCGTTGCTATATTGAGTACTTCGCGGCGGCCCCGACACAGCCGCCCTGTTACGAACACAGCCCTTCAGGAGACAACGTGCTGTTCAGGAAAGCTCTCGTAATTGCACTCTCCGGTGCCTTGGCGCTGCCCGTCTGCGCCCAGCAAACTCCACCAGGCGCGACACCGCCCGCCGCTCCGGCCGAGGCCCCGCCGGGCACTTTGCAGATCACCGTCCTCGAGGGAGAAGGAGCGAAAAACGACATCCGCACCGGCACGGCCGTCGCTCCCCGTGTCCGCGTCACCACCGAGGACGGCAAACCCGTAGCAGGCGCCGAAGTGGTCTTCCAGCTGCCGATGGGCGGTCCCAGCGGCGTCTTTAGCGGCTGGGTGCGGACGCAGACTGTGCGGACCGGCGAGGACGGAATCGCCGCCGCCACCGGCTACACCCCCAACGAAGTCGAAGGCCGCTTCAATATCAGGGTCGTCGCTACTTACGGAAACAGCAAAGGCTCCGCCGTCATCTCGCAGAGCAACATTCGCGGAGCCCAGGGCAGATCCGGCAGCAAAAAATGGTGGATCCTGGCCATCGCCGCCGGCGCCGGCGCCGGTATCGCCGCCGCCGCTGCCGCCGCAGGAGACTCCGGCACGGCTGCCACACCCTCTCTGGTGACCATCACCTCCGGCCCGGTGACCGTCGGCGCCCCGAAGTGAGAGCTTGCTCATCTATTCTCGTAACTCAGCAAGGTTTCCCCGCCATGTTCCTACGAAATGTTTCAAGAATTCTGGCGATCCTGGCCCCGGTCGTCTTGGCTGCGGCCCAGGACGGCGCGATCTATGGACCTCTCTCCGGGTTCGCCTTTGACGGCGCCACTCGGACCCTTCGGCCCATCGTGGGCGTTCCTGGCGCCGCCTACCTCGGCGCGCCGCTGGCCGCGTCGCTCGACTTCGCTTCTATCTCCCCCAATGGCGCCTTGGCTTTGGTGGAATCGCAGGCCCGCCTGTTTCTGCTCCGGCGCCTGCAAACCGGACGCCCCGTCTGGCTCCTGTTAGACGCCTCGGGCCGGACCGATCGCGTCGCCTGGAGCCCCGATTCCACCGCCGCTGCCGTCTATTCGGCGGCCACCGGTCGGCTTCGTCTGTGGACCGGCCTCAACGGCGCCCCCCCGGCTCCCGTTGCGCAACTTTCGCCCCGCTTGGCCCTGCGGGGTGTGCGTCCCGGCGCCGAGAGCCTTCCCCCACGCGTCGATCTCGCCGAACTGGCGCCCTTGGGCGGAACAGTGTCCGCCCTGGCCGTCGACTCCACAGGCGAAGTCCTGGTCGGCATCACCGGCGAAGCCTCCGGTGGGCTGTACCGGGTTTCGCCCGGCCGGCCGCCGGCCCTCCTCGCCGCCATGGCCCAACCCTCCGGCATCGCCCTGCTCGACAGTGGCGATTTGCTCATCGCCGACCGCGGCCGCCAGGAAATCCTCAAAGTCCGCAGCTACCGCGGCCAGCCCGACGTGTCCCTGTTTGCCGGGCCCGGCCACGGCCTCCGTGACCCCGTCGCGCTGGCGGTTCTGCCACAGAGCCGCGTGCTGGTCGTCGCCGGCGCCGCCGAGCGCCAGCTGAGCTGGTTCGACCTCGACACCGGCTTGCTCACCGCTTCCGTCGATCTCGACTTCCAGCCGTCCCGCCTCGCCCCGTCCGGGGCGGAGTCGGTTTTCCTGTTGAACGCCCGCACCGCTGCCGCCGACACATTGCACCTGCTCGCCGCCGGCGCTGAGCCCGCTGTCTACTTCGTGCCGGCCGCCGGCCTGAACCTCGAAGCTGTGGAGGACTAACAACGTGTTCCGAGTGCGACTTCTCCTGCTTTCCTTCCTGACCCTCTGCACCCTGCTGAGCCCCCGCGCCATTCCCCAACTGTCGCCACCCTTCACGATCACCGTCCGCACGGCGACCAAGGTCACCGAGGTGCTCCCGGGCGGTACCGCCGCCATTGAAGCCTCCGCCATCGGCCGGCCGGCATTGGCCACCTTCACTTACACATATACCGGCCGGGAGACGGCCAACATCACTGCCATCGACTTGACCGGCTCCACCGACTTCTCCCTCAGCAGCCCCCAGCCGTCGTTCACCCTCCGTCCGGGCCAGAGCTTCGGCGTCAATGTGCAATACCTGCCGCGGTCCGGAACCGAAGTCACCGGCGCCGTCAGGATTTCCTACACCGAGGGCCTGCGGGCCGTTTCCCTCATCGTCAACATGGCCGGCCGATCGCCGGAGTTCACTCTCAGCCACACACCCCAGGGCGGCAACGCCACTCAAGTTCCCTTCGGCGGGACGCTGATGCTGCCCGACACCAATCCCGGCGCAACTTCCACCTCGGCCGTCGTGCTGACAAATCGCGGTACCGCCCCCGGCGTCGTCAACGGTGTGAGCGTTACCGGCTTGGGCTACGAAGTCACCGGTGTGCCCTTGCTCCCCGCCGAAGTCAAAGCCGGCGCTGCCCTGAGCTTCACACTAAACTTCGCTCCCGAGCAGCTGGGGCTCCACACCGGCAGCCTCTCGGTCCAGCTCGTCGACCGCACCGAAACCTTCGCGCTCGAAGGCTTGGCCAAAGGCCCCAGCTACGCCTACGAGTTCATCCGCGATTCCGAGGTGCGCCCCGTCCAGCCGGACCAGGTCATCACCATGCCCGACACGCTGGTCAACCACACCACCTCGTTCCTCGTCCGCGTCCGCAACGCAGGTAACGATGAGGGCGAAATCGCCGCCATCAGCGCCACCGGCGCCGGTTACTCCGTCACGGATCTCCCGATCTTGCCGGCGAAGCTCGCCGCCGGCGGCTCGGTGTTGTTCACGTTGAACTTCAACCCCACGCAGGCCGGCCGCTTCGTCGGACGCCTGAACGTCGGCGCCGACCAGTTCGACTTGGTGGGCAGCGGCGTCGGCTCGCTGCTGAAATTCACCCTCGCCATCGGCGGATCTATAACGCCGCTTGAAGACAAGGCCAAGATTACCTTCTTGCCCGCCGCCGTGGGCGCCACCTCCTCCGCCACGCTAACCCTGACCAACTCCGGCACCTCCGAGGCCACCGTCACCAGCGTCACGCTGGGCCAGGCGGACAAGGTTTTCGCCCTGCGCGACTTGCCGCCTTTACCCCTCAATCTCGCTCCCGGCGCGTCCGCTTCCTTTGCCCTCGACTTCACCCCGCTGGCCGAGGGAACCGCCACCAACACCCTGTTCGTGGACACCGTCTCGTTCACCCTCTCCGGCGCCGGCACCGCTCCCAGCCGCCTGCCGGACTACCGCTTCGAGGGCGCCAGCGGCGCTCAGGCGCCCCGGTCCCAGCCCGCGCTCGGATTGACGCTCAGCTCGCCCTACCCGCTGCCGCTCAAGGGTTCCCTCAAACTGGAATTCGCCTCCGCCGGCTTCAGCAACGATCCCTCGGTACAGTTCTCCACCGGCGGCCGCACCGTCGACTTCCAGATACCCGCCAACCAGCTTCAGGCGATCTTCGCTAACCAGACCACCCAGGTCCGCGTCCAGACCGGCACCGTCGCCGGCACGATCACCATTACCCCCACATTCTCGACCGAAGGCGGAGCCGACCTCACCCCAGACCCCCCAGCCCCCGTCGTCCTCACCGTGCCGGAATCGGCCCCCGTCGTGCTCAGCGCCGCCATCAGCGCCAGAACCGCCTCGAGCCTCACCCTCCAGATAACCGGCTTCTCCACCACCCGATCGGTCACCGAGATGAACCTTCAGTTCACCCCCGTGGCCGGACGCTCGATCTCCACCACCAGCCTCACCGTCAACGTCGATGCCTCTTTTGCCGCTTGGTATCAGAGTCCCCAGTCAACCCAGTTCGGCAGCCAGTTCACCGCCACGGTTCCCTTAACCTTCTCCGGCCAGGCCCCCGAAGGCCTGACTTTGGTCGGCACGATCCAGTCCATCACCGTGACCCTCTCCAACGCCCGCGGAACCTCCGCCCCAGTCACCGTGAATTTACAGTAAGCCGTCACAGCCGCCGGCCGATCGCCCCCAGCGCCCGGCCATAAAAATCCCGGCTGCCGAAGTTGCCCGACTTCAACACCACCGGTAGCCGCCATCGCCCGAGCGAAGCGCACTGAGGCACTCCCGGCTCGATATTGCGCCCCACGCGGAGTGCGCCCAGCTCCAGTTTCCGGCACAGCGCCCCCGAAGTCTCGCCCCCCGCGAAAATCAGGCCGCCCGGGACCACTTCCTCCACCACCGCCCGCGTCACCTCCGCCAGAGCGCGAACCACCGCCAGACCGAGTGCTTCAACGCTCAGGCCGCGTTCCCGCCCCCAGTGCTGGACCGCCCGAACCTCCTCCGGAGCCGCCGAGGTCGCCATCAGGCAGTGCCGCCCCCGGCACAGTTCCCCAGCCACTTCTCCCACTATCGCCGCCATATCCGCCGTGCCCCCGGCCAATTCCCGTGGGTCCAGCCGGACAAGCTTGACGCCCCGCGCCGACAGCCACTCGTTCTGCGCCCGCGTGGCCACCGAGCAACTGCCCGCCACCACCAGGCACCCGTGCCCCGTCGGCTCCCCCGGCTCAATCGCGAAGCACTCCCCGTGCGCCGCCAGCCAGCCCCGTGCCCGCCACACCGCCGGCAGGCCCATGCCCGGGGCCGAGCTGCCCGAGATCAGCCGCATCTCCGATACCGCTTCGCAGATCGAGCACAGGTGCCGCTCATTCAGACAATCGAGAATCGCAATCTGGATCCCCTCGTCGCACAGCTCCTCGAGTCGCCGCCGGATCGCCTCAGCGCCCGCCTCCACCGCCGGATACGCCACCAGCCCCACTCTCCGGCGCGTCTGTCGGCCCAAAAAATCCACCAGGTTGGGGTTCCTCATCGGCGTCAGCGGATGGTCCCGCATCGGCGAATCCGACAGCAACTGCTGATGCACGAAGTGGTATCCCATATATGTGGTCCGGCCGTTGACCGGCAGCGCCGGCAGCGCCACCGTGAACGCCTCCCCCAATTCGTCCATCGCCGCATCGATCGACGGGCCGATGTTGCCCTTCTCCGTTGAATCGAACGTGCTGCAATACTTGAGCTGGTAAACCCGTGGCGACAGCGGCGCCAGCAGCCGCAACGCCGCCCGGGTCCGCTCATAGGCCGTGCGCGGCTCAACCGCCCGCGTGCCCTCCGCCATGATCACCGCATCGGCGCCCCGGCTCCACTCCAACAGCCGCTCAGTCGTCGGCAAATCCAGGATTAGCACCGTCCCTACACCCTGCTCCGCCAGCATCCCCGCCAGATCGCTGGCCCCGGTGTCGTCGTCGGCGACGGCCGCAAACGTCAGGCGTTCCATGGCCCCGCTTTCAGGAGAACCGCTTCTCCAGTTCCCGCAGCTCGGCCTTGGTCAGACGCCGCCCCCTGGCCCCGAGCAGGAAGAACAGCTTCGCCTGCTCCTCCAGTTCCTCGGCCAACGCCGCCGCTTCCCCCAGCGACCGGTCCCACGTCACCGGGCCATGATTCCGTAACAGAATCGCCCGCGCCGTCTTGGCCCGCTCCCCGATCTCCCGCGCCAGGCCCGGATCGCCCGGCGGCAGGTATGGCGCCACCGGCAGCCGCCCGATCCGCATCGCGTAGTACGGCGTGAACACCGGCAGGGCATCCTCCGTATTCAGCGTCTTCAGACACGCGACCGCCACCGCATACGGCGAATGCAGGTGCACCACCCCGCCTGCCTCCGGCCGGGTACGGTAGATCGCAAGGTGGAAGTGTGCTTCCTTGCTCGGCCGGGCCCCTCCCGCCGGTGTCCCGTCCAAGGCCACCTTGGCAATCTCCCCGGTCGTGACCGTTGCAAAAGAACTCCCGGTCGGGGTTACCAGAACGTACTCTCCCCACCGTGCGCTCAAATTCCCCGACGTCCCGAAGCTGAGGCCCCGCGCAAACAGCGACCTCGCCACTTCCACGATCTGCTTCCTAAGCTCGTTCTCCGTCATCGCCCGAACACTTCCTCGAGCAGGCCGCCAGGCCCCCACGGCTGTCGAGCCGTCGGCCTGGTCTCACCGCTCCGGCTCGCGAACCGTCAGCACCTGGTCGCCCGCCACCTCCCTCAGCCGCTGCACCGTCCCGCTCGGCCACCGGATCTCCAGCTCCTTCACTACCGCCTGACGCCCCAGCCCGAAGTGCACTCCGAAGTGGCTCGCCGAGGCATAGCCCACCGCCGTGTTCATCAGATTATACTGGCCGTCGGCCCGGATCCGCGCGCCGATGCCGTCCCGGTTCGACTTGGTCCCAACGAGCCGAACAATCAGCCAGTGGTTGTCTGTCACGCTCACGTTTTCCCACAGCTCGGCCGGCTCGCCCAGCGCGCTCACAACAATGTCGATCCGGCCGTCCCCATTGAAATCGGCAAAAGCGTTGCCCCGGTGGTTGCCCGGCGCCTGAAAGTCCGCCCCCGCCCCCTCCGACACGTCGCTGAACGTGCCGCCCCTATTCGCAAACACGCTGTTCGGCTGCCGGTACCGCGCCGCCTCGAACATCTCAATCCGGTCGTTGGCGTGCGAGTTGGCCGAAAAGAAATCCTTCCAGCCGTCATTGTCGAAATCGACCAGCCCCAGCCCCCATCCGCTCCTCGTCACGCTGGCCGGCCCCATCCGGCTCGAATACGTCACGTCGACGAACGACCCGTCCCCGGCATTGCGAAACAGCGGAAACGTCTCGCTCGCCAGCGCGGTGACCACAATGTCATCCAGTCCGTCGTTGTCGTAGTCCCGCACGTCGGTCCCCATGCTGGCCACCGGCTTGCCATGGTCCAGCAGCGCCACCCCCGCCCACAAGCCTGCTTCCTCGAAGCGCCCATCGCCCAGGTTGCGATACAGGAAGTTCGGCAGGTTGTCGTTCGTCACAAACACATCCACCCAGCCGTCACCGTCGTAGTCCAGGAAGCCTACGCTCATCCCCCGCCCCCGGTGCTTGTCAAGACCCGCTTTCACCGTTACATCCTCGAACGTCCCATCCCCCCGGTTGCGGTACAGATGATTGGGCAGCGGCTGGAAATACTTCGGATGGCAGTACACGCGCAGGTTCTGGATCGGGTCGCCGCAAACCACGTCGAACTCTAACGACCACTCCGCGTAGTTGGCCACCAACAGGTCCAGCCACCCGTCGTTGTTGTAGTCGAAAAACCCCGGCGCCACCGCCCAAACTTCGCTCCGGATGCCCGCCTGCTCCGTCACGTCCTCGAATGTCCCGTCGCCCCGGTTCCGGTACAGCGTGTTGCGGAACACCCCGGCGACAAACAAGTCCACGTCCCCGTCGTTGTCGTAATCCCCCGCCGCCACCCCCATCGAGTACCCCGCTCCCGCCACCCCTGCCTCTTCCGTGACATCGCTGAACTTCATCCCCCCGTCGTTGCGGAACAGCCGGTTGTAGTACCGCGGCGACTCCTTCTCCATCGACGGTAGCGCCGCCCCGTTGGTGAAGTAGATGTCGGTCCGCCCGTCGTTGTTATAGTCCAGTGTGGCGACCCCGCCCGGCATCGTCTCGATCATGTGCTTCTCCGGCGTCGGGTGATTTTCGAGAACAAACCGCACGCCCGCGCCGTCGGCGGCATTGCGAAACCGGATCGGCCCGGCCCCGGGCGCCGCCCAGGCGAGCATCCCCGCCACCGCCATGCACACTACGCTTTGCCGGGCCCCCACACTGACCTTATAGCATGCCCCTTTACAATGGATAGAAAGGCGTGACCCTTATTTGCACCACTCTGGCGATCTGGCTGGCGGCCTTTGCCGCCCCCGCCCGGCAGAAAGACCTCCAGGAGCTCCTCCAGGAGGGCCTCGATGCCTACCGGGCTGGCGACCTCGAAACCGCTCAGAAACTCTGGCGGGAAGGTCTTCGCCTCGCCGAAGAGCAGCAGGACGAGGCCCTCTTTGTCGGTTCGTTCCACGGCAACCTCGGCGTCGTCCATAGCGTCGCCGGCAATTACGACAAAGCCGTCGAGCACTTCGAAAAGTCCGTCGAGCTCGCCCGCCGGGCCGGCGACCGCATCGGCCTGAAGAACCGCCTCAACAACCTCGGCGGCATGTATCTGCTGTTGCAGCAGCCCGACAAGGCCCTCGAACGCTTCGGCGAAGCTCTCACCATCGCCCGCACGCTGGGTGACAGCCGCCTGGAAGCCATCGTGCTCAACAACATCGCCGAATCCTACCTGCTCAAGGGCGACCCCGCCGAAGCCGCCGCCAACCTCCGACCCGCTCTCGAACTCGCCTCCGAGCAGTCCCTCGCCGCCCTGCAAGCCAAGGTCCTCAGCAACCTCGGCCAGGTCTACGCCGCCCAGGGCAACTACCCCCAGGCCCTCAATCACTTCCGCACTGCCATCGCCCTGACTCAGAAACTGCCCGAAACCCGCGCCCGCGCCCGCGCCCTCATCCGCGACTACAACCGCATGGGCCTCCTCACCCGTGACATGGGCGACCCCCTCGCCGCCATCGCCCTCCATCAGTCCGCCGTCGAACAGGCGCGCTTGATCGATTCCCCCAGAGAACTTTCCGCCAGCCGGGAGCTGCTCGACCAGGCCCGCGCGCTCCTCGACGGCACGCCGGAAACTCTTCACCGCCTTCGCATCGAGGGCCTCAAAACCATGCTCGCCCGCCTCCGCGCCCACCGCCAGGATGCCGTCGCCCGCCAGGTCGAGCAGCAGATCCGCAAACTCGAGCACTCGCCCACAGTCCCCGTCGGCGCCGCGGCCCCGGTCGGCCAGCCCCCCGCCGCCGAATCCCCCTCGTCCACCCAGGCCGCAGGTCCCCCCAAGCTGCGCTCCCTTCAGAAGCTCGAAGCCGCCCTGGCCGGCGCCGAGAGCATCCAGCAAGTCGCCCAGCGTCTCGAGCGGATGGCCAAGGACAACCCGCGCGATCCCACCATCCTCTACGCCCTCGGCAAGACTTACGAAACCCTCGCCCAGCGCTCCTTTGACTTCCTCCGCCAAAACGCACCCGATTCCCCTTACTCGCTCTTCCTGTTGGCCAACGCGCATCTCAAGCAGAACAACTTCGCCGCCGCATTGCCCTATCTCGAACGGGCCGCCGCCAAGGCTCCCAACCTGCGCGGTCTCCACGCCGCCCTGGCCCAGGTCTACGACCATACCGGCAAGCCCGAGAAAGTGCGCGATGAGCTGGCCGCTGAACGCGCTTTGGGCCGGCCGGACTGCAAAACCCCGGCCGGTGCCCTGGAGTGCGCTTTCGCCGCCCGCCGCTACGATGAGCTCGCCACTCTGGCTGCCGCCGGCGACACACCCGAATCCCACTACTGGCGCCTGCAAGCCTACAATGAGTTGGCCCGGCAAGCGTTCGCCCGCTTGGTCGATCTGCCCCCTTCGGTCGAGGCCCACGTCTTCCACGCTGAAGTCGAGCGGCAGCGCGGCCGCCACCAGGAGTCCGTCAAGCACTGGCAGGAGGCCCTTGAGTTAGCTCCCGAGGACCCCCGCCTCAAGACCGAGCTGGCTGTCTCCTTTTTCCTTGCCCGCAACTACGTCGCCGTCCGCCCCATCGTCGAACAGCTCCTGCGCCAATACCCCGATTCCGCCCAGTTGAACTACCTCCAAGGCGACTCCCTCCTGTACCTGCAACGCGCCGAGGAAGCCATCCCCTTTCTGGAAAAGGCCGTCACCGCTGACCCCGCCAACCTTTATGCCCAGGCCGCCCTCGGCCGCGGCCTCGTCCAGCTCGGCCGCCACCAAGCCGCCATCCCCCACCTCGAGAAGGCCCTGCCGCTCGATACCGACGGCAGCCTCCACTACCAGCTCGCCCGCGCCTATCGAACCGTCGGCCAACGCGAGCAAGCAATGGAAATGCTCAAAAAATACCGCGAACTCCAGCAAGCCTCCCCGTCGCCCCAACCCTGATACGCCACGGCCCCGCCCTTTGTGACAGCCGCAAATTCCTTCGCCCCGTTTCACCCGGCGTTCTCGAGGGCTTGAATCCAAACGTGATCGTGATGTATACTGCTCCCAAGGCTTCGGGGTCTGGTATCAGTCACCGCGGCCATTTGCTAAATGAGGGAGCCCATCGGGGGCTTCCTTAGGGTAGGAAAATTTGGTGTCCTGTCAACATGTCGGCGGAGACCGAGCCGCGACGAACCGGAGCGGCATTCGCCGCCACGCTGAGGCGACACTTGCCAGTTCACTTGAAGGCGAAAGACCTATGAACCGATTCTCACTACGAGCCATTCTGCTGGCCGTCTGTCTACTCGCCACTGCCAGTCTGCTCCTCGGCCAGTCCTTTACCGCCGCCGTCCGCGGCCTCGTCACCGACGCTTCCGGCGGCGCCGTCCCGGGCGCCAAAGTCACCGTCACCGACGTCGCCCGCGGCCTCGACTTCACCACCGAAACCGACGGCCAGGGCCGCTACGCCGTGCCCAATCTCCAGCCGTCCACCTACATGCTGACCGTCGAAGCGCCCGGCTTCCAGACCTATCAGCGGAACCCGTTTGACCTCCAGGTCCAGCAGCAGGCCACTATCAACGTCCAGCTCCAGGTCGGCGAAGTCACCACCGTCGTCGAAGTCCAGGCTGAGCAGCCGCTGCTCAACACCACCATCGCCAACCTCGGCCAGGTCGTCGAGAACAAATACATCCTCGAGTTGCCGCTTATCTCGCGCAGCCCGATGGCTTTGACCTATCTGACCCCCGGCGTCGTCCGCTCCGGCGGCCGCATGGGCGGCGATAACAACACCAACTTCGTTGCCAACGGCTCGCGGAATTCCACCGCCGACGTCCTCCTTGACGGCGTCACCGTCACCAACCCCGAGCAGAACGCGGGCATCACCCAGTTGAAGTTCTCTCCCTCAGTGGATGCCGTCCAGGAGTTCAAGGTCCAGACCAACTTCTTTAGCGCGGAGTTCGGCCAGACCGGCGGCGCCATCATTAACATGGTCACCAAGAGCGGCACGAACGAGTTCCACGGCACCGGCTACTGGTTCTATCGCGCCGACGAACTGAACGCCAATAGCTTCTTCGCTAACCGTGCCGGCAACCCCAAGCCCGACTTCCGCCGCCACCAATACGGCGGCGTCCTCGGCGGGCCCATCAAGAAGGATAAGGCCTTCTTCTTCGCGACCTACGAGCGTACCGATAACAGCAGCCCCCTTACCCATATCGCCTCCTACCCCACCGCCATGCAGAAGGCCGGCGACTTCTCCCAAACCTTCACCTCCGGCGGCGAGCTCATCAAGATCTTCAACCCCTTCGACACCATCCCGGACCCGGCCAATCCCGGCGACATCCTTCGCCTCCCCTTCCCCGGCAACAAGATTCCGCAGTCCCTGTTCGACCCCGTCTCCGCCAACGCCGTCAAGTTCTTCCCAGAACCCACCAGCGAAGGCGCCGGGCCCGCCCGCCGCGACAACTGGTTTCAGCAAGCCCCCAGCCCCGGCATCTCCAACCAGATTATGGGCAAGGCTGATTTTAACGTCGGCGACCGGACCCGTCTCTCAACCCGCTACAGCGTCGATTGGAACAGCGGCAACCCGCCCAACCTCTTCGGTCAGGGCAATCCCGCCTACGCCTTTAACGAGGGCCCGTCCAGTAACAAGGTCCACACCGGTACCTTCTCCTGGACCCGCACCCATAGCCCCACCACCATCTTTGAAGTTCGCTATGGCGTGCTGCGAGTCGACTTCAATCGCGATCCGATGGAGACCTTCACCCCCTCCTCCCTCGGCCTGCCCGCGCAAATCGACGAGATCGCCGACTTCCTCACCTTCCCCGAGTTCGAGCCCGAAGGCTACGACGACATCGGCACTGAAGGCTGGCTCATTATCGGACGCGGCGAGGACGTCAACCAGATCACTGGCGGCGTCACCAAAATCGCCGGCGGCCACAACCTCAAGATCGGCGGCGAGTTCCGCCACCAGCGCCTCGACTACCTCCAGCCCGGCTACCCCTCCGGCTACCACCGCTTCGAGCGCCAGTCCACCCGCCAGCGCCGCTTCGGCTTCAGCGCCACCGAGGGTGACGGCTTGGCCTCCATGCTCCTTGGCTGGTACGCCGGCTGGGCCGGCCAGATGCATCACGACCCCTGGTCGTATTCTCGTTCCCAGTACTACGGTATGTACATCCAGGACGACTGGAAGCTCACCCGCAAGCTCACCGTCAACCTCGGCCTCCGTTACGACTTCGACATCCCTCGCTGGGAGAAGGAGAACCGCTATAGCTATTGGGACCTCGACGCGCCCGCCTCCATTAACGACCGCGTCCCCCAATTCGATCTTCGCGGCGTCTATCGCTTCACCGACGATGAAACTCGTAGCGACTTCGACGGTGACTATAACAACGTTCAGCCCCGCGTCGGCCTCGCCTACGCCCTCAACGACAAGACCTCGATTCGCCTCGGTTACGGCCTCTTCTACGCCCTCTCCCGCGCCACCGTCAAAGGCCATCTCGGCTCCGGCTTCCAATCCTCCTCCGATCTGGTCGCCTCCGAGGACGGCAACAAGACCCGCTTCGCCTCGCCGTCGAATCCTTATCCTAACGGCTTTAACCTGCCGCCCGGCCGCAGCCTCGGCATCGACACCTTCCTCGGCTTAGGCGCCGGCACCACCGTCCGCGAGAACGCCAACCCGCAGTACCAGAGCTGGAACTTCTCCATCCAGCGCCAGGTCCCCGGCAACGCCGTGCTGGAAATCAACTACACCGGCAGCAAAGGCACCCACCTGCTGTTCCGCGGCGACACCAACCTCCAGCGGCTCGACCCCATCTACTGGAGTCTCGGCCGCACTGAACTCGACCGTCAGGTGCCCAACCCCTTCTACGGCGTCATCACCGATCCACGCTCCACTCTCAGCCGGCCTACCGTCTCGTTCAACCGCCTGCTGCGCAACATGCCGCACTTCAACGGCGCCGGCCGCTCGGAGACTAACCGCGCCAACTCCATCTACCACGCCCTCCAGCTCAAGTACGAGAAGCGCTTCTCCCACGGCCTGACCATGCTCGCCCACTACACCTGGGCCAAGATGATCGATGACCAGTCCGTCGGCTCCTCCAACCTCGACTGGCTCGGCGGACAGACCGACGTCCAGGACTGGAGCAACCTGCGGAACGAGCGCTCGCTGTCAGCCCACGACGTGCCTCACCGCTTCGTCATGAGCTGGGCCTACCAGCTTCCAATTGGCACCGGCCGCGCCCTCGGCGCCGACTGGGGCCGCCTCACCAACGCCCTGCTCGGCGGCTGGGAGGTTAGCGGGATCATCACCCTGCAAAGCGGCGTCCCCCTCCAGGTCACCCAGAGCGGCGGCACCCTCCACGACGCCACCCAGCGCCCGCACCTCGTCGGCGACCCTGACCCGGGCCTCTCCGTCATGGAGCGCTTCAACCGCGGGCAGTGGTTCAACCCCGACGCTTTCCAAAAGCCCGACCCCGACACCATCGGCACCGCACCCCGTCTGCTTAACTACCGCACCCCCCCTCTCAGCAACCTGGATCTGGCCCTGTTCAAGAGCTTTCAGGTCAAAGAGAATGTGCGGGGCGAGTTCCGATGGGAGATGGAGAACGCGACTAATACCCCAACCTTCGGGTTCCCCAACACCAGCTTCGGCAGCACCGCATTCGGCCGCATCAACGGCTACGCCAGCGGCCGCGGCGCCCGCCAAATCCAGCTCGGCCTGAAGTTCTACTTTTGATATGGAGCGACCTTGTCAAGGGCTGCTTTAATTGTTAGCGGCCTTTCGCGAGGTTTAGGCCAACAGGGAAGGAGGTAGCGCAGGCGACAGGGTCAGAGGCGAGTGCGACGGTTGATCAATCTGATATCCGCGGGTCGGAACCGCACAGTCATGCTCCGTCGGCAGCTGCCTCGGACTAGGGACGCGGGTCGGATCCGAAGACCGGACCGCATAGAACGTAAGAGGATTCTCCTTTCCGTGTCCTCTCGCCCTATAGCCTGCGCTGCATCCTGCATGCGTTGGATCGAACCTCGGTTATTGCCTCGGGCCGCCGGAGGCGACCGATTGCCGACGCAAGAGGCGCCAGACTTCATCCCTCGTCATCTGGTCCGGTTGAACGTCAGGGGCCAGAGCAACGACCTGGACACAACAGTGGGGCCGGAGCCTGGCCGTGATCTCGGCGGTGGTACGGCGTCCAGCGGCATCGCCGTCCAGCATGAGAACCACGCGTTGGAAGCGAGCGACGAGCAAGCGCTGCGGCGATAGGTAAAGCGCGGATCCCATCAGGGCGACCACCGAACGCACCCCGGCCTGGTACAGTTTGAAACAGTCGAAGAAACCCTCGACCACGACTACGGCGGGCTTTTGCGCGGCGGCGGCGCGATGGAAGTTAAACAAAATTTCCGCTTTGGCAAACCCCGGCGGAAAGCGGTAGCGCGGTTCGGAGTGATCCACTGCGCGGCCGCAGTAGGCAACCAGTGCGCCCGCTGGTCGTGGA
>FWPU01000548.1_pt1 | contig 111647 bp, 100 predicted proteins | sample 2228361 | NCBI WGS metagenome assembly FWPU01 (sample SAMEA103939777, study PRJEB20133) | metagenome | reverse complement strand
CCTAATTTTATATCCTTAAAAGAATTTATCAATTTAATTTATTGAAATTATTAAATAATTAAAAATCTTAAATTTTTTCTTTAATAAAATCAATGGTTATATATCCGTTTAAATTTTGTTTGACAGGGATAAGAATTTTATATTAAGTTTCATAATAAAATTATTCTGAGGATGAAGATGGAGATTGCTCGAGAGTCTATCCCCATAACTATCGAAGATGAAATGAAAAGGTCCTATATGGACTATGCCATGAGTGTCATCATCGGGAGGGCGCTCCCCGATGTGAGGGATGGTCTTAAACCTGTTCATCGCCGAATTCTTTATGCGATGAATGAGCTCAATAACGATTGGGATAAACCTTATAAGAAATCAGCAAGAATTGTTGGGGACGTCATCGGTAAATATCACCCCCATGGCGATATGGCCGTATATGATGCCATTGTCAGAATGGCCCAAGATTTCTCCCTTCGTTATCCCATCATAGATGGACAAGGAAATTTTGGATCGATCGATGGCGACCCCCCCGCTGCCATGCGATATACAGAGATCCGGATGGCAAAACTTGCCAGTGAACTATTGGCGGATATTGACAAGGAGACAGTCGATTTTGTTCCGAACTATGACGAAACCCTAAAGGAACCTTCTGTCCTTCCGTGCAAATTTCCTAACCTCCTCATCAATGGTTCCTCTGGGATTGCGGTAGGAATGGCCACCAACATCCCTCCTCATAATTTAGTCGAGACCATCAATGCGTTGGTGGCCCTCATCGAAAACCCAGAGATATCGGTGAAAGAACTGATGGCCCATCTCCCTGGTCCGGACTTTCCCACAGGAGGATTTATCCATGGGGTGGAGGGCATCCAACAAGCTTATGAGACAGGAAAGGGAGTGATTCAACTAAGGGCCAGGGCCTTCATCGAAAGGGACCGAAAGGGGGAAAGGGAAAATATTATCATTACTGAACTTCCTTATCAGACCAATAAGGCCAAGCTCATCGAACGAATCGCCGAGCTGGTTCAGGAAAAGGTGATTGAAGGGATTGCCAATATTCGAGACGAATCAGACCGTGAAGGGATGCGGGTGGTCTTAGAACTGAAGCGGAATGAGGTGGGGGAGGTGATTCTAAATCAGCTGTATAAACATACCCAGATGCAGACCTCCTTTGGAATCATTCTTCTGGCCATCCATCAGAATCAACCCAAACTCCTCTCGCTCAAAGAGATGCTCCAGCTCTTTCTCCAACACCGTCAAGAGGTGGTCACCCGGAGATCACGCTTTGAATTGGGAAAGGCAGAGGCCAAGGCTCATATTCTTGAGGGTCTGAAAATAGCCCTCGATCATATCGATGCCATCATTTCAACCATCAAAAGTTCCAAAACTCCTAAAGAAGCCAAGGATCGCCTGATGGAAAAGTTCTCCCTTTCGGAGGAACAAGCCCAAGCCATTTTGGAAATGAGGCTTCAACGTCTCACTAATTTAGAGCAGAGAAAGATCATCGAAGAATATGAAGAGACCATCAAATTGATCAACCGATTAAAAACCCTATTGGGAAGCGAAAAATTAATCCTTAATCTTATTAAGGAAGAACTCCTTTCCATCCGCGACACGTATGGAGATGAACGGCATACCGAAATTGTTGAGGTGACCCCGGAGATTAAGATCGAAGACCTTATCGCTGAAGAGGATATGGTCGTCACGATCACCCATACTGGATATATTAAAAGAAATCCTATCAGCCTCTATCGAAGCCAACATCGGGGAGGAAAAGGGAAGGTCGGCATCCATGTGAAAGAGGAAGACTTTGTTGAAGATCTCTTTATTGCCTCCACCCATGACTACCTCCTTTTCTTTACGGACGCAGGGAAGATTCACTGGATGAAGGTACACGAAGTTCCTCAGGCAGGACGCCTCTCTCGAGGGAAGGCCATTGTGAATCTCCTCAATCTCAGCCCTCGGGAGAAGGTAACGACCATTCTAACCCTAAAAGAATTCACCCCTGGGAAGTTCATCACCTTTATCACGAAGCTGGGGGTGATTAAAAAGACAGCCCTTGAGGCCTATAGCAATCCTCGGGCAGGGGGGATCATCGCCATCAGTTTGGATGAAGGAGATGAACTTATCTCCACAAAATTGACCGACGGACACCAGCACCTTTTTATTGGAACAAAGTTGGGAAAAGCCATTCACTTCCCTGAAACTCAGGTTCGTGAGATAGGTCGTACCGCAAGAGGGATTCGTGGGATTCGTCTTGATAAAGGGGATGAGGTGGTAGGGATGGAGGTCGTTGCGCCTCATACTCAAATTTTGACGGTCACTCAATATGGGTTTGGGAAGAGAACCCCTGTCTCTGAATATCGGGTTCAGAATCGGGGCGGCTCTGGCATCTTCACGGTAAAAAGGACTTCTAAGACTGGAGATGTGATTGGGGTAAAGAGTGTGGTCGAAGAAGATGAACTGATGGTCATTTCTGACAAAGGAAAAATTATTAGGCTAAGAACCTCTAATATTCCGGTTCAGGGAAGAAGTACCCAAGGGGTCAGATTGATTAATCTGGAAGAAGGGGAAAAGGTTGTGGCCGTTGCGAGATTAGCAGAAAAGGATTAACTTGCCTAAGCCCACCCTTCATGCTAATAAAAAAATACTTGAATTTTTTAAAAAAGAGATTTAATATTTAAATTGAATTGTAAAAATCCTCAATTTTTCCCCTCTTGATCGCTTAATTCATTTATCCACATTTGTGGAAATATTGTGAAAAGAGATATCTAACTTATTGAAAATGAAAACGATTTCTTATTGGAAACTGCCCTTCCAATTTCCTAAAATACCTTTTTTTAACTTCCTAATTCACCATGGTTTGGTTCATGGAAGAGTTGTGGTCTAAGGTCCTCGATTCTTTAAAAGAAAGAGTCGGTCAGCAGAATTTTGAAATCTGGATTAAGCCAATTCACCTCGTCTCGATTCGAGATGAGTTTGTGGAACTTGAAGTCCCCAATCGTTTCTTCAAAGAGTGGGTTAGCGAACACTATTCTTTACAGATTAGGGAGGCGCTCAACTCCATTATTCAAAAGCCCTGTCACCTCCAATTTCGAATAAAAAATGATCACCCCCATGAAAGGGATTTGAACCGGCCTGTCCCCACTTATCAGGAGATCCCGATGAATCAACCTTTCCAGACCCTTTTTAATCCAAAATACACCTTTGATAATTTTGTGGTAGGAGCAGGCAACCAGTTTGCAAATGCGGCTTGTTTGGCTGTGGCCAACCTCCCTGCCAAAAACTATAATCCCCTTTTCCTCTACGGTGGAGTGGGATTAGGAAAGACTCATCTGCTCCATGCCATTGGGAACCATATCATTCAAAATCGTATTCTCCCCGATGTTAAAAAAGTCTGTTACCTCTCCTCCGAGGAATTTACCAATGAACTGATCAATTGCCTAAAATATGAAAAAATGGAGGAGTTTAGAAATAAATTTAGAAGAATGGATATCCTCTTGATCGATGATATTCAATTCATTGCGGGGAAAGAGAGGACCCAAGCCGAATTTTTTCATACCTTCAATTCCCTTTACGAAGCCCGTAAACAGATTGTGGTGACCAGCGATAAGTTCCCAAAGGATATTCCCAATTTTGAAGAAAGGCTTCGCTCCAGATTCGAATGGGGACTGATTGCAGATATCCAACCTCCTGATATTGAAACAAAAGTAGCCATCTTAAAAAAGAAAGCAGAAATTGAATCCATTCCCCTCCCAAATGATGTAGCTTTCTTCCTTGCTTCTCAAATCGATTCAAATATTCGAGTCTTAGAAGGGTCCCTCATCCGAATCGGGGCCTTTGCTTCCTTAACCCAAACGCCCATAGATATCCAAATGGCTAAAGAGGTCCTAAAAAATATCATCAAGCCCAAGGAGGAGTTTGTCTCCATTGAGGCCATTCAGAAAGTGGTGTCAAATTTCTATAATATGAAAATATCTGACTTAAAGTTAAAAAGGAAATTTAAAGGGTACGTGTTACCCAGACAAGTGGCCATGTATCTTTCCAGGAAACTAACCTCTGCTTCCCTCCTTGAAATTGGAGAAAAGTTTGGAGGCAAAGATCATTCCACCGTAATCCATTCGATCAAAAAAGTAGAAGAGAGAATGGATAAAGAACCCTCTTTTAAAGAAATGATTGAAAATCTCATTAGTAAAATTAAATCCTAAACCATGTGGAAATATTGTGAAGGGGTTGGGATTAAAAAGATCTGAAAAAGATTTTTTAATAAAATAATAGGATTTCCTCAGGAGGCCCCAAAAAATTCAACACCAAAACTCTTTTTCTTTTTTCTACTTAGACCCTTTTTCATCATTTAAACAGAAATCTATGATGTTGATGATGAAGAAAGATTACTTAAGGAGGTTTTCATATGAACCTTAATATTGATAAAAAAGAGTTTTTAAAAGGACTAAGCCTCATGCAAAGTGTTGCTGGAAGAAAAACAACTCTCCCCATTTTGAACCACATCCTCCTGGAATGGGATAAACACTCTCTGTTCCTTACAGGAACAGATTTAGAGACAGGAATCCGTGAAGAGTTAACGGCTTCCTCTGAACAAAGTGGAAAGGCCTCCGTTTCCTCAAAGAAATTATATGAAATTGTTAGGGAATTACCCGAAGAAACCATTAAGATCCAAAAGAAGGAGAACCACTGGATTACGATTCAATGCGGAAAGTCAACTTTTAATCTTGCTGGAATGGACCCGGAGGAATTTCCATCTTTGCCGACCTATCAAGAAAAAAATTTTTCAAAACTTTCTCTCCTTCTTCTTAAGGAGATGGTTGAAAAAACGGTCTATGCGGCATCCAATGAAGAGTCTCGTTATCATTTGAATGGAGTCCTCTTTGTCCAGATGAAGCAAGGGGGAAAGGATCTGTTGAGGGTGGTGGCGACCGATGGACACCGACTTTCCATGGTCGAAGGGGAAAGCCCAAGTATTCGTGGGATTGAGAAAGGAGTCATCCTCCCCAAAAAAGGAATTATGGAATTAAGGAAGATGATGGGAGATAAAGATGACCAAGATGAAATAGAAATCTATTTCAATACCACCCATGGTTTTTTTAAGATGGGAAAGTCCTTGATGGTCATTCGCCTCATCGAGGGAGAATTTCCAGAATATGAACCGGTCATTCCCAAAACCAATGATAAAAGGTTAATCTTAGAGAAGGAGAAAATATTTAGTTGTTTAAAGCGGGTTTCAACCATGACGACCGAAAAAGGGGAAGGGGTAAAACTGTCTATTCAAAAAAATCTGTTGGAGGTGACTTCCTATCATCAAGAATATGGAGATGCAAGGGAGGAGGTAGAAATCCTCTATAATGAGACGCCCTTCCAGATAGGATTTAATGTTCGATATTTGATGGAAGCCCTCCATTCCATGGATACTCAGGAGGTTATTATGGAACTTAAAGATGAAGGGAGCCCGGGGATTATCAAACCCTCCACCCTTACTACGATTGCTAATCAACTCTGCATTATCATGCCGATGAGAATTTAGAAATCCTGATTAACTTCAACCCTAAGAGAGGATGATTGAGTCAATGGAACTATATACCGCGGAGCAAATAAAGATCTTGGATGGTTTGGCGGCTGTAAGAAAACGTCCTGCCATGTATATTGGGAATACAGGGGTCGAAGGTCTCCACCATTTGGTTCATGAATTGGTCGATAATAGTATTGATGAGGCTTTGGCTGGATATTGTCAAAAGATCGAGGTCATCCTCCATTTGGACAACAGTGTGACAGTCCGAGACGATGGCCGAGGAATTCCTGTGGATATCCATGAGAAAGAGAAGCGACCGGCAGTCGAGGTGGTGATGACAAAACTCCACTCCGGAGGGAAATTCGATAATCGAAGTTATAAAATTTCAGGGGGCCTTCATGGAGTTGGCCTTTCGGTCGTAAACGCCCTCTCTGAATTTGTAGACTTAGAGATTCGGAGGGATGGGAAGGTCTATCACCAGGTATACGAAAAAGGAGAGGCCAAAACCCAATTGGAGGTGATTGGAAAGACCAAACATACAGGAACCCAGATTCGTTTTAAGCCAGATAGTACCATTTTTGAAACCACCCAATTTAGCTTCGAGCTTCTCTCTCAACGACTGAGGGAATTGGCCTTCTTAAATAAAGGGCTCTCGATCAGCATCGAAGATGAACGTACGGAAAAGAGGCATGATTTCTTCTACAAAGGGGGAATCGTCTCCTTCATAGAATACCTGAATAAGAATAAGAACTGTATCCATTCTAAACCGATTTACATCCATGGGATCAAGAACCAGATCGAAGTGGAGATTGCCTTTCAATATAATGATGGATATAGTGAAAACCTTTTCTCCTTTGCCAATAATATCAATACACACGAAGGGGGAACCCACCTCATCGGGTTTAAAACAGCCCTGACCCGAACGATCAATCAATATGCAACCAATAACCATCTCCTGAAAGGTGTGAAAGAGAATCTTACGGGGGAGGATATTCGGGAGGGTTTGGTGGGGGTCATTAGCGTCAAACTTCCTGAACCTCAATTTGAAGGCCAGACCAAGATGAAATTGGGCAATAGCGAGGTCAAAGGGTTGGTTGAAACGTTGGTCAATGAGAAATTGGGAAGTTACTTTGAAGAAAACCCCGCGGTGGCTCGAAAGATCATCTCCAAAGTGATAGAAGCAGCCAGGGCCAGGGAAGCGGCTCGAAAGGCCCGTGAATTGAGCCGAAGAAAAGGAGCCCTGGAGGTGGATAACCTCCCAGGGAAATTGGCCGATTGCCAAGAAAGGGATCCAGCCCTCAGTGAGATCTTCATCGTTGAAGGAGATTCCGCAGGGGGATCTGCGAAACAGGGTCGAGATCGAAGCTTTCAAGCCATCCTTCCAATTAAAGGGAAAATTCTTAATGTGGAAAAGGCCCGCTTTGATAAGATGTTGGCCAACGAAGAGATCCGACTTCTGATCTCAGCCTTGGGGACAGGGATCGGGGAGGAATACGATATTCATAAACTGCGTTATCACCGGATCATCATCATGACGGATGCGGATGTGGATGGATCTCATATTCGAACCTTGCTCCTCACCTTCTTCTATCGCCATATGCCCGAGGTGATCGAACGGGGATATCTCTATATTGCCCAACCCCCCCTGTTTAAGGTGGTTGAGGGAAAGACCGAAAAATATATCAAAGACGAAACCTCCTTCAATCGTTTCTTAATGGATCGGGCCATCTCCAAAAGCGAGTTGATTGTCGAAAAGTCCGGCAGGAAACTCACCGATAAGAAACTCAGTCATCTTTTCGAAAGGATGTCCCTCTATCATGACTTCATGCAACGCATCCAGCATAAAGGATATCCAGAGTCCATCATTCATTTCCTCCTGAAACAAGGGGTCCGGAATAAAAAGACCTTTGAGGAAAAAGGGGAAATTGCGGATCTCCAGAAACAATTGAGGAAGAATGGGTTTTTGGTTTTTGACCTCACCTGGGATGAAGAACATAACCTCTATGGCTTCGAGGTCCAGGAGTCCAATGGGAAGGAAATGAGAACGAAGGTTCACTGGGACCTCATCTCTTCCGTTGAATATAAAAACTTGTATCAACTGTACCAGGAAATTCAAGAGACCGCCCCCCCTCCCTACCTTCTGGTGGAGAAAGGGAAACAGGTAAGGGTCGATCGACAAGAAGACCTCCTCCAATCGTTAACCCAATTGGGAAGAGAAGGCTTGACCATTCAAAGATATAAGGGTTTGGGAGAGATGAATCCTGAACAACTTTGGGAGACCACAATGAATCCGGCCACCCGTACCCTTCTCAAGGTCAAGGTGGAGGATGCGATCGAAGCCGATGAGATCTTCAGTATCCTCATGGGGGATGAGGTAGAGCAGAGACGCCATTTTATCGAGGAGAATGCCCTCTTTGTTCATCGCCTCGATATTTAGGAGAGCTTCAGACAAATGCTCATTGTGGGGTTGACCGGGGGGGTCGGGAGTGGTAAGACCGTGGTCTCCCAAACCCTAAGAGAAGAGGGCGCTTACCTCATCGATGCTGACCAAATCGCCAGGGAACTGGCACAACCCCACACTCCCACCTGGAATGAACTGATCCAGGTATTTGGGAAAGAGATCCTGAATGAGGATGGGTCTATTGATAGGAAGAGATTGGGACAGAGGGTCTTCTCCAACCCGAAGGAGCGAGAGCTCTTAAATCAGATGATTCATCCCCGAATCCGGGAAGAGATCAACCGGAGAAAAGAAGAGATCCTCCAAAAGGATCCTGAGGCCATTATCATCATTGATGCAGCCCTGCTCATTGAACTTGGAGACCATCGGGAGATGGATAAAGTCATTGTGGTCTTTGCTCCTGATGAACAAAGGATCCAGAGGCTTAATCGAAGGGATGGGATGAGTCGAGAAGAGGCACAGAAGGTGATCTCCTCTCAGATGCCTCAGGAGGAGAAATTAAGGGTGGCTGACTTTGTGATTCGAAATGAGGGAACCCTGGAGGAGACGAAAGAGAAGGCCAGAGAGGTTTTTCAAGAGTTAAAACGAATGGCACTTGCCTTAAGACGGTAAGAATTCCATTGGGTAAAGGAGGAAAAGAGAGAGGATGAATGTCAAAGACCTAAAGAAAATGAAGATCAACGAACTGTATAAGATCGCTAAGGAACTCAATGTCGAAGGGGCCAGTGGGATGAGGAAGCAAGAACTCATCTTCGCCATCCTTCAGGCCCAGACCGAGAAGAACGGGTTGATTTTCGGGGAAGGGGTCCTGGAAATCTTACCCGATGGGTTTGGATTCTTACGGGCGCCCGATTACAATTATCTGCCAGGCCCGGATGATATCTACATCTCCCCCTCTCAGATTCGGAGGTTCAACCTTCGAACAGGAGATACGGTCTCCGGTCAAATTCGGCCTCCCAAAGATACAGAGAGATACTTTGCCATGTTAAAAGTGGAGATGGTCAACTATGAGGACCCCGAAGTCGTCCGCGATAAGATCCTCTTTGATAACTTAACCCCCCTTTACCCCCAGGAAAGGATTCATTTGGAAATTGATGGAGATTCAAAGAATTACTCAGCCAGGGTCATGGACCTCCTTACCCCGATCGGTAAAGGCCAAAGGGGTCTTATCGTGGCGGCACCGAGGACTGGGAAAACCATGCTCCTTCAGAATATTGCCCATAGCATTACGACCAACCACAAGGAGATTACCCTTATCGTGCTCCTGATCGATGAAAGACCTGAAGAGGTGACGGATATGGAACGGTCCGTTGAGGCGGAGGTGATCAGTTCCACCTTCGATGAGCCTGCACAAAGACATGTTCAGGTAGCGGAGATGGTGATCGAGAAAGCGAAACGATTGGTGGAACATCAAAAGGATGTGGTCATTCTGTTGGATAGTATCACCCGCTTGGCCCGTGCTTATAATACGGTTGTTCCCCCCAGTGGGAAGGTCCTCTCAGGGGGGATAGATGCAAATGCCCTCCAAAGACCGAAGCGCTTTTTCGGGGCAGCCCGAAATATTGAGGAGGGAGGAAGCCTTACGATCATAGGAACCGCCCTGATTGATACGGGAAGTCGGATGGACGAAGTCATTTTTGAGGAGTTCAAGGGAACGGGAAATATGGAGATTCATTTAGACCGGAGATTGGTAGACCGAAGGGTCTTCCCCTCGATTGATATTCAACGCTCGGGTACGAGAAAGGAAGAGCTGCTCATTCCTCCCCAAGATCTCAACCGGATCTGGCTTTTAAGAAAGGTGCTTCAGCCCATGAACACGGTTGAGAGCATGGAGTTCCTTTTGGAAAAGATGCAAGCAACTAAGAATAATCGGGAATTCCTTGACTCCATGAATCAGTAGCCCTAAGGGGGATCACACCAGCACTGATGGATAAAATAGTTGAAAAAGGGGAAGAAATCGGTAAAATAGAAAGGTGGAGGTGTGAGTGATGAAAAAGGATATCCATCCTAAATTATTTGATACGGTGATCAAATGTGCTTGTGGGGCAACCTTCGAGACCAAGAGCACGCAGAAGGAGATTCATGTAGAGATTTGCTCCAACTGTCATCCCTATTTTACAGGAAAACAGAAATTTTTAGACACCGCAGGAAGGATAGAGCGATTTCAGAAGAAGTATGGCAAAAAGGTCGAGGCCAAAGATTAATTTAAATTTATTCGTGGAGGGTTTCATTCCATTGAACGCAACCCATCCGTTATCGTTTTCCAATAATCCACGACGAAGGGTGGCCCCGATCCACTCGATTTCCCTTCTTTTAGCAATCCATTTTCAACATTAGTTTTTGGAGAGGCTCCATGTTTTTTAAAGGGATAGATCCCCATCAGGGAGGTCCTTTATCTAAATTCATTCTCGCTCAAGAGGAGCGTCCCCTTCGAGTCGGAGGACAGGCGGTCATCGAGGGAGTCATGATGAAATCTCCTCATTCCATGGCCGTTGCGGTACGTAAACCCAATGGGGAAATCGTAGTGAAAAAGGAAGGGTTGAAATACTTTTCAGAAAAGAGTTGGATCAATAAAATTCCCTTGATTCGAGGGGTATGGATATTGGTGTCCGCCCTGGTCTTAGGGATTCGGGCTCTTCATTTCTCTGCCCAACAGGCCCTCTCAGAGGCAGAAGAGGAGAAGGAGCTCAGTCCCTGGACAATTGGGCTTACCTTTTCTTTTGCCCTTGGCCTTGGGCTTTTCCTCTTTTTTTTAGTTCCTCTTTTTATGACTAAATGGTTGCGGGGGGTCGTTCCCCTCTTGGCAGAAAACGGGTTCCTATTCAATTTGACCGATGGAATCCTTCGAATGGCCATTTTCCTTGCTTATCTCTGGACCATCTCTTTGATCCAGGAGATCAAACGGGTCTTTCAATATCATGGGGCAGAGCATAAATCAATCTATGCCTTTGAGTCGGGAGAGACCTTGCGAATCGATCGGGTCAAACGGTTTGGTTACCTTCACCCCCGATGCGGGACAAGTTTTTTACTCATGGTGATGGTGGTGAGCATCCTGGTCTTTTCGCTTCTTTCCCACCATCTCCCCTTTCAATATAAGGTGGCTTCAAGGTTGGCCTTTCTTCCCCTCATCGCAGGGATTTCGTATGAGATTATCCGATTTTCTGATCGAAAGAGGAAGGCTCGAGTTACACAGATTTTTATCAAACCAGGCCTATGGCTCCAGAGGCTTACTGCTCGCGAGCCCTCTGACCCTCAGATCGAGGTAGCCCTCTGCGCCCTCCATGCGATTTTGGAACTGGAGGGTGGAAAGATCAGGGAGAAATAATGTTTGAGAAATTAGAAGAGGTTGAACGTCGATACGAAACCCTCTTTCATCTCTTGGGAAAACCTGAAGTGTTGCAAAACCAAGAGGAACTTCAGAGGCTGGCCAAGGAGTATTCGGAGTTGGGAAAGATTGTAGAGCGCTATCGGAAATATAAAAAGATTCAAGAAGAACTTAAAGAGAGTCAGCATCTCTACCTGAATGAGGAAGATGAGGAGATGAAGCGATTGGCTAAAGAGGAACTCCATCGACTCACGGAAGAAAAGGAGGGGGTCGAGAGGGAATTGAAACTGGCTCTCCTTCCTAAAGATCCCAACGACGAGAAGAATATCCTTCTTGAAATCCGTGCAGGGACAGGAGGAGAGGAGGCAGGGCTCTTTGCTGCCGATCTTTTCAGGATGTATTCAAAATTCGCAGAGCGGAAGAACTGGAAGATTGAAGTCCTCAGCCGTCATTTTACGGGAGTGGGCGGGTTTAAGGAGATCATTGCCTTGATCGAAGGCAAAGGGGTCTACAGTCAACTGAAGTTTGAGAGCGGGGTCCATCGTGTTCAACGGGTCCCCATCACAGAGGCCCAGGGGCGTATCCATACCTCGACGGTCACCGTGGCCATCCTTCCGGAGGCCGAAGAGGTGGAGGTTGAGATCGACCCCAATGATCTTAGGATTGATATCTTTCGTTCCTCAGGGCCAGGGGGGCAGAGTGTGAACACGACGGATTCAGCGGTCCGGATCACCCACCTCCCCACTGGAATAGTGGTCTCCTGTCAAGATGAGAAATCCCAACACAAAAATAAGGCCAAGGCCCTTAAGATCCTGAGGGCACGACTGTTGGATAAAGCCCGACAGGAGAGACAGATGGAAATCTCCCAGAAGCGAAGAAATCAGGTCGGGACCGGGGAGCGAAGCGAAAGAATCCGGACCTATAACTTTCCTCAGGGAAGGGTGACCGACCATCGGATTGGATTGACCCTATACCGCCTGGATGAAATCCTTGAAGGCGATTTGGACGAACTCATCGACGCCCTGACTACTCATTATCAGGCTGAGGCATTGGTCGAGTTCACTCATTTTAAATATGAGGCGGGTAACTCAGATGAATTTCGGGTCTCAAAGAAGGGGCTTTAAGGATGACCATCTTTGAAATTCTAAATTGGGCAACCCAATATTTGAAAGATCACCATATCGAGAATCCCCGGCTAAATGCAGAGCTTCTGATGGCCCATTCTCTTCAAGGGAATAGAGAATCCCTCTATAGGCAGTTGAAAGAACCTCTGGGAGAGGAGCAGAGGCATACCTTTGGGAGGCTTGTTCAAAGGAGGGTTTCAGGAGAACCGATTCAGTATATCATAGGGAGGCAGGAATTCTGGTCGATCGAATTTAAAGTGGACCGTCGGTGCCTTATCCCGAGACCGGAGACAGAGATTCTGGTGGAGGAGACCCTCTCCATTCTTTCTCGTTTTCCCTTCTCTGAGATACCGATGATATTGGAAATTGGGACAGGAAGTGGAGCCATTGCCATTGCCTTGGCGAAAGAGGTGAAAGAAGTCCATGTGGTTGCCACTGATATCTCAAGAGATGCCCTCCTGTTAGCCAAGGAGAATGCGACTTCATTGGACCTTCTTTCAAAGATCAGGTTTCTTCAAGCAAATCTCTTTGATCCCTTCTCTCACTCAAAAGGAAGAGGGCCTTTTTCGATCATCCTATCCAACCCTCCCTACATTGCTCGGCCGGAGATCGAGGGGCTTTCTCGGGAGGTGAAAGATTTTGAGCCCATCCTTGCACTGGATGGAGGGGAGGATGGTTTGGACTATTATCGAAAGATCATCTCACAGGCCCCCCATTATCTGAGGCCAGGAGGATGGCTCCTTTTGGAAGTAGGGAACACCCAGGCGGAAAGCGTGTTTAGGATGATGGAGGCTCAAGGATGTTTTCAAAAGCCCCAATGCGTCAAGGACCTTTCTGGAATCGAGCGGGTGGTGAAGGCCCAGCGAAGCGACGGACCCATAAACCGGAGTGAAGAATGGATAAGATCATCATTCAGGGTGGAGAGAGGCTAATCGGAGAGGTAGAGGTCAGTGGTTCGAAAAATGCAACTCTTCCTATCTTTACAGCCACGCTTCTTACAGAAGGAGAGAATCTCATTCATCAGGTTCCAAACCTGAGGGATGTTGATACGATCCTAAAAGTGCTCACCCATATGGGTGTGAAGGTCGAAAAGGAAGGAGATGCATTTCGTATCCAGGCTAAGGAAATCTTAAACGCTGAAGCCCCCTATGAGTTAGTGAAGACGATGAGGGCCTCAATCTTAGTGCTTGGCCCCTTGTTGGCTCGAATGAAGAGGGCCTATGTTTCCCTTCCAGGAGGGTGTGCCATTGGCGCCAGGCCGATCAATCTCCATCTCATGGGATTGGAAGCCATGGGAGCAAAGATTGAGCTCCACCATGGGTATATCGATGCGAAGGCGGATCAATTGAAAGGTGCAACAATTACCTTTAACACGGTCACTGTCACAGGGACAGAGAATCTGATGATGGCCGCAACCCTGGCCAGAGGGAAGACGATCCTCTATAATGCAGCCATGGAGCCCGAGGTCGTTGAACTGGCCAACGTCCTGAATAAAATGGGAGGAAGAATCCGCGGAGCAGGAACTCCGGTCATCGAAATAGAAGGAGTTGATTCCCTCCACGCCATTGAACATACGATCATCCCGGATCGGATTGAAGCAGGAACGCTCATGATTGCAGCAGGGTTGACCCAGGGGAATATTAAGATTCTCAATTGTCCTATTCAACACATGGATGCAGTCGTCAATAAATTGAGGGAGACGGGGATGGAGATTGAATCCGATGGAGAAGGGACCAGGGTGGTGGGAACCCGACGGATTCGAAGTGCAGACGTGAAGACCCAACCCTATCCAGGATTTCCTACGGATATGCAGGCGCAGTTTATGGTGTTGATGTGTCTGGCAAGGGGATTGAGTGTGATTACAGAAACTATCTTCGAGAATCGGTTCATCCATGTGAGCGAGCTCAGAAGGATGGGAGCGGACATTCGCCTCCAAGGCGATACCGCCATCATCCAGGGCGTTGAGAGTTTAAGTGGGGCTCCTGTGATGGCCACTGATTTGAGGGCAAGCGCCTCGCTGGTGCTGGCCGGGCTGGCCGCAGAGGGTCGAACCGAGGTCTCAAGGGTTTATCACTTGGATCGAGGCTATGAAGCGTTGGATAGAAAGCTGTCTAAACTTGGGGCAAATATTCAAAGGGTGAAGGAAGGGGAAGATTGAGATTCTTAAGGGAAGGTGAAATAGGATTTGATCGTTACCTCGCAGAAGTGGAAGAGAGGGTCGTTCAGGAGAGCCTTCCTTTTGAAAAAGAGGTGCGATCGATTCTCCTCGATATTCAGCGAAGAGGGGATAAGGCCCTGCTCTATTATATCAAACGATTTGATGGCCTTCGTCTTTCCATTGACCAACTTCGAGTAAAAAGATCAGAGATCCAGAAGGCCTACCAAAAGATCCCTCAGGCAGTTTTAAAAACCTTAAAAAAGTCTGCCCATCGGATCCGGAGATTTCATCAATTTACATTCAAGCAGTGGTCTGACTCGATGCGAGAAAAGGGGATTCTTCTTGGCAGGATAATGAGGCCACTGGAGAGGGTTGGAATCTATGTCCCCGGAGGAAAGGCCTCCTATCCTTCCACGGTTCTGATGTGTGCCATCCCTGCCAAAGTGGCAGGAGTTTCCACCCTTATTATGGCGACTCCTCCCCGCCAAGGAGGGGTTAGCCCAGCGGTCTTAGTGGCAGCGGATTTGGCGGGTGTTGATCAGATCTACCAGATCGGAGGGGCTTACGCGATTGCGGCAATGGCCTATGGCACGGAATCGATTCCCAAAGTGGATAAGATTGTTGGACCTGGAAATCAGTATGTGGCCACTGCTAAAAGACTGGTCTATGGGATCGTGGATGTGGATATGGTGGCTGGGCCAAGTGAGATCTTGATCCTTTCAGATGGAAGGACCCCTGCCCGCTTCATTGCAGCAGACTTGATCTCTCAGGCAGAGCATGACGAGAGGGCTCTGGCCATTCTGATCACCACCTCAGAGGCCCATGGGAGAGAAGTGGAGAGGGAGATAGAGAGGCAACTCTCTCTGTTGAATCGGAAGGCCATCGCCAGAAAGAGTCTTTATCAAAGAGGAGCAATTCTTGTGGTCCATGACCTTGGGAGAGCCATTGATCTTGCCAACCGAGTGGCGCCTGAGCATTTGGAACTCTGTATTCAGAATCCCTCTAAATATTTAAAGGCCATCCGGCATGCCGGCGCCCTCTTTCTTGGCTCCTACAGCCCGGAGGCCATTGGAGACTATCTGGCAGGTCCCAATCACGTCCTTCCCACTGGAGGAACCGCAAGGTTCTTTTCTCCCTTAAGGGTAGAGGATTTTGTCAAGTGGACCAATGTGATAAGGTTTAATCAAAAGGCATTGAGACGATTTGAGAAGGACCTCCAGAGATTTACAGCCCTGGAAGGATTGGAGGGCCACTTTAAAGCGATTCAGATGAGGGGTAGAGGATGAAAAGAGATCGGAAGGCAGAAGTAGGACGAAGGACCAAGGAGACTGAGGTCTATTTGAAACTCAATCTGGATGGAGTTGGGAAACATTCCATTTCTACAGGCCTCCCCTTTTTTGACCATATGCTTCGTCTTTTTGCCTATCATAGTCGGATCGATCTTTCTTTAAAGGCAAAGGGGGATATCGGGGTCGATGCCCACCATACGGTTGAGGATGTGGGCATCTCTCTCGGAGAGGCTATCCGGAAGGCGGTTGGAGAAGGGAAGGGAATTGGGAGATACGGATCAGCCCTCATCCCCATGGACGAAACGCTGGTCTCTGTTTCACTGGATATGTCGATGAGGCCCTTTTTGGTCTTTCACATGAAACTTCGAAAGTCAAAAATCGGAACATTTGACCCGGAGTTGGTGGAGGAATTCTTGAGGGCCCTCTGCAACCATGGAAGGATCACCCTTCACATCAATCTCCTTTATGGAAGAAACACCCATCACATGATCGAGGCAGTGTTCAAGGGATTGGGGAGGGCGATGAGAGAGGCCCTCTCCTTGGATGAGCGAGCCCAAGGGGTTCCATCGACAAAAGGCATTCTTTAATTTCATATTTTGTATTTTAGATTTCAGACTTTCAATAAAATAGGGAAGGATGAGACCCAGGATCGTCATTATCGACTACGGGATGGGAAACCTCAGAAATATTCAGAAAGGGTTTGAACAGGTGGGTTTTGAGGCCACAGTGACCAGGAGCAAGAGAGCAATCGATCAGGCCTCAGCCCTCGTCCTACCAGGGGTGGGGGCTTTTAGAGATTGCATGAACAATCTGGAAAGATATGGACTCATCGACCCTCTGATTCGCTCCTTGGAGAAAGGAAAGCCCTACCTGGGCATCTGTCTTGGACTCCAAATCCTTTTCACCGAGAGCGAGGAGTTTGGTTGCTCTCAGGGATTGGGCCTGATCAAAGGAAAGGTGATCAAGTTTATTCCTGATCAGGAGCATAAGGTTCCCCACATGGGTTGGAACACTATTGAGATTGTAAGAAGGGCCCCGGCTTTTGCAGGAATCGAGAGCGGGGATTTTTTCTACTTCCTCCATTCCTATTATGTCGTCCCAGAGGAGAAGAAGTGGATTTCCTCGGTGACCGATTACGGGAAACCCTTTGTCTCAAGCATCTGGAAGGAGAATCTCTTTGCAACGCAGTTTCATCCTGAAAAGAGCCAGAGGAAGGGATTGAGGATCCTAAGAAATTTTGCGGAGTCCATAGCCTGAACTCTTAGGGTTCACGGCTCAGGAAGACGTCTATAACGGTAAAGGAGTCATCATGAATGAAGTGAAAGTGGGTGAGATTCGAATCGGGAAGGGGAATCCATTGGTGCTCATTGCGGGGCCCTGTGTCTTAGAGGGGGAAGCTATGGCCCTGGAGATTGCCAGAGAATTAAAGGAAATCTGCTCTCGCCTCAACATCCCTTTTATCTTTAAGGCCTCCTATGAGAAGGACAATAGAAGTTCAGAGAGATCCTACAAGGGTCCTCTGCTCAGAGAGGGATTAAGGATTCTTGGAAGGGTAAAGGAGGAGGTTGGGGTTCCTGTTCTTTCGGATGTCCATCGGGCAGAGGACGTATCCCAGGCCAAGGAGGTTTTAGATATCATTCAGGTCCCTGCCTTTCTCTGCCAGCAGACAAGCCTCCTTCTCAAGGTAGGTGAGTCAGGGAGGGTCGTCAACATCAAAAAAGGCCAGTTTCTCGCGCCAGAAAATATGGCAGGGGCGGTAAAGAAGGTTTACAGCACGGGAAATCACCAGGTTCTTCTTACGGAGCGTGGGACCTGCTTCGGGTATAATAAGCTGATCTCAGACCTCTGCTCCATTCCCATCATGCAGGAAATTGGATGTCCGGTAATCTTTGATGCCACTCACATTGTCAGAAATTATGGAATCCCGAGTGAGGACCCCAGAGGAGGAAGCCCTCGTTATGTTCCCTATCTCACACGGGCGGCAGTGGCCGTGGGCTGTAATGGCTTATTCCTCGAGACCCACCCCGAGCCAGAGAAGGCCCTCTGTGATGCCTCAAGCATGATTCCCCTTAAAGAGATGGAGGGGCTTTTGAGACAGGCCAAGGCGATTCATGATATGGTGAAGGGATGGGGAATCGTTTAATAGGAAGGAGGAGTCGGACGTGAAAATCTTTATTGATACAGCCAATCTCAATGAGATCCGAAAAGCCCAGGCACTGGGTCTGGTGGATGGGGTGACCACCAATCCCACCCTCATTGCCAAAGAAGGAGAAGAGACCGAGGCCTTGATTCGAAAGATTTCAGAGGAGGTCAAAGGTCCTGTTAATGTGGAGGTGACCTCCACCACTTGGGAGGCCATCGTTAAGGAAGCCGAGCAGATGGCGGGCTGGGGGAATGAGATTGTGATCAAAATCCCCATCAACCCTGAAGGGCTTAAGGCAGTAAAGATTCTTTCAGAAGAGGGCATCCAGACCAATGTCACCCTGGTCTTCTCGGCCAGTCAGGCCATTCTTGCTGCCAAGGCTGGAGCCACGTACCTCTGTCCTTTTTTAGGAAGACTGGATGATATCAGCTTCAATGGCCTCGAGTTGATCCGGCAGATCAGAGAAATCTACCAGCAATATGATGAGATCCGGACCAAAATCATCGTAGCCAGCGTCAGACATCCCATTCACGTGGTCCAGGCCGGGTTGATGGGGGCTGAGATTGTGACCGTGCCTCCAGCCATCCTTGAACAGATGATGAAGCATCCGTTGACAGATCGAGGGATTGCCCTATTCTTGGAGGATACCAAAAAGATTGGGACAAGAAAGTGAGGAATGAGATGAAGGGAATGCTTAGGATAGGGTTGGTGGTGGGTTCAATGTTAGCTTTGCTTCCAGGCTTAATCGTTCTTTGTGAAATGGAGGCAGGGGCGGAGGAGAATCCAAGAGTCGCTGTCCTTCCTTTTTTTATGGAGAGGCCGAAGGGATTGGAGAAGGGAGTCGTCTGTCCCTTTTGTAAAGGAATCTACAGGGGAGGTGAAATTCTCCCTGGTGCACAGAATACCCTGATGAGGCTTCTCCACAAGAAGATAGAAGGGCTAAAGACCTTTAGGCCTCTTCCCATGGAAAAGGTAGAGGAGGCTTTTTTAAAGTTCGATCAGAGAGGATTAAGAGAAAATCCTCTCTCCTCTTCCCTTCAGATTGGAAAGGAGTTAGGGGCCGATTACATTTTTACAGGATTCCTCTTTCGTTTTGAAGAGAGGATTGGCTCCTATCTGGGAGTGGATAGACCAGCCTCTGTGGGGTTTGACATCCATCTCTACCGTTTAAAGGATGGAGTGGAAGTATGGAGGGGGAAATTTAATGAGACCCAGAGACCCCTCAGCGAAAACCTTTTAAAAATAGGCTCCTTCATCCGGAGAAAAGGCCAGTGGTTAACTGCTGAGGAACTCTCCAGCGTGGGGATGGATGAACTCTTGACCCATTTTCCTTCCCTTCAGGAACTGGAGGCAAGAAGATGATCGTCATTCCTGCGATCGACCTAAAAGAAGGCAGGTGCGTGAGGCTCACTCAAGGCAGGATGGATCAGGAGTCGGTTTACTCCGAAGATCCAGTTCAGATGGCAAAGCACTGGGAGGGGAAAGGGGCGGAGAGACTCCATCTGGTGGACCTCAACGGGGCTTTTACAGGAAGACCCTATCATCGTTCTCTTATAGAAAGGATGGTTCGATCCATCCGGATTCCAGTCCAGGTGGGCGGAGGGATCCGTGAGAGAAAGACTATTGAAGATTACCTCTCCTTGGGAGTCCGTTGGGTCATCCTCGGGACATCGGCCCTGAGGAATCCCTCGCTCATCGAAGAGGCCCTGCTCCATTTTCCTGATCAGGTGATCCTTGCCATTGATTCAAGAAGGGGGAAGGTGGCCATTGAGGGTTGGAATGAATTGGCTCAGGTTGAAGCGATTGACCTATCAAGACGATTCGAGGGAATGGGCCTCTCCTCCATGATCTTTACCGATATTGAAAGGGATGGGATGGAGACAGGACTCAATTTGGAAATGACAAAGAGATTAGCCCAATCCACCTCCATTCCTGTGATTGCCTCTGGAGGCGTTTCTCGGAAGGAAGACATTGAGTCCCTGATGGAGTTAGAGCCCTACGGGGTAATAGGAGTGATTGTTGGTCGGGCACTCTATACAGGGGCCCTCGATTTGGAAGAGGCCATCCGAATAACCAAGAAAAATATGGAGTCCTAACCCATGCTGGCCAAACGGATCATTCCTTGCCTCGATGTAAAGGAAGGAAGGGTGGTTAAGGGAACTCAGTTTGTGAACCTGAAGGATGCTGGAGATCCTGTGGAGAATGCAAAGGTTTATGATCAACAGGGGGCCGATGAGATTGCCTTCTTAGATATTACCGCCTCCTATGAGAAGAGGGAGATCCTGATTGATATCCTCCGGCGAACAGCGGAGCAGGTCTTCATCCCTCTGACAGTAGGAGGAGGTGTGAAGAGTCTCGAGGATATTCGAAGACTGCTTAAGGCAGGGGCGGATAAGGTTTCAATCAATACCGCTGCGGTGAAGGATCCAAATTTTGTCCAGAGGGCATCGAAGCGTTTCGGGAGCCAATGCATTGTCCTTGCCATTGATGCAAAGAGGAAGGCAGAGGGGTGGGAGGTTTATACCCACGGAGGAAGGGTTCCAACCGGCATCGATGCTATCCAGTGGGCAAAAAGGATGGAAGAGTTGGGAGCAGGGGAGATTCTGCTCACCAGTATGGATCGAGATGGGACAAAGGATGGCTATGATATTGAACTGACCCGCACCATTTCAGAGAACGTGGGGATCCCTGTAATTGCCTCTGGAGGGGTGGGCAAACTTGAACATCTCTATGAAGGGCTCACCCTTGGAAAGGCCGACGCAGTGCTTGCTGCCTCTATCTTTCATTATCGGGAGTATACGATTGCCCAGGTCAAATCCTATTTAAAGGAGAAGGGGGTCATTGTTAGGCTTTAACCCTAGGTTTCCAGGGATTCTGGGCTCAAAGGTTGAAGGAGATTAAATTTTTTACAGGAACCCCTGACCCCTTTAATCCTCAGAAGAAGATGAATCGTCTCATCCTTGTAATGGCCACCGGTTTTGGCGTCGGCTATTCTCCGGTTCTCCCTGGAACCCTTGGAACGATCCTTGCCATTCCCATCTATCTCTTCCTTTCAGAGATTCTTTCTCCCCTCTACGAACTCACTTTGGTGGGCTACTTCTTTCTTTCGGTTTGGATTTCGGAGAGAGCCGAGCAGATGTTTGGCAAAAAGGATGATCGAAGGATTGTGGTCGATGAGATGATGGGGTTTTTCCTAACCATGCTCTGGCTAAAAAAGTCTTTCTATATGATTGTATCGGGATTTATTCTTTTTCGTTTCTTCGATATTCTTAAACCCTTTCCCATCCGACGCCTTGAGAAGAGATGGAGGGGGGGATATGGGGTGGTATTGGATGATGTGGTGGCAGGAATCTATGCCAACATCCTTTTATATCTCTTAGGGAGAATCTTTTTATGAAAATAGAAAAGGCCATAGGAGACCTCTTAAGGAGAAGGAAGTGGACACTTTCAATCGCAGAATCCTGTACTGGAGGCTTGATCTGTGATCGGATCACCGATGTTTCTGGAGCCTCAGATTACTTCATGGGGGGAATGGTGAACTACAGTAACGAATCGAAGGCAAAACACTTGGGGGTTCCAAGGAAGGAGATTGAAAGGTATGGAGCTGTAAGCCCCGAGGTTGCAAGAAAGATGGCCCAGGGGGTCCGGAGAGCCTTTTGGACAACTTTTGGTTTATCCACCACAGGCATCGCAGGCCCCAAAGGCGGGTCTCGAGAGAAGCCGATTGGTCTTGTCTTTATTGGATTGGCAAAAGGAAGAAAGACCAGCGTATTGAGATTAAATTTAAAAGGTCATCGAAGAAAGATCAAGCAGAAATCCACCCACCTGGCCCTGAACTTTCTTCACGATTTTATTAAAAAGGAGATCGAGAGGGAGAAGGTCTAAGCGATGGCATTTATCCCTCATTGATTCACCTCATCCGCAATCTATTCAATTTCCTTCCCAAGTTTGACCAGCTCTCTCTAAAAAATTTTTGGATCCCCGCACTGAGTGGAATGAAATTTCTCTGAAATAGGGAACTTAGGGCTTTAGCCTTAACGAGGTGATTTACAAGGGATAGTAACCTAAAGAAATAATTAAGGGATTACATTTGCGAAAATTTTTTATTGACAAAAATTTTTGTCTTCGTTAACATACTAACCGTTTATTTAATCCTACTTTTCTCAGAAAGACCGATGGGAAAATCGAAAGTTAACCAAAAACCCCAACCCCCCAATACAGAGGAACGGATTCTTCAGGAGGCCATGAGGCTATTCTTAGAGAGGGGTTACCATGGCACCTCCATCGATGATATCACCCAAGCCGCAGGGTTAACCAAGGGAGCGCTCTACTGGCATTTCAGAAGCAAAGAAGACCTCCTGAAGAGGATCGTGAAAGAGTTTGAAGAGAGATTTTTGAATGCTCTCATCAGGACGGTGGGTGACGTGAAGGGGAGTGCCCTTGATAAATTTGAGAAGTATATTCGCTTCAATTCTGCGTTCGCCTATTATCACCGGGAACTCTGTGTCTCTTTCGAGACCCTGGCAGGTGAATTGACAGGTGCCCATCATCGGATCGAGTCCGAGTTTAGGAGAATCTACAAAAAATACCAAAAATTTCTCTCCGATTTAATCCTCCAGGGAAAAAGAGAGAAGGTCTTTAAGAGAGAACTTCATCCTGATCTTACGTCTCTGGCCTTAATGGCTTTTCACTATGGAGTGTTGGTCCATTGGTCAAGAAACAGGGAGGAAATAGATGGAGAGGCGTTTGTAAATACCTTTAAGAGGATTATGCTTCAGGGGATAATGGCCTGAATGAAAGGAGAAGAAAATGGATTTTGAATTGACCTCTCGGCAGAAGCAGATCCGAATCTCTGCCAGAGAATTTGCAGAAGGGGAGTTCCCCAGCGTGGCTCGAGAGTATGACCGAAAGGAAGAGTTTCCAAGAGAACTTTGGAAAAAGGCCTGTGGGTTAGGGTTTATTGGTCTCTTTCTCAAAAAAGAGTATGGAGGGCTTGGGTTAGGATTTCTCGAATTTGCCATGGTGATGGAAGAGTTCTGGAGGGTGGATCCCGGGTGCGGAAACATCTTACTTACCGCGTTTGGGTCCGAACTGATTCAACTCTTCGGAACGGAGGAGCAGAAGAAGAAGTTCCTTCCCCCACTTCCTCGTGGAGAGGCCATCATGGGAACCGCCATTACTGAACCCGACGCAGGAAGTGATATTCTCTCCATCATGACTCTGGCCCAAAAGGATGGAGATTCCTATCTCATCAATGGTTCAAAACAGTTTATCACTAACGGAAGCATCGCGAACTATCTTGCTGTATTCTGCCTCACCCATCCCGAGGCCGAATCGAGGCTCAAGAGGTTTGGAATCCTTCTGGTCGAAACCAACCGGCCAGGATTTGGGGCTTTGAAGATTACTGGAAAGATGGGAATCAGGGCCTCAGATACTGCTGAGATCAGGTTCAACAATGTGAGGGTTCCAAAGGAGAACCTAATCGGGATGGAAGAAGGCCAAGGGTTTTCACAGATCATGCAACTGTTCAATATCAATCGGGTGATCGCTGCCTCCCAAGGAGTGGGAGTTGCTCAGGGGGCTCTAGACAGGGCCATCCAATATGTGAAGCGAAGGAAACAATTCGGCCAAGCCCTTAGTTCTTTTCAGGGTATCCAATTTAAGATTGCAGAGATGGCCACTTGGGTGGAGGCGGCACGGGCCTTAACCTATCAGGCAGGTTGGATGATTGACCATGGGAAGGTTGACCCCAAACTCATCTCCATTGCCAAGTACCTTGCTGGAGAAGTGGGGGTTAAAGTGACCAACGAGGCGCTTCAACTCCATGGAGGTTATGGATATATTGCGGATTACGATGTGGAGCGACTTTACAGGGATGCAAAGATTGTTGAGATCTATGAGGGCACAAAAGAGATTGAAAAGAACACGATTGCTCGAGAGATCTTGGGAAGGGGATGAAAAGAAAATGGAACGAGAGGTTGTGATTGTCAGTGCCACACGCACCCCCATTGGGGATTTTGGGGGGTCGTTGAAGGATGTCTCTGCCACTTCTTTAGCCATGAGAGTGATCGAATCCTCATTGGAGAGGGTGGGGTTAGAAAAGGGGTTGGTAGGCCAGGTGATCATGGGAAACTGTTTTGAGCCATTGGATCAGAACGTGGCACGAATCGCCTCTGTGAAATGCGGTCTTCCCATCGAAATCCCTGCCTTTACAATCGTTGTGAATTGTGCCTCTGCCATGCAGGCGATCATCTGTGGGGTTCAGGCGATTCGAGATGGCGATATGGAAGTGGTCATTGCTGGAGGGGTGGAGAGCATGAGCAATGCCCCCTATATCCTCACCACGACCCGCTGGGGACAGCGCCTTCAACACGGTCAGTTGATCGATATGCTCTGGAGGGCCATGCAGGAATACCCGATTGGAGCAGGAATGGGGTTGACTGCAGAGAATCTTGCAGAAAAGTACGGAATTTCAAGGGAAGAACAGGATCAATTTTCACTCTTAAGTCATCAAAGGGCGTGTAAGGCGATTCAAGAGGGAAGGTTTAAGGATGAGATTACTCCTGTTCTTGTTCCTCAGAAAAAAGGGGAGCCGAAGGTGGTGGATACGGATGAACATCCAAGACCTGATACCACCCTTGAGAGACTGGCCAAATTGCCTCCTGCTTTTAAGAAAAACGGAACGGTCACTGCTGGGAATTCCTCAGGGCTCAATGACGCAGCGGCTATAACGATTTTGATGTCCCGTGAGAAGGCGAAAGAGGTTGGGCTAAAGCCACTGGCTAAGATTTTAGGTTATGCCATCGTTGGGGTAGATCCCTCCTATATGGGAATTGGTCCTGTTCCTGCCACAAGGAAGGTTTTAAAGAAATTGGGTCTTACCCTAAAGGATATCCAGCTCATTGAGATCAATGAGGCCTTTGCTGCGCAGTATCTGGCCTGTGAGAGGGAGTTGGGGTTAAACAGGGAGATTGTCAACGTCAATGGGAGTGGGATTGCTTTGGGACACCCTGTTGGAGCCACAGGATGTCGCCTTGTGGTGACGCTCCTCCATGAAATGGCAAAGAGGGATCTGACCCTCGGGCTTGCCACCTTATGTGTGGGTGGAGGTCTGGGCTTTGCCATGGTGATTGAAAGGGGGTGATAAGACTCGTTAAAGGAAGAAATAGGGTTACAGAGATTATTTTTTAAAACAAACCAAAAAACCCATAACGAAAGGAGGAGGAAAATGATCAGGAGATCATCTCAAAGAAAATGGAAGTTCATGGTATTAATTTTGGCCTTCTGCCTTGGATTGACCGGATGGCCATTAGGGAAGGCAGAGGCACAGACAGCAAAGGTGATCACTCTTACGGGAGAGACCTGGACTCCCACCATGAGTCCCCCCGCCAGGATCATTGGCCCGGAGTTCATCAAGGAATTTGAGAAGGCCACAGGGGGGGCGGTAAAGATCAATTGGAATACGGCATCCGCCTTAGGTCCAGTGCCCGAGCTCTACACCCGTCTGGTTCAAGGGGTCATCGATTTTGGACAGTTTAACATCGGATACACCCCCGGGGTATTTCCGATCACAGAGATGTTTGAGCTCCCCATTCGATTTCCTTCAGCAGAAATCCTGACCAAAGCAATGATTGAGATTTATAAGAAGGGTTATTGCGATAAAGAATATGGGGATATCAAATTCATCTTTTATCATTGCATCGGTCCCTATCAGCTTTGGACCAATGCGAAGATCACTGGAGTAGAGGGCTTGGTTGGGAAAAAGCTGAGATGCCCCTCTCCAACTTTTGTAGAAGTCACAAAGGCCTTAGGGGCAATACCCGTGAGCATGCCGGCAGGGGAAATCTATACCTCTTTTCAGAAGGGGATCATTGATGGAACCTGGGCCTGCGGAGAAATGGCCATTGCCTTCAAAATTGGGGAGATTGCGAAATATCTGATTATGACTAACATTGGAACTACAACCCAAACCTATGGGATGAACAAAAATCCTTATAAAACCCTTCCTGAGGTCGCTAAAAAATATATCGAAGAGAATTGGGAAAAGCATTCCCTGTTTGGAGGCCGCACCTTCGATATTGGAAATCAAAGGGGTTTTGAATTTGCTCATAAAAACAAGGTGGAGACCATTCACTGGAGCGAGGCCGAACTGAAGAAGATGGACAGGATGATTGTCCCTGTTTTTAGCGCCTGGGTAAGCAAGGTAGAGGCCAAAGGGATTCCAGGGAAAAAAGCGCTGACAGACCTCCATCAAATTCTTCAAAAACTTGGGGCAAAGGACCCCTTCATTCTACCATGAAGAGGAATCTAAGAAACAGAATCTCATCTTCATTGACCCCATAGCCTCACTCAGTGGGTGAGGCTATGGGGTTCTGTTTCACAATGAAAATAAGAGTGACGAAGGATAATTATGACAAAATGGGTTAATAAACTAAGCAAAGGGGTTCAGGGAATCAACCTTGGATTGAGATATTTTTGCGCAGGCTTACTGTTCTTTATGATGGTTCTGGGCACAATAGACGTGATGGGTCGATACCTGTTCAATAGGCCTATCCTTGGAACCTTTGAGACCTTCGAGATCCTTCTTCCAGCGATTGTGCTTCTTGGGTTAGGCTATACTCAGGAGAGTCGAGCCCATGTGAGGGTGGAGATCTTGATCTCAAGGCTCTCTTACAGGACACAGACCTTCCTCAATTTTATTACCAATGGTTTTGCCCTCCTGATTTCAATCCTAATTCTATGGCGAGGTTGGGTCTTGACGGTTGCCTATTGGCGAATGGGAAGAACGATTCCTACTATCGAAGTGCCGATGTTTCTCCCTCAACTGCTGGTTCCAATTGGAGCCTTTCTGTTGAGCCTTATCCTCGCTGTTCAGATGCTCCAGTATTTTGGTCAAAAGAAAAAGGGGGAGAGAAAGGAGGGGATGAAATGAATCCTGTCCTTATTGGATTTATAGCCATAGGGGCCTTCCTGTTTCTCGCCTTCTTGGGTTTACCGCTTGGTTTCTCATTCGCTCTGGTAGGATTTGGAGGGATGGTCTTCTTAAAGGGATTAATTCCAGCATTAAATCTCCTTGGCGGAAACCCTTATGCCCAAGTCTCCTCTTTCGTTCTCTGTTCCATCCCACTATTTGTGCTTATGGGGCAGTTACTCTTTTATTCAGGGATTAGCAGAAATCTTTTTGACGCAGCCTATAAGATCATGGCCAAGCTTCCAGGGGGGCTGGCCATGGCCACCATGGCCGCCTGCACGGCTTTTGCAGCCTGTACAGGTTCAAGCCTTGCTTCAGCCGCCACCATGGGAACCATCACCTTCCCTGAAATGAAACGATACCATTACAGTTCACGGCTGGCGACCGGCACCATTGCCGCAGGGGGGACCTTAGGTATTCTCATCCCACCAAGTACGATCTTCATCATCTTAGGGATCATTACAGAGACCAACATTGGGGCCTTGTTTATTGCCGGAATCTTTCCCGGACTCCTCCTTTCCGGGCTCTTTATTCTGCTGATCTTCGTGATGTGCAGAAGAAATCCTGAATTGGGTCCTCCTGGGGAGTCCTTTTCTTGGAAAGAGCGATTTCGCTCCCTCACAGGGGTTTGGGGAATGTTAGGGCTTTTCGTCCTGGTCATTGGAGGCCTATACTTTGGGGTCTTTTCCCCATCTGAAGCAGGCAGTATTGGTGCCTTTGGCGCCTTTATTCTGGCCTTGTTTAAACGCATCTCCTTTTCCAATTTTTTGGATGCCTTGAAGGGTTCGGCTCAAATTACTTGTTACATGCTATTCATTCTCATCGGAGCAAGCATTTTTAATATCTTCCTCGGGGTTGCAGGAGTCCCTGCCTGGGTGAGCAATTGGATCGCGGGCCTCCGTATTCCCCCTATCGGGATTGTAATCTGCATGCTTCTCTTATATATCCCGCTTGGCATGTTTCTGGATACGTTGGGCATGATTCTGCTCACGGTGCCTATCTTTTTTCCGGTTATCCATCAATTGGGCTTTAACCCGATATGGTTTGGCGTATTGATCTGTATGATGACAGAACTGGGCATGATCACTCCCCCTGTGGCCATCAATGTCTACATCGTTCAAGGGGTGACCAAAGTCCCCATGGAAGAGATCTTCCGGGGAATCGTCCCCTTTGTCCTTGTTTTTCTCATAGGCATTGGATTGATCGTTGCCTTTCCAGAAATCAGTCTCTTCCTGCCCAAGACAATGAAATAGGTGGAGGGTTTATGAAAAGAATTCAGAGCAAACAGAAAATATCAGAAGTCCCTACTCCATGGGGATATAATGAACTTGTATATGCGGATAGACCCAAGAGCCTCTCTGAACTTCTCTCCAACACGGTTGCTTCCTACGGGGAGTTGGAGGCTATCCTCTGTGCGGATCAACGCCTCACTTATAAGCAAGTGGGATCGTGGGTCGAGAATGCCTCATCAAATCTCTACCATCGATATGGGATTCGAAAGGGAGACCGGGTTGCCCTGATGCTCAGGAATGGATGGGAATTCGCCATCTGTTTTTTTGCCTTGGTCAAATTAGGAGCGATCGCAGTTCCTTTGAATATCGCCTATAAGGGAGAAGAGGTGACCTTCCAAATCAATGATTCAGGTTCCAAGATGGTGATGGTGGATTCAGAATTTTATGAGGTCATCGCAGAGATCCGAGAAGAGTTGCGAGAGGTAAAACACCTATGTATAGTAGGGTCGGATGAATTTAGAGAATTGGTCGAAAAGAGAGAACATCCAGAGGTCAGCCTTCAGGTGGACGAGATGGATAGCGCGGTCATCATGTATACCTCGGGAACCACGGGTCGGCCCAAAGGGGCGGTGCTCTCCCATAGGGGGATCATCAATGAAGCAATCTGTGTGTCAGAGACTTTGGGGTGGCAGGCAAAAAAAGATAAAAACCTCTGTCCAGTGCCTTTATTCCACGTAACCGGGTTGGTGATGAATTTATGTGGGTCTATCTACGCCGGGATTCCCATTGTCTTTATGAAAAGATTCAATGCCGTTGATGCAATCAAAATCATTGACGGAGAGAAGATCACTACCATTATCGGGGTTCCCACCATCCTTTGGCTTATTCTCAATGCCCAGGAATTTGATCAATATAACTTATCCTCCCTTCGCTGTTTTGCAGGAGGGGGTTCAGCCACTCCTGAAGAGTTGTTAAACACGCTTTCCGTAAAACTCCCCGGGGCTGAAATGTATCCTGGCTATGGGCTCACCGAAGCCTGTGGCATGACTGCCACTACCCTCAGTCTGGATGAGGCCTTGCGTCATAAAGGTTCTGTTGGACGCTCCATCCCTTTGATAGAGGCCAAGGTGATTGACAATTTTGGAAAGGAGCTTCCCCACGGGGAGCCAGGAGAACTGGTTGTCAGAGGGTGCACCACTTTTAAAGGATACTGGAATAATCCCGAGGCTACCAGAAAGGCCATCGTTGAAGGTTGGGTTCATACAGGAGATGTGGCCACGATGGACGAAGAGGGCTACATCTATGTCTTGGATCGAATCAAAGATATGATCAACCGGGGAGGAGAGAAGATCTGGAGCCTTGAGGTGGAAAACGTCCTCTATCGGAACCCCAAGGTCTTGGAGGCTACAGTGGTAGGAGTTCCAGACCCTATTTTTGGAGAAGAGGTCAAGGCCGTGATTGTGCTTAGACCAGGGGAAGAAGCGACCCCGGAAGAGATCCAGGAATTCTGTAGCCGTTATCTGGCTAAGTTCAAGATCCCAAAGTTTGTTGAGTTTAGAAGCCATCTTCCCCGTAACCCTGCGGGCAAAGTGATCAAGGGTGAACTTAAAAAATAATATTTTTATCGAGTAAACCCATGGAGAGATCTGAGAAGGTTGCCTTAGTAACGGGTGGATCAAGAGGGATTGGCAGAGCCATTGCAATCGGTCTTGCCCAAGAGGGGGCTAAGGTCATTGTCAATTACCGATCAAAACCAGAGTCTGCCCAAGAGGTGGTTAAAGAGATCAGGAGGATGGGTCAGGAGGCCCTATCGATCCAAGCAGATGTGGCCCGAGAAGATGAGGTAAGGGCGATGGTCGAGATGGCAGTGGAAAAGATGGGAGGGATTGATATCCTGATCAATAATGCGGCCCTGCATCGAGGGGGAAGGATTCAGAAACTGGGCACAGAGGACTGGGATACAGTGATCAATTCTGTTTTGAAAGGGACATTTAATTGCTGTCGATACATTGTTCCACTCATGTTGGAAAAGGGTTGGGGAAGGATTATCAATATCTCCTCTACAGTTGCTCTTCATGGCTACCCTGGAGATACAGCCTATGGGGCGGCTAAGGCAGGTTTGATCGGGTTCAGTAAATCGTTGGCCAGGGAGGTGGCCAAAAAAAATATAACCGTCAATGTGGTGATTCCTGGTTTTTTTCGTACCGATATGACCGCCCCTCTTTTTGACACAGAGGAGAAGATCCAGAAGGAACTGATGAGAATTCCAATGGGGAGGCCTGGAAGGCTGGAAGAGGTTGCTGAACTGGTGAGTTTTTTGGCCTTTAAGGGGTCTTATATCACTGGAGCCGTGATCCGGGTGGATGGCGGAATGGGAATGTGAGGTTAATCATTGAATCGAATAGTTGAGTTTCATGAGGAGAGGAATCATGATTCGATCGATTGAACAGTATGTGGAGAGCCTGAAAGATGGAAGGGTAATTTACTGTCTTGGTGAGAGGGTAAAGGATGTCACGAGTCATCCTATTTTGAAAAGAGTGGTCCAGAATTCCGCAATGGATTATTTCTTTACAAACGATCCAAAGTATCGCTCTTTATTTGTTGCCAAGAATGAGGAGGGGGAAGAGGTCCATTCCCTCTTTCTGTCCCCGAAAAGCCCGGCGGATTTATTGAAGCGAAGGGAGATCTTTCTGACCTCTTGGAGGAGTGGAGGAGGAACCAATCTTCACTCCGTTGGGGTGGATGCTTTGGAGGCCTCAAGGGTGGTGGCGGGTCGAATGGATAAGAGATTGGGAACCCATTATGTGGAACGGGTGGAAGCCTATCGAAAATATCTTCAGAAGCAGGATCTCGGACTCATTGGGGCCATGACCGATGTGAAAGGGGATAGAAGCCTCCGTCCCTCCAAACAGAAAAAACATCAAGACTATTATGTCAGAGTGGTGGACCGACAAAAGGATGGAATCCTCGTGAGAGGGGCAAAGATGCATATCAGTTCTACTCCAGGGGCCAATGAGGTGATCGTCATGCCCTGTCGAGCCCATGGGGAGGAGGACAAGGATTATGCCGTGGTCTTTGCTCTCCCCTTGAATGCTAAAGGGATCACGCTCATCACCATGGAGCCTACCATGCGAGAGGAAGGAGAGGAAGCCCTCTGGGATTATCCATTAAGTGCGGTCACAGGACATCTTGCCTCTGAATGTATGATTGTCTTTGAGGATGTATTTGTCCCCTGGGAGAGGGTATTTCTATGCGGGGAATGGGAGTTTTCAAGAGATTTCACCTACCTTTTTGCCATCTTTCATCGTCTCTTTGGGGTTTGCCGGATGACTTCGGAACTGGAACTCCTTACAGGAGTTGGTGCCCTGATGGCTGAATATAATGGCATCGAAACCTATTCTCATGTAAGGGATAAACTGGCCTGGTTGGCCATGTATACAGAGGCGGTGGATGTGATCGGTAAAGCCTCCTGTCTCTATTGTGAAAAGGAGCCTGATTCAGAACTCGTCTACCCCAACCTCGTTTATATCAATACGGCGAAATATCTGTTTGCCGATAATTATCATCAAGCCATGAAGATAGTCCATGACATTTGTGGCGGGATTGCAGCAACGATTCCCACCTATCGGGATTGGGTGAATCAAGAAACCCATCCTTTACTGGAGAAATATCTTTGTGGGAAGGCCGAAGTCCCAACCGAGCATCGACTTCGAGTCATCAGACTCCTGAAGGACCTCACCCATCCCCATTTTCAGGTGGGAAGTATCCATGGAGAAGGCTCCCTGGCAGCCCAGCGAATGTTCCTCTATATGGGGGCTAATTGGGCAAAGTATAAAGCCGCTGCGAAAAAGGCAGTTAGGATTCCCGGATGGGAAGAAGAGCCCACTTATGGCTCCTTGCCCGACTATCCATCCTGTCTCGGTCATCTCCTGGATCCTCCCTAATTCAGAAGTTGTAAAACTCATTCACACCCCTGGACATACCCCGGGACATCTGGTTTTCTTTTTTTAGAGATCGGGGGTGTTCTTTTCATAGGAGATTACGATCTCAACCGATAACAAAATTATTTAGAGGAGGTTCGTTACTTCCCCCTATGATTGAATCAAATCTCCTCTTCTATTACGCGAAGAGCCATTATTTTAAATCTTAACCGTCATTCCTGCGAAAGCAGGAATCCAGAAGAATTCTGATAAATCGGGACTTCTAACTCTTAGAGTAGAAGAACTTTTAAACTGTCATTCTGACTTTGGTTCAGAATCTCTAAGACCCTGAAAAAGTGGGGTCAGGCTTGCAATGTTGCAATTCTTTAAAAAATAAATCAATGGACATCTGGTTTTTAAGGATGCTATTATAAGTGAGTTATAAGGCTAGGTTTTGGATATATAAAATGTAGAATTACTCGGAATGGATTTGATAGTCCTATCAAAAGAGGCCAGGAAAACTTGGTTTGAGGCTATTAATTATTGGCTAAAACTCCCTTACTTTGACACACGTAACTCTTCCTCTACTTTTTCTATTAAAAACATCTTTAACAAAGATTGATAAGGGATATCCCTTTTATTCGCTAAAACCTTAAGATTCTCAATAAGGGATTCAGGCAACCTGAGAGAGATGGCCTTGGTGGAGGGTTTCAGGTTTGGGAATAATACCCTTTTTACCTTTGAATAATCTACGTATTCTGTTGAATTATGCCTTGACCAGAATTCAAACTCCTCTTTCTCGCTCTTAAATTTTGGCACCCTTTTCAATTTCCTCATAATAAAGTCTCCTTTCTTTCCGATTCATATCCCTTGCTGAGATGACCCTTATTTTATTATCCCTTATCGTAAAAACTACAAAAAGTAATCGCCCCTTATCGGTTCGACCTAATACATAATACCGACATTCTCCTATAGAGTGAGGCTCATCCTCCTCGACAACAAGAGGGTTATTAAAGAAGACCTCCTCACATTCAATATGGGTAACTCTATGCCTTTCCCAATTCTTTTCAATATTACTTCTGTCCCAGTCAAAACCCTCAAGGCGAGACAATATATCCATTTCAGGGTCCTATTTGTATATTATCAATATATACAAATTAATTTGATTTGTCAAGTTTTAAGACCTTCAATGTTACGGAAGAGAAGGGGCGGGATCATCCATAAAAAAGTTGGTTAACCGCTGAAGAAAAGAAGGGGTATCGGGTCAGGCTTGCAATATTGCAATTCTTTAAAAATAAAATAAGGGTTCATCTGGGTTTCTATTATGCTATTATAAATGGGGTCATAAGACCAGTTGATCTTTCCTTTATTAAAGAGCGGCGAGGGGGATTGATCAAATAAGGTCTTGGACGGGTGATGGCGTGTGAGGGTTATGCATTAGGGCTTAAGAAAAAATTGTTTAGGAGAGGAGTATGAGATGTCGCATGCGTTGGTTGGGAAAAAGATCAAATACAGGTATGAGAACGGCTGGGAATATCACGTTCATTATGAAGGCGAAGACCGGGTTGCTTATGAGGTGATAAGCGGGCCGTTCGGGAGTCGAAGGGCCCGCCAGGTCACCCACAGCAAAGAGGTGGCGCCCAATGTTTTTATGGTTGGTTGGTATGAAGAAACAGGCACCATCGTGGTCCAGGTGGTGAATCTGAACAGCATGGAGGTGACGAGCTTCGCCGGTTTTCCCAGATGGGTGTTCGATCACCCGGAGGTGACGCACGGAGACAAGGAGTCCAACCTTGAACGGCTCATTCAATTAAGAGAAAAAGGGCCGGATGCCCCGCGGGAGATCTTCTTTGAAACCGGAACAATCTTTTCTTTGGAACAGATGGATTGAGTCATTCGCCCTACCCCCTTTTTCCTAACCCCTTTAGAAAAAGTCCGAGTAGTTACCTATTTAAAAAAATCCCTAACTTTGGTATATTGGGAGTAAGTTAGGTGGATGGGGACGTTGATTTCCATAACAGGTTTTACATAGAAAACCTGTTCTAAAGAAAGAGGGAGCTATTTGTTTTTACGGCAGGTTCTCTAAGCTATGGATGATTTAGTTCGGAGTAATGAGGGAATTATGCCAGCGATTACAACAATCGAAGATTTGAGGACCATAAGGGAAGAGGGCTTGTATTTTTCTACCATGCGCTCTCAATGGGTTTGGAACTCCTTACGCCTCACATTAGATAAAAAATACGGGTGGTCACTTTCAAAATTTTGCTCAAAGATATTAACCCCCTCCATTGACGCCTATTCCATTGTACGAGGCAATAGAAGAAGCACTAAATGATTTGATTCACGATTTGTGCTTCTCGGTCTGGGGCTCTCCCCGGTCACAGTCACGTTCTTCAAGATAAATGGAGGTTAAGTAGAACGCTAATTCACATTCAAGATGAGACCCCATTTGTTTGACTCGACAAGCGAGGGATTATACTGCCCAAGGCTTCTTTTTTAGTTCCAACATCGGGGAAGGTGGAAACCCCTCGCTTTGAGGCGAAGGGAAAATAGGCGAAATGTGAATAAAGTGAACATGAGCCAACTATAAAAATGAGCACAATCATTTCGTCATACTCGCGAAAGCGGGTATCCAGAAGATTTTTTCATTAGATCGTTTTCTGGATTCCTGCTTCCGCAGGAATGACCAAGAAGAGGGACTTAGGACCCGAGTCGACTTGAAGTCGACAAGTTTTAGGAACCCCTCGCCTTCAAGGCGAGGGAGGATTCAGTTGGATGAAGGGAAACCGGGGAAAAGAACAACCAGCTCTGCAAAGCTAAGTCATCAAAGAGAAGGCCGAGCCTCTTGGGGGAAAGAGCGCCGACTTACAATTTACGCACATAAGTTCAGTTTTGATCAATTTTTGACCACCAGAATCCACCCACAATATTTAAAAAATTCTTATTAATCAACAACTTAGGCGAACAACCCCTATGGCATAAGAAATGCCATAAACTGAGTTGTCAGAAATTCCTATTTTTGGTATATTGGCTATAAATTAGCAGGGGAAAAGTAATTTTTAAATAAGTAAAGTTCTCTTAATACTATGCACTATAAGTTCATCTTAAGAGAAAGATATATACACTTTAAGTAACCCTATGTAGGCAAGGGGACGAGTTTGAGTTGAATCCAACTCATAACTGTCCGCCAAACCTAAAGCGTTGGAGGAGATCACGATTCACAGTATTATGGGAAAGATGAATAGGAGATAATTTAAAATTTAAATTAGAAAGGGGGTAAATTGAATTGGAATTAGAAAAACTTCAAAATCTTTACAGAGATTTTTTAAATTCTAATATAAAAATTCCTGGTAAAGAACTGGTAGGCGTGAAAGATCTTATCTCAAGAAAAAAAGAAATATATAGGGTATATAAAATCAAATTTAGCCAACCAAACGTTCAAAACTTGAGCGAAAGTGATTTCTCATTTTTTTTAACTTTGAAAGGTAACCTTTCTTGGAGTAATTTACAACGTGGTTGCAAGAAAGTCACAAAAGATATGGAAAAACTAAGAAAAGCACTTGTATATCTTCAGAAAGAGGAAATTCCTATCGAAATCAGATTGAGTGGAGTAGCAAAAGGTGGGGATTTTTATCTTAGGGGATTTGGAAAGAATCTAATTACTGGATTGCTTCATATTTTTGATTGGACAAAGTATGGTGTTTGGAATAATCGATCTGAAAAGGTATTAAACAAACTTAGACGATTGCCATATATTTCTTCGAATTTTACAAATAGTTATTTAGATATCAATAACTCACTTCAAACTCTTGCCAGGGATATAGGAACAGACTTAGTCTATTTAGATATGTTTCTCTGGTGGTTAGATTACAATAAACACATTTAATGATATAGGAAATGATAAGCGAAAAGTATTTAGAATTGATTGGGAAGAAAAATACAATACCAGGCTACTTCTCAAAGCAAGTGATTATAGAAGCAATTGACCCTCTTGGTAGTGCAATACTTTTGCGCGTTCGAACTCTTGAAGGAAAGCCCGATGAAATTGTTATAAGTGAAGACGAATTTGAAAAACTAATAGAAGAAATTTCAAAAAAACGGGAAGAACAAATTCAAGTTCCAAGTAATTTTCTACGTCTCCTCATTGAGTCCAATCGCATTTCGTTTAGCTTATACTTATGATCCTTACTTTGCTGTGAGTCTCTCCGGTATCCAATCTCTTCCCCATCAGATCGAAGCCGTTTATGGAAAGATGCTACCACAGGCAAGGCTTAGGTTTCTCCTGGCAGATGATCCCGGGGCTGGCAAGACCATTATGGCTGGTCTTTTAATCAAAGAACTCAAACTCAGAAAGGCAATTGAGCGGATTCTTATTATCGTCCCGGCGGCATTAACTATCCAATGGCAGGATGAACTCCTACGGTTTTTTGACGAAATTTTTACGATAATAAATGCTGAAAATGATAAACAGCAGTTAGTTAACCTCTGGCAGAAAGAATCCCAGGTCATAACCTCTATGGATTATGCAAAGCGGCCAGAGATTCGAGAGCGCGTCTGGGCATCAGATTGGGACATCATTGTAGTGGACGAAGCTCATAAATGCTCCGCTTATACTAAGCGCTCAAGCCAACGTTCTCCCGAGGCCAAGAAAACAGAGCGTTATCAGTTCATCGAACATTTCTCCGAAAGGCCTACCTTATCCCTCCTTTTTCTTACCGCGACTCCACATCAAGGAGATGAAGATAGGTTTTCCCATTTTCTTCATTTGCTCGATCCAGACCTCTTCGTGGAGCCCCATAAACTCTTAGACAGGGAAAGAGAGTTGCGAAAAAGTATTTTAGGCCTTGGAAAAGATTGCCCATGGATGGTTCGCAGGTTGAAGGAGGATTTGCGTGACTTCGAAGGGAAACGCATCTTCCCCGACCGGCATAGTCAAACAGTAACATTCACCTTGAGTTCAGATGAATATGGCCTTTATCAAAAAGTAAATGAATACTTGAATCGATTTCTGGTCGGTGGGACGGGCAGAGCAAAACAAAGTATTGCCCTAACTCGGACTGTTTTACAAAGAAGGCTTGCCAGTTCAACTTTTGCCATCTATGAATCCCTTAAACGCCGCCTAAAGCGTCAAGAAGATTTACTGGAAGAGTTGCAGCACCTCCCCTTAGACAAACAGCGTAAACGCCTGGCAGAACTTCGCGGGGCCATTATTGATGAAGAGCGAGAAGAAGATGACCTGGACGAGAGAGAGCGCGACGAATTAGTCGATGAAATTACGACTGCTGAGCAATTAGGAGAATTGCAGGAAGAAATTTCCTATCTTAAGGACCTTGTTGAATTTGCCAGGGCAGTTTACGAGCACGCCCCGGAGAGTAAACTTAATACCCTTAAGCAAGTCCTGGAGAGGGCAGAATTCTCAGAATTGAAAGATGGGCGAGGAAAACTTCTCATTTTCACGGAACATAGAGACACAATGAACTACCTGAATGACCACCTCAAACGCTGGGGATTTTCCACTTGCGTCATCCACGGTGGGATGAATCCGCATGAACGCAAGAAGGCTCAGGAGAAATTTAGAACTGAGGCGCAGATTTGTGCTGCTACCGAGGCTGCTGGGGAGGGGATTAATCTTCAATTTTGCCATCTGATGATTAATTATGATCTCCCCTGGAATCCGGCTCGTCTTGAGCAGCGGATGGGACGAATCCACAGAATCGGTCAGGAACGAGATGTCTATGTTTTCAATTTTGTGGCGGAAAGCTCTGCTGATGGAAGGCCTGTTATTGAAGGACGCATATTGAAACGCCTCCTGGAGAAACTTGAACAGATGCGAGAGGCCTTGGGATCAGACCGGGTCTATGATGTTATCGGACAGATCCTTTCCCTAAATGAGGTTAATCTGGCCGATATGCTAAGAGATGCTACCTTATATCCTGGACGTCTTGCTGACTACGAAGATCAAATTATGCACCTTACTCCAGAGAAACTCCGTCAGTATGAAGAGCAAACCGGGATTGCTTTAGCACGGTCTTTTATAGACATTCCTTCCCTTCGGGAAAGTACCTATCTTGCCGAAGAGAAGAGGTTGATGCCCGAATACATCGCAAAGCAGTTTCTCTCAGCGAGCGAAAGCATTGGGCTAAAAGTTGAAGCACGAGCTGATGGGTTATGGCGTATTCCTTATGTTCCTCAGGACCTTCGTTCAGAGAGCCTCGAAGCCGTAAAGCGTTTTGCGAAACCAGAAGACCATTATAATAAGATCACGTTTTATAAAGAACACCTTGTCCAGGACAAGCATCTTGATGCTGTTCTTGTTTCGCCTGGCCACCCCGTTTACGCCGTAGTAGATGAGAAATTAAATAAGAAACTTCAATCTTTTTTAGGGAAATGTGCCTCCTTTTATGGATGCGGATGCCCATCGCCCATACTTTTTACATTTTTTTGAAATGCAACTCATAGGCGATTATCCGGAGAAAGATTCCCTGCTTTATGCGGAACTGGTGGCCATCAAGCAGGAAGAAGATAATTTGCGCGTCATCCCTCCTGAAATCATTCATGACTTGAAGCCCATGGAAAACACCAATCTTTCTATCCCCAATTTTGATTTAAAGGTAGCCGAATCTTTAGTAAGGAGCAGAGTCCAGTTGGAGAAAAGAAAGGAGCTTTTAGATGACCGCCTTCGGCAGGAGAATATCATATACGATTACTTAAAGAAGTCTTTTGGAGAGCGTCTATGGGTTTCCCAGAAAAAGGTAATGGAACTCAGGGCGCGATATGAGAGTGGCGAAAAGGAAGTTGATTTAGCCCTCAGAGAGGCTGAAAAAGAAGCAGAAAATATTGAGCGCCAGCAAAAGGAAAGGCTTGAGAATATAAGGCTTCTTGGAATTGTGAGGACAGGACCGGTCCGCCATATAGGCTCATTCTATGTTCTTCCTCCAGGAGAATTCCCAGATACCGAAAGTTATGTGGAAGATAGAGAGGCCAAACTTAGAAGCGAACAGGCAGCCATGGAGATTGTAATGGAATATGAAAGGAAAAGAGGATGGAGCCCAGAGGATGTCTCAGCCCAAAAGATTGGGTTCGATATCAGGTCTCTTAGTCCTCCGGACCCTTTAACCGGAAAACGGGATATCAGAAGAATTGAGGTTAAGGGTCGAAACCGGAGTGAACCTATTCGTCTCACCGAAAACGAATGGCGCAAGGCCAGGCAGCTAAAAGACACCTATTGGCTCTATATCGTATGGAATCCAACTGAATCAGATTACGAACTCTTGCCGCCGATACAAAACCCGGCCGAAAAATTCGAGAATTGGATAAAGGAGGTAAAGGTTATTAATCATTATGAAATATCGGCTCAAGCCATTGAAAAGATATGCGGAAGGAGGTGAGATTTTGACACCTGGAAAATTGATAGAGTTGATAAAAGCCGGTGAGGGCGTTGCCGCCGAATTCAAGGCATCCTTTGATAAGGAAGCCATTGAGACATCGGTGGCTTTTGCTAACACAAAGGGTGGTGTTATTTTGATCGGGGTTTCTGATAAAGGATATACGAAGATCATTTAGTCATCTGGAATCCGGATGGATTACCAATGGGTTTAACCGTTGAGGATCTTTATAAACCTCACCCTTCTGTCCTTAGAAATAAGGGAATAGGTGCAATATTTTATGACATGGGTTTGATTGAACAGTGGGGAAGCGGGATCGATAAGATGAGAAAGGCCTGTTTAAAAGCTGGGATTCCTGAACCAAAGTTTGAAGTCAATCAGGGATTCAGGGTAATTTTCAGAAAAGATATCTACACTGAGGATTACCTCCAAAGACTTGGCTTGAACGAACGCCAAATGAAGGCAGTTATGTATGTAAAAGAGAAAGGGAAAATTACGAATAAAGAATACCGCGAAATGACCGATCTTTCCGATGAAGGGGCAAGAATAGATATAAACGAATTAATTATAAATGGGGTTTTTATATCAAAAGGTAGAGGAAGAAATACTCATTATGTTCTTAAATAACTTGGCAAATAGTTGGCATTTACTTGGCGATTTTGGTGATTACTTGTGGAAGATGAGATAAATGAGCAAGAAGTGAGGAATGAGGTAGAGAAGAAGCCATGAATAGTAATGATCGCCGCCTGATTGAAGATTTTTTACCGATTGCAAACATATCGGCTGCCTGCGGCGATGAAGAATCTTATAAGAAAAGTCGTTTCGGTCGGCCATTCGGCCATCCTCACCAAGTTCATAAATGGTGGGCGACACGGCCCTAAGTTGCATGCAGGGCTGCAGTCTATGCCTCTCTGGTTCCTGCTGACTTTCATGCTCCGAAAAATGGTCCAGAAAACAAAAGAGTAAGTCTTGGAGGAGCAAATGCAGCCAAATTTCTGAAGGAACTCTGCCGGTATCCTGGAAATCCTCAAAAAATAGAAGAAGCAAGACAAAACATTCTGAAAGCTCATCGTGAGCGAACGGGGGAAGAAGGGCCGCCAAAAGTTCTGGATTGCTTTGCTGGCGGTGGGTCAATACCACTTGAAGCCCTTCGTCTTGGCTGTGAGGCTTATGCCCTGGAACTAAATCCGGTTGCCCACCTCATTGAACTCTGTACCTTGGTCTATCCGCAGAAATACGGAAAGCCAGATCCAAATGCTGTTGGATGTGAAAAAGGAAAATGGGCAGGCCTGGCCAAAGAAGTTGAATACTGGGGCAAGTGGGTTCTTGAAAAGGTAAAAGCAGAAATTGGCGATCTTTATCCACCCATCCCTGACCCAAAAAATAAAGGTAGCACAGGCGTCTCGCCTGTGGGAACCAAGGGCGTCTCGCCTGTGGGTAGTGGTAGCACGGGCATCTTGCCTGTGCAAAAGAATTTATTCATCACCCAAAGAAATCTCCCCCACTGGCAGATGGGAGGATCAACCTATTTTATAACCTTTAGAACCAGAGAAATAGAATTGCCTGCTGAAGTTAGGAAACTTGTTCTTGAATCTTGCAAGCATTTTGATAGGGAGCGTTATCATCTCTGGTCTGCAGTAGTGATGCCAGATCATGTGCATTTGCTTTTAACTCCAATGGAACAAAAGAAGGGAGAATGGTATTCACTTTCACTAATTCTTCATTCCATTAAGTCTTTTAGTTCGAAAGAAATTAATAAATTACTCAATAGGGGAGGAACTATCTGGCAGGATGAGAGTTTTGACCGCATTGTTAGGGATGAAGAAGAGTTCTTTGAAAAGTGGAACTACATTAGAAATAACCCCAGTAAGAGGGGCTTATGCAAAACTCCTGAAAGATATGAATATTTTTATGAATTCACAGGCGAGACGCCTGTGGATTATCACAAGCAAGATGCCTGTGCCACCAGAGAAAACTAAAGAAGAAAAAACCCCAAAGTTCACGGTTGTGCAATCCTCGGCTAAATCAGAAAATAAAGCCATTGAAGAATTTGGCTTCGACCCAGGCAGGTTTAGCAAGGCAGGTAATTCAATATGTGTCTTTTGCGGAATGGTTGCTGATAGTGACTATGTGAAGCAAGAAGCCCAATCAAAAAGAATGAGCCAACAGTTGATGGCTGTTGTGTGCACCAGATCAGGAGAGAAAGGCAAAATATATCTTTCTGCCAACGATGTCCCATCATATATCATCCCAGATAATGCCTCAATCCAAGAACGTATCCAAAAACTTTGCGAAGAGACTGGGCTCACTATTCCAGATGAACCTATGGATACGAGAGATCCGACGACAGTTGCCGGAAGAGGATTTGGCATTACCAAGTGGTATGAACTTTTCACCCCCCGCCAGTTACTCACCCTGATGACTTTCACCAAATGGGTGCGGCAAACACAAAAAGAACTAATACAAAAGAAATATGATCCGGGACGAGCGAAGTCAATCGGAACATCCATTGGTCTATGGATTGATTCCATAGCTGACTATGGAACTGCTTTCGGTAGATGGAAAAGCTCCACCCAGCAGCTAATTCAATGCTTTGATCGGCAAGCTATCGAGATGGTATGGGATTTTCCAGAAGCTAATCCATTTGGGGGAGCTTCTGGAGACATATGTACGCTTCTCACAAAAATGGATACCGTAATTGCCCGTATCTCAAGTGAAAAATTCGTTGGAGGAGTCAATACAACCCGCGGCTCAGCTACTCAATTGCCTTATTCAAATGGATTTTTTGATGCAGTAATTACAGATCCGCCGTATTACAACAATGTCAGCTATGCAGCTCTTTCTGATTTATTCTATGTATGGCTCAAGAGAAGAATGGGGCATATGTATCCAGATCATTTTGCATCAGACCTTACTCCGAAACGAAGTGAGGCTATTGCTGACTTCATCAGGCACGGAGGACAGGATAACGCAAAAAAGTTTTACGAAGAAACCATGTTTAAAGCCTTTCAAGAGATGTACCGCGTTCTAAAACCTATGGGTATTCTTACGATGGTATATGCTCATAAAACAGTTGCTGGCTGGAGTACACTTGTAAATTCTTTACGAAAATCAGGCTTTGTAGTAACCGAAGCCTGGCCATTGGAAACAGAAATGGGGTCTCGCCTCCTTGCTATGGAAACTTCCGCCCTCGCCTCATCAATTTTCATTGTTGCCCGAAAAAGAAGCGGTGGTAGCACAGGCGTCTCGCCTGTGGGAACCAAGGGCGTCTCGTCTGTGGGAACCGAAGCCTCCCAGCCTGTGAATGTCACAGGCAAGATGCCTGTTCCACCAGTTGTTGGAAATTATGCGGATGTCAAAGTTGAGCTTGAAGAAATTGTTCGGGAGAGAGTTAAAACCCTCTGGGAAGGAGGAATAACCGGCGCAGATTTAATTATTGCTTGTGTGGGGGCTGGTCTTAAGGCTTATACCCAGTATGAAAGAGTTGAACTTCCAAATGGTGAGGAAGTTTCATCCGAACGATTCCTGAGAGAGGTCGAAGGAGTTGTGCAGGAAACAATCCTGGAGTACCTGTTTGGCTCTAAAGCAAAGGTTTCCTCAATCGATTTACCTACTCGCTTCTATATCCTCTGGAGATACGCCTATGGAAGATCAGAGATTGATGCAGGGGAGGCGATTGTTTTCTCCTATCCCCTTGGAGTGGAACTTGATGGACCACAAGGTCTTTCCACAGGGAGATTTGCGCTTCTTCATAAGAAGGGAAAAAAATATCGTTTGAAGGATTATACTGAGCGAGGACAAGAAGAGCGTCTTGGGCTTGAAGCACGTTTTGGAACAACCGATAAACCTCTTATTGATGTGCTTCACAGGCTTTTGTGGCTGATTGAGAATCGGACATTAATGATTCAAGATTTTTTAGACCATGCAATGCCTAATACAGAGGAGCTTAGACTTGTGGCTCAGGCACTTTCAGGGTCATCGCTTCAGGGAGGTGGGTTGAAACTCACCACAGATGCCGAACAAAGCGCTCTACAGAAACTTTTAAGCAACTGGCGCTCAGTAGTGGAGGATAACCTTTTTAGAAAAAGATAATCCCTCCACACCTCCCTTTAGAAAAGGGAGGGAATAATCCCCCACTTTAGCAAAGGGGGGGAAAGGGGGGATTTGGAGGTAATTATGCTTGAAAATTTACGTCCATGGTATGAGGTTGTTCGTCTTCATCCTGATGTGGAATCAGGAAGATTAACTATGGCAACTTTTGCCATTGATTTTGGAGGCGTGCTGGCCGATTCAGAGGGCGTGCCTCTTGTTTATCGTGATAGTCGTGCTTTCTGGCAGGCCACTCATCTGACAAGTGGAATGAGACGACTCCTTGAAGAAGTTCTGGAACGATTATCTGGGAAACCTGGTGACCGGGTGCTTCAACTTCGCTCTCCTTTTGGTGGAGGCAAGTCTCATGTGCTCGTTTCACTCTACCATGCAGCCAAAGAAAGAAAGTCTCTTGAAGAAATTGTCCCTGAGTGTAAATCGCTACCAAATCCGGGATTAGTTCAAATTGCTGGCGTTGACGGTGAAAAATTTGATCCCACAGTCGGAATAAAAATTGAGGTTAAAACAGTCCATACCCTCTGGGGAGCACTGGGGGCACAACTTGGCTGCTTCGACATCATAAAAGAGCATGAGAAGGCGAAGACAGCTCCTGCTGGCGATCCTGTTAAGGAAATGTTGGGTGATAAGCCAGTGCTTATATTACTTGATGAAGTGCTTCAATACGTGGAGAGGGCAATGACCATTCAAGTGGGAGAATCAAACCTTGGCCGCCAGACACTCGATTTTCTCCAGACCCTTACTACGGAGGTTGCAAATTCAAAAAAAGCAGTCATGATCTATTCGCTTCAGGCCAGTACAAGAGAGGCACTTGAAAATATAGGGCTACTTTCGATGCTTGATCATCTTACTGCAAGGGTTGACTCAAAACGTGAACCTGTGGTTGGAGATGAAATACTGGACGTTCTAAAAAAGAGACTTCTTTCTGAAGTTCCACCTTCTGATATTGCAAGGCATGCAGCCAATTCTATTGCCAATGTTATCACCCAATGGAAAATGGCGGAAGCACCGGACCATAGTGCACGACGAATGGCAGAGGATGAAAAGGTGAATCTAATCAGGCGGTTAGAGGCAGCCTATCCATTTCATGTAGGATTAATAGATCTGATGAAAGAGCGGTGGGCATCTATTCCTGATTTTCAGAGAACAAGAGGGGCCCTGCGATTTCTTGCATCAGTCCTCCATAAAGCGAAGGGATTAACCAGACAGAGTATTTTCGTTAGTCCTGGGGATATACCTATTGATGATGCCGATGTTCGAAATGCTTTCTTTACCGAAGTTGGACAGCGTGAACCATTTCAATCTGTCCTTGAACATGATTTCATTGGTCCGAATGCAAGGGTTAAGAGGATTGATAAGCAGCTTGCTGAGCAGAGCCCTGCTCTTGCTTCGGTTAGACCGGCAATGCGGCTGGCAACAACCATTCTAATGTACTCCTTTGGAGGATTACCGAGGGAAGAAAAAGGGGAGCCGTTACCCTCTGGGCTTTCAGAAAGAGAACTTCTCGAAGTTTGTCTATCTCCGGAGATCGATAACCTCACAGCCCAATCTGTGTTGAAGCGGTTGAGGGACGAGTGTCTATATCTCCATTATGATGGGGTTCGTTATTGCTTTAAGACAACAGCAAATGTCAATAAAATCCTGGAAGATGAGGCTGAAAACGTAAAGCCAATAGAAATAAAAGATTTTATTAAGAATGAGCTTGAGGTAAGGATTGGTAAGACAACCAATGCGGCCATTATCTGGCCTGATGAGAGTAGTAAGATACCAGATGCTGAGCCCAGGTTTTTGCTTGCGTACCTTTCGCTGGAATTCAGTGAAAAAAAAGAGCGAGAACAAGAGGAAAAGGCCATTGAGTTGCTTACACAATATGGAGATTTACCCAGAAGGTTTCGTAATGGAGTTGGGCTGGCCATCCCTGACAGGAGACAGCTCGAAGGGTTGCGTCGTTCAGCAAAGTATTTGCTTGCAGTGGATAGAGTTCGCCGAAAGAAGGCGTCTTATAAATTGACCAAAGAGCAAATGGAACAATTAAAAGAAAGAGAAGAAACTGAGAAATCGGGATTTGAGTCGATAATTAGGGCTTTATATTCTGCTGTATGGCTCTTGAAGGTGGAAAATGGGAAACCAGTACTTGAGAAATTTGAGGTTGGAGCCAGGCCATTAAAAGAGCAAGGAATACATGAGCGCGTAATGGAACTACTGGGTAAAAATGTTTCTGGAAAACTTTTTGATGAATTTCGGCCCGCGAAGCTCTTGTCCCTTATGCAAATGGGGACCGAAGCAGATGAAAAGAAGGCAGTTGGGACAAAGGTGATTCGGGATCTTTTCTTTGAAAGCCTGGATTTTCTGAGGATAACCGAAGAAAAGGTTTTAGCTTCAGCAATTGCCCAGGGCGTTAAAGATGGAATCTTTGCCTATGCCTTGAAAAGCAAAGTCCTCGAAGAATCTGGAAAGTACTCCATAAAAGAAAAGGATGCAATAATTGGGAGGACGGTATCAGCAGACGAAATCGACCTCGATTCCATGTAAATGGGGTCAGGTCTTGCAATGATACATTTTATTTGGTAGGGTATTTCCATGGCGAGACCTCTACGGATTGAATTTCCAGGAGCTGTCTATCATGTCACCTCCAGAGGCAATGACAGACAGGCTATTTTCATACAGGATGAGGATAGGGGTAGGTTTTTAGATATCCTATCGATGGTTGTGGAGAGGTTTAAATGGGTCTGTCATGCTTACTGTCTCATGGAGAATCATTATCATCTTTTGATTGAGACTCCGGATGGGAATTTATCGAGAGGAATGAGAGAGTTGAATTACTAAAGAATGGTCCTAAAGAATAGTCGGGTCAGGGTTGCAATGTTGCAATTCTTAAAAAAATCTATGGGCTGTTGGGCTAGTCATTATACGTTAATAAGTCGGGCAATAAAACGGGTAGAGGGGGGATAAGGCCAAATAAATTATTTTAAGATATAACCCTAACTATCTACAAATTATCAATGGCCGAGAAATGAAAACCCCACCCTTTGAGGTGGGGTTTTTCACCCTATTCTATTGTTTTTCTCCCTTTAATTTTTTTAGCCAAGCCTCTACCTCCCTTCCTGCAATATCTTTATCTCTGGGAAGCCAAGTTTCGTAAAATGAGAAAACGCCTCGCTGCCAAGGCGAAAAAACGTGGTGTCGTGACTGAGAATGACATATTTAAGGTTATCTCGTGAGGGTCGTATTTGACACGAATGTTCTGGTGGCTGCCTTTGTGGTGGAGGGCATCTGTTCAAAGATATTGCAACGGGCCCGGAAAAGACAATTTCATCTAATTGTATGTCCTATTATTCTTCAAGAAATGGATTTGATTGGATTAAAGGTTTTTAAAAGACTTCGAATTGTATCTCCCAGAAATTTTGAGCTACTTTTTAATGATTAGAATTTCTTTTCAAATGACCAATTCCCTTTTTAGTCAGTAATAAGACGAAACGGATAAGGCTTGCAATGTTGTAATTTATATGATTTTTGGGGAATTCAGGGACGCATTGCTATTTCATGAAATGGGAAGGTTCTTATTCGGGCGAAAGCCCTGAGTGACATATATTTATACATAGAAAAAATCGAGTGTTGAGTTCTTCAAGAAAGAAGCTCAAAAACGTCGAACATCCTATTAAAAAATGATAAGGAGGGCTTTTGGATATGGAATTTAGCTTCGCTTCATTAAGGAGGATTTATAGAAAAGAAGTTTCTCTTTTTTTGCTTGTGGGTGTTATCGTTCTTACCCCCCCTTATTCAATCGCCCAAAGACAAGCAGAAGAATTTAAGACTAAAATGGTGAAAACCCCTGACGGTGTTTCTGTATCAGTTCAGGAATGGGGAAATCCAGATGGCCCTGAAATTCTTTTCATTCATGGATTTTCACAAAGTCATTTGTGTTGGCTGAAACAGGTCCGAAGCGATCTTACGAAGACATTCCGCATTATTACCTATGACCTTCGGGGACATGGGGGATCAGATAAACCCTTAGATTCGGCCTATTACAAGGAATCTAAGCGTTGGGCCGGTGAGCTTCAAACTGTTATAGATTTTCATAAATTGAAGAAACCTTTTCTCTGTGCGTGGTCTTATGGAGGACGGATAGTTTTAGATTATTTAACCTATTATTCCCAAGAAAAACTATCAGGAATTAATTTTATTAGCGCTATAACGAAGTCGGGACCCAATGTATTTGGACCTGCGGTCCGTCACCTTTTCAAAATGTCTTCGGATGAAATAAAAGAAAGTAAACAAGCCACTGTAGATTTCCTGCGTGAAATTACTTCTAAGCCTCTTCCCAAAGATGAATTTGAATTCATGCTTGCTTACAATACAGTTTGTCCCCCCAGGATTCGCGCCAATATGGGTGGCCGCCCAGCAGATTACGAGAAAGTTCTCTCTCGTATAGTGATTCCCGTATTGGTGACCCACGGAAAAAAAGACGCTGTTGTTTTGCTATCAATGGCAGAACATACGGCAAAGGTTATAAAAGGAGCCAAGGTTTCATACTACGATGATATTGGCCACATGCCTTTTTGGGAAGATCCTGAACGTTTCAATAGGGAATTGGCTGAATTTGTAAAAATGTTCGTTGTCTACCGTTGAAAGTTTTATAAATAAGGTTTAAAACCTGGGGTCATCCATAAAAAAGTTGAGTGTGCCCAGCGAAGGGTAGCGCAATCTAACGGGTGGAAGTCCCGTCATGCCAGCGGTAGGCAGGGAAACGTTATCTTCTGAAGCCCATCGACAAAGCCCCGAATAATGGGGTGAGCGACTACCCGGGACATAACTTACGTGAACGTAGAAGTAGGCTTGTAAAAGTCAAGTACCACTGACCGAGTCTGTCATTGTTAGGTGAAGGCAGAATTCTCTTGATAATACTGGCTGAGGGGTTAGAGGAGGGGGATGGGCATATTGTTTCTGGATCAGAATAGAATCCAGGGGGTAGCCGCCTTGTTATGAGATATTGCCAAGAAATATTACGGTCGAAAGATTTTTTATCTTTCCATAGAGTTTCTGATCAGCGGTCACGAACGAAGCCTGAAGCAGATTGGAAAGAGCCAGAAACGATGCATCATAAAAGGTAATCTGATATTCCCGGGCAAGTCGATAAGCTTCTTCAGCAAGAGAGAGAGTGAGGGGATATATCTGAAGGTCAAGTGCAAAAGTTTCCTTCAATATAGTAAGTCCATCTTTGGAGGAAAAAATTTCTTTGAACCGGAGGATATTCCCTAATTCATAAAAAAGAAGGTCCGGTACATGGATCTCAATATTCCCTTCAAGATAATGTTGAAGAACCGAAACTGCCTGTTCCACATAGGCTTCATCGCCTGGCTGCCGGTACCATTTAAAAACAACGGAGGAGTCAACAACATAAGGGTTCATTCAGAATACCTGCTATCACGCATTGTTCTAATGATCTCGGTTGAGTCAAATTTTTCCTTCCAGTTCAAAGAACGTAGCTTTTGAAAGGCTTCTCGAATCCGTGGATTGTCAATGGGTTTTTTGGATCGTTTTTCTCCCCGGAGATACTCCCTCAGAGCCTCCCGAATAAATTCGCTACGGGTGCGGGCCTCGGATTTTGCTGCTTTGTCAATCTCAGTTAAAAAATCATCAGGCAATGATATCATAACCTTAGCCATTTTCTTCAACCTCCAATAGAAAGATAGCACAAAAGATATAAATTATCAATAAAATTTACATATAATTTATTGCCAATCATAATTGGCGATGGATTTTCAGATTGAGGGTGACAGGGTGAACTTCCTCTCTCGGATCACCCACCTAAAAGAGAAGGTGGGAAGTGGAAAAGGCTCTTGACTTTTTTAGGGGGATATATAAGAAACGGAAGGGTGGTTTAGTAAGGTTTTATTAAGCAACCAAAATAATTAATTTCAATTCTATACCTGGAGGGAGCGATGAGCGGATATCATAAAAGAAGAAATATTGACCCCTTCCCCGTTCACACCTTAAAGAGGGTTGATCGACCCACTACCCTCATTTTTGATGATCAAGTCAAAAGAGTGGATGAACGGGAGAGCGGGTTTAACAAAGCTGTCCGGGGGGATTATGGAACGTTTCTTCAGAGGGAGAGACAGAGATTTGTTTCCAAACATCCTCTCTCCGGTGCCCTTTCATGGATGACGGCCCACCTGAGAGAGGTAGTGGATGGAATCATCGCCAAGCAGAAGGCTCCCCTTCCAGAGGACCCTGCTCTTTTGTCCCGTCATATTAAAGAGTTGGCTTATTTTCTTAGGGCAGATGCCGTTGGAATTTGTCAACTACCTCTCTATGCCGTTTATAGTCATGCATTTCCGAATGGCGAGCCGATTGAGCTCAACCATCGATACGCCATTGGGATTTTGGTCGATCAGGACTGGAGGACAGCAGAAGCGTTTAACGGCCATGATTGGATCAGTAATTCGATGAGTTTCTTGGCTTATTCAACCTCTGGTTTTATCGCCTGCATTATGGCTGAATATATTCGAAGGCTTGGATATCCTGCACGGGCCCATCATGCGAGAAATTATCAGGTAGTTGTTCCTCCCATTCTTCTCTGGGCGGGATTGGGAGAGATGAGTCGAATTGGGGATTGTGTGATCCATCCCTTTCTCGGTCCCCGTTTCAAGGCGGCTGTGGTGACAACCGATCTCCCCCTTTTTCCAGATAAACCCATTGATTTTGGACTTCAGGATTTCTGCTCCCGATGTAAAAAGTGTGCAAGGGAGTGTCCCTCAGGAGCCCTGAATTTCGGAGAAAAGGTGATATATAATGGGTATGAACGTTGGCCAACGAACGTAGAAAAGTGTACCTCCATGCGAGTGGGAAACCAGCGGGGTTCTGGATGTGGGACATGTATCAAGGTTTGTCCATGGAATAAGCCTTATACCCTCTTTCATCGGGCTGTGGGCTGGGCCGTCCGAAAATCCTCTTTCGCAAGGAGGATGGCTATCAGAGCAGATGATCTTTTAGGATATGGGAAACCCAAATACGAAAAGAAGTGGTGGTTGGATTTGGAGGAGGTTTGACCCCTTTTTCTACATTGACTTTTTTAAGAGTTAAGTTATATAAAAGCAACTTTTTGGATAATCCCAAAGAGCGGTTATTGAATTTTAGGGGGTATTTTCAATGTGGCAACTCAGAAATGATGAAGTAGCAAGGGTTGAGGCGGCAGTCAAACAAGTTCTTCCTCCCTGTCAGATAAGATGTCCAATCAAAGAGGCGATTCAGAGAACCAACGTCCTTATCTCCCTTCTCCCTAAGGATCCCGAGAAGGCAAGGGAGGGAATTATACAGATTGGCGATTATCTATATGAAAGAAACCCATTTTTTACTATCTGTGGTTACATCTGTGGGATTTGTGAAAAAGACTGTAATTACAAAACAAAAGGGGGTTCTATCAGAAGGAGGTTATTAAAAAGATTTCTCTCGGACTTTTATATCCCTTACCTTCCAATAAAAAAGCCCTTAGAAGTGGAGAAAAATAAGGAGAAAGTGGCCATTATAGGCGGAGGTCCGGCCGGACTTTTTTGTGCCTGGGAGTTAGCCAAAGAGGGGTATCAGATAACCCTTTTTGATAATAATCCCAAATTAGGAGGGGCCTTAAGATATATTCCAGAGTATCGGTTGCCAGAACGAGTCCTTGATAGCGCCATCGATCATTTGATTAGAATTGGAGGAATTCATGTCGAAAAAGGGAGAAAGGTGAATGGTGAATTCGCATTGGAGAATCTTAAAAAAGAGGGGTTCAAGGCATTTTTTGTCTCTATCGGAACCCATTATCCCAGGCCCTTAACGATTGGTTTAAGAGCAGTGGATTGGGGTGGGCTTGAGAATATTCAATATGGGCTGACCTTCCTTGGAGAATCATCCTTAGGTTCGATCCCTGGGGATTATTTTAAAGGAAAAAGGGTGATCGTGATCGGAGGGGGCAATGTTGCCTTTGATGTGGCCAGGACCGCTGTCCGATATGGAGGAAAGGTAACCATGGTATGCCTTGAGACCTGGGATAGAACCTCCATCGACCGTTTACCTGCTGAAGAAGAAGAGATCGAAGCCGCCCATCAGGAAGGAATTCAGATTGTCTATCAACGAGGGGTAAATAAAATCTTTGGGAGGGATGGAAAATTCAACGGGATAGAGGCGGTGAAATGTACGAGGGTGTTCGATGGAAACTGGTTTAATCCCCAATTTGATATGAATGATATGATAGAGATTGAAGGTGATTTCCTCTTAATCAGTATAGGCCAGATGTGGGACCGAACTTTCCTCCAGGATAATGGGCTCCTCGACGAGAAAGGGAGGCTTTCGGTTCATCCGTTGACCCACCAGAATCTTCTCAGGCCAGAAGTCTTTTTAGGGGGAGATATCCGGCGAGTAGGGTTTATGGTCGATGCCATGGCCGCAGGAAGAGAGGCGGCCGATTCCATAGACAAATATTTAAGTGGCGAAGGGATTCAGAGATGGCTGATTCGATATGAAGCTAGCGAAGCCCCAAGAAGAGAAGTATATAAACCTGCAATTCCCTCCAAATGGATTCCCCCGGAAAAAAGGTTAAATTTTGATCCCTATGAGATTGGGTTTACTCTGGAAGAAGCGATCACCGAGGCAAGGAGGTGCCTTGAATGTGGCCCCTGTATCTCCTGCAAGGCCTGCGTTGCCTCAGGCATTCAGAAGGTGTTGCCTGCGGTCACGGTTGATGAAGTCCTTTGAAGCGGTTGCGGAATTTGTGTGACTGCCTGTAACTATAATACTTGTCAACTCATAGAGATCGAACAGATTTATGAAGGAAGAATTATTGGGGTTAAACGAGTTTCCAATACAGACCCTGTCCTCTGTAAGGCCTGCGGGATGTGTGTGGCTGCCTGTCCCTCTGGAGCAAGAGCGTTGGAACCGGACATCTCCAGAGTCACGCTTCGTCCCAAGGATAAAGAGTTGGGGATCGTATGTTTTTACTGCAAATTTGGATGGGCCTTCGTGGGAGGGGAGGAAAAATTTTCTGAGGTCAAAACAGCCATCCCGGTAGTATGTATCGGCAAAGTAGATGCTACGGAAATTATAGATGCTTTTCAAAAAGGAGCGAATGGGGTATTACTTTTTGGGTGTGGAGATGGGGATTGTCATTTTCAGGATGGGAATCAGGAACTCAAAAAAAGGATCTCTCTATTGAATAGAGTTCTTGAGTCATTTGGAATACAGAAAGAGAGACTCGAGGTCATCACAACGATCGATCCCGAGGCAGAGACTGTGCCTGGAATTATCAATCGGTTTCGGGATAAGATAAAAACGCTTGGACATTTATAAAGGGAAAGGAAGAGAAAGAATGAGCAAACCAAAGATCGCCCTATGCTGGTTCGGGGGATGTGGGGGGTGTGATGAGGCCATTGTAGACCTGAATGAAGATCTTCTTAAGGTGGCCCACACGTTCGACATTGTCTTATGGCCTGTGGCATTGGATTTCAAATACCCATCCCTGGAAGAGATGAGAGAGGAAGATCTGGTTTTAAGCCTGATCAATGGGTCCGTGAGGAACTCAGAACATCGGGAACTGGCCAAGATTTTAAGAAAAACATCACGCTATATTTTTGCCTTCGGGAGTTGTGCTTGCTTCGGGGGAACTCCAGGAATGGCCAATCTCAAAAGTAAGGAGGAAATATTTAGATGGGTTTATGAGGAGTCTCCCACCGTGGTCAATCCAAGGGGAAGCAAACCTGAACCTGTAACCCATCTGGAGGATAAGGAGCTCACCCTTCCAGAATTTTGTGAGCAGGTCTATCCTTTGAATGAAGTCATCCAGGTCGATTATTATTTACCCGGATGCCCCCCTCCGCCCAATCTCATCTATGATGCTATCACTACAGTGCTAAGTGGGGATCTCCCTCCCCGAGGAGCCACCCTTGCTCCCCAGAGGGCTTTGTGCGAAGTCTGTCCGAGAAATCAAACGAAACCAGAAAGGATTTCTATTAAAGAGATTCGAAGAATCCACGAGGTGATTGCGGATGAGGAAAAGTGTTTTCTGGCCCAAGGGATCGTCTGTTTGGGGCCTGCCACACGAGCAGGTTGCGGAGAAGTGTGTATGAAGGCCAATTTGCCGTGCAGGGGTTGCTTTGGTCCTGTGGAAGGGGTGGTGGATATGGGGGCGAAATATCTTTCTGCCTTTGCTACTCTGATTGAAGGGAGGACCGAAGAAGAAAGAGAGAGGGTCATCGAACAGTTGGTTGATCCAGTAGGGGACCTCTATCGTTTTACCACAGCCGCCTCTTTGCTTAGGAAGAAAAGGGAGGGTCGAAAAAAGTTATGAAACACAAAATCACCATTAATCCAATTACCCGTTTAGAGGGCCATGGTAAGATTGAGATTTTTTTAAACGAGCGTGGAGAAGTCGAAGATGCTTATATGCAGGTTACAGAGTTGAGAGGATTTGAGAGGTTTTGTATTGGAAGACCTGCAGAGGAGATGCCTCGAATCGTCCCCAATATCTGTGGGGTATGTCCAACTCCCCATAACATTGCCTCCACAAAGGCATTGGATTATATCTATGGGGTTGCTCCAACCCCAGCGGCTAAACTCGTGAGGCTTCTCCAATATAATTCCTATTTTGTTGAGGACCATTATATCCATTTTTTCTTTCTTGCAGCACCAGATTTCATAGTCGGACCAGAGGCAGACCCCAAGGAAAGAAATGTGATCGGATTGATCAACAAGGTCGGTCTCGATATCGGAAAGAGGGTTATTGAAATCCGAAAGAGAACGCGTGATATCATTAAACTTATTGCCACCAAGCCCGCTCATCCCGAAGGCGGATTACCTGGAGGGGTTCCAAGAGGAATCAAACAGGAAGAGCGAAGGGCCATTGTGGAGACAGGGACCCTCTCCGTAGAGTTCGCCCAATTTGCCCTAAAATTATTTAAGGATACCGTTTTAAAAAATAAGGGATACATGGATTTGATTTTAGGTGACCCTTATCATCTTAAAACCTACTATATGGGTCTGGTGGATGAGCAAAAGAGAGTAAATTTTTATGAAGGGATGCTGAGGGTGATCGATCCAGAGGGGAAAGAGGTGGCCTTTTTCCATCCCAATGACTACATCGATTATATCGGGGAATGGGTAGAGCCCTGGACCTACATTAGATTAACCCATTTAAAAAAACTTGGATGGAAAGGTCTAGTTGAAGGAGAGGAGTCCTCCTTATACAGGGTAGGTCCTTTGGCAAGATATAATGTTTCTTCGGGGATGTCTACCCCCTTGGCCCAGAAAGAGTATGAGGAGATGGTGAAGGCAGTGGGCAAACCCTGCCACTATACCCTGGCCTATCACTGGGCGCGATTAATTGAAGCCTTACAAGCGGCAGAAGAACTTCAACGAATATCCGTGGATCCCCTTTTAACCAGCCATGAGATCAGGAATATGAACTTCCAATTTACGGGGAAGGGAATCGGGTGTGTTGAAGCCTGCAGAGGGACCTTGATCCATCATTATGAAACGGATTATAAAGGACTCATTACCAAGGTAAACCTGATCGTTGCCACTCAGCACAATGCGGCTCCCATGTCCTTGTCTATCAAAAAAGCCGCGCAACATTTTATCAAAAATGGAGAGGTCAAAGAGGGAATTCTTAATAAGGTAGAGATGGCCTTTAGGGCCTATGATCCTTGTCTGGGGTGTGCCACCCATTCCTTACCGGGAGAGACTCCCCTTGTTGTCAATATCAGAGATTTTGAAGGAAAGATTGTTAAAACCCTAACAAGGGAGATGGCCAGGGGCTGAGACTTCAGCATAATTTTACTGTACTCTTCTATTCAAATCTCATGGGTAAAAATTTTCATGTCCGATAGGAGAAAAAAGGAAATTATCATTGTTGGTATTGGCAATCCTATCCTGCGAGACGATGGAGCAGGTATCTATGCCGCAAGGATGATTAAGGGGTTTTTAAAAGATTTAGATGGATTCAATGTAGAGGTGGTGGAGACCACTGAAGCCGGACTGGAATTAATTGAAATAATGGAGGGCTATGAAGAAGGGATCTTGATTGATTCGATTAAAACCCCGGAATCCAATTTGGGGACCATCTATAAACTGAAGGTCGATGAGTTAAATAAAAGAGATCCATTAAATGTTCATCTCATGGATCTCATGACCGCCTTAGAATGGGGAAAGAGAATAGGGGTTAAACTCCCTGAGGCCCTATCCATCTATGCCATTGGAGTTTTGGATAATTCAACGTTTGGTGAAGAGATGACCCCTGAGGTTTACCAGAAGTTGCCGGACCTGGCCCACCGAGTCATTAAGGACCTCATGGCCTGCCGAGGGGAGAAGTGAAGGGTTAACCCCTCACTCTATTTTTCCTCTTGCCCCTTGAAACAAATAGGCTTACCCATTTAAAAGGCACCTGTCAGAAAAAATCCATCCTTAAAAAACTCCTTTATTGTTCCCATTTGTGCTCGCAATGATACATACCATGAAGGTTTTTATGGGAATTATTGCACCTACGAAGTGCAAGGGAAAGGGATAGAGACGGGTTCCATTTGGTGGAGAAAGAAGAGAATCACTTCTTTGGGGGGTTTTCCAAAGATCTTCTGGATGGCCTCTGAGTAGATTCTTACCTGAGGCCGGTAGTGGTTGACTCTTGCCTCTAACTGCTTTGGATCGATCCGATCTGTTTTGAAATCAAGAACCACCCAATCCTCCCCTTCTCTAAAGACCAGATCCATCACACCTTCAATCATCATTCCCTCTTCAAAGTAGGTAAATGGTACTTCCTTTTGATAGTTTTCTGAACGGATGACCCGTTGGAAGAGTGGAGATGAAATCGCCTCTTTGACCAACTTCCCTGCTCTTTCGATCATGGACTGGGTCGCTCCCAGACCTTTGCCTTCCTTTTCTGTTAGGGGATCAATCATCTCCGGACGCTTCCAGTCCATCTTCTCAAAGAGGCGGTGGACAAGTTTTCCAAAGAGGGCTCCTTCCGTCAATCCCTCCTTGGAGATTATCCACTCCTCATCCCTTTCAAACTCCAGAACCTTCTCCGAGGGCGAGAGAAGCAGACGACCTCCACCGAAGTGTCTCCTTAAATCTTCTTGACTCTCTTTCCACTGTTTCCTCTGGGAGAGGACTTCAGAGGAAGCCTTTCCTTCTTTCATTTCTATGCCCAAAGGAAACCTGAATGGAGGAGCGGTCTCAGGGGTCAGGTTAAGGCTATCGGTGTCATAAAGGGTCATCTCATCCATCCACTCCTCAAATCCTCCTTGATCCGGATTGGGTAGGTAGGGTTGAATAGAGGCAAGATAGCTTCTTCCTTCCCTGCTTTTCCTCTCCTCTTCCCAGTAAACAGGCAAAACCAGAAAGTCCCTTGCCCGGGTCATCCCCACATAGAGGAGACGATGCTCCTCAGCCTTGCCCCTCTTCTCCTCCCACTCCCTCATCTCTTCGTAATTTCGTGTCCAGAAGCGATTCTCCTTATTGCCGATCTTAAAAGCGATTTTTCCTCCACTCCGATCGATGATGAAATCTTGAGATTCCACCCCTCCTGAATGGGCAAGATCTGTAAGGATGACCATGGGGAATTCTAGGCCTTTTGCCCGATGGATGGTTAAGAGGCGAACAAAGTTCTCCCCTCTTTCAAGGGTCGGAGGTTCTTCCTCTTCAGCCCCTTCTCCTTTTCTCTCGGAGAGCCACCGGACAAATCCTCTGAAACTGAGCATTCCCCTTTGCTCCAGGGCACGCGCGATCTCTCCAATCTTTAGGAGATTAGCGACTCTCTGCTCTCCCTGAGGTTTGAGGAGGTAGAGGATGAGGCCTGCAGTTTCCTCATAGAGTCTTTTAAGAAGGGCTGAAACACTCCCTTGATTTCTTATCTCATGAAGTTCTCTGAGAAATTGGAAAGGTCTCTCCAGGGAAGTTCCACGAGCCCCTTTCAGATAATTTAGCTCACCGCCTCGAGCATGAAACATAAAGAGTTCTTCGTCGGAGATCCCGAAGAAGGGGGATCGGAGGCAGGCTATTAGGGAGACCTGATCATATGGGTTTTCAATTGTCTGAAGGAGAGTTAGCAGTTGCTCCACCTCCTGACGGAAGTAGAAGGATTTTCCACCAATCACCCGGTAGTCGACCCCATACGACCTCAGGGCCTCTTCGAGAAAATCCAAGCAGTTGTAGCTCCGCATCAGGATAGCGATATCCTTGAACTGGATGGGACGGAAGGATTCCTGGGATCCATCCCAGATCGGCCAGGTCTCCTCCACCATCTTCTGAATAAAAGCGGCAATACATCGGGACTCCCACAAGCGGCAATCCGCAGCCGTTCTTAGAAGAATCCCTTGATCTTTTGGAGGAGAAAGGAGGAGGATTCCATGCCTGGGAGGGACGGTCGCCTTTTTACGACCGAAGTGAAGGGGCACATATTCGGGCTGGTACTTACCCTCTTCCGGTAGCCTGATCAGGTCCTGAAAGATTCTATTGACCACCCTGACGATCGAAGGGGCGCATCGGAAATTCTGTGAGATATTTAGAAGCCGACTTTCTCCCATTCGTTTCTTCGCCTCTTCGTAGATCTCAATGTCCGCCCGGCGAAATCGGTAGATACTCTGTTTTGGATCTCCGACAAGAAAAAGATTTTTAGGGGAGAGGAAGAAGATGATCTCCACCTGAAGAGGATCGGTATCCTGGAACTCGTCCACCAGGAGATAGGGGTAACGACTTTGGAAATACTTTCGGACCTGAGGATGGTCCCTGAGCATGTTTCTCGCCATGAGCAGGAGGTCGTTAAAATCAAGAAGATTTCGCTCCTGTTTGGCTTTTCGGTAAGCCTGAACATAGTCGCTCAGACACTCTCCCAGGGAAGAGAGGACCGTATGAGCAATCAAAGCCCTGACCTTCTCATGGAGGGCCGATAGGGTTTCAATCTCCTTCCGAACCTTCTCGAGAGATGTGGGGTCCAACCAATTTTTTTGAGCCCCCAATCGACTGGAAGCCCCAATCTTAATCTCTTTAAAGATAAAGCCTTCCCGTTCTTCCTCAGGAAGGGATTGGAGTTCAAAAAACTTCTCATGAAGTTCCTCGATCTTTTTGGAGGCTTTGTCTTCGACTGGGTTTTTGCAATAGTGGCTCTTCAAATCCTCAAGGGAGAGGATCCTCTTATGGAACGAGTTTACGAAGTCTTTAACCGCTTCGTCCACCTCCTGAAGAAGGAGGGGAGTGGGAAGGGATTCCAGCAGATCGAGGTTTCCTAAGAGGGATTGGCCAATCTTATGGATCTGTTTTAGGGTGATCCCTAAACCCACTGCGCGCGTCAACACCGGGTCCTCCGACTCCATCTTTCTTCCAATCCACCTTTCCCAGACTTCATTCTGGATGAGAGAGGCGGTCAACTCATCCGCCACCTCAAAGTTTGGGTCTATCCCTGCCTCCACGGGCCGCTCCCTAAGCAAGGAGGCGCAGAAGGAGTGGATCGTCGTGACCTCCATCCGTTCCAGATCAGAGATGGCCTTTGATATTCGAGAACCTACTTCCGAATCCAGGGGGCCTAAAAGGATTTGTTCAAGTTCCTCTCGAAGTTTCACCTTCAATTCAGAGGCAGCCTTCTCGGTGAAGGTAATGGCCACGATCTCATCGAGCCTTGCCGCCCCTGCCCTGAGGATTTCGATAATTCTTTTGACCAGAAGGGTGGTCTTTCCTGTTCCAGCGGATGCCTCCACAAGGTAACTTTCATGGATGTCATAGATGGCTCGATCACGCTGATCTTGGTCGATCAGCCTTTCCTCACTCACTCTTCTGTCTCCTCAGATAATTCTCCTGCCATTTCTAAAAACCTTTTTAACCGCAGATCCTTAGATTTACGCTCAAAGAGTGTTTTTCTTGATGTTCCGCAGACGATTTCAAAATTGCAGATTCGGCAATGGTCTCCAGGAACCGAAATAAAAAGTCCCTCCTCGATCCCTTCGGAAATGGTTTTGAGAATATGGTGAAGCTCAGCCCTCTTGGCAATCAGTTCAGAACCCTTGAAAGGGACCCTCTTTTGAGATTTCATGAAGTAGTATTCCGCTGACTCCACCTCTATCCTTTGATGGAGGGGATGGAGCAATCTCCCTGCCACGTAAAGATAGAGAGGGAGCTGGAGGTTTTTTCCTCCCCCAAGATCATTCTCCTTAGCCCTTACTTTACCGGTTTTGTAGTCGATCACCCGTGCTTTTTTTTTATCTTTCGAAAGATCGATTCGGTCAATTTTTCCCTTGAGATAGAGGAGCATTCCTTCTAACTCGATGGGAATGGGATCTTCAGTAGAGATCTCACTCTCCAAGGGGTCCAGGGATTTCATCCCATATCGAACCTCAAAATAGGCAGGGATAAACCCGGTCTCCTTCAGTTCCTCTTCAAGGAAATTGGTTAGTTCCTCAAGAATCTCCTTCTTTTCAACCTCCCAGAGCACGGGGTATCCTGTGACTCCCATCTTCTCATACTCTGAAAACTCCTTCCGGGCAGTTTCGAATAGATGGGAAAGATCATCAGATTTTAGATGGAACGAAGTTCTTCTCTCTTTTTTCAGCGCAGTGAAGAACTTCCAGAGAATGGAATGGATGAGTTTCCCTTTATGCAAAGGAGAGATAGTGATCTCTTTTTCAGGCTCCAGGAGGGGTTCGATCCCCATGATACCACTCAAAAGGTATTGAAAGGGGCAGGTGGCATAAGACTCCAGCCTTGTTGGAGAAACGGTCTTTTTGAAGAGGGAATAGCGATCCCTTAAGACCTTATGAGCCTCCTCGGAAGAGAAAGCTCCATCAAACTCCGTAAAAACCCCTTTCCCCCAGCGGGAGGATTCGAGAAGTAAGCCCTGGCTAAAGAACGGAGAGACCTGTTGGAGGTAGGCGAGTGCCTCCGGGGCCTTCTCCTCTAACTTTTGCTTTACCATAGAGAGGTCATACTCCACCTCATCGATGGCCTCGCTCGGGACCTTTACAGCAAATTCGGACAGAGGTACACGAATGAAATTGGGGTATTCCTCGATCTTCTGAAAATCGGACGTCTTTCCGGTAAGGGCCTCTACAGAGGCGAGGAGAAAGGATGAGGGAAGCCTTTCCCTTCCTGTTCCAATTTCGATTCGAGGAAAACTTAGAATCAATCCTTCCCTGGCTGCACCAATGGCCAGTCGATAAAGGAGTCTCTCTTCTTCAAGACGACCTTCCTTCTTCAGGGGGAGTGGCTCTTGCTCCAATCCTGTAAAGAAGCGATTGATGAATTTTCGCTCATGATCCAGAAGGATGGCATCCTGGCGGATTAAGGGAGGGAAGGATTTCTCTACCATCCCGGGAAGGATTACCATTTTAAATGGAACACCACGGCCTGCCATGAGAGGAACCACCGTGGGGCCGTTTCGCTGGAACCTTCCAACAGGAATTCCTTCCTCCTGTAAGACCTCCTCCACTCCTGTTGTAAAATCAGCCTGGGAGGGAGGAATACCGCAGACATCAAGTTCTGAAAGCCTTTTTACCGCCTGCTTGAGAAAGGGGCTCTCTTCATCCTCTTCGATAAAGGAATCAAATGCAGAAAGAAGAGCCTTGGTCTTTCCTTCCCAGGTATTGGAGCAGGCCAGGGCCTGAAGATGTTTGAAGAGATCTCTTATGAAGCCAATCAAACGATCCAGGGCAACAGGGTCTCCTCTATAGAATCTTACTTCTTCCTCTTCCTCCTCTTGACCCCTTTTTGCCCAACTCTCTCTCAGATTTGAGAGCCTTTCTTCCCACTCTTTAGGACCTTCCACAATTCCTGCCTGGAGGGAGAGATCATCCCATTGAGAAGGGGTGATGGGAGATCCCTTTTCGCTCAAAACCCATTCTGCTCTCAATTTTGAAAAGGTAGCAAATTCAATCACCGAAGGCCTTGAAAAATTTTGGCTCAGGATACGGAGAAGCATCAGGAGACTTCGCCCTCCCCGGGTCTCGACCAGGGGTTTTCCATCCCGAAGATAGGGAGCAATCCCAAGAAGGTGAAAGTTCTCCCGGAAAAGGGGATGATACTGGCCTGGGTTTCTTAAGAGAATCCCTATTTCATGGAGAGGAATTCCCTTCGTTAGGGAGGTCTTAAGGATCTGCCGGATGATCTCTCTCACCTCTCGCGACTCACCAGGGGCTGAGATAATTTTCAGAACCTCTTCCTTGTCCTGGAAGGGTTCCTTCCTATCGAATAGATGCTGGCAGAGATGATCTATCAGCGGAGGGCGGTTCGTCTTTTCTAAGATTTGAGATGGCCTTTCCTGGAATCGATTCTCCTTAAGCCATTTCAATGTCGGTTTGACATAGTCAAAAGCATGGGTGGGTTCATAGGGGACAAAAAAGATTGCCTCCTTTTCACTCCAGCAGGCCATAAGGAGATGCTTTTGAACCCTATTGAAATCATAAAATCCATAAACAATGACTTTGGGAGTCTGTTTCAGAATGATCGAATCCTTTACCCCCTGGGTAGCAGAGGCCATCAGGTCTGATTCATCGTAGAACCGAAGATCCTCCAAACACTTCTCATAAGCCTCCCAGAGATGAATCAGGTCTTTCATCTTCTCGCGGTGAACCTGTTTTTCGATTCTATGTTCCCGGAGAATCCTTTTCAGGTCTTTTGGAGAGAGGCAGGCATCTTTGAGGTCCTTGATCGTTTCAAGAATGGCCCTGTGAAAACCTTTCTGCTCAGCAATTTCACGAAAATAGAACTTCTCCTTCTTTTGGGCCAGAGATTTTGAAAGGTGTGCAAGGAGCAGTTCATCGGCATGGGGAGGGGTCTCCCTTTTCCCCTCAAGGAGGAGATGGGGTTCGCTCACCTCCCTTGCAAACTCTTCAAGGGTTTTTAGCCGAAGGTTAAAATGGTTCACTCCATTTTCGGCGAGGAATCTGCGAAGATGGAGTCTAAGGAGTTTAGAAGAGACCAAAATAAGAAGCGGACCAAAAGGATCTTTCGCCCTTATCGATTTAATCTCATCAAAAAAGGCGGATTCAAGGGCGGGATAGTCTCCTGTGACCAAAATCCGAGAGTTCATCTCTTAAGGTTTATAATTTCCACTGACGAAGTGGGAGTCAAAGGCTTAGGCCTCGATGATGTTGAACTGTTCTTGATGAAAGCCTGGTTTCCCTTTGATCACCACCTTCTTTCTTAATTTCCGCTCCAACTCCTCCACTCCTGCCCTCTCCTCTTCATAAAGAAGGTCAGCCACTTCTGGATGGGCCTCGACCAGGATGGTTTGGCCACCCAATTCTGAAGAGGTTCTCTCAATCTGTCGGAAGATTTCATAACAGACCGTGGTCTTCGACTTCACCAATCCCGATCCCTCACAATAGGGACAGGACTCACCCAAAATCCGCGAGATGTTCTCACGGGTTCGTTTTCGTGTCATCTCCACCAGTCCTAACTCAGAAATCTTAAAGATATTGATTTTCTGCCTATCCTTTTTGATTGCCTCTTCAAGGGCTTGATAGACCCTTTCTCGATCTCCCTCCCTCTCCATGTCAATGAAATCGATGATGATGATCCCCCCAATGTTTCTCAGTCTCAACTGATAACCAATCTCCTTGGCCGCCTCAAGATTCGTTTTCAGAATGGTGTCGGCTAAATTTCTCTTTCCAACATACCTGCCGGTATTCACATCGATGGCCACCAGGGCCTCGGCCATATCGATCACAATATATCCCCCTGATTTGAGCCAGACCTTTCTCCCCAAGATTTTGTCAATCTCCACCTCAATCCCGTAAGCATCGAAGATGGGTTCTCTGCCCTCATAGAGGGTGATCTCATACTTCTGTTTGGGCATATAGGTATTGATGAAGGAGATGATGTTTTCATACTCCTCTTTGGAGTCGATCACGAGTCGGTTCACTTTGGGAGAGAGGATATCCCGAATCACCCGAAGGACCATGGTCAGGTCACTATGGATGAGGGAGGGGGCAGGAGAGGTCTCCTTCTTCTTCAGGATATTCCCCCATAACTGGAGAAGGAATTCCATATCCATTCGAATCTCCTCAACCTCTGCCCCTTCACTGGCTGTGCGAACAATAAACCCACCCGTCGGAGGTTTAATCGAAAGCACGATCTCCCTTAGCCTTTTCCGTTCCTTCTCATCCTTAATCTTCCTTGATACCCCCACATGCTCCACGGTTGGCATGTAGACAAGATATCTTCCAGGGAGAGTGATGTGGGAGGTGATCCTTGTCCCTTTGGTTCCAAGGGGTTCCTTTGAGACCTGAACTAGGAGCTCCTGGCCTTCAGAGAGAAGGTCTTCAATCTGAGAGGAGGAAGTAAAATCACCAACGATCTCCTCCCCCTGAAAAAACATCTCCTCAAAATCCTCTATTCTTCCATGGACATCTGAGACATAAAGAAAGGCGGCCTTTTCCAATCCAATATCCACAAAGGCAGCCTGCATCCCGGGTAACACCTTGACTACCTTCCCCTTGTAGATATTTCCCATGATGCCCCGATCCTTGGTCCTCTCAATATAGAGTTCTGTTAAGACCTTATCCTCGAGCAGTGCCACCCGGGTTTCATAAGACGTCACATTGATGATTAATTCATTTGGCATAAGGGCTCCTTTAAATTAAAGTCCAATTTCCAAATCTCAGGGGTTTTCTCTCCTATTCCACCTTGATCACTTTGAGTTGGTAAAGGGGTTCCCCTTTCAACCCTAATACCGCTTCTAAGATCTCAATGGGTTTAGCCCTCCTTCTTTGAGAGGAACGAAAGACCAATTCCACTCCCCAATTTGAACCCTCTTTAGTATCCGCTCTTCCCTCTTTTACCTCCATCTTTTCGATCAATGGGAGGAGGTCGATGCTTCTCTTCTTCCCCTTTCTTTCCTGATGGATTTTAAGTTCGCTCCTCTCCAATGCCTTTTGAATCCTAAAGACGGCTTCCTCTTTTGGGAGAACATGGTCTAAAGGAACCCAGTAGACCGACCGTTGGATTAAATGACTGGATGGAAAATTTAGGGGGACCTCAGAGGCCTCGTATATTTTAATGTCTGAGGGAAGGGTTTGGTTGAGTTTTTCCATCGCTTCGGAAGGAGAGATTCCTCCCTCAAGTTCTATATCGACGATCTCGGATAGACTCTCAATTCCCACAGAGAGCGCATTTGCAAAAATGATTCTTGGCATCGGATGGAAGCCTTCCGAATAGCAGAGAGGAAGTTCTGCCCTTTTGGCTGAACGATGGAAGAGACTCGCCAGTTCAAGATGGCTGATATATCTGCTCTCCCCGCCCTTTTTAAATCTCAATCGGATTTTCTTCTTCAGGAGTCGCTTTCTTTTGACCTCCCCTCTTTTTACTCCCTCTTGGGCATTTGCTAAAGAAGGAGGGTACTCTTTTAATTGAAGGGTCTCTCCATCACAGATTCCGCAGAGCCGGCAATCCTTTCCAAGGCAGGATGGGCTTACCTCCTCTGCAAGCCCTCTCTGAAATTCCTCCCAGAGGAAGGTTGGTTTAATTCCTGTATCAATAAAAGACCAGGGAAGGTCCTCTTGAAAGGATTTCGTCCTGGTAAAAGAATCCATATCCCTTCCTACCTCGGCAAAGGCTTGCTCCCAGAGGTGGTAACGGAATTGGTCACTCCATCCATCGAATCGGCAACCTAATCCATGGGCCTTGATCAGGACCTGAGAGAGGCCTCGATCCCCTTTTGAAAAGATGCCTTCGAGGTAACTCAGGTGAGGGTCCTGCCATTTAAGGCGCAAACGGTTTCTTTTTAACTCCTCTTTCAGAAATTGAAGTTTCTCCTTCATCTCATTTAAAGAGATCTGGGGGGCCCACTGGAAAGGGGTGTGAGGTTTTGGGACAAAGGTAGAGACACTCACATTAAGATTTGGATGAATCTTCATCCGCTCGGCAAGCAGGGAGATCTTTTTCGCAAGATGAACGAGCCCTTTTAAATCCTCCTCTTTTTCTGTGGGAAGTCCTATCATGAAGTAGAGTTTTAGATTCCGCCATCCTTTTTCAAAGAGTTGGGTGATCCCCTCAAAGAGTACCCGCTCATCCATCTCCTTATTGATCACCCTTCTTAGCCTCTCCGTCCCTGCCTCGGGCGCAATGGTGAATCCGGTCTTTCTAACCCGTTTCACCTCCTGGGCAAGTTGACCTACAATGCTGTCTATTCTCAAGGAGGGGAAGGAAAGGGCCACTTTTTGAGATTCAAATCGTCCCATCAGATTCGAAAGTAAATGAACGATACCCGAATAGTCTCCTGCACTGAGGGAGAGAAGAGAGACCTCTTCATAGCCAGTCTTTTTAAGTGAGTGGATAAGGATCTCCTCAATTCTTTTTAGGCTTCTTTCGCGATAGGGTCTGTAGATAAACCCTGCCTCACAGAATCGGCAACCCCTTTTGCACCCCCTTGCAATCTCCACATTGAGACGATCGTGGATCAACCTCATATAGGGAACAATCGGACAGTTAGGAAAGGGTGCCTGATCAATATCTGGGAGGGTTCTTTTTCTCACCCTTTTGTTTTTTGAGTAAAGGTCGGGCACATAGACGCCTTCTAATTGGGAGAGAGCTTTCAATAACTCGTCCTTTCTCCCCCTGGCCTCTTTCCATTGAAGGACGAGATCGCAAACCTCCAGAACAACCTCTTCTCCATCCCCAATGACGATGGCATCAAAGAAATCCGAAATGGGTTCAGGGTTAAAGACCGCGGGGCCCCCTGCGATCAGAAGAGGGAATCTCTCATCCCTTTCCCTAGAAAGGAAGGGAATATGGGAGAGGTCGAGCATATTGAGAAGATTGGTGAAGGAGAGTTCATATTGGAGGGAGAAGCCAAGGATGTCGAACTGAGCCAGAGGAAGGGAGGATTCGAGGGAACAGAGCACACCCTTCTTATCCCTCAAGACCTTCTCCATATCCACCCATGGGGCAAAGACTCTTTCACAGAGAATCTCCTTTCGATTGTTCAAAATGTGATAAAGAATATGAATTCCAAGGTGTGACATTCCCACCTCGTAGACATCGGGGAAGGCAAGACAGAATTTCAACTTGACCTGAGAAGGGTCTTTCTTTATAGAATTGACCTCTCCACCAAGATACCTTACAGGTTTAGAGACAAAGGATAGAAGTTCTTTCAATGGGTCTCCTCTGATTGGAAAGAGTTTAGATGAAAGATAAATTGGGAGGGGCCAATGGCCTTATACTCCCTTATGTGCTTAAAAATACTATAATTTTAATAGGGTGTCAATTTAATCAAAAAAAGGGTAACTTGGGGCTTTTAAGAGATTTGACATCAGGTAGGAAATTATGATATGAAAATAAAAAAAAGTCCGTATTTTAGGTGGTCTATTCCTTAAAGGGGAACCCCGTGAGAATCGGGGACGGCCACGCCGCTGTAATCGGGGACGAAACCTGCCAGATCCACTATCCTCACTCACGATATTCCTAAGGGATGGGAAGGGGCAGGAAGTAGGAGGATCCGTAAGCCAGAACACCCGCCTAAATACGCTTCACAAGAGGTCTTCGGTGGGAGACTGTGAAGGGAGAATTTAAGGCCCAGTCATTCTACCAAAGACTGGGCCTTTTATTTTAATAAAGGTTAAGAATCAAATGGCAAAAAAGAAGCAAAGAGTAAGGATCGGTCTCTTTTTTCCCTTCTCCTTAGGGCTTCACCTTTTTGTCTTTACCGTTGTTTCGGTCCTATATCCCCAAGTAAAAAATGATCTCTTTTCAAAACTTCATCTCGAAGTCTCCCTCCTTCCAGTGATTTCAGAAGAGAGGGTGACGACTCCTTCTCCTTCCTTTCCTCCAATGAAAAAACAGAATAAGAAAGAGGAAGAGAGATCCATCATCCCCGAAGCCAACCCAGAAGCAATCGATGTCAAAGAACCGGAGCCCCCCATTCTTTCACAGGCGGAATCCTCTCCCTCCCCAGCCATCGATCTTCAACCCAACCCATCTTCTCAAAAGGAGGGTGGAGAAGTCGTGGTTGCCTCCACCCAAACATTTTTCCCCAATCCTTCACCCCAGAGAGAACCAAATCCATTGGCAAAGATTCCATCCTTTTCAGAAGAGGTCTTGGTGGTTCAACCCAGATATGCTGAGAATCCAAGACCCATCTATCCTCTGGAGGCAAGAAGGAAAGGATATGAGGGAGAGGTGATATTGAGAGTCGAGGTTCTCACCGATGGACGGGTAGGAGGAATCGAGGTGAAGCGTTCCTCCGGCTATGAGATTCTCGACCGCTCTGCCCTCAAGGCAGTGAAACAGTGGAGGTTTGTCCCTGCGAGAAAAGGGGAGAAGGCAATTTCGCAATGGGTAAACATTCCGATCAAATTTCAACTTCAATGAAGCAACTTCTAATCCTCCTGCTCGCTCTTCTCTGCTTCTCCACTTCATTTGCCCAGACCCATACGTTTAAGGATGAGGTGGGAAGAGAGGTTACCACTCCTTTCCCTCCCAAAAGGATCGTCTCTTTGGCTCCAAATATCACAGAGATTCTTTTCAGCCTCGGGCTGGATGATGAGGTTGTTGGAGTCTCCCTCCATTGCAACTACCCTGAGAAGGCGAAGAGGAAGGTTCGCGTGGGTAGCTATATCAGTCTCGATTACGAGAAGATCATCTCTCTCAAGCCTGACCTGATCGTTGCGACCGGGGTGGGAAATACGAGGGAGATGGTGGAGCGTCTTGAGAGTTTTGGATTTTCCATCTATGTCATCTATCCAAAAAGTTTTCAAGGCATTCTTAAAAGCATTCATCATCTTGGCCAGGTGGTCAATCGGGAGAAGGAGGCCCTTGCCCTGATTGAAGGGATGAGCCAACGGAAACAGAAGGTAGTTGAGCGGGTGAAGGGACTTCCCAGACCTCGCGTCTTTCTCCAGATTGGGGAGGCTCCAATCGTTTCAGTGGGAAAAGGAAGTTTTGCCCACGATCTGCTCCTTCTTGCAGGAGGTGAGAATATTGTTGGAGATGAGAACGGAGCCTATCCCCGTTTGGGAATGGAGGAGATTCTAAGGAAGGCTCCAGAGGTGATTCTCATCAGTTCAATGAATCCGAAAGGGGATTACCTTCGGGTGATCCAGGAGTGGTCTCGATGGAAGATGATCCCTGCCATTAAAAATGGTCGTATTCATTTAGTGGATTCAGACGTGATCGATCGGCCCTCACCAAGAATCATCGATGGGCTAGAGGAGATGGCGCGATTGCTCCATCCCGAAAAGTTCAGACCGAAAATTCAAAATTTAAATTTCAAGTAACCCTCAAGGACTTCTTAAACCTCTATGAAGATCCTCACCCTTAGAAAGGTATTGACGGTCTGTTTGGTTCTCGCGTTCATCCTGTTATTGGTGACCCTCATTTCAGTGATGGTGGGGACCGTATGGGTTGGGCCTAAACGCTCCCTCTCGATTCTCCTCCATTCGACCTTCGGACTTAAGGGTGAAGAGACCGAGATGGAAAGGACGATCATTCTCTCTCTTCGGTTTCCAAGGGCAATGCTTGCAGGCCTGGTGGGAGCAGGACTCTCTGTTTCCGGGGCAACCCTCCAGGCCCTTTTAAGAAATCCATTGGCCGATCCCTATATCCTGGGAGTTTCGAGTGGAGCAGCGACAGGTGCCATCATTGCCATTATGGTGGGAATGAGCAGCCTCTCCTTTGGTCTTCCTTTGGCCTCCTTTCTGGGAGCCCTTCTTACGGTCCTTGTGGTCTTCTACTTCGGGAGGCAGGATGGAAAGATCCATCCCAACACCCTTCTTCTGGCAGGGGTGATCATAGGGTCATTTCTATCTGCCCTGATCATGTTCTTTCTTTCCATCTCTCAGAAGGAGGAACTCCATACCATCATCTTCTGGTTGATGGGAGACTTCAGTTTCTCCAACCGACGAGCCATTCTGGTCATTCTTCCCTATATCCTTTTGGGAGTGATCTTTCTTTATTTCCAATCCCGTCAGTTGAACCTCCTTCTCTCGGGCGAGGAGAGCGCCCTTCAATTGGGGGTGAATGTGCCGAGATTGAGATTGACCTCCTATCTTCTGGCCTCTTTAATCACCGCTGCCTCTGTTTCTGTTTGTGGGCTCATTGGTTTTGTGGGGCTCATCATCCCCCATTCGGTCCGATTGGTTTTTGGTCCTGACCATCGCCTCCTCATCCCGGCCTCTGCCTTAGTGGGCGCTTCCTTTCTCATTGCCTCGGACACCTTTGCCAGAACCCTTCTTGCACCTGTGGAGTTACCCGTGGGGGTGATCACCGCAGCCTTTGGAGGTCCTTTCTTTGTCTACCTCTTAAGAACCAGAAAGGTGATTAAGACGTTATGATCGAACTCCGCTCCGTCTCCTTCCGTTATCGCGAAGACTGGGTGCTGAAAGACCTCTCCTTTCAGATAGGGAGAGGAGAGTTTTTGGGGATAATCGGGCCCAATGGATCAGGTAAGTCGACCCTTCTGAAGATTCTCTCCTCCCTTCTCATTCCCCAAAAGGGAGAGCTCTTTTACGAAGGCGTTTTACTGAGAAAGATGAATCGGATCGATATCGCCAAGAAAATAGCAGTGGTTCCCCAGGAGACACACCTTCTCTTCCCTTTTAAGGCTTTGGAGATCGTGCTGATGGGAAGATCTCCTTACCTTGGACCTCTCCTGTTCGAAAGGACCATCGACTTAGAGATTGCAAAAAAGGCCATGGAGTGGACGGAAACCCTCCCATTCTCTGAAAGGCCGATGGATGAGCTTTCTGGTGGAGAGAGGAAGCGGGTCTTTATCGCCAGGGCTCTGGCTCAGGAGCCAGAGGTCATTCTGCTCGACGAGCCCACCTCTAACTTGGATATTCATCATCAACTTGACTTCTTAGAACTGATCCTTAATCTCAATCACGAGAGGAGGCTCACCATTGTCATGGCCTCCCATGATATGAACATCGCCTCTGAATTTTGTGAGCGGCTGGTTCTTCTTCAGCAAGGAAGGATCTATAAAATGGGGGCCCCGCAGGAGGTCATCACCCAAGAAAATATCGAAGAGGTTTATGGGTGTGAGACATGGGTTGACCAGCATCCAGTTTCTAAGATGCCCAGAATCAGTCTCTTGAGGAAAGGGAGACCCTGAGGATGGTGCTTTGGAGAAAGATCGAAGAGGCACAAAAGAAGATCCAGGGAGTGATCTTTAAAACTCCCATCGTCTATTCCGATACCCTATCTCGTCTGACTGGCAAAGAGATCTATTTAAAACTGGAAAACCTCCAGAAGACCGGTTCCTTTAAGATCAGAGGGGCCTATCATAAATTATCCTCATTAAACCCTTCCCTAAGGAGAAAGGGGATAGTCACTGCCTCTGCTGGAAACCATGCTCAGGGAGTGGCGATGGCTTCTTCTTTACTTGGAATTCGTTCGACCATTGTGATGCCTGAAGGAACTCCTCTTGCCAAACAGATGGCCACCCGGTCCTATGGAGGAGAAGTTTTGCTTTATGGTCAGAATATAAAGGAGGCCCTTGGATATGCCAAGAAATTGGAGAAAGAGGGAAGGATTCTGATTCATCCCTTTGATGACGAGGAGGTGATTGCGGGTCAAGGAACGATCGGGCTTGAAATCCTTAATGAGGTTCCGGGGCTCGAGGCAATGATTCTGCCGGTGGGAGGAGGAGGACTGATTTCGGGTGTGGCCACCATTGTCAAAAAGAGAAGACCGAAAGTGAAGATCATTGGAGTTCAATCAGCCCATGCCCCATCTGCCTTCCTTTCATTGAAGAGAGGAAAGATTGTAGAGGTCAAGGGCAAACCCACCCTCGCCGATGGAATCGCGGTGGGAAGGGTTGGAGAACTCACCTTCCCTATTATCCAAGAAAAGGTCGATCAGTTGGTGACGGTTGGGGAGGAGGAGATTGCCTCAGCCATCCTGATGTTGATAGAGAGAAAGCGGGTGATTGCAGAAGGGGCAGGGGCTACCCCACTGGCCGCTTTATTGTCAAAAAAGGTAGAGACGAAGGCGAAGAGGATTCTGCTTCTAATAAGCGGGGGCAATATTGATGTCCACCTCCTTGACCGAATCCTTGAGAAGGGATTGACCCGAACAGGCAGAATGGTCCGAGTCGAACTCCTTCTCAGGGATGTCCCAGGTTCCCTCCATAGACTCTCCCAGCTCATAGCCCTGTTGCGAGCCAACATCCTCCATATCCTCCATGAAAGAGCCGCCAGGGAGATCCCCATAGGATTTTCAAAGGTGATCTTGGTTTTGGAGACCCGTGGCCCTGATCACATCCGTGAAATTGAAAAAGGCCTCAAAGAACAAGGCTATCCCTTCCAATTTCTTGGTTAAAAACACTCCCTTGATGTTATCTCTATATTTTCATATAAAGGAGACGGTTCTATTTATCTTATCCGTCTATGGCTGAATCAGTTCGCAAGTTTTTGAAGAACCAAAGAGTGATAAGTTCAAATTGCTAATCATCCCTATTACTGTAGGAGAGGTGGCGGGGTGTTGGAAAGGTTTTATAGATACCCGAAATAGAAAATCCCCGAAATCAGATGAGAAAAGGGATAGGGCTTATCGGGGGGTCTGCTTTGAGGTTATTTGGGAAAGGGACGTTAGACTCAGGAAGGGTAGTTCTTTATCTCTCGGATCGACTCAGAGGGCTTTCGTTGGGAGAGACAGGGAAGTTTTTTGGGTGGGATTAGCACTTCAGCAGTAAACCAAAACACTCGTAGGTTGAGCATTATTTTAAAAAGTGATAAAAAGCTCTCAGAACAGGTCCGAATCTTCAGAAAGTATTGAGTCAATAGTGTAGCCTTGACACTCAAACTTGGTAATTTTTACCAACCTATTAGCTGATAAGAATACTTCTCTCTTTAAAAAAACTGAATAATAGAACCCAAAAAGAGGTTGAAGAGTTGTTTAGATAACAAAGTATTTTGAACCAAAACCTGATTTGATTGGAAGACTGCCTAAAGAGGATGTTGAGACCTTCCTTGACCAGTTAGGGGAGAAGAGAGTTTTAAATAAAAAAGAGAGGATGAAAAATATTCTAAAAATTATTGTTCCCGATGAGGCTTTATATCGTGAGATTATGTTTTCTTTAGGCTATAAAAAGAACAAAATTCAGTTCCAGAAATCGGTAAGGCGAAGGGTTAGGATATTTTTTAATATTCTACTTCGTTTCTTTGAACAAATATTTGAAAAGGGAAAAAGGATTGACTTCTCTTTCAAAATTCAATAAATTTAGATTTACAGTAACTCCTTTTCCCAAAAATTTTTAGGATTATATGGAGCAGCTAAATTTCATAGAGAAAACTAACAATGAAATAATTCAGCCTGAGAAAAAGGCGAGTTACATAAACCGTTATCACCTCGATGATAAATTTAATAAACTACTGCATGAAGAATTAGGTTTAGCGACTTTGGTTTCATATATAGGGAATAAAAACGTACCACTTCTTCGGATTTATCGATACAAAGAGGCTTTTGCTTTGAGTTTCGTCGAAGAGTTCTTTTCACGTTTTGACCTGAATGAAAAAGATTATATTTTTGATCCTTTTTGTGGGATGGGGACCACTTTGTTTGCAGCTTCTAAAAGAGGGATATCCTCACTGGGTGTGGATAGACTTCCTGTTGCAGTATTTGTCGCAAAAACATTACCGTTATTCTTTTCAATGACGCCTGGAAAAATTAAAGAGAAGTTTGAGTTGATGAGGAGAAAATACCAAAAAGCAACTCCTGCTTCTGTAGCGATGGATGTTGCCATCATGAAAATTGCTTTCCCCTCTGATATCCTTTTGGAGATGAGGAAGTGGAAGACAGTCATAGATGATCTGGAATCGCCCCTCAAAGATATTTTTCTTCTCTTATTTTTTTCAATCTTGGAGACCTGCAGTTTTACTTCTAAAGATGGACAGTTCTTACGCTTAGTTCGAGAGAAAAAAGTACCTTCGCCAGAAGAGGCAATCGAGAGGAAAGTTTATGAAGTAGAAACAGACCTCCAATCAATAAAAAAACTTAAGTGGGTGGGATTGCATCAGGTTCCCTCAGTATATTTGGGAGATGCCCGTGATCTTACTAATATAAAATTCATCCAGAAAACAACGGCCATTATTACCTCCCCTCTGTACCCCAATCGTTACGATTATACACGGACATATTCTTTGGAGCTCTGCTTTCATTTCATAAGAACCTTCGAAGAGATGAAAGCCTTGCGCAATAGTATCCTACGCTCACATATAGAGTCCAAAGTTGATTCCTCCGAAAAACCGCAACATCCTGCGGTCCAAGAAGTTGTGAATTCCCTTAGAAAGAAAGGTAAAGAATTGAATAATCCAAGGATTCCAGATTTACTCATAGGGTATTTTATAGATATGGGAAAGGTAATAAAGGAATGGTCACGTGTCTTAGAAGCAGGAGCAAGAGTTGCTATGGTTGTGGACAACGTTAGGTTCGAAGGAGAATTGATACCTGTTGATTTTATTCTTTCAGAAATGGCAGAACAGGAGGGGTTTAAGATCGATGAAATTATTGTAGCCAGATATAAAGGCAATAGTTCACAGCAGATGGGTAAATTTGGGCGGATACCTGTAAGAGAAAGTGTTGTTGTGTGGACAAAACGATGAGGAAGAAAGTCATTAAGAATCAAAGGCAAGATCTAAAGACATGGTATCTGGATCAATTTGCAAAAAGCGAATTTTTCCATCAAAAGCTTCATGAATGGGGACTTTTAACGATAGCCACGAAAATAGAGAGATCTAAAGGGGAAGATTTCGAATGGAATCTAAACTTACTCGGGATCTCACCACAAGCTTGGAATAAGGTAATCCACCGAGGCATTAAACCAGTTATTGTTTTTGCTAACCCTTCTATTTTAAAGAAAATCAGGGGTGCTGTTGGATACTATAGAATGTTAGCAATGGTTTCACAGAAATCAATGAATCGTGTGAAACTTTCTGCAAGCCGTTATGAATCGGGCAAGGCTTTACCTGAAAAGGGAAGACGGCCTTGTAGCCGAAGAGAAAAATAATGGATTGCGGATGCAATTGAAAGATGGACGGATATTAATATTTGCAGATAAACCTGACGTTGCGTTATATCAATATAGTGAAATTCAAGCTGCTGTTGAAATTAAAGGAGGCATAGACCCTGCTGGGGTCTTAGAGAGAATTGGGGCAGCTTTTAAAAGCCTTCATAGAGTTAGAGAAGAAAATCCCCGATCTACTACGATATTAATCCTTCAAGGAGTTTCGTTGACAAAAAAGGCTAAGCAAGATCTGGAAATAAACCGTAACGTCGTTACCGATTGGTTTACTGGTGAAGATGTATTAGAAAATGAAAGCAAGCGTGAGAAAATTTTTAGACTTCTACGCATCTGAATAACCTTAAATTCATTTTATCAAATAGAAAGGAAAAAATTATGGAAGAGAAGAAATTTCAACCTAAAAAACTTACCCTATCCCATACCAAGCAGGAGATGTTGGAGGCCTATAATGCAATTTTAAAACAATTAGAAGCCCAGAGGGAAACTGAGTTAAAGCCCGAAAAGAAACTTGAGGAGAAAAAGGCAAAAGAGGTAATTCAGATTGCAGAGTCTTTATCCACAGAAGGGGTTACCAAGGAGATCAGTAATCTGAAAATAGAAACCTCGAAGATACTGGCTCAGATATCTGACCGTCTGGAGGAAGAAGTCAATAAATTTAGAGCAGTCCAGAATGCAATTGCCTTAAAGGAAAAAGAGCTTCAGGAACTTTACGAGATTGAACGGGCAGCTTTAAGTCTGGCCGCTTTGATTGAGACCCAAAATCAAAAGCGTCATGAATTTGAATTAGAGATGGCCGAGAAAAAAGAGGCCTTAACTCAAGAGATCGAAGCCCTTAGGAAACAAAGGGAAGAAGAGAAAAAGAGGTATGATGAGGAGATTAAAGAAAGAGACCTCCTTGAGAAGAAAAGAAGAGAAAGAGAGAAGGAAGAATATGAGTATTCATTTAAGAGAGAGCAAAAATTGGCAAAGGACAAATTTGAGGACGAAAAGACAAAACTTGAGAAAGAGATACAGATCAAAAGAGAACAGATGGAAAGTGAGCTAAAGGAAAGGGAGAAGGCGATTGCTGAGCGGGAGGAAGAATTAAATGAATTGAGGAAAAGGGTTAATGCCTTTCCAAAAGAGATGGATGCGGCAATAGCCAAGGCCGTTAAGGAGACAACCGAAAGATTGAATCTTGAGGCAAAGAATCGTGAGGAGTTGATAAAGAAAGAGTTTATAGGTGAACGGAACGTATTGACAACCCGAATCGAATCTCTTGAAAAGATTGTTAAGGAACAGAGCGAGCAGATCACAAAACTGACTCAGCAATTGGAAAAGGCTTATCAACAGGTGCAGGAAATCGCTGTCAAAACCATTGAAGGTTCACAAACGAGTAAGTCCATTGCTAACCTTCAACAGTTGTTAAGTGAACAGATGAGAAAACCTCTTCAAGAAAAATAAGGGGCTTCGTGGAAGTGGGTGCGTAAAATTATATTTCCTTGAGCATGCAAGTTAGAATTTTGAGTCTGAGATATTCTTCATCCCGAAGACCGAAACCCCTTCTCAGAAGGACACGAATCTTATTATTCAGCTGTTCTACAAAACCTCGGGAGACTTTGTTTTTAGGATGACGGTATGCTGCAATCCCATCCCAATGTCTTTCGATCATCCTGGCAAATCTCTCATAGGGTTTTAACCGCTGCCATTTCAAGGAATCCTTCCAGTGGTCAAAAAACTGCCGTGCCCATCCCTCGGGCTGATAGCTCCATAACTGCCCAAAGGATTCCTTTAGCAAATAGGCCGTATGGAGCCGCTTGTTTGCCTTCAGAAGTTTTCTTAACGCCCTCCGCCCATCCAACGTTAAGTTCTCTTTGCTCGATAAAAGCGTGTACTTCTGCCCCTTTATATAGGAACGATCTTTCCCCGAAAGTCGGGCATATTCCATCTTACGCACCTTGTCCAACGCCTCTGCCAAAGGCCTCATCACATGAAACTTATCGAACAGAATGGCGGCATGGGGTACATAGCTTCGGGTCGATTTCTCAAAGGCCTTCCACATGTCCATCACCACCAACCGAATCTTCTTGGCCTTCTTGTCCCCAAGCCATTGGTAAAATTGATCCAGACTCCCCTCTGATCGATTCTCCCCTCCATACCAGATCGGACGTCTCCGCTCTAAGTCGCTCACTACAATCCGATACCGATGCCCCTTTCTCAACGCCACCTCGTCATCCCCTATCACTCCTGGAGCTGCTACAGGGTTGCCTCAAAGCTACTCCCCCATATACTCCTTGGCCACATCTTTTAGGATCATGGTCCGACACTTCCGACCCACATCCATGGCAAACCGCTTCGTGTAAAAGGGATTGTTCACAAGCCAACTCAACCTCTCTTGCTTCACTTTTCCACACGTTCGGCACTGGACTCGCCGCACCTTCCGATCGTAATAGCTTCGGTGAACTGTACCGCAACAGCCACATACCGTTTTTTTCCCTTACGCCCAAGCTGGATCACCCGTGCACGGGGATCTCCAAATACCCCTTGAATTCTGGCCTTTGGACGATACCCGGGGAACTGATATTCATCCAACAACCGCCTCTGCTTTTCCATCTCGTTATCCTGCAAGATTTTTTATCCAAAATAAAGCACCTTTTCCCCTTTGTTTATGGTATCTTAATGATGTTCAGTGGGGTAATTTTACCCACTCAATTACGTGAAGAACCTTTATTTCATCTGCCGTTGAAGGAGCAATTGATGAAGCCGTGGTGAAGCGTCTGATCATTGAGGCAGGTGGAGAAATTGGATCCATCTATGGCAAACGCGGTAAAGATTTTCTTAGACGTAGGATCAAAGGTTACAATAATGCCTCTCAATATAACCCATGGATTGTCCTTATGGATCTGAACTGTGATGCAGATTGCCCTCCACCCTTGAAGAATGACTGGCTTCCAAATCCCGGGAAATTCATATGCTTCCGAATTGCTGTAAGAGAGATTGAATCATGGTTACTTGCTGATCGTGAGTGGTTTGCATCATTTTTCAGGGTACGAGTATTAGACGTTCCAGCAAATCCTGAATTACTGGATGATCCAAAAGAGAAAGTGATTGAGCTGGCGAAGCGGTCAAGAAGTCAGGATATTCAGCTCGATATGGTGCCACGACCCGGTAGTGGGCGTAAAATCGGTCCTGCTTATGTTTAGAGGCTCATTGAATTCGTATCCAATCCTCAGAAGAGGATGGAGGCCAGAGCGGGCTGCTCGAACGTCAGACAGTCTGAGGCGTTCTTTGACTCGTATTCGTGAATTGATAGAAAGTTTGAAATGATAAGGAAAACGATGCCAAAGAGGAACCATTAAATTAGTACCCAGGAAATTGGCTTCATCATCAATTATGAAACTTTATAAAAGGTTTTCTTGACCCCCAATATCAGATAAGGTAGATTTAAAAAGATTAAGAAACAGGAGGAGAAAGAAAGTTGAACATTTAGGAACCTCCTTTTTAAACCAAAAACGTCCTGCGGAATAGGATTTTCTGAGAATAAGGAAAGGGGAGAGATGAACGAAGGGGAGCATACCTTAGCGGTTTTTATTGATTTTGAAAATCTTGCCCTGGGCTTTAAGGGGAAGAAGGATAAACGATTTGAGATTCAGAAGGTCTTAAGCCGATTGGTGGAGAAGGGAAAGATCATCAGCAAGAAGGCCTATGCCGACTGGGCAGATTATGCCGAATATAAAAGGCCTCTTCACGAGGCAGCGATTGAACTGATCGAGATCCCCAAGCGGAGTATTACCGGAAAAAACTCTGCGGACATCCGGCTCTGCGTGGATGCCCTCGACCTCTGTTATTCCAAGGAGCATATCGACACCTTTGTCATTGTTTCAGGAGACAGCGACTTCTCACCCCTTGTCTCCAAACTGAAGGAGAATGGGAAGAGGGTGATCGGGCTCGGGATGAAGGAGTCAAGTTCGCACCTGTTGATCGATAACTGCGATGAATTCATCTACTATGAGGATCTGGAAAGCCCCCTTGGAACTCCCCCAAAGATTGAAAGAGATTTACCCGAAAAGAAGAGGGAGGCCTTTCAACTCCTGGTTGACTCTGTAGTCGCCCTGGTTCGGGAGAATAAAGAAGTCCTCTGGTCCTCTTTGGTCAAGGAGACGATGAAAAGAAAGAGGCCCTCCTTTAATGAGTCCTACCATGGTTATCGAACCTTCAGCGATCTCTTAGAGGATGCTGAGAAGGAGGGGATTATTCGCCTTCGAACCGATTCAAGAAGCGGGACCTATGTGATCGTTGGTTTTGGTAAGGAAGAGAGAAAGCCCGAGGGAGAAGAAAAGCCAAAAGAGGAGAAGAGCCGGAGAGGAGAAACAACCTCCAAGACCAGAGGGGGCCAGAGATCAAGATGGCGATCAAGACCAAGGAGAAAGGAAACCCCAACTCCTTCTGTCTCTTCTGAGAGTTTAACGACCGAGCCCCCTTTGAGTTCAGAATCCAATCCCTTGAGTGAGCCCAAATGAGCCGTAAAAAGGATTGGATCAGGTTTAAATCACTTCCTCTACTCTTTTTTTTCCTCCTCGGACTCCTTCCAAACCCTTCCCATGCTTTTCGTGACCTTGGGATTCCTGTAAGAGAGGCGATTTGCTGGGCATCTTTTGTCGGTCCTGGAAAGAGCGGAAAGAGGGACACCCTTTACCTCTCCTTTGGCCAATATCAAGCCCCGCTCTTTCTTCTTGCGGTCAATCCCGACACTGGTGAGGTCCGTCAATTTAACGGCCCCCTATCCTCGGAGATGGGCTCCTGGGGGTTTGCCTTCGTTCAGGATGGACGAATCTATCTCGGAAGTTATTACGGAGCTCATCTTCTTCGTTTCGATCCTAAAACAGAGCAGTGGGAGGACCTTGGCCAACCTGCTGGAGATAAAGAATCCTTCATCTGCAGTCTTACCACTGACCAGGATGGAAAGATCTGGGGAGGAACTTTTCCCTCTGCAAAACTCTTCTCTTATGATCCAAAGACAGGGAGAGTTCAAGACTATGGCCGGATGGATCCAGATCAATTCTACTGTTATCCCAAGGCAGGAGAGGATGGTTTGATTTATTGTTCCATCCAGTTTGAGAAGATAGATATCGTGGTCTTCGATCCAAAGAGTAAGGCCAGGACTTCCCTCCTTTCTTCAGACCAGAGAAAAGCAGGACGTATCCGTTTGATCAAAGGAACGGATGGAAAGATTTATGCTCAGATTACCCCGCAGGAAAGTTGGTTTCGAATTGAGGAAGGGAAAAGATTGACTCCTGTTTCTCAATTGAGTATTCCTTTTCCTCCGCAACAAAGACTCCCAGATGGAAGAGCCTTTTCCCTTATCGATCATAAGATTCTCAGGATTCAGGATCGTGAAAGAGGGGGATGGACAGAGATTCCTCTTTCTTATGAGGCTTCGGGGTCTTTTATCTTTACTCTTGGCCTTGGGCCGGAGGGACGAATTTACGGAAGCAGTATGCTTCCCCTAAGGCTCTTCGTTTATGACCCAAGAGATCAGTCTATTAATAATCTTGGAAAGGCATCTCAATCCAGTGGAGAGATTTACTCTATGGGGGCTTATCATGGGAAACTCTACCTCTGCTCATACCCAGAAGCACGTCTATCGGTTTATGACCCGAACAAGCCCTTAAGGTTTGGTCAAGATAAAGAGGCGAACCCCCGTGATCTGGGGCCGATGGGAGAAGGGCTGGACCGACCAAGAGCCATGGTGGCAGGGCCGCATGGAAAGATCTATATTGGAGGCTATCCGGACTATGGACTCCTTGGGGGTTCACTCAGCATCTATGATCCAGAGAAAAATGAGAAAAGAAACTATCGGCATGTGATCGAAAACCAGAGCATCGCCTCCCTGGCTTACATCGAAAAGGTTGATCTTCTTGCAGTGGGAAGTTCTGTACGAGGAGGCTCTGGAACGCGTGCCATCGAAAAGGTGGCCAAGCTCATCCTTTGGGATTTAAAAGAGGAGAAGAAGGTTTTTGAGATGATCCCTGTTCCGGAGGCAAAGACCATTCTCTCTCTTGCAGTAACCCCTGATGGAACGCTCTATGGAATTACGGATAATCATAAGGTCTTTGTTTTTGATCCAGAAAGAAGGGAGATAAAGAAGATATTGGCCCTCGAATTTGATAAACCCTTGGAAGTAAGCCTTCAGTTAGGAACTGATGGGAGACTCTACGGATTGGCGAAAGAAGCCATCTTTACCATCGATCCAAGGAAGGACCAAATCTCTTTAATAGGTAAACCCCCTTTGCCGATTACCTCAGGAATGGCCATCAGGGGCCGTAAGATCTATTATGGCTCGGGTGCCCATCTCTATGAATTTGAAATTCCGCTGGAGGGACCCCCAAAGGAGTGAGCAAGGTTTTTGATTAACGGCTCTTTTCCTGAATTATCCTTAAAACTTCTCTTTGGGCTTAGGGAGCGATTCTAAATCATCTAATCTTTCGAAAAGACGGATTGGGAGATGAAATTCTTTATCTTCTCCTCCTGTTCGCGGAGAAGTTGATGGGCTTTTTCAATTGAGATGGGCTCGAACCGGACCCAATCTCCAGGCTTAAGTTGTGCGACCTTAGGGAGATCAGAAGAAATCACCGTGGCAATCTTAGTATACCCGCCTGTCACCAGTTCCGTAAGGATCAAGATAGGCTTCCCATCTCCAGGAACCTGAATGGAACCTGGCATCAGTCCTTCTGAGATGATGGACTCTTCGACCTCTGGCCTCCTCTCAATTTGAGGTCCGTCCAATCGAAGACCCATTCGATCGGATTGTGGGGTAACCCGGTAGAGAGAAGAAAAGAAGGTTTGGATTCCTTTCTCAGTAAAATGATTCTCCTGAGGTCCAAGGATGACTTTAAGGGGTGTCTCCTTTTCAAGAGAAGGGATATCCTCTTTAGGGAATTGAAGTCCCAATCGGTTTAAAGAAGTGGGAACATCTGAAGTGTATAGGATATCTCCACGTCTCAAGGGTCTTCCCTCATATCCACCAAATTTCCCTGCGAGGTAAGTGGATTTACTCTTCATGATTCTTGGGACATCGAAACCTCCAGAGATGGCCAGATAGGATCTGCATCCTCTTCGAACCCCTTTAAATTCAAGAAGGTCTCCTTCAATGAGAAGGTGTGTCTTCCACATTTCGAGGTGTTCGTCGTTCAGGATGGGAGAGAGATCTCCCCCAGTGATGGCAATGACGATCTCCCTTAAGACTTTCAACTTCAAACCCATCAGGGTAATTTCCAGACAGGCCTCGTCCTCTCGATTGCCCACCAATAGATTTCCAACCCTGAGAGAAAATGGGTCGAGCGCACCAGAGGGAGGAACCCCAAACTGACTGAATCCATAACGGCCCAGGTCCTGAATGGTGGTGAGGACGCCTGGTTGAAGCACTTCAAAGGAGGCAGTGGGTTTCATCTTTCAAAAACCCTAACGGGTTATTCTCCCATTTAAGAACTTTCGCTCTTCCACTCTTTAAACTCTTCTTCGGTGATAGGAAAAAACTCCACAAGGTCTCCCATCTGAAGAAGAGAAGGAGGCTGATTATTCGGGTCAAACATTTTGAGTGGGGTTCTGCCAATCAGTCGCCATCCGCCCGGGCTCTCCATGGGGTAGATTCCTGTCTGTCTCTGTGCGATCCCCACAGAGCCTGCAGGCACAGAGAGTCTGGGCGTTTTGAGTCTTGGGGTCACAAGTGCATCCGGAAGCTCTCCCATATAGGGGAAACCCGGCATGAAGCCAATCATATAGATATGATAGGTGGCGCTGCAGTGAAGTCGAATGACCTCCTCCGGAGTGATCCCACAGTGCTTTCCCACTTCTTCTAAATCCGGGCCATAATGGCCTCCATAGACGACAGGGATTCGGGTCAGATTGGGTTTGGGGAGATCGATCTCCTCGAGCGCTGACTCAATCTCCTTTACCTTTCTTTGTAGGACTTCGAAGGAGAGAATCATGGGATTATAAATGATGAGTAAAGAACGGTAGGTGGGGACTGTTTCAATCACCCCATCGATTCTTTCCCTTTGGAGGGCAAGGTTCATCCTTCTCACCTTCTGGTTGATCTTCAGGCTAATTTCGTCTCCAAACTCAAGGAGCAGTCCCCGATCTCCCATCAATCGAAAGATAATTTCTGGATAGAGCGACATCTCTTAGAATTTTAAGATTTTGAATTTTGAATTAAATCCGGAATTCTAAATTTACCTTCCACCATCTCCAATAAAGTTCTTCATAGCGGTCACTTCGACTCCGGCCGTGGTGAGTTCTTCTCGAATCCTTTTTACCATCTGAACCGCTGAGGGATTATCTCCATGAACGCAGAGCGTATCGACTTTAAGCTCAATTTCTTTCCCTTCGATGGAGACCACTTTTCCCTCAAGGGCCATTTCTAAGGCCCTCTGGGCGACCAGTTCATGGTCGTGGATGACCGCCCCTTTTTCTCTCCGAGAGACCAAAGAGCCATTCTGGTGATAGGCACGGTCTGGAAAGGCCTCAAAGGCGATCCGGATACCATAGCGTCTCCCGATTTCAAGAAGGGGGTCTCTCTGAGAAGAAGCAAGGGCAACCAGGATCAACTCAGAATCGACCTTGACCAGTGCCTCTGCAATCGCTTCCCATATCTTTGGGTTGGCCACCGCCATATTATAAAGGCTTCCATGGGGCTTCACATGTTGAAGTTTCATTCCCTCGGAGCGGGCAAAGGCCCAAAGGGCGCCTGTTTGATAGAGCACATAATCTTGAATCTCCTCAAGGGTCGCCTCGATATTTCTTCTTCCAAATCCCATGAGGTCTGGAAATCCTGGATGGGAGCCTACCTCCACTCCATGCTGTTTGGCTAAACTCACGGTCCTCCTCATCACCCCAGGGTCGCCTGCATGATAGCCACAGGCGATATTGGCTGAAGTAATATGGGGTATCACTTCTTCATCCAGTCCTAATTTATAGGCGCCAAAGCTCTCTCCCACATCTGAGTTGAGATCCATTCTTATTTTTTTATTCATCTTGGCCTCCCTCCCCTTTAAATTTTTCAGGAGAACCACTTATCCTCCCGCCAACATAGGGCAGGGTTAAACCATAAAAATTTTCCCTCACTCCATCTCACCGAGATAGGCTTTTCGCACCATCTCGTTTTGTTGCAAGTTTTTTGCACTATCGCTTAGGACCACCATACCCGACTGGAGAACATATCCACGACTGGCAACCTGAAGGGCCATCCTTGCATTCTGCTCAACCAGGAGGATGGTGGTGCCTTCTTCGTAGAGTTTACGGATCGTTTCAAAAATACCTTCCACTAATAGAGGGGCCAGCCCCATAGAAGGCTCATCCAATAGGAGGAGACGAGGGTTAGCCATCAAGGCTCGGCCTGTTGCAAGCATCTGCTGTTCTCCACCGCTGAGCGTTCCCGCGACTTGGCCCTGCCGTTCTTTTAGTTTGGGAAAGAGGGAGAAGACCCGTTCCATATTTTTCTTAATCAGGTTTTGATCAGAGATAGCAAAGGCTCCCATCTCCAGGTTCTCTCTCACCGTGAGACGGCCAAATACTCTCCGACCCTCTGGAACCTGAACCACTCCCTTGGCGACAATCTCATGGGGAGGCAACCAAGAGAGCTCTTCACCGCTAAAGCGAATGGAGCCCTCTTTGGGTCTTAGCAAGCCACTGGTGGTCCGAAGCAGGGTGCTTTTCCCTGCCCCATTGGCTCCAATCAGGGTAACAATCTCCCCTTTATCCACCTCGATGGAGATCCCTTTTAAGGCATGGATCTGGCCGTAATAGGTATGAACATTTTCGATCTCAAGAAGGGCTCTCATGGTAACGTTTGAGTTAAACTGCAGCGACCGAGATAGGCCTCGATCACTTTTGGGTCTCTCTGAATTTCAGAGGGAGTTCCTTCAGCAATCTTTTCTCCATAATCTAATACGCTAACGATTTCAGAAATACCCATGACCACCTTCATCTGATGCTCAATAAGAAGAATGGTGATCCCCAATTCATCTCGGAGACGGCAGATGAGGTCCATCATCTCCTGGGTTTCGCTTGGATTCATGCCTGCCGTGGGTTCATCAAGAAGCAGGAGTTTCGGACGGCAGGCAAGGGCTCTGCCAATCTCCAAACGTCTCTGCTCCCCATAAGGAAGATTCTTTGCGAGGAGGTCTCCCTTCCCTGAAAGGTTAACCACCTTCAAAAGATTCCTTGCCTCTTTCTCAGCCTCCTTTTCCTCTTTGCGGGTGGCAGGAGATCCTAAGACGATCCCAAGGAACCCTGCCCGAAGGTGACAGTGGAGGCCGATGAGAATATTCTCCATGACAGTCAGGTTTGGAAAGAGACGAATATTCTGGTAGGTGCGGGCAATTCCAAGACGAGCGATTCGGTCAGGCAGGAGTCCTACAAGGGAATGGCTGTCGAAAAGAATCTCCCCAGCCTCAGGCCGGTAAAACCCTGTGATACAGTTAAAGAAGGTGGTCTTACCAGCCCCGTTGGGCCCAATGATACTGTGGATGCTATGCTGTTTGATCTCTAAGTCCAGATCGCTTATAGCCACCAGCCCCCCAAAGCGTTTCGTCATTCTTTTTACAGATAGGATTACCATGGGTCTATGGGTTTAATTTGGACTCAGAAAGAGTCCCTGTTTCTCCCTCATGCAGTTCTCGGCGGCGTAAGGGTTCTGGCCAGAGGCCTTCTGGACGGAGAAGCATCATGGCCACAAGCGCTGCTCCATAGACAAGCAACCGGTATTCGGCAAACTCCCTGAGCAATTCAGGTAGGCCCACCAGGGCAATTGCTCCTACCAAAACCCCAGGAAGGCTTCCTATCCCTCCCACGATAATGAGACAGAGGATATTGATCGAGATCATCACATTGAAACTGTGGGGATAGACAGAGCCAAGTTTGCTGGCAAAGATGGCACCGCTGAGGGCTGAAAAACCGGCTCCTGTTGCAAAGGCAAGCAATTTCATGGAAACGAGGTTTATGCCCATGGCCTGGGCTACGTCCTCATCCTCGCGGATGGCCATCCACGCTCGGCCCAAACGAGAATCTCTCAATCGCCAGGAGATAAAGCCTGCCAGCAAGCATCCTGCAAGAATCAGATAATAGATCTGCTGGGGAGTGACCAGTTCAATTCCTCCAATGGCTGGTCTCGGGATTTTTCCAATTCCTTGGGCTCCCCCTAACCAGGGTCGTAAGAAGTCTGAGAGAACGAGAATGCGAATGATCTCCCCAAATCCAAGCGTTGCAATGGCAAGATAATCCCCACGCATCTTGAGCACGGGAATGCCCAGAAGGATTCCTGAAATCACCCCCACCACAATCGCGAAGGGTAGGGCTTCCCAGAAGGTTAGAGCAAAAAAACCCAACTCTGGTGAGGTTAAGATGGCAAGGCTATAGGCCCCAATGGCAAAGAAGGCCACATAACCAAGGTCCAAAAGGCCTGCAAACCCAACCACAATATTGAGGCCCAATCCCAAAAGAACATATAATCCAATAATCGTCAGGACTTCACTGAGGAAGAGTCCAAGAAACTGGGGCAAGGTCAGGAGGACCAAAACCAGAAGAAGGATTCCTGTTATCCTCAGCCTACGTTGTCCTTGGGAGGAAAGTCTCTGAAGTCTGAAGCTAATGGTCTGCCCCTGCTTTGTCCAGAAGTAGGCCAAGCCCGAAATCAGAATGAACAATCCTATGGCGCCATACCAGGAAAGGCCATTCATTGCAAAGAGCCATTCATTTATAATAGCAAGGGGTCCCCAGAGGGCAAAGGTAGGCCGGAGCAAGTCCTGAAGAACACCTGCTCCGACAATACTGCTAAGAGAAAGAATCAATATTCGACGTAAACCCGAAGGGGCGAGAAATAGGATTCCTGTAAGTAGGCCAATGAGAGAGCCTCCCCCGATGAGGAGAAAAGAACCCACTTTTACTCCCTGCTCAAAAGTAAGTAACTTATAAAGAAGAGGGGAAGCATTGATGAAAACTTTTCGGAGGTTTATCCAATTTCCCACGACGACCAGAAGAGCAAGGACACCTCCTGTGATCAACCCTGAGAGCAGGCTGTTGATGAGAATTTGAAAAGGGTCTCTGGAGGGGTTTCGTTTCGCTGCGAGATAGAGGATAAAGACAGTCATGACCAGGAGAAGGGTGTGCCCCATGGAGATGACCTTGCTGATGATGTCTCGCTGGCTGAATGTCTCAACCATTCCGATCAGGGAGAGCAAGACTTCTATCCCTCCACCGATCAGACCAATTTTAATCGAGTGCTTCCAAATCAGTTTCGGAGTCTTGTCGTCCTTTCGCTTCATAACCCCATACACCTTAAAGGCTTCCTATTTTTTTCCATAACTTTAACCATCTAATTTTTCTATCAGGCAAATTCATCAGGCTTTCTTTATTGCAAGTCGTTCTCCCAAGATGCCTGTGGGTCGAAAGATCAGGACAAGGACCAGCATGATAAAAGCAATCGCATCCTTCAGTTGATAGGAGGCTACAATTCCTAGACCATCCAGAAACAGGCTGGGTCCCACCGATTCAACAAGGCCAAGGAAGAGTCCACCCAACATGGCTCCTGGGATATTCCCGATTCCACCCAAGACCGCAGCGGTAAAGGCCTTGATTCCTGGGATAAAGCCCATAAAAAAATGGACTTGTTTGAACATCAGAGCGTATAGCACGCCTGCTGCACCCGCAGCCATCCCACCGATGATGAAGGTGATTACAATCATTCGATCAATGTTAATCCCCATGAGCGAGGAGACTTCCTTATCTTCAGAGACCGCCCGGATGGCTTTACCAATCCTGGTGCGTTGGATAAAACAATAGAGGGCAATCATTAGTAGAGCAGCCGCTAAGATGACCACTGCCTGAAACTTTAAAATCCGAAACCCACCAACCCACCATTCTCCTTCAAGGAGCTTCACAGTGGGATAGGCTTGGAAGCCAGACCCATAGAGCCCCCGAAAGGTGTATTGAAGGAAAAAGGAGGCTCCAATCGCTGTAATCAGGGGGACAAGACGGGGCGATGTCCTAAGGGGACGGTAGGCAATCCGCTCTAATAGAACAGCGATGAGGGTTGAGGTGGCCATGGAGACCAAAAAGAGGATGATTAGGCTGAGTATGGGCTGTCGATCCAGAAAACCTGAGGAGTAGAAGGCAGCGGCGACAAAGTATGCCGTATAAGGTCCACTCATAAAAACTTCACTGTGGGCGAAGTTGATCATCCGTAAGATCCCATAGACCATGGTATAACCCATTGCGATAAGGGCATAGATGCTTCCTTGAGCCAGACCGAAGACAATGAAATCAAACCAGTGGCGAGGGCTATAACGACCTTCGGAAATAGTGGCGGTGCCCCCCCAGACAATTAACAATAGAATGCTCCCCCCAATAAACCACATGAGGAGATCAGTTGGGGAGATTCTTTCTTTCCAGCGTTGAAGCATAAAAACGCACCTTAAATCCCCTCGCCCTTTTTACCCAAAGGGAAAAAGGGCGAGGTTAATGATTTTTATGGTTTGAGACTCTCCTGTTTAAACAGGATTCCCTAAATAGTGTTTATAGGAAGAGCGGTTTTACTTTTTTACAGGCTTCTTCTCCACCGGTTTCTCTTTTGAAGGTGGTTCTTTGATGTAAGGCGCCCAGAAAGGTTTATCAGGCATCTCAAGTTTTTTTACATTTTCAGCCCGGGTAATATAAACTGCAATTCTTGGATCGGCGCAGTCTCCATAGGGATCACAGGTGAGTGTACCCGTCAGTCCCTTGTGATGCTTTGTTGCGTATAGAGCATCACGGAGGGCCTTTCGTCCGATGTAGAGTGTTCCATCAGGTGCCTTTTTAGCGACCTTCTCAATGGCAGAAAAGATTATCATGGCTGCATCATAGGCATGGGCATGAAAGACCGAAAGGGGCTTTTCGCCGTACTTCTTCTGATGTTTCTCGAGAAACGCTTTATAGCCTTCAGCGAAGGCTGAGAAATCAGGACTGGAGTGATACATCCCGATGGCCGCCTCACCTGCAGCCTTATAAAAGTCAGGCGAGAAGAGGCCGTCCGCCCCCATCAGATAGACCTTCTCTAAGCCTGAAATCTCTTTCACCTGGCGGGTTACATGGCCCCCCGCAGCAATGAAGATAGGATAGTAGATCATTTCTGGTTTGCCGGTGGCTATCTTCGTGAGCATAGGTCTCATGTCCGTATCGGTAGGGGCCACTGCCTCTTGAGAGGTGATTGTCCCGCCCAGCTTCTTGAATCTCTCTGCAAAGACAGCCTGCAGTTGCTCCGCATATGGACTTCCATCATGAATGGTGGCCGCTTTCCTTACCTTTAAATATTTGAAGGCAAACTCCGCTGCTACCGCACCCTGAACTTTATCATTATGGGCGGTTCTTAAATAACCCTCATATTCCTTCCCACGCCTGGGAGAGGTCAGTTCTGGAGCGGTATTGGAAGGTGAAACCGTTACAATGCCTGCCTTCCATAGAATGGGTGCTCCTGGCCTTGCCTCACTTGAGCAGGTAGAGCCAATCGCTGCGACAATGGTAGGGTCTGCAGCAAGTTTTGTGGCAGCAGCCTGTCCTCCTTCTGCGTTGCAACCTGTATCCTGAACCGTCAGTTTAATCGGGAAGCCAAGAATCTTTCCTCCCTTGTCTTCAATGGCAATCTCGACTCCACGTTTTGAATCAATGCCCAACGATGCCTCTGAACCTGCAACGGCCAACCAGCAGGCGATATGGATGGGTTCATGGGGTTTGATCTTGATCACGCCGATCTCATCCTTATAGGGAAGAGTCGCCTGCTTGGATTGGGCTAATAGGAGATTAGAATCCATGAAAACCACCACGAAAAAAATGAGTGTGAAAGGAAGTAATCTTTTCATAAAAACCTCCTGGTATAGGGATTAAGGATTTAAAGAAATTTCTCTTTTTTCCCCTCTTTGAAAAAGAGGGGTCAGGGAAGATTTTGTCAATCATAAATAACGAAAAAATCGGCTAATGACAAGGGATTTTTAAATTCAATCTTTTTCACGATGACACCACCTTAATATCTCTTTAAGGGAAAGGGTGTTCAGGATATCTTTGGCCTCAAGCCACCCCCTTCTTGCAACTGCAACCCCCAGGCTCATCATCCACAACTGATCCAGATGGTGGGCATCGGTTCCAATCGCCACCCGAATTCCCATCTCTTTGGCCTTTCGGCAGTGGATATCATCTAAGTCGAGGCGTTCAAAATAGGCATTGATCTCCAGGGCCTTCCCATATTTTCTGGCTGCCTCCATGATCTCATCCATATCCACCTCATAAGGGTCTCTTGACCCCAATAACCTCCCAGAGGGATGGGCAAGGAAATGGACATAAGGATTCTCCAGGGCCTTCACAATCCTTTTTGTCATCTTTTCTCTATCCTGTTTGAAGCCACTATGAATGGCAGCCACCACTAAATCCAACCTTTTAAGAACTTTATCAGAAAGGTCTAACCGCCCCTCTGCAAGGATATCAACCTCTATTCCCTTTAAGACCTGAAACCCTTTCAGTTTCTCATTCAATCGGTCGATCTCCTCTATCTGTTTTAGCAATCTCGTTTCGTCAAGACCATGGGTTATTTTGAGAGATTTTGAGTGATCACAGATTGCTACATAGTGATAACCCCTTTTTTGAGCCATCTTGGCAATCTCCTCAATGGAGGAAGAGCCATCGCTCCACTTAGAATGAACATGGAAATCTCCTTTAATCTCGGTTTCCTTGACCAGTTTTGGAAGGGATTTTGTCTGCGCCGCTTCAACCTCTCCCCGGTCTTCTCGAAGTTCAGGCTCAATCCAGGCCATCCCGAGGGCCTGGTAGACCTCCTCTTCTTCCCTTCCCCCAATCTTCTTTTCTCCCTTAAAGACCCCATATTCATTAATCTTGATCCCTTTTGCCTTTGCAATTCCTCTGAGGTGGATGTTATGGGCTTTGGATCCGGTGAAATATTGAAGGGCAGCCCCAAAGGAATCTTCCTCCACCACACGAAGATCAATCTGCACCCCTCCCTCCACAATCACAGAGGCCTTCGTCTCTCCAGAGGCAAGGATCTCTTTGACTTCAGGAAGATGGGTGAAGGCATGTATAATCTTCTCATGATTGGGGCCAGTGGCCAAGACGTCAATATCTCCGATATTCTCTTTCATCCTCCGGAGGGAACCTGCCCATTGAATCTTTTCTGAACCTGTCTTTTCCCTCAACGCCTCCACAATCCGTTTGGCCACAGGAAAGGCAATCCCAAGATTCATTCTTCCCTTACTCTGCTTGAGGAGTTGAATTCCACGTTTGATGTTGTCAACCTTTTTCTCCCCAATCCCAGGGAGGCCAATGAGGGAGCCATCTTCCAAGGCCTTCTCCAGTTTTGAAAGGGTATCAATTCCTCTCTCTTTATGGATCATTGAGAGGGTCTTGGGTCCCACTCCAGGGATTTCCATAATGGCAATCAATTCATCGGAAATCCCCTTTTTAACCTCCTCGTATTTGGAGATCTTTCCGGTCTTGAGATACTCCACAATCTTTTCAGCCATCCCTTCTCCAATCCCTGGGATGTTTTTCAATCTTCCACTCTCGGCAATCTCTTCAATATCTTGGGTGAGATCGCCAAGGATCCGGGAGGCCTTCCGATAGGCACTGATCTTAAAGGGGTTCTCTCCCTTAAATTCCAAAACGTCCGCCATCTTCTCAAAGAGATCTGCCAGTTCTTTATTCTTCATAATTTAACCCCTCCCAGGTTCCCTTAACCTTTTCTTCCCTCCAAAAAAACAGAAGGGAGAAGAGGATTCTCCAAATTTGAGATAATGTTTGAGGCAGATCCTAAAATTCTCAACGACATCTTTCTTACTGTTCATAATGAAGATCCGATGCTGAATATGAAAGAGTTCCTCGATCAATCTTTCCACAGGATAGAGCCTTTTGGATTCCTCCCCAAATCTTCTTTCCAATTCCTCTTCAAAGAGGACGACCAATTTGTCTTTCATCCTCAGTTGGGTATCATTAAAGAGGATGGCCACCTCCGGCAGAAGGTCCTCAAGCCTTGAGAAGAAGGTAGAGATTTCGCTTTGTTCCACCCCTTTGGGTGGAGAAGACTTTACTTCTACATAGAGAAGCCTTTGATTCCAGGAGGCAATGACATCGTAATCTCCCCCCGAGTGGGTTTTCTTCACACTTACTCCATAGAGGGCAGGAGAGGCAAACTCTTTCTTAAACATTTCGGCAATAAACCATTCGAGGGTAGGACCGAAACTGTAAAGGGAAGAGACTCGGGTATGGTAGACTCCTCTCCCATTCTTTTCGATCACCCCCATCTCATAGAGACGGTCACAATATCCTTTAACCACTTTTGGAGAGCAGTAGTGGGTCAAATCTTTAATTTGAAATCGATCATGGTGTTTGATCATATCCCTCAAAACCAGGCGGAAAGAGTATCTTTTCATCATCTCATAAAATTGGCTCTTTTGAGGATCGGAGAGGTCGGGGGGGAAGAAAAGCCTATCCACAGGATTTTTTCTGAAGACCTCAATCCCTCGCATCTTAAGCCTGTTCTCAACAGGAGTAGAATCCTCTGAGAGAAGATTCTTAATAACCTCCATCTCCTTTGAAAGAAGGGCTACCCTCTTTTTGAGTTCCCGAATCGCTCCTTCGACTTTTTTAAACTTCACTTAAAACCCTCGATAGAGATGGAACCGTTTAGCCAGTTGGATGGCCTCCAGATACTCCTTGTAAGTGATCCGGCGGTTGATTTCGAGGAATTCATCGGCCTTATACTCAGGCCGGTATTGGTCCATAATATTGACATAGGAATGGATGGAAATCTCTTCAGCGATAAACCTGAGGACTTCTTCAGAGGAGGCGACACCATTGGGCATGACCAGATGTCTGACCAAAAGTCCCCTTTCAGCAATCCCTATGGAATTGGTTCGGAGGTCCCCCACCTGCCGATGCATCTCCTTAAGCACTTTTTTTATAACCTCCGGATAGTCCGGGGCATTGGAGTAGCGTTTTGCAAATTTTTCATCCATGTATTTGGCATCGGGCATGTAGATGTCCACGATTCCATCCAAAAGTTGAATCACCTCCATCGATTCATATCCAGAGCAGTTGTAGACGATGGGTATTTGTAGCCCCTTCTCAATGGCCTCAGGAAGGGAGGCTACAATCTGGGGGACATAGTGAGTGGGAGTGACGAAATTAATATTATGACAGCCTATCTCCTGAAGCCTGATCATCATGTTGGCCATCGTTGAGGGTGTGATGAGTTTGCCTCTTCCAAGATGACTGATGTCATAATTCTGGCAGAAGATACAGCGGAGGTTGCAATGGGTAAGAAAGATGGTCCCTGAGCCATGGACGCCCACCAGAGGGGGCTCTTCCCCGAAATGGGGAAAGGCACTGGAGACCATCAGTTCAGAACCTGCCTTACAATACCCAAGCTCTCCTTCCAGTCGATTGATCCCGCACCTCCTTGGGCAGAGGTGACACTCTTTTAAAAAATCCCGAAGGAGGGAGATCCGCCTTTGAAGTTCCCCTTTTTCATAAAGACTGATAAAAGATGGAGTGAAGGCCATACCAATAATAAATTACCATAAAATTTATTCTAATTCTATGGAGGGTTTTTATGGGAAATTAAGAGAAAAAATAAGGGGGCCTCCCTGATCAGAGAGGCCCCCTCCCCCTTTAGGCTAAAGGGTGTGGTAGATACTGATGACACTCTTAAAGAAGTTGGAAGGGATGTGTTCCTTCCTCTCTAAGAGTTCTCTGACATACGTAGGTCCATAATTATAGGCCGCTAAGGCAATCCTCAGGTCTTTGAAATCGAGAATCAAAGTCGAAAGATAATAGATTCCTATCTTGATGTTGAGAGAAGGGTTAAAAAGGGTTCTATCTCCCCTCCATTCAATACCCAGTTCATTAGCAATGGATTGGGCCACATAGGGCATCACCTGCATCAACCCCTTTGCCCCTTGTTCAGAGACCGCCCAGTTCCGAAACGAACTTTCAATGGCAATAAGGGCCAGGATGAATTTGGGGTCCTGCTGGTAACGTCTGGCCTCCTCATAGAGGACCTCTGCCAACTCCTTTCTAGTCACCTCTGCAAGGTCAGTGGGGTGTTTTTCCATAACCCTGAGGATTTCCTCAATAGCCTTCTCCCTATTATAGGGATTTGGGGAAAAAGAGGAGAAAAGAAAGGAGAGGGTAAATATTAGAAAAAAGAGGGAAATTTTGAGGGAAATCTGGAAAAACCTTCGTTTATACCTTTTTTTAGGATGGGGGGGATGCCCCGTCCGTATCGGCGGCTCTTTAAGGTCCATACCCAACCTCCTTGTGAAATATGTTCACATTTTACCTGATTAGGTATGGTTTTGTCAAGAATGAATCACGAGATTTCTCAAAAGTCCAGAAGTCTCAGATTAAATTGATATAGAATGATGCTACCGACCTTCACATTTAGTGACAATCCGGGGTTAAACATAAACAATTTTTATTGACACTCAATTCCTTAATGTTTAAGATTTTAGAGAGAAAAGTGTTAAAATTGAAACTTGTGGGGAATTTAAGATGATTGTCTATAAGGTCTTCAGCAAGAATTATGAACTTAGAAAAGGGGACTTTATGGGGATGCTCATAGAGAGGAGGAAAAACCTTAGAGGAATGACACAGATTGAATCTGGGTTGAGATGGGCAAGACGAATTTTTGGGGATAAAGTGAAGGATAGGCATTCGATTTTTGTTGTGCCCAGTAAGTTGGACTTGAAACATAACGCCAGGTGGCTTATTGAAAAAGGAATTTTTACCAAAGAAGAGTTTTTAGAGATGATGAAGGTGATCGACCTGGGGATCAAGATCAGTTAATTCCAAATTTTTGCTTTTCTACGGAATGTTAAGGGCGACCGGTTTATTAGGAAAAAGGATTTTATGTCAAAGGAGTTAAAACTTCCGAAGCCAAATGTAAAAGGTCTGGTATCCATCGAAGAAGCACTCAATAAAAGGAGATCGGTGAGAGATTATAAAAGAGGACCCTTGAGTTTAGAAGAGGTCTCCCAACTCCTTTGGGCAGGCTTAGGTAAAAATCTTTATCGTAGGACAACCCCTTCCGCAGGGGCGACTTATCCCCTGGAGCTCTATCTGGCGGTAGGAGAGGTTGAGGGCTTGAACCCTGGGCTCTATCACTACTCCTGTTCAAGACATAGTCTTGAACTGGTGGGGGAGCAGGACCTTCGGAAAGGGCTGTGCCGAGCTGCCCTGGAACAGAGAATGATTGAAAGGGCCCCCGTTAGCATCCTCATTACTGCAGAGGTTTCAAGGACAACCGCTCATTATGGTCAAAGAGGGGTTCGATATGTCCATATGGAGGTGGGTCATGTGGGACAGAATATTTCTCTTCAAGCGGTTGGCTTAAATTTGGGAACAGTAATGATAGGGGCCTTTGATGACAGAGAAGTCAAAGAGGTTCTTGGAATTAAGGAAGAACCCCTCTATATCATCCCAGTAGGGAGAATGGAGAAGGGGCAAACTTAAGATTTAAATTGGATTGCCTTTTAATCCGATGGATTCAGCGACTTCTTGCATTCCCTTAATCGTATCCTCAATGACTTCATCCAGGGAGAGATGAAGCATCTCTGCTCCTTTTTCAATCACAGCTCGGTTCACCCCTGCTGCAAATCTCTTATCCTTCCATTTGTTTTTTACGGATTTGACCTGAACATCGAGAACACTTTTTGAGGGACGAATGAGAGCCGTGGTGGCCACAAGCCCTGTAAGTTCATCGATGGTATAGAGATATTTCTCCAGATCGGTCTCTGGGGTGAGATGAGAGAAGACCCCCCATCCGTGAGAGACAGCCGCCCGTATATATTCTTCAGGCCATCCCTCTTCTCTAAGAATTTCTTCAGTTTTTGCGCAATGCCTCTCAGGAAACTTTTCATAATCGAGGTCGTGGATCAGACCAATGATCCCCCATTTCTCCTCATCCTCTCCTCGCTTCCGTGCGATGTAACGCATCACCCCCTCCACCGCATAGGCATGTTTTCGAAGGCTCTCGCTTTCATTATATCGATGAAGAAGTTCTAAAGCCTCTTTCCGTGTAGGTACCCTTTCTTCCATGATCTCCACCTTTAAAATCCAGCCCTTATCCGATTAATCGAAATTAAGGAGGAACTAAACGGAATCTTTGGTTTTTTACCTTATAATTTATCCTATGGAAAATCAAGTGGCTTTTTCGAATCGATGGGATCATTCCCATTTATTTAATACCAATCCGGTAAGGAGTTTTGGATAAAAGTAGGTGGATTTGGGGGGCATTCTCGTTGAAGTGTATGCGGCTTTTTCAATATCCTCGACCCGCGTCGGATTCAGAAAAAAAACTGCTTCGAACTCTCCTTTATTCACTCGTTCAAGGGCTCTTGCAATATCCATCTCATATCCAATTTCAGCAGTCCTGATGATCTTCTTGAATACCATTTCATGGAGGATGATCACATCGATATCTCTCAGGTTAGGATGGAGATCTGAGAGATCGTATCCCCTATAGGTAAGGAGATGCCAATCCTTTTCCCCCCTCATGAAGAAGCCAAAGACATTCTTTTTGCCGGAGAGCCTTTGGAGGATGTCGAAATCCTTCGAGATTGTTTCGATCTCAAAATATTTAGAAAGTCTGACAAGGATGTCCTTGGGAACTTCCTTGATGAGCCGATGAGTCGGAAGGATGGTGATTCCCTCATCCCCCATATTAGTGAGAAACATGAGGGTGTAATCATAAGGCTTTCTGTTCGAAGAGAAAGTCTCCTTTTTCGACATTTCTTTCCAGTATTCAAAGGAGGTCTCGTATCGGTGATGTCCATCCGCAATAAAAATAGATTTGTCAGCGAGTTCCTGTTTGATCATCTCTATTTTTTCGACTTGATCGATTGGCCAAATCCGGTGGATATTTCCATGGGAATCTGAAGCCCGGAGGTAAGGCTTTGTAAGAATTATTTGGGAGAGGACCGAGGATATTCCATCGCCTGAACTTTTGTAGAGCGAAAAGATAGGGCTGGTGTTGGCCTCACAAACTTTCAACAGGTTCAGCCTGTCCTGCTTGGGATTGGAGTGAGTGCATTCATGGGGGTAAATGCTCCCATTACCCAATTCTTCGAGTTTTACGAGTCCTATAAATCCAAGGGTTCGCTTTCTGATTCCATGAATCGTATAGGCCATCTCATAGGCATAAAAGGAGGGTCGAGGGCTTCGAATGAGAACTCCGTCTTTTGTCCAGAGATCAAGCAGTCTCCTGGCACGCGTATATTTGTTTTCAGTTCCATCATCCCCAGGTTCCTCTTTGCCACAATCTATTCTCACCACGTTGTAGGGGCTCTTGGCATATAATGATCGTTGCCACTCAGGGGTAATAATATCATAAGGAGGAGCAAGGACATCCTCAATGGAAATCTTAGAGACATCATATAGGAGTCCTTTAAATGGAATAATCTCTGCCATGGGTTTGAGGGTTTAATATCTTGTTGAATCTGGGGTCTTTCAGGATGCTGATCGGTTCTTAAAATTTGGATAAAATTAGCATAGTGGAACGAGAAAAGCAAGGGTTCAAACATCAAATTTTTGAATTTTTTAAGGTCACACGAATTGCTTTAACGCTAAGACAAAGAGGGATCAATTCAGTTCCAATGAATAAGAAATCCAAAAGAGATTAAGAAGGGGTTTTAAATGGTCGGTCTATGTCTTCATCACTTTACACTTGTTACTCTACACGAGAGTATGGTCGGGGCGAGCCGATTTGAACGGCCGACCTCCTGCTCCCAAGGCAGGCGCGCTAACCAGTCTGCGCTACGCCCCGATTTATAACCAATAACCAATTGGCAAATTCCAATCTCCAAGTGAACTATCCCGCAGCAGAGCTGCGGAGCATCCAAATTCTCAAAAAAACTTCCTCCCCCTTCGAGGGGGGGGATTGAGGAGAGGTGACTACAGAATAATTTCCCCTCACCCTGACCCTCTCCCCCCAGGGGAGAGGGGAGGACATTCATCCCCCAAAAGAGCTGGGGAGTATTCTGACACTTTTTTATAATATCCAATAACCCAACCTTAGTCTACCGTGAAAATTCAATGGAATCGGACAGGGATGTCGGAGAAAATCTTATAGCGGAAACCTTAGCTTGCCCCCTAACTCGAAGCATCCAATTAGAAATTGGGAGGACTCTCCTGGCATTGGCGAAGAAACCTTTAAAAAATGATCCTTCCAGATCGTCCGCTTTATAAGATTTTCGGAGATATTCCTGTCCGATCACCCGATCTTCCCCACGCTTTAGTGAGGCATTACCTATTTTATAAAATAATGGTCATTGGAGAGGGGTGATTATTCTTCTCAGTTTCCTTAGGGCTTTTCCCCGATGGCTGATCCTGTTCTTCTCCTCGATGGAAAGCTCTGCCATGGTCTTGCCATGGCGTGGAAGAAAAAAGAGTGGATCATATCCAAATCCCTTTTTCCCAACCTCCCTCAGTCCAATCCTCCCCGGACACGATCCTTCTACAATCGTCTCTCTTCCATCTGGGGAAACTAAGGCTAACACACATCTAAATCTTGCTTTTCTTTTCGATGGAGGAATCCCTTCCATTTCTTTCAGAAGTTTTCGGTTATTGTCTTCCGTAGAAGCCTTCTCTCCAGCATATCTGGCGGAATAAGGACCTGGCAATCCTTTCAAGGCCTCTACCTCTAAACCCGAATCATCAGCGAGTGTCCATATTCCAAAGTATTGTGAATAGAACCTTGCTTTTTTTAGGGCATTCTCAGTAAAGGTCTTTCCATCTTCTTTGACTTCTGGGATATGGTCTGGATAATCGTTTAGAGAATAAAGACGAATCCTTAACCCTCTTAGCGCCTTTCGAATTTCACGGACCTTTCCCGGATTTTTTGTAGCAATCAACAACTCTAATGGCTTATTAATGTTAGCCCTTCCCTTCTAAAACCCTTCTTTGAATTTTTGTAAGTTCCTTTATCCCTTTTTGGGCCACTTTTGTCAACTCATCCATCTCTTTTTTTGTAAACGTGGCGATCTCCGCTGTTCCCTGGATCTCCACAAACTTTCCGCTTCCGGTCATGACCACATTCATATCCACTTCCGCCCTTGAATCTTCCTCATAATTTAAATCCAATAAGATTTTGCCTCCCACCTTCCCCACACTCACCGCCGCCACCGAATCTCTGACAGGAACTTTTTCAATCATTCCCAATCGAATCATCTTTCGAAAGGCATCGACTAAAGCCACATAGGCTCCTGTAATGGAGGCGGTCCTTGTTCCGCCATCCGCCTGGATGACATCACAGTCTATCCAGATGGTCCTTTCTCCAAATGCCGTGAGATCGGTCACAGACCTTAGAGATCTTCCAATCAATCTCTGAATCTCAAAAGCCCGGCCATTGCCTCCTCCCCTCTCTCTCGGGGTACGCGTATGGGTAGACCGAGGAAGCATGGAGTATTCTGCAGTGATCCAACCCTTTCCCGTATTTCTTAAGAAAGGGGGAACCCTCTCTTCCACGCTGGCTGAGCAGATGACCTTCGTCTCCCCCATTTCAATGAGGACAGACCCTTCTGCATGTCGTAAATAGTCTCTTATCATCTTAACGGGTCTTAAAGTTCGAAGCCCCCTTCCATCTGAACGGACCATCGATTTCTCCATTAAAAATATTCACCAAAAAAGACTTAAAAGTCAACCTTATCCGACCTGCCTCTTACCCAGGAAAGAAGAATTGCTATCAAACCAAAGAGGAGCATCAATTTCCAGACCTCTTGAATCCCTTCAAGTGGAGGGATCCGTCGGGTTGAGTTGGATAAGGCCTCAGGGAGTCTGAACGTAATCACCATTTCCGCGAAGGCAACTCCAACCATTAAACCAAGGTTCCTTGAGAAGGCCAATAGACTAGAGGCTACCCCCACATATTCTCGTGGTAGAGAGCCGATAATTGCGCTGTTATTGGCAGGGTTGAAAAGTCCAATTCCAATGCCAAGAACGATCTGCCTCCAGATAATCTCAAAGGGACTGGCATTTGTCTTTAAAAAGATGAAGGAAAACACAGTAAAAGAGGTCAGAAATAACCCGATGGTTGCGGGAACTCGAACTCCCACGTGATCAGAGATTCTTCCCCCCAGAGGGGCCATGACCATTACCGTGAGAGAGACCGGGAACACGAGCATTCCCACTTCAGAAGGGGAGTATCCCATGATGTTTTGAAGAAAGAATGGAAGGACGAAATTATGAGACCCGTTCATCCAGAAGGAGAGAAGGCCTGCTCCCAGAGAGGAGAGAAAGAGCCTTCTTTTGAAAAGATGAAGGTCTAAAAGTGGGGTGGGAGACTTTATTTCCACAATAATAAATAGACCTAAGCAGAAAAGACTTAAGAAGATCCATCCTAAACCCATTCGATTAATAAAAAGAAGGAGGCACGAGAGGAAGAAAAAGAGCAGGATCGCTCCTAACACATCCACCTTTAAGAGACTCTTATTACTCTCCTTGGCCAAAAATTTTGAGGAGAGGAGGATTCCAATTGCACCAATGGGGAGATTGATGAAGAATACAGATCGCCATCCCAAATGTTCTACCAAGAACCCTCCGAGGATAGGGCCAGTGATAAAGCCCACCGAGACGATGGAGCCGAGGATGCCCAACGCCTTGCCTCGCTCTTCCTCTGGGTAGGCGATGGTGAGGATGGCTGGGCCAATGGCCATGAGAGCAGAGGCACCTAAACCCTGAAGCATCCTTGAACCAATAAGATAGGAAATCGAAGGGGAAAGTCCACAGAAGGCCGAGCCCAGGGTAAAGGTGAAAAACCCAAAGAGATAAATCCTTCTCTGGCCAAAGAGATCGGAAAGTTTTCCCATCAGCAAAAGACAGCCTGTGATTATGATGAAATAAGCCATCACCACCCAGGCTACAGCCTTCAGATGGGTGTTTAAAGATTGAGTGATTGTAGGAAGTGAAATATTCACAATGCTCGCATCAAGGGTGGACATGAAGACTCCGATGGAGACGTTCAGGGTTACCCAACCACGTGGTTTCATTTCTAAACCCATAGGTTTCTTTTTAAGAAATTTAAACTTAAACCTTATAGGAAAGTTTTGGCCAACTTTAACTCAATTCTCGATGGTGATTCAAGAGGTTGAGAAATTCTTTCAACCCAAATTCATCGAGGCCTATATTGAAACAGGAAAGAAAAGTGGTTATTATTTTTTATCTTATTTTAGTTTGAGGAAAGAGAATCGTTTGAAGGAGTGAGGATATGACGAGAGAGAATCAGGAAAAAAAATTTAAAGGAGCGTCCAAATATGTGCTCGATGAGGAACTGGCAAAGATCGTTAATATCTCGATATCTTTGGAGATGCCCCTCCTGCTCAAAGGAGAGCCAGGGACGGGGAAGACGATGTTGGCCCATGCAATTGCAGAGGCCTTTCAGATGAGACTCATTGTTCTCAATGTCAAATCCAACATGAAACTGGTCGATGCCCTTTACCAGTATGATACGTTGACCCGCCTCAATGACAGTCGCTTTGGAGACTCTAAAAGAGACGTGAGCAATATTGAAGAATATATCAGGATGGGGAAGATTGGGCAGGCCTTTGTCTCAGAGGAGAGGGTGGTTCTTCTAATCGATGAGATCGACAAGGCAGATACCGACTTTCAAGACGATATGCTCGATGTCCTTGATCAGATGGAGTTTGATATCATTGAGATTGACAAGACCATCAAAGCCAAACATCGACCCATCATCATCATTACCTCCAATGCAAAGAAGGACCTTTCGGACCCATTTCTGGGTCGTTGCAACTTTCACCACATTGCTTTTCCGGAACCCGAAATGATGCGAAGGATCATTCAGGCTCACTTCCCTTCCATTGATCGAGAATTACTTGAAAGCGCAGTCAGAACCTTTTATCGACTCAGGGAGATCAAGGGGATTGAAAAGAAACCCGCTACCCGTGAGCTGATCAACTGGATCAGGGCGCTCAGGGCGGACCCTGACTTTAAAGTAAAGGATTTGATCAAAGGAGAGGTTCCTTACTTAGGAGTCCTTTTTAAGAAGAGTCCAGACTATGTGATTGCCCAGAATGCAGTGGCGAGGTTTAGGGTATAACTTATGAAGCCCCAAATGTTAAGCACCGATAACCAAATAATGACCGAAATTCCAACAATCAAATTAAAGAGACCTGTTTGGTGATTGGAATTCATTTGGGGGTTAGAATTTGGTGATTGGGATTTTCTCGTATGTTTATTGATTTCTTTTATCTATTAAAAAAAGTAGGCATTCCGGTCTCCCCTACTTCCTTCCTTAGGCTCCAAAAAGCCTTGAGCATGGGGCTCATCAATTCCATTGATGACTTTTACACAGGGGCGCGAGCCATTCTTGTTAAGAGTGAAAGATATTTTGATCTTTATGACCAAGTCTTTGCCCACCACTTCCAGGGCGCAGAACTAAAAGAGCCTTCCGAAATCGAACTCTCAGAGATAGCCCGTGCATTACTTGACGAATGGTTGAAGGATCCCAAAGGTCTTGCAGAGGCTCTCGGGATAGATGAAGCAGAACTAAGTAAATTGAGTCCGGAAGAACTCCTCCAGTATTTTCTGGATCGCTTAAAGGAGCAGACCGAGGCTCACCATGGGGGAAGCAAATGGATTGGAACCGGAGGAACCTCACCGGTAGGGCATTCGGGTTATCATCCTGGAGGAATGAGGGTTGGAGGGGTTTCACGAAACAAGTCTGCGGTGAAAGTGGCTCTGGATCGAAGGTATCGTGACTATTCACAGGAAGGGCCCTTGACCCAATCCCAAATCGGTGAGGCCCTGAAGCGATTAAGAAACTTAGTCCCGGTGGGTCCCAAAGATAAAGTGAATATTGATAAAACCATCTATCAAACGATGAAGAATGGAGGAGAGATAGAGATTGTTTTCGATCGGAGCCTGAAGGACCGCCTCAAGGTAATCTTGGCCATTGACAATGGAGGGTGGTCCATGGAACCTTATGTGGGATTGGTTCAGACCCTTTTTAATTATGCCCGGGCTCAATTTAAGGATCTCAAAACCTTTTATTTCCACAATACGATCTATGATTATCTTTGGGAAGATCCACCCAGACGTGCCAAACCCTTTCCCGTCGATGAACTGGTACGCCTCGATCCAGAAACGAGGTTCATCATCGTCGGGGATGCAAGCATGGCGCCCTACGAATTGATGGCCACCGATGGGTCGATTCATATCGAAGAGAGGTCTGGAAAACCCAGTTATGATCGGCTTCAATTTATTGCCAAAACCTTCCCCCACGCTGTCTGGATTAACCCGGTCATGGCAGACGAATGGCCTTACACCCGCACCATCCAATATATCCGAGAGATCTTTCCCATGTTTGAACTCACCCTCGATGGCTTAGAAAAGGCGGTCACCTATATGATGAGAAAGAATTAATCTTCCCATAGTCCCATGAATCAAACCCACTCATCCTTTTATTCTTATCTTCCTCTGATTCTTTTCCCTTGGATGTGAGACCCTCCTGACAGGAGTGGGATAATCTCTATGAGGCGTCCTATCGGAGAGGGACTCCTGCCTTTGTGAGTAAGGGAAGGGGATCGATGAAGTGTTTATCCAGGCCCAGTTCTTCTATCCCTAGGCCGAAGGATAACCCCATCAACTGAGTAAAGTAGAGGATGGGAAGGTTGAACGATTCCTTAAACTCTTCTTCGATCTGTTTTTGTCGTGCATCCAGGTTCACATGGCACAGTGGGCAGGCGACCACAATGGCCTCTGCTCCCACTCCCTTTGCATTCTTAAGTATCTTTCTGCTTAACTCCAGCGCAATTGGAAGTTGGGTGATTCCAAGCGAAACCCCACAACACCGAGTCTTATAAGACCACTCTAAGGGAATCATTCCAAGGACCTTCATCAATCGGTCCATTTGGGTGGGATATTCATAATCCTTCACCCCCGTAATTTTTGGAGGACGGGTAATGATACATCCGTAGTAACAGACCACCTTCAGCCCTTGCAGGGGGTGGGTTACTCTGGAGGCTACCTTTGAATAACCAATTCGCTCTGTCACTGTGTTCAGAAGATGTTCCACCTTCGTTCCATTTAAAGAGAGACCTGGAATCTCCCGACTAACCCTTTCCCATAAATCTTTATCTTCTTTGGTTTCTTTTAATGCCACCTTCATCCTTAAAAAACAGGAGGGACAAGGGGTGGTGATGTATTGAAAGCCTTCTCCCCTCATTAAAGTGATATTTTTCATTGGAAGAAGAGTTGAAAGAAAATGGTCTGTGGAATGAGTGGGTGTGGTTCCACAACATCCCCATCCTTCTGGCTCATGGAGGGGAAGCCCAAGTTGATTAAATACAGCCCGGGTGGAGAGATCATATTCTTTTGAAGTCCCATGAAGACTGCAGCCTGGGAAATAGGCGATTCCATCCCTTGGCCCGCTTCCCTGGGTCTTAAACTTGGGTTTCCCAATTGAAGGAAAGATTTTCAACTTTCCATTTTTAAACATCTTTAAAGCCATAGGAAGATCATTTTTCAAGACCTGCTTCGTGTTGAGTTGACCCTTGATCCATTGACGGAGGTAAATCTCTCCCATCAACCCTGCTTCATACATTCTTCCAAACCACCTGATCCCTCGAAGGGCCGATTGATAGAAGAGAGGAACAGAAGGAACCTTCGATTCAATTCCCTCCTTCTGGGCCATGATTTTGAGTGCATCCATAATCCGGGTGATATTGATATCGTGGGGACAGCGGGTAGCACAGGTCTCGCACATCGCACAGAGCCAGATGGTCTTTGAATGAAGAACCATCTCCTTTTGGCCCAGTTGAATCGCCCTCATCACCTGATTAGGAGCGAGGTCGAAGTGTTCGACCACAGGACAACCCGATGAACATTTCTGACACTGATAACAGAGAAAGACGTTTTCTCCGGTCTCTTTGCGGATGGTTTCAGCAAAATCACTATTCCATGTCCTTTGCATCTAACATATCCCTTCTTTTTATAACTCGTGTCTCGTGAATCGTGATCCGATCGATTTACGACTCATGCTACAGGTCACGAGAGTTGAGGTCTTGGTAGGAGTCCTGCCATCTCAGCGATCTCCCTGACCTTCTCCTCCCACTCAATCGCCATAATATGAATCCCACGAACCCCAGGAATCTCCCGAAGCCTCTGAATCGTCTCCACACACATCCGAATCCCTTCCTCCGACTGCTTCTCCTTGGGCACCCCCCGAAGCCTCTCAATCATCTCATCCGGCACATCCATCCCTGGCACCTGATTCTTCATATACCGAGCCATCCCCACTGACTTAAACGGCGTCACCCCAGCCAGAATGGCCACCCTCTCATGAAGCCCCCTGTCCCTGACCATCTCCATCCACCTGGCAAACCGATCGATATTGTAGATACACTGCGTCTGAATAAACTCACAACCCGCCCGAACCTTCTTGCCCAACCTCAGGGCCCGAATCTCAAAAGGATCCGCAAAGGGATTCTCCGCCGCCCCAATAAAAAGCATCGGCCTTCCCCGAATCTCCTCTCCCCCCAAAAACCTTCCCTCATCCCTCATCGTCTTGACCGTCTGAATCAACTGAATCGAATCCATATCGAAGACATTTTTGGCCTTCGGATGATCCCCAAATTTCTGATGATCCCCAGAAAGACAGAGGATGTTATTGATCCCCAGGGCCGCTGCCCCCAAAATATCGCTCTGAATGGCAATCCGATTCCTGTCCCGACAGACCATCTGAAGGATCGGATCAAACCCCATCTCCTTGAGAATCAGACAGGAGGAGAGAGAGCTCATCCTCACCACCGAAGTCTGATTGTCGGTCACATTGACCGCATCCACCACCCCCTTCAAAAGCGCCCCCTTCTTGCGAATCACCTCAGGATCAGCCCCCCGAGGCGGCCCACACTCCGAGGTCACCACAAACCCACCCGACTCCAGAATCCTCTCAATGTTTGACTTCGTCTTCATCCCTCACTCCGCTTCGTTTTGAGTCTTTGAGTTCGATATTGAAAGCCAAAATTCTTTCGTCTTTATATTCCGCATCCCGAACTCCGCATTCCACATTCCGACCTCATAGTCTTAAATCTTCCCTAATCCTCTTACGGGGTCCCCCATCCCTTGCTGGGGTCCAATCCTTGACCGGAATGATCTCCTCATAACGATCCATCTGCCCAAGCTCCTTAAGCCTGTCAATAATGAGCTGCCAACCACAATCCAACTCCTTATCCACCTCACACTTCCCACCCGAAGACCCCCCACAGGGACCATTGAGCAGACTCTTCGCACACCGAGCAATCGGACAGACCCCTGCGGTCAGATGCAACACACACTCCCCACAACCCTTACACCGCTCCGACCAAACCCCCTGCTCCAACGTCACCCCCAAAAACGTTGTGTTGACCGCCGGCAACACCACCTTCCCACGATACCTCTCTGCCACATACTGAATCCCTGCCCCACAGGCCATCGACAAAATCACCTCATAGTCCCCCACAAAAGGCCTCACCTGATCAATATACTCATGATCACACTGACGCTCCAACGTCTGCTCCCGAACCTCAATCTCCTCCCCCTCCTTCGCACGGGAAAGCCTGATCTCCGAAGCCAACACCCCTACCTCTCGCTCCCCTCCCACCGCACAGACCGTCACACACTCATTGCAACCCAACAACAACACCTTCCGGTAAGGCCTAAGCATCCCCAAAATCTCTTCCAACGGCTTCCGATTCGCTACAATCATCCTAAACCTCCAAATTAGTTCGGAGTTAAGAGGGTAAAGTCTTTTGGTCCTTTCCTCCGAACTCAAAACTCCTCACTTCTTTTTTATGGGAGTCGGTCCCAAGGCCCTTATCTTCTCGGTCATCTCACGAGCCACCTCGGCAAACCTCTGACCCTGAGCCGAACTCATATTATACATCTCGATCCGACCCCCTCCCAATCCCACCTCCTCCAGCAACCCCTTCACATACTGGACCCTCTTTTTGGCCCTGAGATTCCCCCTGAGAAAATGGCACTCCCCCTCCAGACAACCCGCCAGATAGACCCCATCCACCCCGGATTCAAAGGCCCGAAGGATGAGCAACACATCCACCCTGCCCGTACAGGGCACCTTCACCACCTTCACATTGGGGGGATAACTGAGCCTCATCGAACCCGCCAGGTCCGCCGCACTATAGGCTCAATGCTCACAACAAAAGGCCAATATCTGAGGCTCAAAGGAGTCAACAGATGATTCTGGGATCATACCTCGATTCTCTTGAAGGGCCTCCATCACTTTCTCCTCATCCTCGTTCAGAGGAGCCGTTCTCTTCTTTTTCTCCGAACCCTATCCTCCAAACTCCGAACTTATGGTCAAGGCCTGGACTTTCTCCTCCAGTTGATGGCTCCTGAAATGCATCAACTCAATGGCCCTCGCAGGACACTCCGCCACACAACTGCCACACCCCTTGCACTTGGCGATATCAATCTCCGCCTCGCCACGGGCATTGATCACTGGCACACTGTAAGGACAGACCCTCACACAGGTCAAACAGGCCGCACACCTCTCCCCCTCCACCACCGCCACTACCCCACCCACCTGAAGTACTTCTTGGGAGAGAATGGTGGCTGCCCGTGCAGAAGAGGCTTCAGCCTGAGCAATGGTCTCATTGATCGTTTTTGGATAATGGGCCATTCCACACAGATAAAGTCCATCGCTCGCAAAATCAACTGGTCTCAACTTGACATGGGCTTCAAGAAAGAAGCCATCGAGGGTGAGGGGAAACTTAAAAAGATTGGCCAGCTCTTTACTTCCTTCATTTGGAATCACGGCCTCTGAAAGCACCAGCAGATCTGGGAAAAGAGTGAGAGGAAAATGAAGCATAGGGTCCTCTATCTGGACTGATAACTGCCCGTTGGAGAGGGAGACCAAAGGCTTCTTCGAGTCATCGAATCGTACAAAGAGAATTCCCTTCTCTCTTGCCTTCGTATAGAAGGCCTCTTTAAACCCGTAGGTTCTCATATCTTTATAAAGGATGACGATTGAGACTTCTGGATGAAGTTCTTTCATCTTCATTGCATTTTTAATGGCGACACTACAACAGATTCGACTGCAATAAAAAGACCTGGATGGATCTTCATCCCAAGGACCCACACATTGAATCATGACCATCAATTTTACTTTGGAGAGTGAAGGGTCGGAGGTAAAGATCAGCTTTTCAAGATCCCCTTGGGTGACCACTCTCGGATCTTCACCTAAATGATAGGCCTTACCCCGATACTCTTTTCCGCCTGTGGCAATGATCGTTGCTCCATGTTCAATGATCCTCTGTGTGGAACCATTAATGATCGTCGTTTTAAAATTTCCAGGTGAGCCTTCATGTCCCACCACTTGGGAGCCTTTTAGGACTTCAATTCTTGGATGGGATTCGGTTCTTGAGATTAAATCTCTTAAAAAGGGTTGAGGATCACCTCTATCTCCGGTATAAAAGATATCTCTAACCCTTCCACCTAGTTCTTTCTCCCTTTCAACCAGGTGAACTGAAAAACCCTGATCCGCTAAACTGAGAGAGGCAGTCATCCCTGCGACTCCACCTCCCACCACCAGGCAGTCATGGGAGAGAGTTCTTGGGACTTCGTGGAGGGGTTCTAAATTCTTTGAGCAGGCGATAGCCATTCGAACAAGGTCTTTCGCTTTTTTGGTGGCCTCCTCCTTCTGACCCATGTGGACCCAAGAACATTGGTCTCGAATGTTGGCCATCTCGAAGAGGTAAGGATTGAGGCCGACCTCCCGGAGGGTATCTCGAAACAGGGGCTCATGAGTCCGCGGGGTACAAGAGGCGACCACGACTCGATTTAAATTCAACTCCTGAACTCTCTCTTGGATCAATTTCAGAGAGTCGGCCGAACAGGTGTAGATTGTGTTTTCCGCATGGAGGACTCCTGGAAGGGAGCGGGCATATTCTACCACTGCCTTTACATCCACTGTTCCAGCGATGTTTGTGCCACAACTACAAATGAAGACACCAATTCGGGGCTCCTCTTGAGGAGTCACTTCTCTTTCAGGGGGGTATTCTTTCTTATGGACCAGTGTTCCACGGGCTTCACCAATGATGGATAATGCTTTGGCGGCTGCCCCACTGGCCTGGATTACGCTGTCTGGAATATCCTTTGGTTCTGTGAAACAGCCCGAGGCAAAGACGCCTGGTCGGCTTGTCTCCAGGGGATGAAAGTCTTTGGTTAAACAGAACCGATATTCATTCAATTCAATCCCTGAGGCGGTTGCCAGTGCCTCGATATCGGGCAGAGCAGACATTCCAATACTTAAAACAACCAAGTCCACCTCTTCTTCTTTAATGGCAGGTCCTCCCTCCGAGTCTTCATATCGAATGAGGATATTTTTAGTCAGGGGGTCTTCTTCGAGGCCAGAAATACGACAGGGAATATATTGGATCCCTTTTTCCCTTCCTCTTTCGAAGTAGGCATCAAACCCCTTCCCGAAGGCCCTCATATCCATCTGGAAGATCTTGATCTCAACCCCTGGGATATGCTCCATAGCGAGCATGGCCTCTTTGGTAGCGTACATACAACAAACCGAGCTACAATAGTCATGCTCTTTCTCTCTTGAACCAACACATTGGAGGAATGCGATCTTCTTGGGTTCCCGATGATCTGAAGAACGTCGGGTAATATGTCCTCCATAGGGACCAGAAGCACTGAGCATCCTCTCGAACTCCATGCTGGTTACCACATTAGGGTAACGACCATAACCGAATTCAGGAGAGAGTTCAGGGGGATAGAGGGCATACCCAGGAGCGAGGATGACGGAACCAACCTCCAATTCTTCCACCTCTTCTGCCTGCTGGTGATCGATTGCTTCTCTTTTACAAACTTGAACACAGAGGTGGCATTCGGAGCAGATCCCACAACCAATACATCGGGACGCCTCCAGCCTTGCCTGTTCTTCAGTCAAGACCAGTTCTACTTCTCTGAAGTCCTTGATCCTTTCACTCTCTGGAAGTTCAGGCGGAGTTACCCTCGGAACTAAATTGACTTTACCTTCCTCCACCATCTGATCGATCTCTTCCCGTGATAGATCCACGACGGGGAGGGGAATCTGTTCTCTTGGAGTAAGCAGGGGAAGGCCTCTTAAGTAACGGTCAATCGATAAGGCTCCTCTTCTTCCGTCTGCGATCGCTTGAATTAATATCCATGGACCCCTGGCCACATCTCCTCCCGCAAATACCCCCGGTCGATTGGTAGCGAGGGTCAAGGGATCTACCGCAAACGTTCCCTTCGGAGTCACTTCAAGCCCATGGGTCTCATCGAGGAAAGAGATTTCCGGGGCCTGGGCGACTGCAGCAATCATTGTATCTGCAGGAATCACAAATTCTGAACCTTTAATGGGAATGGGCCTTCTTCGGCCTGAAGCATCAGGTTCTCCCAACTCCATCCTCACACATTTGATCCCTTTAACACGACCTCCCTCCACTACCACCTCTACAGGGGCGGTGAGGATTTGAATCCTAATCCCCTCTTTTTCAGCAGCCTCGATCTCCCATGAATTGGCAGGCATCTCATCTCGCGAGCGTCTATAAAGAATGTATACTTCTTTGGCCCCCAATCTCAAAGCCGTCCTCGCAGCATCGATGGCCACATTCCCACCGCCAATGACGATCGTCTTTTCTCCAACTTTTGGAGCGATGGGAATTCCAAAGGCAATGATGAAACGGTCTTCAAACCCCTCTGTGATGCCATGCCTTTCAGCTAAACTAACCCCTTGAAGGAATGGAACTCCATGATGGACCCCCAAGGCATCTTCTCCTGGAATGCCCAACTTCTGAGGTTCATGGGCCCCTATGGCCAGGAAGATCGCCGAATATCCTGCCTCAAAGAGACGGTTGATATTTCGGATGGGTGTATTTAGTTTTAACTCGACATTGGGATGGTTGATAATCTCATCGATTTCCCTCTGGAGGACGTCTCTTGGAAGACGATAGGATGGAATCCCCACCCTCATCATTCCCCCTGCTACGGGAAGGGCCTCGAAAATTGTGACCTGATAGCCCATTCGTGAGAGTTGGTGAGCGCAACTGAGTCCTGCAGGCCCTGCGCCAACGATAGCAATCTTAGCGTTGGGTCGTTCAACCTGTTCTTGACTCCGAACCTCGAACTCCACTTTCCGAACTTCTTTTCCCAATTCCTCGCGGTGTTCATAGACCCAATCCGCAACAAACCGCTTTAGACTACAGATCGCAACAGGGCTATCGAGTTTTCCACGATTGCATTTCTCTTCACAAGGGTGGTTACAAACACGCCCTACTGAGGCAGGAAATGGATTATATTCCTTCACCACATCAAGGGCTTCTCTATAACGACCTGCTTGGATGAGTGCGATGTAGCCCTGAGCGCTTGTCTCCGCGGGGCAGGTGGCCTTACAAGGGCTGGTTCCCCTTTTAGTGACAAGAAAGGCATTGGGCACTGCTTGTGGATAAGGACGGTAAATCGCTTTTCGCTGATCTAAGCCTTCATTAAATTCATTGGGCAAAGAGACAGGGCAGACCTCTGTACAGTCATTGCAACTGGTGCATTTCTGCAAATCCACATAACGGGGATGCCTCCGAATTGTTGCCCTAAAATGTCCTGCCTCTCCTTTTAGAGAGACCAGATCTGAATTGGTAAGGATCTCTATATTCAGGTGACGTCCTGCTTCTACCAGTTTGGGGGAGACAATACACATAGCACAATCATTGGTGGGAAAGGTTTTATCCAATTGAGCCATCTTCCCACCTATCGCAGGGGACCGCTCTATCAGGTAAACTTTGATTCCTGAGTTGGCAAGATCCAGAGCGGCTTGAACCCCTGCGATTCCTCCCCCCACCACTAATGCAGAACCAATCTTATCTCCCATAGATTCCTCTCATCACCTGATAAGATATAAAACCCCGAACTCAAAACCCTAAACACTAACTGAATCCTCCCTCGCCTTGAAGGCGAGGGGTTCCTAAACTTGTCGACTTCAAGTCGACTTGGGTCCTAAGT